>Ga0209254_10000029_pt1 | contig 80852 bp, 63 predicted proteins | sample FrelakmetDIP11DI_FD_187148 | JGI IMG/M metagenome (GOLD analysis project Ga0209254, IMG submission 187148) | Freshwater lake sediment microbial communities from the University of Notre Dame, USA, for methane emissions studies - DIP11 DI (SPAdes)... | ecosystem: Environmental > Aquatic >...
GAAAAGGCCGCTGAGAGGCAGCCAAATTTCTTTGCGGGCGGCCTTCCGAGCTTTCCCGGCGGGTTGAGCCTGAATTGGCGCGGTATCCGGCTTTTCCTCGACGATGGTCTTTCCGCAATACTGGCACTGAGTGGCATCATCGTGAAGGTATTCCCTGCAATGCGGGCACTTGAACATGATCCCCTCGTCGGCGTCTCCCTATTTTCTAATGGAGAAACGAGGCTTTTGTCAACGCTTATTGACTCGGTGTCGGCATCGGCCTATGCTTTTCCTACGATTCCTTCCCGTCAAGAAAGTGTAAGGAGGTGGCCATGAGCCCCAAGCCCGCAATTCCGTTTCGCTTTTCCGCACCGACAATTATCTTGCTGTGTGCCCTGGCCCTCGGCCTCGGCGTCGGCCCGGCCTCGGCCCAAGGCAAGTATGAAAAGCCGTCCCAGGAGGTCCTGGACGTCCTGAACGCCCCCCTGCCGCCGGCCCTCATCCTGAGCCCGAAGCGCGACCTCATGGTCCTGGCCCAGCCGGTGATCTATCCCGCGATCTCCGACTTGGCCGCACCCATGCTCCGCTTGGCTGGCATCAGGCTCAACCCCCGGAACAACGCGAACCGCGGCTACGTTTCTTATTACACTTCGTTGGCCCTGAAGCGGGTGGCCGACGGCGTCGAGACTCCCATCGCTCTCCCGGCCGGCGTCAGCCGCATCGGCCGGCCGTTGTGGAACGCCGACGGGACAATGTTCGCCTTCACCAACGAGACTCCGGACAGAATCGAGCTGTGGGTGGTCGATGTCTCCAAGCGCACGGCCCGGCCCCTTCCGGGGCTGCGCCTCAATCCTCTTCTCTTCCCGGGAGTCCAATGGATGCCGGACCAGCGCACCCTCCTGGTGAATCTCATTCCCGACGACCGCGGCGTGCCGCCTCAAGCGCCCTCCGTCCCGCCCGGCCCCAAGGTCCAGGAAAGCCTGGGTGTCTCGGCGGCTTCCAGCACCTACGAGGTCCGCGACGTCCTGAAGAGCCCCAACGACGAGGACCTGTTCGATTTCTACATGAGGTCACAGCTTGCCCTGGTGCGCCTTCCCCTGGGCGAGGTCGTCCGGGTCGGCAAGCCCGATGTCTACGCCGGCGCCTCCCCGGCACCCGGCGGCCAATATCTTCTCGTGGAGCGCATCCAGCGGCCTTATTCCTACCTGTGCGCCTATTACCGGTTCCCGACCGAGGTCGAAGTCTGGACGACGAGCGGCGAGCCTGTGGAAAAGCTGGCCAGCCTGCCCCTGTTCGACCAGGTCCCGATCGAGGGCGTGCCCACCGGTCCCCGGTATTTCAGCTGGCGGCCCTCCGAGCCGGCCACCCTCGTCTGGGCCGAAGCCCTGGACGGCGGCAATCCCAAGACCAAGGTGCCGCACCGCGATCGGCTGATGCTGAAGACGGTCGGCACCCCGGCCGTGGAGCTCATGAAGACCGAGGAACGGTTCGAGGGCATCGACTGGATCGAGAAGGGAAACTTAGCCTTGGTGTATGATTTCGAACCCGATCAGCGCTGGTTCCGGACTTTCATCGTCGACGCCGGCAGCCCGGCCGTCAAGCCCCGTGAGCTCTGGAGCATGAGCATCGATGAAAAGTACGGGAATCCGGGCTCTCCGGTCTCCCGGATCCTGCCCACGGGCGCCTATGCCGTCATGCAGCAGGACGGCTGGATCTATCTCAACGGACCCGGCGCATCTCCGGAAGGGGACAGGCCGTTCATCGACCGTCTGAACCTGCGCACTTTAAAGACCGAGCGGTTGTTCCGCTGCGACCGTTCGAGCTACGAATATTTCGTCGCCTGGGTGAATCCGGCGGCCGGGACGTTCATCACCCGGCGGGAGTCCCCGACCGACCCGGCCAACTTTTTCATGAGAATCCTGGGCCCGGCCGTGAAAGCCGCGCCCCCGGGGGAGCCCGTCCGGACGTCCTCATCCCGGGCTATCACCAACTTCCCCGATCCCGCGCCCCAGCTGGCCGGCATCCAGAAGCGGCTCGTCACCTACACGCGAGCCGATGGAATCCCCCTGTCCTTCATCCTCAACCTGCCTCCCGGATACAAGGAGGGGATGCGCCTGCCGACGGTCCTGTGGGCCTACCCCCTCGATTACGCGCAACAGTCCGTGGCCGGCCAGGTCGAGGGCTCGTCCAAGCTCTTCACCACGCTCCGCGGCGCGTCCCAGCTCTTCTTCCTGCTCCGAGGATACGCCGTCCTCAACGACGCGGCCATGCCCGTCGTCGGGCCGCCTGAGACCGTCTACGATACGTTCGTCGAGCAGATCACGGCCAACGCCAAGGCCGCCATCGACAAGGCGGTCGAGCTGGGCGTCACCGACCCGGACCGGGTGGGTGTCGCCGGCCACAGCCACGGCGCGCTCATGACGGCCAACTTCCTGGCCTACACAGACCTCTTCCGGGCCGGCATCGCCCGAAGCGGCGCCTTCAACCATACCCTCCGCCCCTTCGGATTCCAGAACGAGCGCCGGACGCTTTACCAGGCCCGCGATACGTACATCAAACTGTCGCCCGTGATCCAGGCCGACAAGATCAACGAACCCCTGCTCCTCATCCACGGCGAGATCGACGCCAATCCGGGGACCGTGCCCATGCAGTCCGAAAAGCTCTATGAGGCCTTGCGCGGCGCGGGGAAGACCGTGCGCCTGGTCATGCTGCCCTATGAAAGCCACGGCTACCAGGCCAAGGAGTCGATCGAGCACGTGCTCTACGAGATGATCTCCTGGTTCGACCGGTTCGTGAAGAACGCTCCGCCGCGCGGGCGCTAGTCTTGGGCCGCGAATTCCCGGACCATGCGGACTAGGACGGGAATGAAGACGGCCCAGCCGAGAAGAAGCGCCGGCCCCAGGCCCAGCTTCGGCTGGGCCAGCCTCACCACGGCCATCATCGGGATCATGGCCAGCACGAAATCGGTGAAAGCCCGGCAGAACGCGGACAGGCTGAAGCGCGATTCATAGGCCGCGAACACTCCGACCATAGGAAAAAGGGCGGTGAAGCCCTCCAGGAGCCGCTTGACCATGATCAGCAGGAAGACCACGGCGGCGACCAGGGGGAACTTGGCCCAGGGAGGCATCGGGGTGTGATGCTCCGGCTCGTCGCGCTTCGGGAAAAGGATGTGGGCGGCCAAGGCCGCCGCCAGGGTCAGGCCGCAGGCGACCCAGAAAGATAGATCGTTTTGGGGAAGCACGGTTTTCAGCAGCGCTCCGGTCGCGCAGTAGGCGGCGGCGGACACGGCGATGGCCGGGATGATCGGGACGCGGAACCGGTTATGCAGCCAGCGCACCGCATAGGCGAAGCCCAGCAGGACGTTCAAGGCCGCGACATGGGTCGTGTTCACCGGCGTCCCCACGGCCAGGGCGGCCAATGTGAAGGGGATGGGCAGGGTCATGATCAGGGCTTTCCATTTGGGGTTCCTGAGGTAGGCCAGGAGCGTGGCCTGCCCGCTGACGAGAAAGAGAAGAGCCCAATCCCAGAAGCCGAGAGAGATCACCTCCGCGGACGCCTTTTCGCGGGAGTCCGTCGCGGCCCGAACCAGAGCCGCTCGGCGTTGCCCGAGGCGACGAGCCGCCTCGCCCGGGGGGTCAGCCCCCGCAGGAGGCTGTTGTAGCGGGCCAGGGCCTGGCCGAGATGGTCGAAGTGACCGCACAGGTCGCTCCCCAGGCAGAAGCGCTCGGCGAAGCGGTCGATCGTCGCCACCCAATGCCTCTTGGGCTCGAGCGGCGGGGCGCAGATCACGTCGTCGTAGGCGACCCAGGAGATGTCCACGTTGAGGTTGGGGAACCGTTCCAGCATGTCTGCCACCATCTCGTAATACTGCTTGTGCGAGACGCGGCGGGAGATCCCGCAGTGGGCCCAGACGAAGGTCGTGCGGGGGAAGGCCCGGAGCGCTTCCTCGAGCTCGTACAGGTGCTCGTACTCGTCGTGGATGCTGACCGAAGTGCTGTTGTGATGGACGAGCACGGGCAAGCCCCGGTCGGCGCACAGCTCGTAGACCCGGAACAGGGCGGGATGGTTGACCCGCGCCGTCTCCTCGTTGGTCATGTTGGTCAGGTCGTCATGGCGGCAGAGGATCTCGCCCACGCCCCGCCAGAAGGGATACTTGTCCAGCATCCGCTCCACGTCGCGGTCGGCGGATAAGTCTGTGGGGTTGAAGCCGCAGATGAGGGGCGCCAGGCGGCGCCGCGCCCCGGCCGGAAGCCGGAGATAGGCCTCGGCCATGATCTCGTCGGTCAGGCTGAAGTAGTAGCAGCGGGAGTTGTCGTCCAGGTAATAATGCGGGGGCTTCTTGTCGAAAGCGTCCCATTTTTTCTTGAGGGGGAGTCCGAACAGGACGGCCTTGGTCACCCGGCCGGCGTCCATGGCTCTCAGGAGCCGGGACATCCCGTCCGTCTCCTGGATGAAGTCCACGAAATGGAGGTGGGCGTCGATGACCGGATGGGCCGGCTCTTTCTGGTCATGAGAGGTGAGCTTGTGATGAAAGGCTGCGCTGTAGCTCATGGCGTTTCCCCATCCTCCTGGAGCAGAGGGTTCGGGAAATATACCAGAGGGCATAGGGGCTGTCAACGCGGACGGGCCGCCCGCGCTTTCTTCCCCCGCCCCTTGAAAAAATCCCTAGGAATCCTATATTAAGACTAGAGACATCGGGGCGTCATAGGTCTTGCGGCTGAACCGAGAGGGTAGGCTATTGAAAACAAACCGCGGAGCGGACTATGGGCAGGGGGATGTCCTCCATGAGTCCGAACAGAAATACCGGGCCCTGGTCGAAAATTCCAGCGAAACGATCTTTTCCGTAGACCTCGAGGGGCGGATCACCTACCTCAGCCCGGCCATCGAGACCGTGGCCGGATACAAGCCCGAGGAGCTCGTCGGAAAGAAGTTCGCGCTGTTCATTGTGGCCGAGGACCTGCCCGGCTTGATGGTCAGCTTCGAGCACACCCTGTCGGGGATGAAGGAACCCTACGAGTTCCGGATCCAGGTCAAGGACGGCTCTGTGCGCTGCGTGCAGACGTCGAGCAGCGTGCTGTTCAAGGACGGCCGGGTGGCGGGGATCATCGGAGTGCTGAACGACCTGACCGACCGCAAGCGCGCGGAGGAGCAGCTGAAGCAATCCATGGAGCGGCTCCAGGGGGCCATCAGCGGCGTTATCCAGGCCATGGCCGTGACGGTCGAGATGCGGGACCCGTTCACCGCGGGACATCAGCAGGGGGTGTCCGAGCTGGCCGCGGCCATCGCCCGGGAGATGGGACTGCCTGCCGACAGGGTGGAGGGCATCCGGATCGCCGGGCTGATCCACGACATCGGCAAGGTGGCCGTGCCCTCGGAGATCCTGAGCAAGCCGAGCGCGCTGCCCGGTCCGGAAAGCGCCCTGGTCCGGATCCACCCCGAGGCCGGGTTCAACATCCTGAAGAACATCGACTTTCCCTGGCCGATCGCCCGGGTCGTCCTGCAGCACCACGAACGGCTGGACGGCTCGGGCTATCCCGCGGCCCTGGCCGGAGAGGACATCATCCTGGAGGCCAGGATTCTGGCCGTGGCCGACGTCGTCGAGGCCGCGGCCTCCCACCGTCCCTACCGCCAGGCCCAGGGGGTCGAATTCGCCCTTGACGAGATCGCCTGCAACGCCGGCGTCCTGTACGACTCCGCGGCGGCGGCGGCCTGCCTGAAGCTCTTCCGCGAGAAAGGCTTCGCTTTTTCCGAAAAGGCCGCCAAGGCCGACACGGTCTTCAGGAACCTATCGGCCCGGCGCTGAGGGCCCGGTTCAATCTTCCCGAAACGTGCGCAGGGTCTCCAGGTAGTATTCGGGCAGGCCGATATCGTAGCGCTGGCCGTCGATGATCAGCCCCAGGAAGCCGTCCTCCTGCCTCAGGCGGTCGAGGGCCGAGGTGAGCTGGAACTCGCCCCGCTCGCGGACGTTGTGGCGGATGCTGCGCTCCAGGTAGTCGAAGATCCGGGGAGTGATGATGTACTGCCCGAAGACGGTCAGGTATTCTCCCTCCGGCAGGCCGGGGACGCGGAGGTTGGTCCGAGCGTAGTCCGCGGTCGGCTTCTCGGCGAACTCGGTGACGTTCAGCAGGCGCCCCTCCTCGACCCAGATGCCGGCCACCGTCCCGAAATTGGCGATCATGTCCTCCGGGGTGCGCCGCAGGCCGAGGACGCTCGACCCGTGAGCGTTGTAAGCGTCCATGAGCTGAGCGGCGCAGGAGACCTCGCCCCGGCTGCGGTAGAGGTGATCGCCCAGCATGAGCAGGAACGGCTCGCCGGCCACCGCCTCCCGGGCGCAATAGACGGCATGGCCGAAGCCCTCCTGGTTGGTTTGGGTGACGAACCGGACCCGGCGGCCGATCTCCAGGATGCGGCGGGCGTAGTCCTGGAAATGGACGGGGAGCTTGTTGAAGTTCTCGATGGTGATCTGGGTGTTGAAGAAATCCTGGAAGGCCTGGAGGTCGTTCTCCTGGACGATGAGGATCACCTCTTCGACCCCGGCCTGAAGCGCTTCCTCGACGATGAGCAAAATGGCCGGCTTGGCCACGCCGTCCCGGTCGATGATCGGGAACAGCTCCTTCTTGGTGGCCTTGGTGGCGGGGAAGAGCCGCGTCCCGAACCCGGCCGCGGGGATGACGGCCTTGCGGACCTTGCGGCCCGGCCGCAAGGTCAGGCTCAGGCAGGGCATCTTAAGGTCGCGCTCGATGATGCCCATGACCGCCTGTTGGTCGGCCGGGCTCCGGGCGATGAACTGGGCCGTCCCGTCGCCCTGCGATCCCACGCCCTTTCCTCCCCAGATGTGGGGCTTCAGGGGTTCGTAGCTCAGGACCTTATGCAGGACGGGCGAAGCGAGCTCCTCGGGACAGGCGGGCGCGGCGAAGCGGTCGAAGAAGGTCTGGGCTTCGACCATCAAGTCTCCCAGCCGCTGGGCGTCGCCGGACTGCAGGGCGTCGACGGCCTGGTGGACGATGCGTTTGTTGACCGGACCCAGGAGCTCCTGGACGGCCCGGTCCTTTTCGTTGCGGGCCAGGGGATAGGCTCGGTTCAAGCGGGCCAGGATCTCCATGGTGTCCTTCTGGGCCTGCAGGTCCACGATCACGAAAAAAAGCTCCCGGGACACCCGCAGCTCCGTGACCTCGGTCCGGTCGCCGTCGAAGGTCATCAGGATGGGCCGGTTGCCGAAGGCGCAGCCCTGGTCCATCCGGCCGCAGCGGGAGGGCGTCGTGATCTCGCCCTGGTAGGCCAGCTCCATCTCGCCGCGGACGGTCATCTTCAGGTCATAGACCCGGTTGAAGGCCCGGGCGGTCAGGACCGAGATGGCCGCGCTCGAGGACAACCCCTTTTTCAGGGGAAGGTCGGTCTTGTCGTTGTTGATGACGAGGCCGCGGACATGGTAATTGGTCAGGATCTGATAGGCCACCCCGGCGATGTAGCTCCAGAAACCGCCCTGGCGCGCCTCCTCCAGGAGGATCTTGGGGTCCATGGGGATCTCGTGGGGGCCGAGCCTCTCCCCGGACGGCGAGGTCGAGGTCAGGACGAGGGAGGTGGGATGCGGCTCGACCTCGGCGGTAATGCCCTGGTCCGTGCCGCTGAGCAGGGTATAGCCGTTTTCGATGTCGGCGTTGATCCGGCGGTAGCCTCCCGCCCAGTCGGAGTGCTCGCCGAACAGGCAGATGCGGCCGGGGACGAAGATCTTCATTCGAACCTCCCCCGGAATTGTAGGCAAGCGGGAAATGGCTGTCAAATCCCGCGGTCCGCGGCAGGGGAAGCGGTTCCATCCTCCGGATTTTCGAGGTATAACTATGGCGCTCTCTTCGAGCGATCCCCGCAAACAAATGAGGGAGGCCAGGATGAAGACATTCAGCCGGTCATGGTTGCCGACATGTCTGCTCGGTTTGGCGCTGGCGGCGCTCGCCGTCGCGAACGCCGGAACTCAAGCCTCATCTCCGCGCGAGCAGCTGCTCCTTGATTTCAGCTGGAAATTCGCCCTGGGCGACGCCGCTTCGGCCGAGGGCGATTTCGGCTACGGCCGAGACCTGCTCTTCGCCAAGGCCGGCGAATCGGGAGGGGCGGTGGCCCCCGGGTTCGACGACAGCGCCTGGCGTTCGCTCGACCTGCCTCATGACTGGGCCGTGGAGCTGGGATTCGTCGAGGTCAAGGACTCCAACGTTGAGGCCCACGGCTTCAAGCCCATCGGCCGCCGGTTTCCCAAGACGACCGTCGGCTGGTACCGCAAGTCGTTCCTCATCCCCAAGTCCGACGAAGGGCGAAGGCTGGCCGTGAAATTCGACGGCGTGTTCCGCGACTGCCAGGTGTGGCTCAACGGGCACTTCCTGGGCCGCAACCTGAGCGGCTATTCGGAATTCATCCTGGACATCACCGATTACGCCGAATACGGCGGCCGGAATACGCTCGTGGTCCGCGCCGACGCCGGGCTGTACGAAGGCTGGTTCTACGAGGGGGCCGGGATCTACCGCCATGTCTGGCTTCAGAAATACGGCCCGGTCCACGTCCCCGAATACGGGCTGTTCGTCCGGACCGAGGTCGGGCCGGAGGAGGCCCAAGTCCTGGTCGATACCCGGGTGTTCAACCAATCCCTTGCGGAGGCCCGGGCCGAGCTCCGGACGACGGTCCTCGACGACCAGGGCCGGACCGTGGCTGAGGCCGGTCCCGAGCCTCTCCGCCTGGGGCCCGACATCTCGGCCGAAGTCGCCCAGAAGCTCCAGGTCCTCCATCCCCGGCTTTGGTCCCTGGAGACGCCGAACCTCTACCGTCTGGTCTCGGAGGTCCGTTCGGAGGGACAGGTGGTGGACCGGCGTGAGACCGAATTCGGCATCCGGTCGATCGTTTTTGACAAGGACAAAGGCTTTTTTCTCAACGGCCGTCCGGTCAGGATCCAGGGCGTCTGCTGTCACCAGGACCACGCCGGCGTGGGCAGCGCCCTGCCGGACGCCCTGCAGTCCTACAGAATCGCCCGGCTTAAGGACATGGGCTGCAACGCCTACCGCAGCAGCCACAACCCGCCCACGACCGAGCTCCTCCAGGCGTGCGACCGCCTGGGCATGCTGGTCATGGACGAGAATCGGCTGATGGGCAGCTCGCCGGAGATGATGGGGCAATGGGAGACGCTCATCCTCCGCGACCGCAACCATCCCTCGGTCATCATCTGGTCGATCGGCAACGAGGAGTTCTCCGTCCAGGACACGCCTGTGGGGCGGCGGCTGGCGCAGTCCCTGAAGCAGCGGCAGCGCGAGCTCGACCCGTCCCGGCTGTGCACCTATGCCGGCAACAATGGCCGGAACTACGCCGGGGCTAACGAGGTCGCGGACGTGAGGGGATTCAACTACCACCTGGAGGCCGTCGACCCTTACCGGGCCGAGCATCCCGACCAGGTCCTGTGGGGCACCGAGACGGCGAGCACCGTCTGCACGCGGGGCGTCTATGCCAATGACGCCGAGAAGGGCTACGTGGCCGACTACGACCTCAACCATCCGCCCTGGGGCTCGACTGCCGAGAGCTGGTGGAGCCTGTTCGCCGCCAGGCCTTGGCTCCTGGGCGGATTCGTCTGGACCGGGTTCGACTACCGCGGCGAGCCCACGCCCTACGGCTGGCCCTGCATCAACTCCCATTTCGGCATCATGGACATGTGCGGCTTCCCCAAGAACAACTTCTATTACTATCAGGCTTGGTGGACGGACCGGGACGTTCTCCATGTCTTTCCCCACTGGAACTGGAAGGGCCGCGAGGGCCGGACGATCGACGTCTGGTGCCAGAGCAACTGCGACGCCGTCGAGCTGTTCCTGAACGGCCGAAGCCTCGGGCGCAAGACCATGCCCCGCTGGTCGCACCTGGAATGGAGGGTGACCTACGAGCCGGGAGTCCTTTCGGCCAAGGGCTGGAAGGGCGGGAAGATGCTCACGGCCGAGGTCGGAACGACCGGCGAGCCGGCCGGGCTCCGTCTCGAACCGGACCGAACCTCCATCAGGGCCGACGGCGAGGACCTGGCCGTTGTCAACGTCTGGGCCGCGGACGCCAAGGGCAGGGAAGTCCCGACGGCCGACGTTCTGGTCCAATTCGAGGTCGCGGACGGCGGACGGATCATCGGCGTGGGCAACGGCGATCCCAGCAGTCACGAGCCGGACAAGTTCCTCGAGGGCGGGTGGCAGCGCCGCTTGTTCAACGGCCGGGCCCAGGTCATCGTCCAGGCCGGGCGGCAGGCGGGGCCGATCCGGCTCAGGGCATCCGCCGATGGGATAAAACCGGCCGAGGTCGTCATCACGGCCGCGCCGGCCGCGCCACGGCCCAAGGTCGAATGACCGGAATCCCGACGGCCGGAACGCTTGAATTTTCCGACGGGTTTTGGTATCCTATCAGCTCAGATTCGGGGATCTTTCCTACAGGAGACGACCTTTTTGAAAAACTACGGCGAAGTCGACAGTAAATTCCGTTTTGTTCATGTCGCCTCGAAAAGGGCGAAAATGCTCCTCAGGGGAGCCAAGCCCAAGATCAAGACCAAGTCCCGGAACCCGATCCGAATAGCTCAAACCGAGGTCAAAGAGGGCGTCATCAATTTCGAGATCATCAAGCCCCTGAAGGAAGATCTGCCCGAGCCCGAAGACCGGATCATCCTTGGCGGTGCCGGCGTCGAAGAAGCCGATGAATCGGCCGATGAGGCCGCCGGCGGCGCCGAGGACATCGTCGATGAAGAAGAGGCCGAAGCGGAATTGAGCGTCGAATTCGACGAGGACAGCTCGAGCGAATCGGGACATGAAGACAAGTGACGGCCGCCGCGCGCGGCCCTAATCGGGCTCGACGCCCGCCTGAATCAGCATCTGAACATAATCGAGGGTGATGAGCTCTGCCGGGGGAATCCCCAGGAGCTTGACCAGCCGGATGATCCGGCTCCGCTCTCCCTCGAGCTCCAGGAAGACGCCCAGACGCGTTTCGTCCAGGCAGATCTTGACCCGGTCCCGCCGGAAGACGGTCCGGAATTTTTCGTAACGGAAGACCGGGACGAAGCCCAGGGCTTGCAGGATCTTCCGCGCCGGCTTTTCTCCCCGGACTTCCACCTCGAATTCCTCACGAATTTTAAACCGCCGCGATTTCTGTGGAGCGCCCTTGAAGGTCAGGAAACACTTCCGGCCGACGGTCCGGAGACGGAGGGCCTGCCGGCGGGAGGTCAGGGGTTTGTCGCGGAAATCGTAGAGGACATTCGTCTCACGGGCGCGCTCTTTATCCAGCAGGGCCCCGGCCTTGAGGAGCTCCTCCCGGGCCGAAGCGGCGTCGGGCCTTCGGATCTTCACTTCGATTTCGGTCATGGGCGAACCCGCTCGGGCCGGGCTAATGGTCCCGGCTCAGGACAAAGTCGGCCAGGAGGGCTAGCGACTCGGTGCAGGCCGAACGGGGCAGGGCGGCCAGACTGTCCTTGGACCTTTGACAGAAGGCGGCCGCCCGGTCGAGGGCGTATGTCACGCCGCCCAGGGCCCGGACCCGGCCGGCGATGTCTCTCCGGGCTTCGAGATCACCCTTCCCGTCGGCGAGCGCTTTCTTCACCCGGCCGGCGAGAGCCGAGCCGTCCCGGCCCAGGGCGTAGATCAGGGGCAGTGTGATCCGGCCCTCGGCCATGTCGGCCAGGACCGGCTTTCCCAAGCGATTCTCCTCGCCGGTGTAGTCGAGGATGTCGTCGACGAGCTGGAAGCACAGGCCGAGGTTCAGGCCGTACTCGGCTAGGGCGTTCTCCTGGCGGGCCGTCGCCCCTCCCAGGATTCCGCCCAGACGGCAAGAGGCGGAGAACAGGGCGGCCGTTTTCTTGCCGATGATGTCCAGGTAATCCCGCTCGGCCAGGTCGAGCCGGCCGCTCGCTTCGAACTCCTGGATCTCGCCCTCGATCATCCGCACCGAGACATCGGTCAGGATCGCCGTGACCCGGGGCGAGCGGCACCCCAGGGAGAGGTTGATCGACTTGATGTAGAGATGGTCGCCGAGGAGCACCGTGACGTTGGGTCCCCACTTGGCGTGCAGGGTGGCCTTGCCCCTCCGCGTCCCGGAGTTGTCGATGATGTCGTCATGGATGAGGCTGGCCGTGTGAACGAGCTCGACCAGCGAGGACAGAACGATGCGCTCGGCGTCCCGGGCGCCGAAGGCCTTGGAGCAGAGCAGGACCAGGGCCGGCCGGATGCGCTTGCCCGACTTCTGGAAGAGATAGCCACCGACCTCGGAGATCAGCCGGACGCTCGACCGGGACAGGTCCCGGAGCTTGCGTTCGACGCGGTCCAGGTCCGCCCGGATCTCGGAGTAGACCCGGCCGAGCTCAGGCTTTTTCCCGAGCAGGGGGAGAGGACGAAGATGCGCGGACAGCTTCATGGGGCCCTATCTTAACATCGGGCCTTGAATTTTTCAAACGCGAAACAGCTCGTGGAAATTGCGGGTGGTGGCCTCGGCCACGGCCGCGGCCGAGACGCCTTTGACCTCGGCCAAAGCCCGGGCGACATCCGCCGCCAGCCGGGGCTCGTTGCGTTTCATCCGGCCCCGCCACGGGACCGGGACGAGAAAGGGGGAGTCGGTTTCGACCATCAGCCGGTCCAGGGGGATCCGCCGAGCGACCTCCCGGACGTCCTCGGCCTTGGGGAAGGTGAGGATTCCGGTGAAGGACACGAAGAACCCCCGGTCCAGCATCCGGCGGGCGAGCTCCCAGGTTTCGGTGTAACAGTGAAGGACTCCGCGGCCCTCGTAGCCGGCTTCCTCCAGGAGGCCCGCGGCTTCCTCGCCGGCCTGCCGGGTGTGGATGATAACCGGGAGCCCCAGCTCCCGGGCGAGAAGGGCCTGGCTGAGAAAGACGCGGCGCTGGGCTTCGGCCGAAGAAAAGTTGTAGTGGAAATCGAGGCCGATCTCGCCCAGGGCGCAGATGCCGCCCGAAGCGGCCAACCCGCGCAGGGCGTCCAGATGTTCCGGTTTGAAGTCCTTGGCTTGATGAGGATGGACCCCGGCAGCGAGGGCGATGCCCGGCTGACGCCGGCTGAGCTCTCGGAGGGTCGTCAGGCTGTTCGGATGGGTCAGTTCGGCCGGACACAGAACGGCCGTGATCCCGCTCTCCCGGGCCGATTCCACCACCCGGTCGCGGTCCCGGTCAAAATCCTCCATGTCCAGGTGGGCATGGGAATCGACCAGCTCTCCGACGTCGGACGGCATGGACTCCTCTCCTTCAGCGGGCCCGGTCGCCCGGGCCCGAACTCAAGCCGATGCCGCCGGCCGGTTACTGGATCCGGTCCTTGAGCAGCCGCAGCGGGATGGCGCCGTTGGACATGATCTTTTCGTAAAAGTCCTTGCGATTGAAAGCCTGCCCCCGCCGCTTTTCTTTATAAGCCTTTTCCAGCTCGCCGATCTCCTGCATGCCGACGTAGGTGTAGGCGGCTTCGCCCGGCTTGAGCAGGATCTGGTTGTAAGCCCGTTCGGCATCCACCTCGGTCAGGAATCCGCCCCGGGTCCAGTAGGCGATGGCCTGTTCCTTGGACAGGGCGGCCTGGTGGATGTTGAGCTCCATCTGAAAATCGATGACCGCTTTGAGCTGCTGCTTGAGCTGATGGAGCCGCATCCGGAGGTCATAGCTTCCGAAGCCGGCGAATTCCAGCTGCTCGCCGAGGCCCATGGACCAGCCCAGGAGAAGGGGCTGGCTGGGGAAGAGCCGCCGGACGATGGACGTGTTCTTCCGGGCGAGGTAAATCGGCAGGAACCTTCCGGGATAGATGCTGGCCGCGGTCCAGAAGGGGAGGTAGAAGTCGTTGTATTCCATCAGGAACGACTCGGCCTTGTCGGATGCGAGGTTCCCCGGAACGGGCCGGACCTCGATGGTGTATTTTCCGCTGGACTCATAGGCGCCGGGGCCGAAGAGCTGGGCGAGCGTCCCGGCCTGGTGCTCCACGGGCATGGGGATGATGTCCGGCATCTCGCCCGAGGCGCCGATCAGGCCTTTCTTCTCAAGGAAGGATTTGACCGCCTCGGCCGTGCTTTTAGCCTTGGACACGAATTCGTCGCGGCTGGGGTGCTCGCCCTGGATCTTGTCCAGGACGCCCTTGATGACGATGTTCCGGATTTCTTCCTGGGGACGGTTCATCTGCTCCAGGTTGACTTCGGGATACATGACCTTATAGAAGGGCGCGCAGACCAGCAGCATTTCCCGCCGGATGTTGTTGTAGTCGGCCTTGGCCCGAGCGACGAGCTCGTCCGTGAGCAGGGCGCCCTGGACCGTCAGACGCAGGAGCCGGAGGTGGGCCTGGTCGCCCAGCATGGGAGTGCCGGTGGATTTGGGCAGGAGGGTGGAGGTCAGGAATCTCTGGTAGTCCTCGAGGGCCGGGACGACCCGGCTGAGCTCGCCGTTGATCTTGGTCCGGGTGTCGCCCGAGACGCTCCCGAGGAACTGGGGCATCTCTTCCTTATAGAACTTGAGGATGCCGGGGAGCTGGGCCACGGCGGTTTCGGTGAAGAGCGCGGCCGGGTTCTTCAGGTTTTCCTTGGCTTCCTTAATGAAGCCGGGAAGCTTCTTCAGCCGCTCCAGGGCGCTCTTGGCCCGGGTGTCCGCCGGGGCGAAATCGCCCTTCACCAGGCTCCGCATGGCGTTGAGCAGGACATCGTTGTAGACCAGGGGGTTGTATTCCCAGGGGACGAGGTTCTCATGTCGGAACTTGTCGTACTCCAGGGCGTCGAGAATGATCTCCCGGTCGACCTGAATATCTGGCGAAAGGCCGGCGGGCATGATCTTGGACACGAATTGGGCGTTGAAGGCGTCCAGGGAATCCAGCCGTTTTTCCAGGTTGCCTTCGCTCCAATCTTCGATCTCGTTGTCGTACTTGTGGAAGCCGGCCATGGTCGCGGCGGTGGGGTAGAATTTCCAGTACTCGTCCAGGAAGCCGTCGAGGATCTTCTGGAACTTGGCGTCTTCCTGGGTCGGCGCGGCCATGAGGGCGCCGCCGGCGAGCAGGAGAGAGGCCGCCAGGGCGAGAGGGATGAGTCGTTGTCTCATTACATCGTCCTCCGTTCTCGGAATTTGGGAGCGATCTCCGCTGGGCTTTCGTCTGGCTCTGCCGCAAGCCCGATAACACTCAATCCTAGCACAAGCCCAGACCGACTGCAAATCAGGCGAGGGTCGGGAGGCCCTACCAGCGGATGACGGCCGAGGCCCAGGTGAACCCCGAGCCGAAGGCGGTCAGGGCCACGATGTCGTTGGGCTTGAGGCGGCCTTGGCGCGCGATCTCGTCCAGGGCGATGGGAATCGAGGCGGCCGTGGTGTTGCCGATGCGGTCGATGTTGCGGATGACCTTGTCCAGAGGGATCTGGAGCTTCTTGGCCACCATCTGGGAGATGCGGTCGTTGGCCTGATGGGGGATGAGGAAGGTCACATCGTTGATGGTCAGGCCGTTATGCTTGAGCGCGGTTTGGACCGCTTCGGGCATCCGCTCCGAGGCGTTGACGAAGACCTTGCGGCCGTCCATTCGGGGGAAGAATTTTTTCGCGGCGAACAGCTCTTGGGTGAAGACGGGACGCTTCTTGGGGCTGGGGTTCTCCATCCAGAGCTCGGTCGCGAATCCGCCGTCACTGAAGAGATGCGTGGACAAGATGCCTCGGCCGTCGTTGGAGGTCGAGGGCTCGACCACGATCGCGCCGGCCCCGTCGCCGAAGAGAACGGCTATGTCCCGGCCTTCGTCCGACAGGTCGATGTTCGAGGATTGGACCTCGGCGGCCACGACCAGGATCTTCTTGTATGTCCCGGCCCGGATGTACTGGTCGGCCACGGACAGGGCGTAGATGAACCCGCTGCATTGGTTCCGGACATCCAAGGCCCCGATCGGACCCAGGCCGAGCTTGTGCTGGACGATGACTCCGATCCCGGGGAAGTAATGGTCGGGCGACAGGGTGGCGGCGATCAGGAAATCGACCTCCGAAGGGTCGGTCTTGGCCGCGGCCAAAGCCTGCTTGGCCGCTTCGACGGCCAGGTCCGAGGAGCCCAGGCCCTCCTCGGCCCAATGCCGCTCGGAGATGCCGGACCGCTCCTGGATCCAGGCATCCGTGGTGTTCATCATTTTTTCGAGGTCGAAGTTGGTAACCACCCGGGGGGGCAGGTACCGGCCGGTTCCGGTGATGATGGTGCGTGTGTTCATGTTCGGCTGCCGCTCATTATACCGAAATAATTGGGGTCGCGTCTACACTTTCCACTTTTAGCCCTTATTGCCGCCAATAAAAAAACTAATGGCGCTATTGCCTGCTCGATGAAGCTGAGCTAAAAGTGGAAAGTGTAGACGCGACCCCTCTTGCCTTGATATGATAACGGCGTCATGAGAATTCGCCTGTATTCTCCCGGCCGCTCGGCCGTAATTTTGGCCCTGACGGCCGTCGGATTCCTGGCCGCTCTCCCGCTCCCGGGGGACGAGGAGCTGCTCCGGATCGAAGCCTCGCTCCGCCCCAAGAGCCTGTCGCGGAGCGAAGAAGGTCAGGTCGTCCTTAGGGTGATGATCCGGCCGGGCCTAACAATCAGCCCCCACCCCTCCTTCACCATCGAGTTCGCCCCGTGTCGGGAGCTCGTCTTCCCCAAGAATTTCTACACCCACTCGGACCTGAACATGGAGGTCCTGGAGAAGGACGGCGAGCAGTTCCTGGACATCCAGAAGCCGGTCGAGATCCCGTTCACCGTCAGCCTGGAAGCCAAACGGGGTAGTCACATTCTGGAGGGCAAGATCAAGTACTTCGCCCGGTCAAAAAAGGACGGCTGGTGCCTCAAGAATACGGCCCGCTTCGCCATCCCGTTCTTCACCCGCCAGACGATCGCGCCCAGGAACAAAAACACCTAGGCGGCTAGAGCCAGCGGTTTTCTCGGTACCAGGACAGAGTTTCGGACAGCCCCTGCTCCAGGGAGTACCGGGTTTCAAACCCGAGGAGTTTCTTGGCCTTGGACGTGTCCGCCCACCACGGGCCTTCCCGCATTTCCCGGTATTTGTTCAAGGTCAGGGCGTTCGACCGGCCGGTCAGGCGGACGGTTGCCTCCGAGCACAGAGCGGCTGCGAAGAGGAGCGGCGCGGGCACGGACAGGCGGCGGGGTTTCTTTCCCAGGAGGGAGGCGGCCAAGCATCCCAGTTCGGACCAGCCTGTGGGCCGGGGGGAAGCGATGTTGATGATCTCCCCGCTCCGGACCTTTTTCTTGAGGCTGAGGTCGAGCGCCCGGATGAAGTCCTTGATGTAGACCAGGCTGACCTGGGCTTCGGTTCTGGCCGGGGTGAGGACCAGGCCCTTGGCCGTGATCTTGAAATAATCCAGAAAGTCCGTGTCGCGCTGCCCGTAGACCGCTCCCGCCCTCAGGATGAGGACGGGGAAGCGGGACTTCAACTTCAGGAATTCCTCCTCGCCCAGGCGCTTGCTCCGGCCGTAATGGCTGACCGGGGCGGCCGGGTCATCCTCGCGGCGCGGCCGGCCCAGGGAGGAAGGCCCTCCGGCAGCGATGGAACTCACATAGATCAGGCGCGGCCGAAGGCCCTGCTCGGCCACGGCCCGCAAAAGACTTGCCGTTCCGATGTGATTTACGCTATAATACGCCTCCGGTTTGCGCGCTTTGGTCAGGGCCGCCAGGTGAATAACGGCGTCGAGATCCTTGGGCAGGGCGGGGATGCTGAGGAGGTCCCCTTCAAGGACTCGAACAGGCAGGCCCTGAAGTCCTCGCAACTGGCTAGGGTTTCTGACTAGGGCATAGACGGTGACGCCTCTCCTCAGCAGATATTCGGCCATGTGGCTTCCCACAAAACCTGTCGCGCCCGTCAGGAAGATCTTCACAGCCTCAATTGTAAGGTTTTCGCGAGAGGCGGTCAAACCGGAGCGGGCCGGTCCGGCCGGGACGGCCGGCGGACGCTTCTGGGGCTCGGCAGGCCATAGCCCCTGAAAATTTCGAATCGGAGGAGCGAATGGACCTTTTTGAAAAATGCTACGCGTTCACCCGGGCCGAGGAGGCCATAGCCGCCGGCCTGTACCCGTATTTCACCCCCATCGAGGAAGTCCACGGGAACATGGTCAAAGTCCGCGGCAAGGAAATGATCATGGTCGGCTCCAACAACTACCTGGGCCTGATGGACCACCCCGCGGTCAAAGAAGCGGCTAAGAAGGCCATCGACCAGTACGGGGTCGCCACCTGCGGTTCCCGCTTTCTCAGCGGCACGGTCGACCTGCATGAAAAGCTGGAGGTCCGCCTGGCCCAGTTCATGAAAAAGGAGGCGGCCCAGACGGTCAGCACCGGCTTCCAGACGAACCAGGCCATCATCGCCTCCCTGGTGGGCAAGGGCGACGTCGTCATCTGCGACCGCATGGTCCACGCCAGCATCATCGACGCCTGCCGGCTGTCCTTCGGCGAGGTGTACAAATACAAGCACAACGACATGAAGGACCTGGAGCGGATCCTGGAGTCCGTCGGGGACCGGAGCAAACTGGTCGTCGTGGACGGCGTCTTCAGCATGGAGGGCGACGTGGCCAACCTGCGGGAGATCGTTCCCCTGGTGAAGAAGTCCAAGGCCCGCATTCTGGTGGACGACGCCCACGGCGTCGGGGTCATGGGCCAGCACGGCCGCGGAACCTGCGAGCATTTCGGCGTGGAGAGCGAGGTGGACCTGGTCATGGGCACGTTCAGCAAGTCTTTCGCCTCCCTGGGCGGGTTCGTGGCCGGGGACGCCAAGGTCATCTCCTACATCAAGCACTTCGCCCGGGCCCTCATCTTCAGCGCCAGCATCACTCCCGCCTCGGTGGCCACGGTCCTGGCGACCTTGGAGATCATCGAGAAGGAGCCGGAGCGGCTGAAGAGGCTGTGGGACATCTCCCACAAGATGAAGAGCGAGTTCGAGGCCATGGGCTACGACACCGGGGCCACCGAGACGCCCATCATCCCCCTCATGATCGGGGACGACGAGCGGGCCTTCATGCTCTGGAAGCTGACCCGGGACGACGGCATCTTCACCAATCCCGTCATCTATCCCGCCGTAGCTAAGGGGGCGGCCCTCATCCGGACGAGCTATTCGGCCACCCACACCGAGAAGGAGCTGGCTACGGTCCTGGACAGTTTCCGCAAGAACGGCAAGGCGCTGGGGATCATCCCCTGAGTCCGGGCAGCGTTCCGCTCCATGGAATCCGCTCAGCCGGGGCCGTCCCTGCGCCGGGCCGGCCAGACGCCTGGCGGCCATAGGGGAGTTAGCGCGATGAGCATACGCATCCGGAGCTTTCGGGTCGGAGGGCTGGCCCTGGCCCTGGTCCTCGTCCTGGCCGTCCTTAGCCTGGGAGCCGCGGACAACTATTTTCCCCTGAACCAAGTCAAACCCGGGATGACCGGCAAGGGCCGGACCGTCCTCCAGGGCACGGAGATCGTCGAGTTCGACGTCGAGGTCCTGGGCGTCCTGCCCAACGCTTTGCCCAAGAAGAGCATCATCCTGGCCCGTCTCAAGGGGCAGAACCTGGAGACGACTGGGGTCATCATGGGCATGAGCGGCAGCCCGGTCTATTTCGACGGCAAGCTGGCGGGAGCGGTGGCCTACAGCTTCCCCTACTCCAAGGAGCCCATCGCCGGCATCACCCCGATCGAGGAAATGCTCGGCATCCCCTCGGCGGCGGCCAAGCCTCCGGCCTCGGTCATGACCGGCGCGTCTCCGGTCCGTCTCCTGACCCTGGACGAGTTCATCGACCTCAACCGGGATTTTTTCAAGTCGGTGAGGACGGCGGCCCAGGCGGAAGGCCGGGTGCTGACCCCGCTCGGTGTGCCCCTGATGTTCAGGGGATTCCCCTCGGCGGCCCTGGATAAAAGCCGTCCGGTTTTCGCCCGGCTGGGCTTCTATCCGGTGAGCGCGGCCGCCGCCCCTCAGGTCCGGGAGCCGCTCGCGACTCCCGACTCGACCCTGCGCGAGGGCGACCCGGTCTCGGTCCAGCTCGTGACGGGCGACTTGGACATCTCGGCCGTGGGCACGGTGACCCATGTGGACGGGAACCGGGTCTACGCCTTCGGCCATCCCCTGTACAACCTGGGGACGGTGGACTACGCCATGGCCAAGGCCCGGATCCTCACCGTCATTCCCAGCCTGGAGTCCTCGTTCAAGATCGCGACACCGGACACGCTCATCGGCAAGTTCTCCCAGGACCGCTCCTCGGGCACGTTCGGCGAGATCGGCAAGATGCCCAAGTTCATCCCGGTCAACGTCTCGATCCAGGACCCGACCCATAAGACGCAGGAATTCAGGCTCAAGGTCATCAACGACCGGATCCTGGGACCGTTCCTCATCAACCAAGCCTTGTCCGCCCTGTTCAGCTCGGCCGAACGGTCCGTGGGCGACCTCACCCTGAGCCTGGACGGGGACCTCTATCTCGAGGACGGCCGGGGCGTCCACATGGAGGACATGTTCGCCGGAAATTTCGACAAACCGGTGGCCGACCTGTCCAGCCTGGTGTTGACCGTGTCCTACTTCCTGATGAACAACGACTTTCAGGACGTGGGCGTCCATCGTCTCGACTTGAAGGTCAAGGTCGAGGAACAGCCCAAGGTCTGCTTCCTGGAGCAGGCTTCGCTGGACAACTACGAGCCGGCCCCCACCGAGGTCATGACCCTGAAGCTCAAGCTCCGGACCTACCGAGGGGAGAGCCTGACCCAGGATATCCCCCTGTCGGTCCCGCGCCTGCCGGCCGGTTCGGAATTCCAGCTGGCCGTGGGCGACGCGGCGGCCATGGTCCAGCTGGAGACGGGGCTCTACCGCAACCCGGTCATGATCCCCCGCAACCTGGCCCAGCTCATCCGGCTCCTGAACAACCTGCGCAAGAACAACCGCGTCTACCTCAAAGTCATCGCCTCCCGGCCGGGGCTGTTCCTGCGGGGCGAGGAGATGCCCAACCTGCCCTTGACCATGAAATCCCTGTTCGGCTCGCCCCGGTCGGCGACTTCGGCCACGGAGCTCGCCCAGTCCACGCTCGGCGATTTTCAGATTCCCCTGGAATACATCTTCCGGGGTTCGGCCCTGATCCCGGTCAAAATCAAGAAGTAGGAGTGGTCGCATGAGAAAAGCGGGGGTCGTCCTGATTCTCCTGGGGCTTACGGCGGCGGTGCTCTACAGCGTGACCGCCCAGAAGTGGGTCGTCCTCAGCAGCGAAGATGTCCTCAAGGGCAAGTGCCGGGGAGTGTCCGTCTCCTCGGAGGGCGAGCTCGTTCTCGCGCCCAAGGAGGAATCCCTGGAAGGGCCGGCCGAGGAATTCTTCCTCTGCTTGGTCCGCGACCGGGAAGGCTCCCTGTATCTCGGGACGGGCCATGCCGGCAAGGTCTATAAGATCCCGGCCGGGGGCAAGCCCGAGCTCTATTTCCAGGCGGGCGAAATGGACGTCACCTGCCTGGCCCTGGACGAGGACGGGGTCCTCTACGCCGGGACGTCGCCCAACGGCCGGGTGTACAAGGTCACCGAGAAGGGCAAGGGCGACGCCTTCTTCAACCCGGACGAAAAATATATCTGGGCGCTTCTGCCGGGCGAGGGCGGAAGGCTTCTGGCGGCCGTGGGCGAGAGCGGAGGCATCTACGAGATCTCGGCCGAAGGGAACGGCCGCCGGGTCCTGAACATCCAGGAGCATCACGTGCTCTGCCTGAAGAGAAACCGCGACGGAGACCTGTTCGCCGGGTCCGGAGGGAACGGCCTTCTGTACCGTCTGTCGAAATCGGGCAAGATCTCGGTGCTGTTCGAGTCGCCGTTCGAAGAGATCAAGAGCCTGGACTTTGACGGCGAAGGCCATGTCTTGGCCGCAGCCTGCGGCGTTCCGTCCAAGGGGCGGGGCGAAGCGGTCTCGCTCCCGGCTTCGGGGTCCGGAACGGAGGTCACCGTGTCATCGGTCCGGCCGGCTTCGGAGACGGCGGCTTTGTCTTCCAGTTCGGCCGCCGGCACGGCCAAGGGGCCGGCGGCCCTGTTCGTCGTTTCGCTGGACGGGGCTTGCCGCAAGGTATGGAGTTCGGACGAGGACCTGATCTACGACGTCCTCTGGCGCTCCGCAGACCAGCGGGTCCTCATCGGCACGGGCGGCAACGGCCGGATGTACGCCGCCGGTCTGGACGAAAAGTCCTCGCTCCTGCTCCAGAAAGCGAGCGAGCAGGTGACGTCCTTCCTGGCCGCCGAGTCCAAAGTGTATGTCCTGTCCAACAACCCGCCCCGCCTCGACATCCTCCTGCCCGAGCAGAGGTATGAGGGGGAATATCTGAGCGCCGTCCAGGACGCGAAGCTGGTGTCGACCTGGGGCCAGATCGGCTGGCAGTCCGAAGTGCCTGCCAACTCCACCCTTCAGCTCCAGACGCGAAGCGGGAATTCTTCGGAGCCCAACACGGCCTGGAGCGACTGGTCCCCGCCCTATCATCGTCAGGACGGAGAGCAGGTTCTCAGCCCCAAGGCCCGCTTCCTTCAATTCCGCGCCCTGCTCAAGACGAACGCGGGGCGGGTGACGCCGCGGCTGCGGCGGGTTTCGCTCAATTACATGCAGACCAACGTCGCTCCGGTCATGAAGCCGATCGAAGCCCTGCCGCCCAATGTCGTCTTCCTGAAGCCGCCCGAGGCGGAGGATGTCATTTGGGGCGCGGCCAAATCCCTGGAGCCGGCCAAGGCCAAGCCGGAGGACGCGCTGAGAACGATGGCCCTGGCCAAGAAAACCGAGCGCCGGGGATTGCAGACCGTCGTCTGGGATGCCGCCGACGACAACGGGGACAGGCTGAGCTACACGCTCTCGGTCCGAAAGGACGGGGAGACGGCCTGGCGCGCCCTGGAGGCAGGCTGGACGGACACCCTGTATGCCTTCGACACGGCAACCCTGCCCGACGGCGTGTACCGGTTCAAGGTGACGGCCTCGGACGCTCCCTCCAACCCGGCCGGCCTGGCCTTATCCGCCGATAAAACGAGCGGTCCGCTCACCATCGACAACACGCCGCCGTCCGTGAAAAACGTGACTATTGGCCGGGACGGACGCATCCTGCGCTTGAGCTTCCAGGCCGAGGCCGGCCTGTCGCCCATCACCGAAGCCCGCTGTCTCATCCGGCCGGGGGATTGGGTGACCCTCCTGCCCCTGGACGGGATCTGCGACTCGCGCTTGGAGACGTTCAACCTGAGCCTGACCCTGCCGGCCGACGCGGACAACCTTCTCGTCCTGCAAATCAAGGACGAGCACGGCAACCTCGGCGTCCACCGCCAGGTTTTTTGATTCTCTAACTTTTGGCTCTTTCCAGATACTTGTTCTCCCGCGTATCGACGCGGATCACGTCTCCCTCCTGGATGAACTGGGGGACGCTCACCTGGAGCCCGGTCTCGAGCACGGCCGGCTTGTTGGAGGCCGACTGGGTCGCCCCCTTGAGGAAGGGCTCGGTCCGGGCGACCTTGAGGTCCACGGTCAAGGGCGGCCGGAGGCCCACCGGCCGGCCTTCGTACATCTCCACCGTGAAGATGATGTTGGGAACGAGATAATGCGCGCTGTCGCCGATGACCTCGGCGTGGAAGCTGATCTGGTCGAACGTTTCCCGGTTCATGAACACGTATTCCTCGCCGCTCTGGTACAGGAATTCCATCTCCTGCTCCTCGACGTAGGCTTGTTCGACGCGGTCCTCGCCGCGGAACCGGAAGTCCTTGAAGGTCCCCTCCTTGATGTTGCGCAGCCGGGTGTGCATCATGGTCTTCCAGTTGCCCGGAGCGACGAAGTTGGCTTCGACCACTTTGTACAGAACGCCGTCGAGCTTGAGCACCATGCCCTTGCGGATCTGAGTGGCGTTGATCATATCTTCTCCTCGATCCCGTCCGCCGGTCAGGGGTGTTCGCGCTTCATGCCCTCGTCGATGGACACGATATAGACTTTGGCTCCGGCTCCCTCCAGGGCTTGGGCCACCCGCTCGGTCTCGTCCGGGGCGTAGACGAACAGACAGCCCCCTCCGCCCGAGCCGTTGCTCTTGCCGCCGTAGGCTCCGGCCCGCAGGGCGGCGGCCATCATCGCTTCCATCTTGGGCGTGGAGATCTGGAGGTCGTCGCGCAGCACCCGATGCTGGGCGTCCAGCAGCCGGCCGAACTCCCGGTGGTCGAACGTCTCGGACCGGAACAGGGCCTCTCCCCGGGCGGTCAGGTCCCGCGTCCGGAGCGTTCCCCGGAGGAGGCGCTTCTCGTCCGGGGGGAGGGTGTCGATGGCCTTCCGCTCCGCCTCTCCCAGAGGGCTCAGCAGGCTGAACCCGGGGACCAGGCCGCGGACTGCGTCTCGCCCGCTGAACACGTTCCTCTTGATGAAGCCGAGCATGCCGGTCGTGTCTTTTTTCTGGAGGGAGTTGGCCAGGACGAACCGTCCCAGGGGGCGGCGGATGTGGTCCAGGGTGAAGTCCTCGCCGAAGTGGATGTTCACCATCTGGCCCTTGGCCGAGGCGTAGTGGTCCATCTTGCCGCCCGGCTCCTTGAACTCGGCCACCTCGGTCAGGAAGCCCAGCTCGGCCACCGCGTCGGGATCCGAGGCCCGGGGGTCTTCGGCCGCTTCGAGCAGGAACTTGACCCAGGCCACGACCAGGGCCGAGGAGCTCGACGTCCCGGCGCCGATGGGGATGGTGCCCCTCACCAGGCAGTCCCAGCCGTGCTCCAGCTTCGCCCCGGACCGCCGCACCACGTTGACTCCGCTCTTGAGATAGTCCCGGGCTTGGGTGTAGGGGAGAGGCCCGTCCAGGTCGATTTCCTCGACGGCGTCGATATCGGGCAGGTCGAGGTGGATCCGGCGGTCGGCGCGCCTTCGCCCGGAAATGGTGATCCTCAGGTCGATCGCTCCGGCGATGATGGCCAGGCCGAAGTAGTCCTGATGCTCGCCGAACAGGCACATCCGTCCGGGAGAAGAGACGATCAGGTCATAATTCACACACACTCTTTTAGCGGAGTTGCCCGCGCCTGTCAATTCGAGATTTGCTTTTCGCCCCCGTTTCCATTTATATAGAGTTCTCACGGAGACGAAATGGCCGATCTGATTTTTCTGGGAACGGGCGGAGCGGTCGGCACGGCCGAGCGCGACAACACGTCCTATGCGCTCGACTTCGGCGATTCGTTCCTCCTGGTGGACTGTCCCGGCGGGGCCGTGGCCAAGATGCGGCGGGCCGGGCTCGACCCCCTGCGGATGTCGTCGCTGCTCGTCACCCACGTCCACCCCGACCACATCTACGGCCTGCCCTCGCTCATCCACAGCCTGTTCCTGAGCGAGGGGCGGATCCGGATCTTCGGCTCCGAGGAGGCCGTCCGTTTCTGCGGCCGGCTGCTCGACCTGTTCGACCTCCGGGCTCCCCGGATTAAGATGAGAGTGGACCTCGCCGCTTTGGAGCCGGGCCGCGCTTTCGAGCCTTGCCGCACGGTCCAAGCCGAAGCGTTCCGGGTCCCGCACAGCCCGGCCTCGATGGGCTATCATTTCTTTCTCGACTCGGGCGGCCGGGAGGTCGTCTGCTCGGGCGATACGCCGCCCGTGGACGAGGTCCGCTCCCGGGCCCGCGGCCGGGATTTCCTGGTGCACGACTGCAGCGCTCCCTCGCGGTTCTTCGAGATGTACCCCGTCTTGAAGACGATGCACACGAGCTCGCTCGACCTCGGCCGCCTGGCCGGCGAAGCCGGAGTCCGGACCCTCGTCCCCTGTCACTTCTTCGGCGAGGTGGATTATCCGATGTCCGAGGTCGAGGCGGAGATCCGGCAGCACTTCGGCGGACGCCTGGTGATGCCGGCCGACTTCACGGCGATCAGTCTCTCCGACTGAGCCGGACGATACGGCGATGGACACGCTTTACATCAACGGCCGGATTTGGACGGCGGACCCCGGCCGGCCTTGGGCCGAAGCCTTGGCCGTTCGCGGCGACAGGATCCTGGCCGTCGGAGGCGAAGCCGAAGCGCGCCGCCTCGCCGGCCCGGACGCCGAGGTGATCGACCTCGAGCGCGGCCTCGTCCTGCCCGGGCTCATCGACAGCCATACTCATTTCCTGGAGGGAGGGCTGTCCCTTCTCAACCTCAATCTTCGGGACGCCCGCAGCCGGGAGGAATTCACGGCGCGCATCGCGGCCAAAGCCCGGTCGCTCCACAAAGGCCGATGGATCGTGCAGGGCAACTGGGACCAGACCCTCTTCACTCCGGCCGAGCTGCCGCGCCGGGAATGGATCGATCCCGCCACTCCCGACCATCCCGTTTTCGTGGACCGCTTCGACCTGCACATGAGCCTGGCCAACAGCATGGCCCTGCGGCTGGCCGGCATCACCCGGGACACTCCGTCCCCCGACGGGGGCGAGATCGTCAAAGACCGGCGGACCGGAGAGCCGACCGGCATCCTCAAGGACGCGGCCCGGGACATCGTGGCCGAGCGCATCGGGCCGCCCTCTCCGGCCGAGAAACGGACCGCGCTCCAGGCCGCCCTGGCCGAGGCCGCCCGCTTCGGCTTGACCTCGGTCACTGATATGGCCGACGCCCAGACGTATGAATCCTACTTGGATTTCATGCGGAGCGGCCTCCTGACCTGCCGCGTCTCGGTCCATATTCGCGTGGATGAGGCCGGGCTTTTTTCCGGCCTGCGGGAAAAGACCCCTCCCGGACAGAACCTGCTCAGGCTCGGCGGAGTGAAGGGCTTTACCGACGGGTCGCTGGGATCGGGAACAGCCCTGTTCTTCGAGCCGTATGCCGATGATCCCGCCACGTGCGGGATTCCGGCCCGGCAGATGGTTCCGGAGGGGATCATGGACCGGCGGCTCATGGAGGCTGAGCAAGCCGGGCTCCAGGCGGCGGTCCACGCCATCGGCGACAAAGCCAACAGCCTGCTCCTCGACATGTTCGAGCGCGTCTTCCGCGCCTCCGGCCCGCGCGACAGGCGCTGGCGGATCGAGCACGCCCAGCACCTCAGGCCGGCCGACATTGGACGGTTCGGCCGGCTGGGCATCATCGCTTCCGTCCAGCCTTATCATGCGGCGGACGACGGCCGCTGGGCCGAGAAGAAGATCGGGCCCGAGCGGGTCGAGACGACATTCGCCTTTCGCTCGCTTCTCGACTCGGGCGCGGTTCTCGCCTTCGGGTCGGATTGGACCGTCGCCCCCCTCGACCCGCTCACCGGGATCCACGCCGCGGCGACGCGCCGGACGATCGACGGACGGAATCCCGGCGGCTGGAACCCGGCCGAGAGGATCTCCCTCGAGGAGGCGGTCCTCGGCTACACCCGGAACGCGGCCTATGCCGAGTTCTCCGAGAGGGACAAGGGCTCGCTCGAGCCGGGCATGCTGGCCGACCTCACCGTTCTCGACAAGGATATCTTCCGGCTCGGCGCGGACAGCATCCCCGAAGCCCGGTGCCGGATGACCATCGTCGGCGGCCGGGTTGTCTTCCCGCCCGACCGGGCCGGCCGTCGACCCTAGCGGCCCCCTCCCGAGGTTGAAGGACGTTCCCGATTCTAGTATCATGATTTTTTGTTTTCGAGAGGAGCGAATGGGATCGGATGACAAGGATCTGGCTATGAGCGGCGACCGGAGCGGGTCCAAAGAGTCCGCGAAGCAGCCCGAGCTTTTCCCTCCCGAACCGGGCTGGATCGGCACGGACGAATCGGGCAAGGGGGACTATTTCGGCCCCCTGGTCGTGGCCGGCGTTTTCTTGCCTGAGGGGCAGGAGGAAGTGCTCCGGGAGCTGGGCGTCAAGGACAGCAAGCGGACCTCGGACAACAGGGCCCGGGAGCTGGCCGCCATCATCAAGAAAGGCTACAAGCACTCCGTAGTCGCCATCGGCCCGGAAAAATACAACGACCTCTACGCCAAGCTGAGAAATCTCAACAAGCTCCTGGCCTGGAGCCATGCCCGGGCGATCGAGAACATCCTGGAGGGGACGCGGGCCGGCCGGGCCATCACCGACCAGTTCGGGGACGAGCGGTTCGTCCTTGAGGCGCTCATGAAAAAGGGCCGGACGATCGAACTCGTCCAGAAGGTGAGGGCCGAGGAGGACATGGCCGTGGCCGCGGCCTCGATCCTGGCCCGGGCCGAGTTCCTCACCCGGCTGCATTTTCTCGGCCGGGACATCGGCCTGGACCTGCCCAAGGGTTCTTCGTCCGCCACCGAGGAGGCCGGCCGGGAGCTCGTCCGGCGGCACGGCCCGGATGTCCTGAACAAAGTGGCCAAGGTGCATTTCAAGCAGACGGCCCGGATCCTGGGAGGCTAGGGGAATGCCGGGCGTCCTGAAAGTCGTCGTCGTCATCCTGTTCCTGCTCATCCTGATCAGGAAAAAATGGGACCTGGGGCTCGTCCTGTTCCTGGGGACGGGATTGACCGCGCTCCTGTTTCAGATGCCGCTCAAGGGCTTCGCCCGGGGGGTGTGGGAAACAGCCGTCAGCGGGGAAACATTGAGCCTGGTGGGCATCTTCTGGCTGGTCATCTACCTCGGCCGCTTCCTCCAGGAAAAAGGCCACTTCCGGATCATGGTCGACGCCCTCAAGCATCTCGTTCCCGAGCCGCGTTTGATCCTGGCCCTGCCGCCGGCGTTCATCGGCCTCCTGCCCATGTTCGCCGGAGCCATGATGTCCGCGCCCATCGTCGAGGAGGCCGGAAACCGGTGGAAGCTCGGCCCGGCCTGGAAGACGTTCTTCAACTACTGGTTCCGCCACATCTGGGAGTACTCCTGGCCGCTCTACGCCAACCTCATCATCGCCGCGGCCATCACCAAGATCCCGATCGGGCGCATCAGCCTCCACCAGCTGCCCTTCACCGTCCTGGCCATCGCTGTGGGGCTGATCATCCTCTTCAAGAACGTCGCGCCCCTGGCCAAGGAGAAAACCGACGGGAAGACGCTCCAGGCGCTCGGAAATCTGGTGTTGAGCCTCTGGCCGATCCTCCTGGCCATCCTCCTGATCTTCGTCCTGAGACTGAGGATGGTCCTGTCCCTGGGCATCGCGGCCCTGGCCACCCAGGTCCTGTCCCGGATGCCGCTCAAGGACAGGGGGAAGCTCATCCTGAGGAGCCTGGATTGGAAGGCCGGACTGCTCATCATCTCGGTCATGGTCTTCAAGAGCATCATGGACGTCTCGGGCGCCCTGGTCTCGGTCGTGCGCGCGTTCCCGCCCGAGGGAGCCGGCGCCTATGTCCTGCTCTTCGCCGCGCCGTTCCTGATGGGATTCCTCACCGGCGTCAACCAGGCCTTCGTCGGGATCTCCTTTCCGATGCTGATGCCGATCTTCGGCCAGCCGCGGCCGGACATCGTCCTGGTGCTGTTCGCCTATGTCAGCGGGTTCGTGGGGATCCTGCTGTCTCCGGCGCACCTCTGCCTGGTGACGACCGTGGAGTATTTCCACGCCGAGCTCCGGGACGTGTACAAGATCATGCTCGCGCCGGCGGCGGTCATTTTCGGGGCGGCCTTGCTGGTCCTTGTCGTCTTCCGGATTCTCTAAGCCCGGGCGCTTCTGCTAGAATAAGATTCGACCCCCAAGGAGTGAGGCATGACCGTTCGGCTCTTTTTTGAAGACCCCTATCTCGTCGAGTTCGAAGCTTCGGTCGTGAGGCGCGAGACGCGCGGCGGGCGTCCGGCGCTTGTCCTCGACCGTACGGCTTTCTACCCGGAGTCCGGCGGACAGCCGGCCGACCGGGGCGAGATCAACGGGGTGAAGGTTCTGGATGTCCAGGAGGACGGCGACGACATCTGGCATTCTGTCGAAACCGATATCCCGGGCGACGCGGTCCGGGGCCAGGTCGACTGGCCGCTCCGGTTCGACCGCATGCAGCAGCACACCGGGCAGCATGTCCTGAGTCAGGCGTTCATCGAAGTCCTGAAAGGGGAGACGCGCTCGTTCCACTTGGGCGACGAGGTCTCCACCCTGGAGATCGGGCTCGACCGGGTCGACGAGTCCGCCCTGGAGCGCGTGGAGCGCGCGGCCAATGCCGTCGTGTTCGAGGACCGCGAGGTCAAGACGTATTTCGTCTCCGGCGATAAGATCGGCGAGGTCCCCCTGCGCCGCCCCCCCAAGAAAGAGGGGACGCTCCGCATCGTCGAGGTGGCGGGCTTCGATACCTCGGCCTGCGGCGGGACGCACGTCCGGCGCGCGGGCGAGATCGGGCTGATCAAGATCACCCGCTGGGAGAGGATCCGGGGCAACCTCCGCTTCGATTTCCTGTGCGGCCGCCGGGCCCTGGCGGACTATGCCCGAAAGAACGCATTGACGCGACAGCTTGGAGGCCTGTTCTCGGTCGGCGACAAGGATGTCCCTCAAGCGGTGGAGAAAGCCCTTGCGGATTTGAAGGCTCACAAAAAAGCGGCCCGGGTGATGCAGGAGGCGCTGGCGGGATATGAGGCCAAAGCCGTCATCGAAAACGCGCCCGGCCGGGTCATCCGCAGGATGTTCACCGACAAGACCCCGGAAGACGTCAAGCTCCTGGCTTTGAAGGTCATCCGTCAAGCCGAGCGCATCGTCGTGTTCGGCGCCAAGGCGTCGCCCCAGAGTCATATCATCCTGGCTCGGAGCGACAGCCTGGCCGTCGACCTGCGGGAGCTCGCCCCGCTCGTCTCCTCGATCGTCAGCGGCAAGGGCGGCGGCGGCCCGTCCCTCGTCGAGATCGTCACCCAGGACCCGTCCCGGCTCGACGAAGCCCTCCTCAAGGCTGAAGAGGCCCTGCTCAAGCCTTGCTAATGAGTCTTGCCCAGGAATCCCCGGCGAGGGGACAGGGCTTTGCTCCCTAACCCCTCGCCGGCTGCAATGCATGGCGGTGATGTTGCGCTTCCCCTTCACTTTTAAGGCAGGGGGATCGGGCCAAGGCCGTAGCGAACGATAGGAAATTCAGCCCGGACATGAGACTTTTGAGGGGAGTCGGGTCGGAAGAACCCGACCGGCGAAGCTGTCTGAGCGAGCGGCGAGCTCCCGTAGGATCAAGGCCGCGAACGAGTTCTTCGCCGCCGAAAAAGCCGAAATGGGAGGGCGTGAAGAATTTCCGTGTGAGCGAGGCCTTGACCCGACCCCCTTGCCATATCAATCAAGTGCCGAGCTGGCTCGGGGATTATTCGTAGCGAAGGGAGACGATGGGGTCGACCCGGGCCGCCTTGCGCGCCGGGAAGATGCCGAAGAACAGCCCCACCGACACCGAGACGATCAGCCCCAGGGCCACCGACCAGGGCGTGACCGAGGCGGGCAAGGGAGTGGCCGCCCGGACGAGCATGGCGATGCCGAAGCCCGCCAGGATGCCCAGGACCCCGCCGATCCCGGTGAGGAAGATGGCCTCCATCAGGAACTGCTTGGAGATGTCCGAAGCCCGGGCGCCCAGCGCCTTGCGGATGCCGATCTCCCGGGTGCGCTCCTTGGCCGAGACGAGCATGATGTTCATGACCCCGATCCCGCCCACGAGCAGTCCGATGGACGAGATGACGATCATCACCAGATAGGCCGCCCCGGTGATCTGGTTGTAGAGCTCTAGGATCGTGTCCTGGGTGTAGACGGCGAAGTCGTTGGGCTTGCCGTAGGGCACCTTCCGCCGGGACCGGAGGAGGCTGGTGATCTGGTCCATGGTCTCGGTTAGAAAGCCGTGCTCCCGGGGGGTGGCGATGATCTCTAGGAAGGCCTTGTCGTAGGGGAAGTATTTCATCAGGGTGGTGATGGGCAGGCCCGCGAAATTGTCCCGGCTCTGTCCGAACATGGCCCCGCGCTTCTGCAGCACGCCCACGACCAGGAACTTCTCCGCGCCGATCCGGATCTCGCGGCCGACGGGACGCGTGTGGGGAAAGAGCGTGTCGGCCAGCTCACTGCCCAGGACGCACACCCGGGTGCTGTGGGCCACGTCGGAGGCGGTGATGGACCGGCCCTCCTCGGGCATATAAACCGACAGGACATCGGTGAAGCGCTCGTTCATCCCCAGGACCAGGGAGTCCTGGGTCTTGATGTTCTGGTAGCGGATGGTGATCGTTTCGAAGATGCTGACGTTGATATCCACGGCCACGGCCTTGACCAGGGGGCAGTCCCGGCCGATGGCCAGGGCGTCGTCGTAGGTCAGGTCCTTGCGCTGCCGCTCCTCCTCGCTCGGCCGGCCGGTCCGGAATCCCGGCTGGTTCTTGGTGATGATGATCAGGTCGGAGCCCGTGGCCTCCAGCTCGGAGATGAAGCTCCGGTTCAAGCCCTGGATGACGGACACCATGGCGATGACGGTCATGACCCCGATCAGGATGCCCAGCAGGGTCAGGAAGGAGCGGAGCTTGTGGGACTTGATGGAGTCCCAGGCCATGGACACGATCTCGCGGAGGATGCCGACCCGGATCATTGTTCCGACCTCAGGGCCTCGATCGGGTCGAGCTTGGCCGCCCGGTTGGCCGGATAGATGCCGAAGAACAACCCCAGGGAGCCCGACATGAGGATGGCCAGGACGACCGAGGTCGGGTCGAGCCGCGAGGGCAGGGACGTGGCGGCCGTGACGATTTGGGCCAGGACGGCGCCCAGCAGGATGCCGATGACCCCCCCGGTGGCGGAGATGGCCGAGGATTCGATCAGGAACTGGAAGAGGATGTCCCGCCGCTGGGCGCCCACGGCCATGCGGATCCCGATCTCCTTGGTCCGCTCCGTGACCGAGACGAGCATGATGTTCATGACCACGATCCCGCCCACGATCAGGGAGATGGCGGCGATGGCGATCATGGCGAAGTAGATGCCGTTGGTGGCCGTTTTATAGAACTGGATGAACGTGTCCGACGTCTGGAACGAGAAATCGTCGGGGTCCTTGAAGGCCACGTGCCGCCGGGAGCGGAGGATCGTCCGGACCTCGTCCTGGGCCCGGGCCATGTCCTCCTGGGAGGCGGTGTGGACGTTGATGGTGATCGTCCGGCGGGAGCCGTAGACCTTCTGGAAGGTGGTGATGGGGATCCGGACGAAATCGTCCTGGCTGAAGCCCAGCATCTTGCCTTTCTTCTCCCCGACTCCGACGACCAGGAAGTTGCGGGCGCCGACCTTGAGCCACTTGCCCATGGGGTCGACCCCGGGGAACAGCTCCTCGACCACGTCCATGCCGATGACGCACACGTCGCGGGCATGGTCCTCGTCTTCCTTCTGGATCTGGCGGCCCTGGTCGAGCTCCAGGACCGAGCCGATGAGGTGGTTGTTGGCCGTCACCCCCCGGATCTCCACGTCCTTGATGCTCTTGTTCCGGTACTTGACCGTGCCCGAGGTGTCGACGTTGGCCCCGATGAGCTCGCAGGCCCGGCACCTCTCCCGGAGGAGGGTCATGTCCTCCAGGGTCAGGTCCTTGCGCTTCAGCATCTCCTTGAAGGCCGAGAGGGACGTGCCCACGAAGGAGAACTTGGACACGGCGAAGTCGTTGGCCCCGTAGAAGGACATCTTGGTGTAGACGTAGTTGTTGAGGCCTTGGATGACCGAGATCACGGCGATGATGGTCAGGACGCCGATGATGATCCCCAGCAGGGTCAGGAAGGTGCGCAGCTTGTTGGACCAGAGCGAGCCCATGGCCATGGACAGCGACTCTTTGACGTTGATTTTCGCCATACGATTCAGTCCTATATAGTCAATGATACGCAGGATCGCAGCAAAAGTTTTTGAATTCGGTGACAGACATCTTGTTTCCTGAATTCAGCTGGGGGGGAATTCGGGTCATTGAGATGTCTGTCACCGATCTCGGTGTCACCGATCTCGGTTGGCAGGGCCTGTTTCTTGACAATCCGCCGATGAAAAGGACACAATGGGGACGAAACCTATGCCGGACCTCCAAAAAATCCCCTGCTTGTATTTCGCCGTCCCCGGCCCGGAGAACACCCGGGCGACCCTGGAGCGGGCGGCCGAGCGGGCCGCCGAGCTCGATATCCGGAGCGTCATCGTCGCCTCGGCCACCGGCCGGACGGGCCTGCTGGCGGCCGAGCTCCTCGCCGGCCGCAGCCTGGTCGTCGTCACCCACTCGACGGGTTTCACCAAGCCCGACGTCCAGGAGATGCCCCTCGCGACGCGCCGCGCCCTGGAGGAGGCGGGAGCCCGGGTGCTGACCGCCCAGCACGCCCTGGGCGGGGTCAACCGGGCCGTGCGCAAGAAGCTGGGGACGTACCAGACCGACGAGATCATCGCCTTCGCCCTGCGCGCCTTCGGCCAGGGAACCAAGGTCGCGGTGGAGATCGCCCTGATGGCCGCCGACGCGGGCCTGGTCTCAACCCTGGAGCCCTGCATCGCCGTGGGCGGCACGGACAGCGGAGCGGACACGGCCCTGGTGCTGCGTCCCGCCCATGCCCAGAACTTCTTCGACCTGAAGGTCATGGAGGTCCTGGCCAAGCCCAGGCTGTGATGAGGCCGGGCCTCAAACGGGAAAAGGGATAAGGAGTCGTCGATGAACACAAAACGGATCCTCCCAGCGGTGGCCGTCCTCGGCCTTCTCGTCGCCGCGCCCCAAGCCTTCGCTCAGGTCGGGCTGTACGCCGGCTTTTTCGGGGGCTATTCCTCCCAGAAGCCCAGCCTGCCCGACGCCAGCACCATCTTCACCACGAACACGACGTTCTGCTACGGGCTGCGGGCCGGGATTCGGGTGCTGATGGTCGAGGTCGAGGGCGTATACATGCAGGCCTCCCACAACATCGACTGGGGCAGCGGCCTCCTGCCCGACTGGGACGGCAAGCAGGTGGACTACAATTACATCGGAGTCAACCTCAAGTACGTCTTCAGCCTGGCCATCCTCCATCCGTACCTGACCGCGGGCTACGGCTACTACTCGGCCGACATCTGGAACATCGACAAGGCGAGCGACGGCGGATACAACTTCGGCGCCGGGCTGGAGGTGACCCTGGGCAAGAGGTTCGGGATCGTGGTCGAGGGCAAGTACCATCACGTGAGCCTGGACATTTCGAGCCTTCTCCTCGGCCTGGGGAATTTCACGATCACCGGCGGGGTGAACATCCACCTGTTTTAGCCTGCGTTCATGCTCGTTCGACTCAACAAGTACCTGTCCCGGGCGGGCATCGCTTCCCGCCGCGAAGCGGACAGGCTTATCGGCCAGGGCCGGGTGAGCGTCAACGGACGCGCGGCCGAGCTGGGCGTCCGGGTGGACGAGGCCCGGGACCGGGTGGCGGTGAACGGCCGGCCGGTCCAAGCCAATCCGCGGACGGTCCACATCCTCCTCAACAAGCCCGCGGGCTACCTCGTCACCATGAAGGACCCGCAAGGCCGGCCGACCATCAGAAAGCTCCTATCAGGACTCCCGCCCGGGGTCGTCCCGGTCGGCCGCCTGGATTTCGACAGCGAAGGGCTGCTGCTTCTGACCAACGACGGCGAGCTGGCCTTTCGCCTGACTCATCCCCGCTATGAGATCGCCAAGACCTATCAGGTCAGCGTGGAGGGCGAGGTCACCCCGGAGACGCTGGCTCGCCTCCGCCGCGGGGTGATGATCGACGGAGTGAACGCCGCCCCCGATGCGGCCGTCGTCCTGGAAGCCGGGCCTCAGCGCAGCCGATTGAGGGTGGAGCTCCACGAAGGCCGGAAGCGCGAGGTCCGCCGCATGCTCGAAGAGGTGGGCCATCGCGTCTTGAAGCTCAAGCGGACATCGTTCGGGGCGCTGACCGTCAAGGGCGTTCCGCCGGGCGGCTGGCGGCCGCTGACCGGGCGCGAGGTTTCTGCGCTGAAAAAAAGGGTCGGGCTGACGGCCGGGGATTCGGCCGGATAAGAGGGAGGTGGGCACATGGTCCATGGGAAGCGTCCTTTCGGATTCTTGACCCTGTCTCTCCTGGTCTGGGCCTGGCTGGCCGCCCCGCCCCTCCGATCGGACCAGAAGGAATATTGGCACTTCACCATCAAGGCCAACATCGACGGCACCGCGGCGGAGGAATGGATCTGGGCCACCATGGTGGAGATCGACAGGGCCAAAGCCTTGCCCGATGAAGCCAAAGTGGCCAGGGATGCAGGGGGCGAGCTGCTGGGGCACTTCCTGGGCCTGGTCCGAGCCTCGGCCTGGCGTTCGGCCTATACCTATACCCTGGACGCGAAATGCAAGGGCGTGAAATCCAAGAAGGAGATCTCCTACAGCCAGAGCGAGACCGACAACGTCTATGTCCACGGCCAGATCATTCAAAACCCCGTTAATCGGATTCCGAGCGGCATCGGCATCCAGTTCCGCTTCGGGGTGTGCAACCACAGGGTCCTGAAAGAGGACGGTACCTGGGTCCGGATGGACCAGATCCCCTACGTGTTCGTCGGTCCCGTCCGGGTCGAAGGCCGGGAGCCGGAGGAGATGCGCGGGGATTTCAACCTGGACGGAGTCCTGTACAACGACCAGATCCAGCGGGTCAAGCGCTGCGGCAAGTCCTGGATCGAGCAGTTCCACTCGGTGTTCAAGCACTTCGAGCACGACAGCGTCGTGGAAGGCTTCTATTACGGGGACATGGACATGTGGGTGCAGCGGTCCTGGAAGTTTCACGGCCTGAATGTCCAGTGCGTGTTCATGTGCGAGCGCTCGCGGAACAGGGAGCACCCCCACTGGAAAGTCAGGATCACCCGCTGAGCCGGCCGGCCGCGCGTCGAAGCGGTCCGGGTCCTAGCTCTCCTTGTCCAGGCCCGATGCCTTGAGGGTCCGGGCCAGACGATCGAGCTCCCGGTCCACGAGGCTGTGGACCGTCCCGTCCTCGAACGTCCCGTCCGGATTCCGCGTCCCGGCGCGGACTCCGGTGAGGATTTCGACGCCCTGGTCGATGGAGGCGATGGGGAAGATGTGGAACTTCCCCTTCTGGACGGCGTCCACGACCTCCTGCCGGAGCATCAGGTTCTGGACGTTCTGCTGGGGAATAACGACGCCCTGGGTGCCGGTCAGACCCTTCGCCTTGCAGACCTCGAAGAAGCCTTCGATCTTCTCGTTGACCCCGCCGATGGGCTGGATCTCGCCCTTCTGGTTCAGGGAGCCGGTTACGGCGATGTCCTGCCGCAGGGGCAGGCCGGCCAGGCTGGACAGGACGGCGTACACCTCGGTCGACGAGGCGCTGTCGCCGTCCACCCCCCCGTAGCTTTGCTCGAAGGCGATGCTGGCCGACATGGACAGCGGCTTGTTCTGGGCGAACTGTCCCCGCAAGTAGCCGGCCAGGATGAGCACGCCCTTGTTGTGGGTCTTGCCGCTGAGCTCCGCTTCCCGCTCGATGTTGATCACGCCCATCCGGCCGACCGAGGTCTTGGCCGTGATGCGGGTCGGCTTGCCGAAGGCGAACTGGCCCATGTCGTAGACGGACAGGCCGTTGACCTGGCCGACCACCGCCCCCTTGGTGTCGATCAGGATGCTGCCCTCCTCGATCATCTCCTGGATCTTGTCCTCGATGAGGCTGATCCGCTCGAACCGCTCCTGGACGGCCTTGTCCACGTGCTTGCGCGTGGCCACCGTCTTCTTCTCCTTGACCGACCAGTAGCTCGCCTCGCGGATGACGTCGGCGATGATGTTGAACCGGGTGGTCACCTTCTTCTGCCGGCCGGCCAGCCGGGTGCCGTACTCGATCACCGCGGCGATGCCCTCCCGGTCGAAGGGGTTCAGCCCGTCCTCCTTGCAGATCTTCTGGATGAACGAGGCGTAGTCGCCGATGGTCTGGTCGGACTTGGTGATCTCGGAATCGAACTCCGCCTTGATCTTGAAGATTTTCCGGAATTCCGGGTCCAGGAAATAGAGCAGGTTGTAGATCTCATCGTCCCCGATCATGACCACCTTGACGTTGCACTTGATGGGCTGGGGCTTGAGGCTCTTGGGGCTGAACAGGTACAGAGAGGCGAAGTTCTGGATCTCGAAGGACAGGTTGCGCAGGGTCCGCTTCATGGTGGCCCACACCCCGGCTTCGACCAGGGCGTCCTGGGCGTTGAGGATCAGGTAGCCGCCGTTGGCCTTGAGGAACGACCCGGCCTTGATCCGGGTGAAATCCGTCTGCCAGGCCCCGAACCGCGAGGCCGAGCTCTCGATCGAGCCGTAGAGGTTGATGTAGCTGGGGTTGTTTTCGATGATCACCGGGGCGTGGGTCATGGCCCGGTTGTCCACCAGGAGGTTGGCCCGGTATTCGAGGTAGGGATCGCCGGGGTCGTGCTCCTTCTCGTCGCTCTCCTTTTTAGAGCCCTTGAACAGCTCGATGTTCTTGATCAGGTTCTCCTCGACCTCGGCCCAGTACTCGGCGACCTGAGGGTAGGGGAACTCGGCCTTCAGGCCGTTGACCCCGTTCTTGATGACCGGGGTCAGGGACTCCTCGTCCCAGGATTTGAGGAGGGTTCGGGTTTCCTCCTCGATGTCCCGCATGGTGGAGAAGACTTCGTCCAGCTTGTCCGACAGCTCTTCGTACCGCTTTTTCAGGTCGGCCAGGACGTCGGCCGGGAACTTGCTGTCCTTGGCCATGGCCTCCAGCTTGGGGAAGGGGGTGGGGGTGCCCTCGATCATGGGGATGAGGTCGGGCTTGACGAACAGCCCCATCTGGACCTGGATGACCGAAAACCCTTTTTCGGCCACCTCGTCCTCGAAGGCTTTGAGGATGGTCTGCTGCTTCTTCTGCTGGGATTCGATGATCTCATCGCGGCGTTCGCTGTAGTACGGGCTTTTCAGGAGGTCGGGGACGTTCTGCCGGAGACGGTCGATGAGCTTGGCCAGGCTCTCGACGAACAGCGACCCTTTGCCGGCCGGAAGCATGATCAGCCGCGGCTCGTCGGGATTCTTGAAGTTGTTGACGTAGAGGATGTCATCGGGGACGGGCTCGCCCTTTTTCAGCCGCTCCAGGAGCTGCTTGATGGTTGTCGTCCGGCCGGTCCCGACCTGCCCGGTGATGAAGATGTTGTAGCCCAGGGTCTTGATGTCCAGCCCGGTTTTGAGGGACCGCAGGGCCCGGCCCTGGCCGATGATCTCTTCGCAGGGCTCGTACTGGGACGTCATGGGGAACAGGATCTTTTCCAGGGGGCAGGTCCAGCGAAGGCGTTCCGGCGGCAGCTCCTGGAATTTCTCCGCTTTCTTGAGTTCCATGGAACACTCCTTTGAGGCCTGGGCTGAAGAGGCATTTTTGCACATTCATGCAATTAAAACAACTTTGGAAAAATCGTGCAAAACAGCCGGTGATTTGCTAAAATAGGCGGACATCTTGGAGTCATCGATAATGTCTGACGGCATTCGCCTCGAGAAAGTCAGGACCCGGAAGGAATTCAGGGCCTACCGCGATTTTGCGCGCGCTGTCTACAAAAACGACCCCAACTGGGTTCCTCCCCTGAACATCGAGTTCAAGCAGAAGCTGGACAAGGCCAAGAATCCGTTCTTCGAACACGCCGACCGGGAGCTGTTCCTGGCCTATAGGAACGGCCGGCCGGCGGGCCGGGTGGCGGCCATCATCGACGACAACCATAACTCCTTCCACCAGGAAAAGGTCGTATTTTTCGGCCAGTACGAGAGCTTCAACGACCCCGGAGTGGCCCGGGCCCTTCTGGACGCCGTTTCAGCCTGGGGCCGGGAGAGGGGCATGACCGTGCTCCGGGGGCCGGTCAACCTGTCCCTGAACGACGAGTGCGCCATGCTGGTCGACGGATTCGATTCCCCCCCGGCGATCATGATGCCCTACAACCCGCCGTACTATAACGATTTGATGGCGGGCTGCGGATTGGTCAAGGCCAAGGATCTCTACGCCTTTCTCATGGACCGGGAGGCCAAGGCCATCGAGCGGGTCCGGGTGATCGTGGACCGGATCAAGAGAGAGACGACGATCACCGTCCGCCCCTTCAACATGAAAAAATGGAAGGAGGATGCGGAGCGGGTCAAGGAAGTCTACAACCAGGCCTGGGAGCGGAACTGGGGCTTCGTCCCCTGGACCGAAAAGGAGATGGACCACATGGTCGCGACCCTCCGCCCCCTGGGAGACCCGTCCATCATCATTCTGGCCGAGGACAAGGGCCGGCCGGTCGGGTTCGCCTTCGGCTTCCCCAACTACAACGAAGTCATCAAGAAAATGAACGGGCGGCTCACCCCCTGGTCCCTGCTCAAGTTCATGCGGTACCGGAAGCGGATCAAGGGCGTGCGCGTCCTGGTGTTCGGCATCCTCAAGGAGTACCGCTTGACCGGGGTGAGCTACCTTCTCTACTCTTGCCTGGATGAAGGCGTCAAGAAGAATCCTCACTATCAGTGGGCCGAGACGTCCTGGCAGCTCGAGGACAACGAGGCCGTGAACAAGTTCGTGATGTCGATCGGCGGAAAGATCTACAAGACATACCGGATCTACGAGAAGCGGCTGGCCTGACGGTTCGGGCCGGCCGTCCGAAGGAGAGGGACATGGACACGTATCAAGGGAATCTGCAGGCCAAGGGCCTCAAGATAGCCGTCGTGGTCAGCCGGTTCAACGGGTTTCTGACCGAACGGCTCCTGGAAGGGGCCCTGGACGCCCTGTCCAAGCTGGGCGCCGAGACGGCGGACATCGCCGTGTACAAGGTGCCGGGGGCGTTCGAGATCCCGATCGTGGTCAAGAAGATCGCCAAGGGCAAAAAGGCGGACGGCGTCGTCTGCCTGGGCGCTCTCGTCCGGGGGGATACGCCCCACTTCGATTTCCTCGGCTCCGAGGTGACCAAGGGCATCGCCCAGTCCTCGCTCGAGGACGGCCTGCCGGTCTCGTTCGGCATCCTGACCGTGGACACCGTCGAGCAGGGGATCGAGCGCGCCGGGGCGAAGTCCGGGAACAAGGGCTGGGACGCGGTCCTGGCCCTGGTGGAAACGATCAGCCTGCTCAAGACATCCGGGCTGGCCTGAGCACGCGTCGAGCGTCATGGGGGTTCGGCGGAAGTCCCGGGAGGCTGCCCTGCAGATTCTCTACCAGTCCGAGTTCGACGACTCCAGCCCCAAGACCCGCCTCAACGGCTTTTGGGCCTCCCGGGCCAAGGATGAGCCGGTGCGCGAATACGCCGACCGGCTGGTGCTGGGGATCCTGGAACGCCGTCAGGAGCTGGATGACCTGATCCAGTCGGTTTCCAAGAACTGGCGGATCGCCCGGATGTCCCCCATCGACCGGAACATCCTCCGGATCGCGGCCTACGAGATGCGCTATGAGGTCGGGCTGGCTCCGGCCGTGGTCATCAACGAAGCCATCGAGATCGCCAAGCGCTATGGCGGCCAGGAGGCGGCCGTGTTCATCAACGGCGTCCTGGACGGGATACGGAAAAGCATCAGAGGCTCCGAGCCTGAAGTCGAGGATAGTCATGGTCCCAAAAAAGGACAAAGAAGAAAGCCGGGAACAGGCCCAGGAACCGCCGCTCGTCCCGCCCGGCAAAAACGACCCGTCTGACCAGGAGGCGGTCCGGCGGGACAAGCTGGCCAAGCTGGCCGGAGAAGGCGTCGACCTGTTTCCCAGCCGGGCCGAGCGGACGCACTCCGTCTCCGAGGCCGTCCAGGGTTTTTCCAGCCTGTCCAAGGAGGAGCTCGACGAGCGCGGCCCGACAGTCTCGGTCCCCGGCCGCATCCTGTCCATCCGTCGCATGGGCCGGGCCACCTTTTTTCACATCTCCGACGGCCGGACCCGGCTCCAGGCCTACATCCGGGAGGATGTCGCCGGGCCCCAGGCCTACAAGGTCTTCGGCTTGCTGGACATCGGCGACATCGTCGAGGTCAAGGGCAAGTTGTTCAAGACCCGGACCGGCGAGCTGACCATCCTGGCCGATGTGGTCCGGTTCCTGGCCAAGTGCCTCCACCCCCTCCCGGAGAAGTGGCACGGTCTGCAGGACGCCGAGCTCCGATCCCGCCGGAGATACCTGGACCTGATCATGAACCCGGAGGTGGGCGAGGTCTTCCGGCTGCGGAGCGCCGCCGTCGCTTTCATCCGGAAGTTTTTCGACAGCCGGGGCTACATCGAGGTCGAGACGCCGATGATGCAGGTTCTTCCGGGCGGCGCCCTGGCCCGTCCCTTCCAGACCCACCACAACGCCCTGGACCTGGACCTGTTCCTTCGCGTCGCGCCCGAGCTGTACCTGAAGCGGCTGGTCGTCGGCGGGTTCGAGAAGGTCTATGAGATCAACCGGAATTTCCGCAACGAAGGCATCTCGGCCGAGCACAACCCGGAATTCACCATGCTCGAGTTTTACGAAGCCTACGCCGACTACCACGACATGATGGACCTGACCGAGGAGCTGTTCCTGGGGCTGTGCACCGCGCTCCTGGGCCGGGACGAGGTCCGGTTCGGCGACGAGGTCATCTCCTTCAAGCGTCCCTGGAAGCGGGTCAAGTTCATGGAAGCGGTCAGCCTCCACAGCGGGCTGGCCCCCAGCCGTTTCAGCGACCGGCAGGGAGTCATCGACTACACCGCGACCCTTGCCCCCGACGCTCCGCCCCGGACCTACGGCAAGGCCCTGGACCTCATCTTCGACAAGCACGTCAAGCACCGCCTCGTCCAGCCGACCTTCGTCACGCACACTCCCAAGGACATCTCGCCCTTGGCCAAGGCCTCCCGGGACAATCCCGAGGAGGCGGAGCGATTCGAGCTCATCGTGGCCGGGATGGAGCTGGCCAACGCCTTCAGCGAGCTCGCCGACCCGGCCGACCAGCGCCGCAGGTTCGAACAGCAGGCCGAGGATAAAAAGCGGGGGGACGACGAAGCCCACCCGATCGACCTGGACTACATCCAGGCCCTGGAATACGGACTGCCCCCCACCGGCGGGGAGGGGATCGGCATCGACCGGCTGGTCATGCTGCTCGCCGGCCGGAAGTCGATCCGGGACGTCATTCTCTTCCCCCTGCTGCGGCCGCGCTGATGATGAACTACGAGCTGTTTATCGCCAAACGCTACCTGACGGCCAAGCGCAAGCAGGCCTTCGTCTCGGTCATCACCTTCATCTCCATGCTGGGGATCACCATCGGGGTCATGGCCCTGATCATCGCCCTGAGCCTGATCACCGGGTTCCAGAGGGATGTGCAGGGCAAGATCCTGGGCGCCACTTCGCACATCATGGTCCAGGACATGACCGGCGAGGGGCTGTCGGATTACGCCGCGCTCCAGGAGCGGATCGCCCGCCTGCCGGGGGTCAAGTCCGCGACTCCCGTGGTTTACAACACCGTTCTCCTCAGCGGCTTCTCCAAGAGCCAGGGAGCGGTCCTCAAGGGCGTTGATTTCAGCCAGGAGCAAAAGCAGGCTCCCTGGCTCCAGAAGCTCGAGGCCGGACGCCTGCCCGACGCGGGGGCGCGCGACGGCGTCGTCCTGGGGAGCGAGCTGGCCGAGCAGGTGGGGGCCGCCGTGGGCGACATGGTGACGGTCTATGCCGCCTCGACCCGCCTGTCGCCTCTGGGCCCCCTGCCCAAGCTCCGCAAGTACACGGTCACCGGGATATTTTCCACGGGGCTGTTCGAATTCGACGCGTCCACCGTCCTCATCGACCTCCCGTCCGCCCAGAAATTCTTCAACCTGAACGGGCGGGTGAGCTATCTCCAGGTCATGCTCAAGGATATCTTTCAGGCCGACCGCCTGGGGGAGGAGATCAGCCGGCTCGCCCCGGCCTCGGTCTACATCACCACCTGGATGGAGCTGAACAAGCCGCTCTTCTCCGCGCTCAAGCTGGAGAAGACCATCATTTTCCTGACGATCACCCTGATCGTGATCGTGGCCGCCCTGAACATCATCGCCACCCTGATCCTGATGGTCATGGAGAAGACCCGGGATATCGGCATCCTGATCGCCCTGGGAGCCACGTCCCGCAATATCCGCAAGATCTTCTTCCTGCAGGGAGCGATCATCGGTCTGCTGGGCACTACGGCCGGGGTCGTCCTGGGATTGGGCTGGTGCGGCCTGGCCAACGCCTTCAAGCTTATCCGGGTTCCGGTGGCCATCTATCAGATCTCCTACGTGCCCTTTCATATCAACCTCGTGGACCTCGCGGCCGTCATCGGTTTATCGCTCCTGATCAGCCTGGGTTCGACCTGGTTTCCCTCCCGGAGGGCGGCCCGGGTGGACCCTGTCATCGCTTTGAAATATGAGTAGCTTTTTACGCGTCGAAAACCTGGCCAAGGACTATCCTTTGCCCCGCGGGTCCTATCCCGTGTTCCAGGGGCTGACTTTCGAGGTCGGTCGCGGCTCGCTGGCGGCCATCATGGGCGCTTCGGGCGTGGGCAAAACGACCCTGCTCAACCTGCTGGGAGCCCTGGACCGGCCGACCTCGGGCCATATTTTCCTGCAGGACGAGGACGTTTTCGCCAAGAATGAGGCCGACTTGGCCGCTTTTCGAAACAAGCAGGTCGGTTTCGTCTTCCAGTTCTTCCACCTCCTGCCGGAATTCACCGCCTTGGAAAACGTCGCCTTTCCCTTGATGATCGGCGGGTCCTCCAAGGAGGAGGCCCTGCGGCGCGCCGGGGAGGTCCTGGAAGAAGTCCGCCTCGGCAATAAATCGGGCTCCCGCCCGGCCCAGATGTCGGGGGGGGAACAGCAGCGCGTGGCCATCGCCCGGGCCCTGGTCAACCGGCCCAGCCTGCTCCTGGCCGACGAGCCGACGGGCAACCTCGACTGGAAGGCCGGGGAACGGGTCCTCCAGCTCATCCTGGACCTCCATCGCCTCCGCGGGCTCACCTCGCTCGTCGTCACCCACAACGAGAAGGTGGCCGCCTTCTGTCAGGAGCAATTCCTGATGGAAGCCGGAGAATTGAAACGAATGTCCCTCGGCTGACGTTTCCCCTGTGTGGGTCCGCTCCGCCTTTTGAAAAATGCCTCCAAATATGGTATAAGAGGAAAGTTATGAAAAAGGCCTTTTTCTTCGTCCTCTCCCTGCTCCCGCTCCTGCTCCTGCCTGTCGGCCGGTTGTACGGCCAAGAGATCATCGAGAAGCTCGAGATCGTGGGCAACGACCGGGTCACCCAGGAAACCATCATGTACTACATCACCGCCCGGGAGGGGGATTACTACAATGAAGAGGCCTTGAAGAAGGATTTCGGCGTTCTGTGGTCCACGGGCTTCTTTTCCGATGTCCGGATCGACCAGGCTGACGGCCGGAACGGCAAGATCGTCAGGATCGTGGTCAAGGAGAATCCGGTCGTCAAGTCCGTCGTCTTCAAGACGGGGAAGAAGGTCGGGCAGGAAGATATCGTCAATAAATTAAAGGAAAAAGACGAGTATATCGCCCCCTATTCCTATTACAGCCCCTATAGGGTCCAGCGGGCCCGGAAAACGATAGAAGAGTTGCTCCTGGACAAGGGTCTCCAGGCCGCCAAGGTCGAGGTCGAGGAATCGGGCAAGGGCAAGAACGAGGTCGAGGTTCTCTTCCGGATCAACGAGGGCCCCAAGGTCCTGGTGGGCGAAGTCGTGTTCGAGGGCCGGGCCAAGGTGCCGGAAAGCGAGCTGAAGGGCGCCCTGTCTGACAACAAGGAGCACAACCTCCTCAACTGGATCGCGGGCAAGGACATCTTCAAGCAGAACAAGCTCCAGGAGGGGTTGGACCTGGTCAAGAAGAAGTTCCAGGAGAACGGCTACATGGAAGCCACGGTCGGGGAACCCCGGACCGAGGAGATGTTCCGCCGGAAGATTCTGTCCAAGACCCAGAAGATGGTCCGGATCGTGATCCCGGTCAACGCCGGCTACCTCTACCGGGTGGGCCAGATCGCCGTCGAAGGGACCAAGGCGCTCAACGCCAACGCCATCAAGAACCTGGTGACGTTCCAAACCGGGGATATCTACAGCACCAAGGCCCGGGAGAAGTCCGTGGAGGAGATCGGCAAGCTGTACCGGAATTTCGGCTTCCTCTACAGCCAGGTCGTCCCGGTCGAGAATCTGGACCCCAAGAACAAGCGGGTCAACCTGACGTTCAACATCATGGAAGGCGAGGTCTGCTACCTCAACCGCCTGGACTTCAAGGGCAATATCTACACGAACGACAAGGTCATCCGGCGGGAGATGCTCCTCCGGGAAGGGGACCGGCTGAGCCTGGCCATGTTCACCGACAGCATCCTGCGCATCCGGCAGGTGGGCCTGGTGGACGTCGAAAAGGACCCGGACATCAAGCCTCTGGCCGACGACCCCACCAAGTTCAACGTGATGATCAACGTCAAGGAGCTGCAGCGGAACAACATCCAATTCACGGGCGGCTACAGCGGCTACGAGGGCTACTTCCTGGCCTTCTCCTACCAGACCGTTAATTTCCTGGGGGCAGGGGAGAACCTGAACCTGACCCTGCAGACGGGCAAGCGCATCAAGAACTATTCGTTCGGCTTCAACGAACCCTATGTCTTCGACAAGCCCATCAGCCTGGGATTCAACGTCTACAACCGGTACATCATCCTGCCCTACCTGTACGACCAGAAGAGCAAAGGGTTCGACCTGATGTTCGGCACGCGCTTGTTCGGCTATTGGCGGTTCAACGCCACCTACACCTATTCCGACACCAACGTCACCTTTCCCGAGGAGACGACCATCGACCCGATGTACCAGATGATGTACGGCCTGGGCAACTACATCCAAAGCAGCATCACTCCCGAGATCTACCGGTCCACGATCGACAGCCCCCTGACCCCCAGCTCGGGGACGATGTACATGGTCTCGGTCAAGTACGCCGGCACGTTCCTGGGCGGCGAGGTCCATATCGTCAAGCCCAGCTTCATGTTCACCCATTACCAGCCGACCTTCGCCAAGCATTCCATCGGCTTCCACGCCGAGTACAAGTACCTGAAGGCGCTCAGGTCGGACAGCATCATCCCCATCTGGGAGCGGTTCTTCCTGGGCGGCGAGCGGGACATCCGGGGCTACGAGATCTACACCATCGGGCCCAAGACCGTCGGCGGGAGCAACACCGGCGGGTCCCAGGCCTTCGTCTTCAACTTCGAGTACATCATGAACGTGGCCGGCCCGCTGTACATCATCTTCTTCCACGACATGGGCAACTCCCTGTCGGCCAACCAGAAGCCCAGCCTCAAGGATGTCTACACCTCGTCGGGGGTCGAGACCCGGATCTTCGTCCCCGCCCTGCGGGTTCCCTTTCGGCTGATTTTTTCCTATAATAATCGAAGAATCTCCAAGGACGATTCGAACTTCGCTTTTCGGTTCGCCCTGGGAACGACGTTTTAAGGTTCGCAACGACCGATTAAAAGACTGAGTCTAGATCGTCAAGCCATAGAGGAGGTACAACTATGAGGCAATCGAAGTCAGTCGTGAAGATTCTGCCCCTGGCCCTGGCTGTCCTGTTTGTTACGGCCGGACTGGCCCAGCAGGCGTCCAAGATCGCCGCCATCAATTCCCAGGAAGTCCTGGAGAAATCCGTCGAGGGCAAGAAGGTCATTTCCCGGCTTCAAGAGCGCGACAGGAAGAACCAGACCGAGCTGGCCAAGCTGGACGAGGACATCCGCGGCCTGGAGACGAGGCTCAGCACCCAGCGGCTGACCCTCAGCGAGGAAGCCCTGATCCAGCTCAGCTCCGACCTGGACAAAAAGAAGAAGGACCGGACCCGCTACGCCGAAGACGCCATGCGGGACATCCAGGAGCTCCAGGTCCGGCTGTACACCAAGCTCCAGAACGAGCTGCTGCCCATCATCGAAGCCGTCGGCAAGGAAAAGGGCTATGATATGATCCTGGACCTGGGCAAGAGCGGCGCCGTCTACTTCAACCCCGGCATCGACATCACCGGCGACGTCATCAAGCGCTACGACGCTTCCAAGGGCACGCCCGCGGCCAAGTAAGGACCCGGCATGCAGTTCAAGATAGAGGATATCCAGAGATTCCTCCCGCACCGCTATCCCTTTCTGCTGGTGGACCGGGTCCTGGAGATGGAGCCCGGCCGGAGCATCGTCGGGCTGAAGAACGTCACCATCAATGAGGCGTTCTTCCAGGGGCATTTTCCCCAGCTTAAGATCATGCCCGGCGTCCTGATCGTGGAAGCCATTGCTCAGGCGGGAGGAATCCTCCTCTATCATTCCATCCCCAACCCCCAGACCAAGATCGTCCTGCTCAGCAAGCTGGAGAACGTCAAGTTCCGTCGTCCGGTCGTCCCGGGCGACCAGCTCGAGCTGCGGGCCGAGATCCTGAAGCTCAAGAACCGCATCTGTCACCTGAGCGGGCGAGCCCTGGTCGGGGGGGAAGTGGCAGTCGAGGGAGAGATGATGGCCTCGCTGTTGGACCTGCAGGAGGCCCATGCCCGGTCCTGATCCCGTCGTCCATCCCACGGCCACCGTCCATCCCCAAGCCCAGCTGGAGAGCGGGGTCTTTGTCGGACCCTACTGTCTCGTCGGCGGGCAGGTCGCGCTGGGCCGCAACGCCCGGCTCGAAAGCCACGTGGTCCTGGAGGGCTTGACCGAGATCGGTCCCGATTGCCGCATCGGCAGTCATTCGGTCATCGGCACCGACCCCCAGGATGTCGGCGACGCGGGGGAGGAGACCCGGGTGACGCTCGGCGCGGGGAACATCCTCCGCGAATTCGTCACCATCCACCGGGGGACGGCCCGCGGCTCGGGAGCGACCCGCCTCGGGGACAGGAACTACCTGATGGCCTTCGTCCACGTGGGCCACGACTGCCGGATCGGGAACGAAACGATCCTGACCCAGGGCGCCACCCTGGGCGGTCATGTCGCGGTCGAGGATTTCGCCAACATCGGCGGCCTGTGCGGAGTCCACCAGTTTTGCCGGATCGGGCGCTACGCGTTCGTCGGCGGGGCCACGATCCTGACCCAGGACGTGGCGCCCTTCAGCCGGGTGGCCGGCAGCCGGCCGGCCCGGTTCCTCGGCCTGAACCTGGTCGGGCTGAGACGGCAGGGGTTCGACAAGGATCGCCTGGCCGCACTCAAGGCCCTGTTCAACATCCTGTTCTATTCCGACCTGAACACCGGACAGGCCGTGGAGAGGATCAAGGCCGAGTTCCCGTCGAGCGAAGACGCCCAGGAGCTCCTGGCCTTCGTCGGCTCGGCCAAAAGGGGATTCATCAAAAAGGTGTCCGACCCATGGGACCGCGAATCGGACTGATTGCCGGATCGGGCGACTTCCCCCTGTTCGTGCTGAATGAAGCCAAGGCCCAAGGCCTGTGGTGCGCAGTCCTATCCGTCCAGGCCGGCGCCCCGGACGCTCTCGAATCGCAGGCCGACGCCTGGGGCCGCGCCTCGGCCGGCCGTCCGGCGGAGGCCCTGGCGTTCTTCCGGTCGCACGGAGTGCGCGACCTCGTCTTCGCCGGCAAGATCGACCCGGTGTCCATGTTCGGCCCGGGAGGGCTGGACGCAGCCGGCCGGAAGCTCATCGAGAGCCTTCCCGATAAGAGGCCGGCGGCGCTCATCCGGAAACTGTATGAGCTCATCGAAGCTCAAGGATTCCGGGTCATGGACCCGGGGCCTTACCTGAAGCCCTTCTTTTGTGCCGAGGGCGATTTGACCCCGGCCGGGCCTTCCCCGGAGGCCTGGGACGATGTCGCCTTCGGCTGGCCCATCGCCCGGGCGGTCGCCGACCTGGACATCGGCCAGACGCTGGTGGTCAAGGACAAGATGGTCGTGGCCGCGGAAGGCTGGGAAGGGACCGACGAGGCCATCCGCCGCGGAGGCCGCCTGGCCGGGCCGGGCACGGTCGTTCTCAAGGTCGGGCGGACCGTCCAGGAGGCGGGCGTGGACCTGCCGGCGGTGGGCTTGGGCACGGTGCACGCCCTCGTCGAAGCCGGCGCTTCGGCCCTGTGCATCGAGGCCGGCCGGGTGCCTTTTTTCGAGCGGGAGGAGGCCGTGGCTCTGGCCGAGTCCCGGGGGCTGGCCCTGACCGCGCGGCGCGGCTGAACACAAGAGGAATCGATGGATAAAGTCCGAGTGGGAATCATCGGGGTCGGGTATCTGGGAACCCAGCACGCCCGCATCCTGTCCTATCTGGAGGAGGCCGAGCTCAAGGGCGTGGCCGACACCAATTTCAAGAAGGCCATGGAGATCGGCAACCGGCACGGCGTCCAATACTACGCCGGCTACGAGGAGATGCTGGATGACATCGACGCGGCCATCGTGGCCACGCCCACCACCGAGCATTTCGCCATTTCCCTGAACCTTCTCCGGCAGGGCAAGCATGTCCTGGTGGAAAAGCCCATCACCGAAACCGTGGACCAGGCCGAGCAGCTCGTGGCGGCGGCCCGGGCCAAGGGCCTGATCTTCCAGGTGGGACACCTGGAGCGGTTCAACCCCGCCGTGGAGGCCCTGGAGGGGCTCATCTCCGAGCCCAAGTTCATCGAGGTCCAGCGTCTGGGCTCATTCTCCGCCCGCTCCCTGGACGTGGACGTCGTCCTGGACCTCATGATCCACGACCTGGACATCATCCTGTCCCTGATCAAGGACGAGGTGTCGGTCATCCGCTCCAAGGGGATCCACGTCCTGTCGGACAAGATCGACATCGCCAACGCCCGGATCGAGTTCAAGTCGGGCTGCATCGCCACCCTGACCGCCAGCCGGGTCCACCAGGGCAAGGTCCGCAAGCTGCGCATCTTCGAGCCAACGTCCTACTATTCCGTAGACTACATCGACCAGGACGTCAAGGTCTTTCCCCTGAACAGCGGGCCGGCCGAGATCCGGACGCTCAAGATCCAGAAGGAAGAGCCGCTCAAGAAAGAGCTCCAGAATTTCCTGCGCTGTCAGCGGGAGGGACGACCCGGCAAGGTGACCGGCGAGGAGGGACTCCAAGCCCTGCGCCTGGCCCACGCCGTCCTCAAGGAAACAGAAGCCTGAAGCCCGTCGGGATTTAGGCGTCCGGTCTCCGCCCCCAACCTATTGGATGATCTTGACCCATTGCCCCGCGGCGGGCCTGGCTGTCAGCTCCATCTCGTTCATCAGGGCCACCTTAGGCCACACATCCTGCTTGAGCCCCGAAGCCTTGAAAATGTCCTGAAGGCTTTGGCCGCCAGAGGCCTTGATGAGCTTCAGCCGCTGGGGCGCGCGGTTGATGTGGGCCGGGTTGGTCAGCTCCCGGAAGGAGCGGAGGATTCCCTTGAAGTGGGTATCGTAGCCGCCGAAGGTGTTGGCCTGGCTCAAGGCGGCCAGGGTGTAGATCATCTCGCCCTTGCGGATGAAGGACAGCCGGGCGCGAAGAGTGGCGCTGTCTTGGCTGGGGATATCATAAACCTGGATAAAAGCGGACAGGCCGTTGATGGTCGGGCTTTCGGTGTGCAGCAGCTGCCGTCCTTCGAGCTCGGAGGCGGTTTTGGCCGCATAAGCCTCCAGGCCTTGGCTGCTTTTCTCCGCCTGGAGGACGAAGGCCGCCTGCTCGTCCGAGGAGGCCAGCGTGACCTGGCTGGGCGAGTTCTGGACCTTCCAGCCCTGGGGGATGGCGAAGACGAAGCGCAGGGACGGGTGGTAGAAGGCGTTGTTTTCCACGTAGCCCTGGCGGGGGTCCTCGCCGTAGACGATGTTGTTGATGCTCTGGAGGAATGCCTCCCGTCCGATGGGCACGGCCTTGTCGGCCTCGGTCAGCATGGCCGTCACGTTCTGGATCCGCTCGCTGCTCAGGGGGTGGGTGGACAGGAAGCCCGGCAGGCTGCTCTTGCCCGACATGTCGCCCAGCTTCTGCAGGGAGGCGAAGAAGTTGACCATCTGGCCGGGGTTGAAGCTGGCCGCCCGGCTGTACTGGACTCCCAGGGCGTCCGCCTGCCGCTCATCGTCGCGGCTGAATTTTAGGTAGAGCAGCTGTATCCCGACGCCGGCCACGCCGGCGATGGTCGCCATGGGCTTGCTGATGGTGCTGGCCACGGCCAGGCCCACCTGGAGGAGTATCATGCTGCTCAGCCGGCGGACGGAGTGGCGCGCGGCGATGTGGCCCAGCTCATGGCCCAGGACGACGGCCAGCTCGGACTCGGTGTTCATCATGGCCAGGGCGCCGCGGGTGACGTAGACGAAGCCGCCCGGCACGGCGAAGGCGTTCACCACGGGCGAATCCAGGACTTGGAAGGAGTAGGCGAGCTGGGGACGGTGGCTGTAGGGGACGAGCCGGCTGCCCACCCTGGCGACGTAGGCCGCCAAGGCGGCGTTGTCGTACGTCCCGTACTGCTGACGGATCTGGGGGTCGGTCTCCTTGCCCAAGGCGATCTCGCCTTCTTCGGAGATCAGGCTCAGCTCCCGCTTGCCGGTGACGGGGTTCAAGGCGCAGGACACGAGCCACAGGGCGCAAACCAGCAGAACGATGGCTTTTTTCATCATATCAACCTCCCGCCGCGCGGGGGATCGTCCCGGGCGGTCCTATTTCGCCGACCGCTTGAAGAAATCGTCCGTCAGGCCGCTGTTGAAGGCGACCTTGGTGAACTTGACTCGGATGAACTCCTGCCCGCCTTGGAAGATGGTGAGGGACTTGGCCACGATGATGTCGCCCTCCTTCCCGTAATCCGAGGTGATGACCTCGGACAGCATCTCCTCGCCGGTCGGGCTCGAGCCCATGGCTTTGGTCTTGTAGAGCAGATACGTGGCGGGGTCGATGTACAGCGTCGCGCGACGGCCGTCCTTGAAGGCCTGCTCCAGGACGAGGTGCTCCTTTCCGTCGACGGTCTCGTTGGGCTTCACGGCGTAGCTGATGCCGAGCTGGTCCGGAGCGAGCAGGGCGGTGTTGCCTATCGACTGGCGTTTCATTTCCTCGGCCTGCTGCTCGGTCATGGCTTCCTCGGTCCCGGTCTGGGGGTTGGTGTACCAGCCGGCTTCCCCGTCGAAGGCCTGGGTGATGACCATGCCCATGATCTCGATGTCCATCCGCATCTTGTTCGGCTCTTTTTGATGCATGGTCATCCCGCCGCTCATCCCGAACTGGACCATCTCGGCGGTTCCGGTGTAAGTCATGTCCTTGATCGCGGCCAAAGCGGCGCGGCCGCCCTGAGCTTCGATGAGCTTGTCCAGGACCTGCTGTGCGGTTTGGGCCTGGGCCGCGGCCGGGATGAGGCTTGCGGCTATGGAGATGACGACCAATATCCTGACGGCTTTGTGCATGGGTTCCTCCTCGGGGAGTATTGTATGCGAAACCGCTTCCGGTGAAAAGGGCGGGGGCGCAATCCCCGATTGATTTGGCCCGCGGGAAAAAATATGATGAACGGATAGGAGTGAGAGCGTGAAGCGCACCCTGGGCACCTTCGACGCGGCCATGATCGTCACCGGAGCCATCATCGGCGCCGGGATCTTCATGAATCCGGCCGAGAGCGCCAAGTATCTTCAGACCCCGGCCCAGCTCCTGTTCGTCTGGGGATTGGGCGGGGTGACGGCCCTCCTGGGCGCGGTCTGTTTCGCCGAGCTGGGGGCGATGTTCGCCCGGTCCGGCGGCCAGTATGTCTACCTGGAAAAGGCTTTCTCCCGATGGCTGGGCTTCCTCTTCGGCTGGACGGTCTTCAGCACCATCCAGACCGGAGCCCTGGCCGCGGTCTCCTACACCTGCATCCGGTTCGTCGGATATTTCGTGCCGCTCGGCGAGGGACTCACCAGCCTTCTGGCCGCCGGACTCATCCTCGTCCTGTCGCTGGTCAACACCTTTGGGATCCGTCCGGGGAGCATCGTCCAGAACATCTTCAATTCGCTCAAGATCATAGCCCTGCTGGCCCTCATCGCCATCGGGCTGTTCTGGAACAAGACCCCCGAGACGATCAGCCTCGGCCCTGTTTTTCCGGACGGCATCTCTTTGCGGATGGTGAGCCTCATGGGGCTGGCCCTGATGCCTGCCCTGTTTTCCTACGGCGGTTGGCAGAACCTCAATTTCGTCGGGGGAGAGGTCAAGAATCCCTCCCGGACGATTCCTCTGGCCATCCTGGCCGGGGTCGTTCTGGTCGTCGTGATCTACATGCTGTCGAACTTCGTCTACGTCAAAGCCCTTCCTCTGGACAAGGTCGCTGGCTCGACCAAGCTGGCCTCGGACGCCGTGGAAGCCATGGTCGGACCGTGGGGAGCGAAGTTCATCGCCCTGGCCGTGATCGTGTCCACCCTGGGTTTTCTGAGCGTGGCCATCCTCACCGGGCCCAGGGTGTATGCCGCCATGGCCCAGGAAGGCGCGTTCTTCCCCGCGGCCGGCCGGCTGCATCCCCGCTTCCAGACTCCTTACCTGGCCATCGCCCTTCAGGCCGTGTGGTCCTGCGGGCTCCTGTTCACCAAGAGCTATGGACAGCTCCTGGAGTTCGTGACGTTCGGGGATTGGATCTTCTACGGGCTGACGGCCGCGGCCTTGCTCGTCATGCGCCGCAAGTTTCCCGACATGCCCAGGCCCTACCGCGCTTGGGGCTATCCCGTCGTGCCGGCCCTGTTCCTGCTGATCTCGGTGGCGGTCGTGGTCAATGTCTTCGCGATGTCTTTCCTCAAATCCCTGATCGGAGTGGGGATCATTCTCGCCGGGCTGCCGGTTTACTGGATGTCGCGGTCGCGAAGCGGGGCACCCGCTCAGGGAAGTCGGCCCTGAGCCCGGGGACTGCTTTGCAGGGAGGGGGAGGGGATAATTGCAGCCCCCGGGCTCGGACCATTTTTATGTGATTGATGGGGAATAAGGAGATTCTGCATCAACATTCACTTTTTCCCCGACAATAATTGCGAAATCCGTGCCAAGAATGGTGATGATGTTCAACTCTCTGATAAGAATACAATTAACTGATTTCGGCTCTGCCCAGCCTTGACCGGAAATGTCCAGAATCTGGACAATATCACAGGCGAGGGAGCTAGGACGCTGATAAATCGACGTTTGATCCGGGGTGATCGTTCAATAATTGAACATAGACGGGGACGGGGGGCGCGAACCGCCCGTTCAGCGGGGAATGCCGTATTTCTTCATCTTGGCGTAGAGCGTCGTCCGGCTGATCCCCAGGACGCCCGAAGCCCTGAACAGGTTCCGTCCGGTCTTCTGCAGTACGGCGAAGATGTGGCGGCGCTCCATGTCGTCAAGGGTCAGCAGGTCTTCCCGTGCCGGGGAAGCGGGCCGCGTCCGGCCGGGGCCGAGCCGGCGCAGGTATTCCGGCAGGTCTCCGATGTCGATGAAGTCCTTGGCGCAGACCATGGCCGAAGACTCGAGGACGTTCTCCAGCTCCCGGATGTTGCCCGGCCAGTCATGGGTCAGGAACGCCTTCTGGACGTCCCGGGAAACGCCCAGCAGGGTCTTGCCGAACTTTTTCCTGAACCGCTCGAGGAGATGTCCGGTCAAGAGGGGGATGTCCTCCGGCCGTTCCCTCAAGGGCGGAAGGAAGACCTCGACCCGGCTCAGGCGGTGGAACAGGTCGCTGCGGAACGTTCCGGCCTGGACCGCCCCCCGGAGGTTCCGGTTGGAGGCGGCGATGACCCGGACATCCGCCGTCCGGCTCCGGCTGGAGCCGACCGGACGGAATTCGCGGTTCTCCAGGACGCGGAGCAGTTTGGACTGAACGGCCGGCGGGACCTCGCCCACCTCGTCGAGAAAGATGATGCCTCCCTCGGCCTCCTCGAACAGTCCCGTCTTGTCCCGGCCGGCGCCGGTGAAGGCGCCCCGAACATAACCGAACAGCTCGGACTCGAACAGGCTGTCCGGGATGGAGGTGCAATCGCACACCACGAACTTCTGGCGCCGGACCGGGCTCAGGCCGTGTATGGCCCGGGCGGCCAGGTCCTTGCCCGTGCCCGTCTCCCCCGTGATGAGCACCGTGGAAAAATGCTTGGCCAAGCTGTCCAGGCGGGAGAACACCTCGAACATGAACGGATTCTTGCTGATCATCCCCTGGAAGACATAGCGCTTTTCGAGCTCCTTCTCCAGCCGGAGGGTCTCCCGTCGGAGCAGGCTCTGCCGGCTGACCCGGTCGAGGATCCCTTCCAGGGAGGGCGCCTCGACCGGCTTGGTCAGGTAGTCCGCCGCGCCCCGGCTGACCCAAGCCAGGCCGGCGTCGGGAGAGCCAGGGGAATCGACCACGAACCAGCTGATGAGCGGGTCGGCTTTTTTCAGGCGGAGAAACAGGGGAACGGCCCGGCGGCCCAGCCCGTCCGCATCGAAGATCCCGGCCCGGACCGGGTCCCGGAGGAGGCAGTCTTCGGGGCTGCCGGACGCCGGGCAGAACCGGACCTGGACCGGCGGCGCCGCCGGCACTTGGCGGAGGCTGCGGGCCAAGGCGTCGGTCCGGCCCACGACCAGAAAATGGATCTGCGGTTTCACCCTTCCCCGTCTCGCTCCCTGATTGAAAAAAACATCATATCAATTTCCTGCCGAGAGCACAAACCGCCGTACCCGGGCGGCCGCGGGCTCACCGGTCCTGCTGCGGCGAAACGCCAGGCCGGCTTCGGAAAAACTGGATCCGGATCCGGTCCGAGACCTCTTCTTCAAGGCGCAGGATGTCAAAGCGGGCCTGCGACAGGTACTTGATGTGGGCCAGGAGATAGGTCAAGCCCTGCTCGGTCAGGAACCGGAGCCAGCCGCCCTGGGCCGTTTCGTCCATGAGCTCCGGCGTTTCCTCGATGTAGGTGACGCGCGTCCGGCTGTCGGGCTTGGTCTCCTGGGACGACCTCCGCTTCAGGATCAGGTTCAGCCCGTCGTGGAGCTCGAGCTCGTTCAAGTGGGGCTGCCAGCGCGTCGCCCAACGGTAGTAGCGGTCGTAGAACCGGGCGTTGGACTCCCGGAGTCCGGCCTGAGCCTGCATCTCTTGGATGATCGTCTTCTCCAGGGCCTGGCTCGCTTCGCGCCATTTTGCGTAGAAGGGATTGGTAACGGCGCGGTAGTAGGCGAACCAGCCCTTGGGGATCCAGTATTCGCGAAAGAGATAGGGGGAATAGTTGGAGAAGGCCTGGACCCACTCGTGCGAGGGATAGCCGTGGAGGTTCAAGTGGATGTCCGGCAGCCATTCGGCGTTGATGTCCCTTCGGACCCGGGCTTCGGGCAGGATGGGCTTGCCCGTGTCGGTCTGATAGCCGATCTCCAGGCCGAGCGCGCTGTATCGGCCGGCGTGGAGGCTGTGCTCGGGAGTGAGCTTCTGAAGGTCGTAGGCCAGCGACGCGCCGTCCGGATTTTCCAGGGGATGGAGGACGAAATTGACCTTCCGGGCGTATTCCGCGAACGAAGGATCTCGGGCCAGGCGCTCGGCCAGCTTCAGGATGTAGCTTGTCGAAGAGACCTCGTTGGCGTGCTGCCGTCCGCTGAGGTAGAGGGTGGGCTTGAACGTGACGAGCTTCGGCATGGAGACGGTGCGGGCGGAGGGCGTTCGAACTTCGAGAACGGGGATGGGGCGGCCCTCATAGGACCATCCGGCCGTGTAGGCCCGCACCGGGCCGGAGCCGTCCAACCGGCCGACCGCTTCCCAGACCATGTCCGGCGACAGGATGCCCTCGGGGACCGCCGGCTGGTCCTGGATCTTCGGCGCGGCGGCTGTCAGCCGAGCGGTTGCGGCCGACGGCGCTAGGACCGGGAGCCGTTCCTCCTTCTCCAGGTCCTTGCATTCCAGCCGGAGGACGAGAGACCCCAGGCCGGGGAAGCGGAAGCCCTCGGACGCGAGCCCCCGGCCGGCCAGCTCCCGGCAGCTCTCGACGATATCGATGAGCTGGGAATAGGAGTCTTCCTTCTCCAGCTCGATGCCCACAGTCAGGCTGTCCAGCCGGCCGTCCCGTCCGCTGAAGAGGAGGGACGGCATGGTCAGGGCCTTCGGCTTGAAGGCGGGAAAGACATAGGTCCGGACGATCTCCTCCCGCCCGGTTTCCTTCCAGCGGACCTCGAGCTGGGGCGACTGCGCCCGGTTCTCCTCGTACGTCACCTTGACCCGGGGCGGGCGGCCTTCGCTCGAGGGATGGATGATGGGCATGACGTTTCCCGGAGCGGAAAAGCGCGACGTGTCCTCGGGGGTGTCCTCGGCCCGGTCGAGGTCGGTGATCCCCCGCAGGAAATCCAGGGTGTCGAAATACAGCTCGTCATGCATGGCTTCCAGGCTGCTGACCCGCTCCTCGTCCAGGCCCAGCCGGAAGTCGGGTTCGGAAGCCTCGAGCTCCACGGTCAGCTTCTTGAAAAAGGGCTGCTTGGAGACAAGGGGAGCGTAGCCAGTTTTTTTCAGGATGGCCGAGTAGACGGGGGCCAGGACATCCGCCCGGTAGAAATTCCAGAATTTCTCCAGGTCGCATTCGAGCAGGGTGTCGAGCGCCGTCCGGCCGTCGGCGGCGAGCGTGAGCCAGCCGGTGCTCACCTTGACCGTCCCCCATTCGGGGATGGCGGGCAGGTAGGGCATCTCGCGAAGCCGGGGGCTGAACTCCCTCTCGAGCAGGGGAGTCCCCTGCGAGTCAAAGGCGGTCACTCTGTAAGTGGGGCCTGTCCCGTCCGCAGCTTCGAACTCGACCCGGTCCAGCGGCAGGCTGAGCGCCTTGGCCAAGAGCTCATCCGCCGGGTACAATTCCTGGAGCCAGCGGGCGGGTTCGGAATAGAAGCGCTTCATCCGGCTGGTGTCATCGGTTTCCTTGGCCCAGCGGATCAGGACCCGGTCCGGCCGGCGGCCCTGGAGCTCGGGCAGGACATCCTCCAAGAGCCAGAAAAATCCCTGCTTGTAGGCGGAGCGGACCTTGACCTCGACGCGCGAAACGCCCAGCTCCGCCGCCGCGCGCTCGAAGCGCGCCTTGAGGAGCCGCCTCTCGTCCGGGGATTCGCTCAGCCCCGCCTCGATGACCACGGACTTCGGAAGGGGGTTGAGGTTTTTCAAGTTCTCAGCGAGCAGAGCCAGGGCGTCATCCGCCTCCCAGGTGAACTCGCGGCTTTTTTCGAAGACCACCTTGCCCGCCCGGGCCGAGGCGGAGTTCAGGACGAGCTCCCGGGGTTTGAGCTCGGACCGGATCATGGCTTCCGCTTCCTTCGCGAATCCCGGATTCTCCCCGGGAAGGAGGAGCTCGGCCCGGACATGCTCCAGGTCCTTGCCCTTGAGCTCGCTCCCGAGCTTTTTCAGCCGGCCGTAGAAATAGGCCTCGGCGGCCCCGCGCTCGCCCGCCAGGAATTTTTCCATGTCGGACAGGACATCGGCCAGCTGGGGGTTTCCCTTGCCGTATTCGGCGAGATAGGGGAAGGTCCGGCCGAGGTAGCGCAGCAATGATTCGAGGCCGGCCGGGTCGGAGGCCGACAGGGCCAAGGCGCTCGATTTGTGAAAGGCCGCCGGGACGATCTCGGCCCGGCCTTGACCGGAGTTCAGCAGGGCCGGCTTGAGCCTGCCCGTTTTTTGGAGCTCGCGGCTGAGGCTGTTGTCGCCGATGAGAACCGGAGCGGCCAGGGATTTCGGATTTTCGATTTCTTTGTCCAGGAAGACCAGCGGGAACGAAGCTCCGGCCGAGGACATCGTCAGACGCACGGCGAGGTCTGCCAAAGACGCCGGGACGGATTCCCCGGAAATGACCAGGGAGGTATCGACGTTGTCCGGCAGACCGTCCTGGTCCGTATCCGCCAGAAGCCCTTTGGGGCTGAACACCGTGAGGAGGTCGAACTCCTTGCCCTTGGCCTCGGGCTTCGCGGCCGGCTTATAGCCCGGAGTCAGCATCCGTTTGGGAAATCCCGAACGGGGCAGGACCGCGCTCGGAGATTCCCGTTCGCCCCGGACAACGAACGTCAGCCGGCCGCAGCCCGGATAGGACAGGGTCTCGGTGCGTCGGCCGCGGGCCCTGTCTCCGGCGAGCGCGGTCAGGGCCTGGACCATCCTTGCCGCGCTGTCGCCTGCGGCCGGGACGATCTCGACCTCCAGGTCCTTGATCTGGCCCGTCTGGAAAAGGAGCCGCTTGAGGGGCTCATGGGGAGTTTCCCGTGACGGGAATTCGTAGCGGGCCTTCCGGAAGGCCACTGCGGCCGTCTGGAATTTTTCACTCTCCAGGAACCGGGCCAGGTCATTTTCGAGAGTCATGTAGGTCGAGCCGTCCTCGCGTCCCCAGATTTCCCAGAAATACGGCCAGCGGAGGAAGAACGCCCGGGCCGTTTTGAGCAGGGCCTCGTCCGAGCCGGCGAGAAGAGCCAATCCTTCGAGGCCAGGCTGGCGGAAGCAGGCCACGACTCCCTCTCCGGCGCCGAGCGAGGCGAGCTCCTTGTCTTTTTGAACGAGGTCCTGGGCGGAGCGGAGGCGCGAGCCGATGAGGATCACGACGCCGGTTTTCTTGTCGCGGAGGAAGCGCGATTCCGGGACGACCAGGTCGAAGTCCGCCGCCAAGCTTTCCAGGTTGGCCCGTCCGGCGATATCCGCCGCCGCGGCGGCTTCCTCAGCCGTGGGGCGGTCGGGAATGACGATGCGAAAGGCGAAGGAGTCGGCCAGCCCGTCCCCATCCGAGTCTGCGAGGCCGTGGCCCAGAGAAAACACCCGGGAGAGGCTGTTCAATCCTTCCGCGGGCGCGGCCGCGGCCGCCGAAACACACAACAGGACCGCCAGGATGGGGATGGCTTTGTTCATGGGCTTCCTCCGCTCGAAAACCAAGCTTCCATTGTGTGAGGAACGCGGCGCTCCGTCAAGGCCGGGCTCGAATTTCCGGTGCCATTCGTGTATAGTGTCCCATCCTGCGCCGTCGGGCGCGGTGAATTCGCCTCAATGAACGCAGAGAAAGGCTCCCCGCGCTTCCGTCCCTTTCGCCGGGTCAGGTCCGTTATCAACCGCCTGAGCTGGAAGCGCGCTTTCACCGCCATGGGCTATCGCAACTACCGGCTCTACTTTTGGGGCCAGATCGTGTCGCTGTTCGGGTCCTGGATGCAGATGACGGCCCAGGGGTTTCTGATCTACGAGCTGACCCATTCGGCGGCTTATCTGGGGCTGGTCGGGTTCGCGACCGGCCTTCCGACTTGGCTGTTCATGCTCTGGGCCGGCGTCATCGCCGACCGCTTTTCGAGGCGGCGGATGATGATCATCACCCAGAGCGTGATGGCCGTCCTGGCCTTCATTCTGGCCTTTCTGACCTTCACTCGCTGGATCGAGCCCTGGCACATTCTTCTCCTGGCTTTTGCCGTGGGAACGGCCAACGCCTTTGACGCCCCGGCCCGGCACGCCATCGTGACCGACCTCGTCGAGGACAAGGAGGACATGCCCAACGCCATCGCCCTAAACGCGACCATGTTCAACGGGGCTTCGGTCGCCGGTCCGGCGGTGGCAGGCCTGATCTACGCCTTTTTGGGGCCGGCCTGGTGCTTCACCATCAACGGCTTGTCGTTCTTCGCCGTGATCGCCGCCCTGGCGGCGATCGCTCCCGGGCCGAAGTCCGATTCGAAGCCGCGGGGCTCGGTGTGGGGCGATGTCCGGGAGGGTATCCGCTACGCCTTTTCCCATCGCATCATCTTGACCATCATCGGCCTGGTGGCCATGATCAGCTTTTTCGGGATGACCTTCGTCAACATCATCCCGGCCTGGACGGTCCAAGTCCTCAAGGGAAACGCCGCCACCAACGGCATGCTGTTCTCGGCGAGGGGAGTGGGGGCCCTGGCCTGCGCCCTGTTCATCGCGTCCCTGGGCCGTTTCGGCTTCAAGGGCAAGCTTCTCACCCTCGGCAACTTCGTTTTTCCGGTGATGCTCCTGGCTTTTTCTTTCACCCGGACCCTGGCCTCGTCCCTGGTCGTGCTGGCCGGCGCCGGGGCGGCGGCCATTCTCTTTTTTAACATGGCCAACTCCCTTGTCCAGACCCTGGTCGATGACAGCCTGAGGGGAAGGGTGATGTCCATCTACAGCCTGACTTTTTTCGGGTTCAGTCCCCTCGGCGCCCTTTGGGTCGGGCTCATGGCCGAGAACCTGGGCCCCCCGGCTGCCCTGATCATCAACGGCGCAATTTTGCTGATTTTTGCCACAATCGTGTGGATTTTTGTCCCCGGGCTGAAATCCCAGAAATAGAAGCCGCCGGTTTGACACTCGCGTCCAAATAGGTTATTATTAGGCCTAAGTCTCGGACGGGAACACAAAATATAGTAGGCTTTGAAAGAAAGGTAGCATATCTAGAATAAAAAGCTTGACATTTGCCTCTTTTTAAAGCATAATTCTGCCGGATTCAGTCAGCAACAATGAAAAAAACCCGTGTAAAACATATCAATTATCTTATACTTTTTTTCCCCATCCTCTTTTTCCTGGCCCGGCCCCTTGAATTTGGCAAGGAAACGGAGTTTTTCCGGGGATATTCCGTCCCCAAGCCGGCCATTAAGATCGGCCTCGGCGTCGGACTCAGCGACATCACCATCCGATCGTCCTCCGGCATGAAGATCTTTCTGGTGGACAAGGATTACAAGCTCTTGGGGCAGGACGAGGCCGAGGCCCAGATCAAGGGCCAGAAGCAGAAGCTGACCGAGAAGTTCGCCGTCCAGATCAGGAGGGCCAGGACCAGGGAGGAAGCGCAGAAAGCGGCCGAGTCCCTGCAGGATAAGATCGGCCAGAAAGTCACGGTTTCCGCAGCCTCCGAGGGGGGTCCCTTGGGGGGCTGGCAGCTCCTGGTGGGTGATTTCCTGACCCGGGGGGACGCCCTTCATTTCATCTCCAAGCTCAACAAGCTCGGGCTCAAGGATGTCTGGATTGTCCGGACCGAGATCACCGAGAAGGATTCCCGTCCGTTTGCCCTTCTCCTCGGCGGCAGGCTCATCGACCTGGACGCGGAAGCCGTCCTGTATGTCATCCCGTCCAATTCGGAGAGCTTCCTCTCCTACGACGACCAGGCCTACCGCGGCATTTTCATCATCCGCCATTCGCCCAAGGGGATCGTCCTAATCAATATCGTGAACCTCGACGACTATCTCCAGGGAGTCGTTCCCTGCGAGATGTCCGCCTATGAGTTCGGGGAGATCGAGGCGCTCAAAGCCCAGGCCGTCGCCGCCCGGACCTACGCCTTGAAGAACATCGGCAAGTACAAGGACCTCGGGTTCGACCTGGACGATTCGCCCTCATCCCAGGTCTACAAGGGTCTGAGCGCAGAGACGGCCCAGAGCACCCGGGCCGTGCGCGAGACGGCCGGCGAAGTGGCCCTGTACAACAGGGCGCTGATCGATGCCCTTTACACCAGCACCTGCGGGGGGAGGACCGAGGACGTGGAAAACGTCTTCTCCGGACCCGCCTTGCCCTACCTGAGAAGCGTGGAATGCACGCCGGAGCAGGAAGAGGAATGGACCCTCAAGACCTCGAGGTCCATGCCGCCCGTCATCTGGAACGGCCTTGACCTGGGCAAGAAGCTGGCCGCCCTGATAGCCATGGACATCATTCCCCCGCAGAGCGACCCCGCCCAATTTCGCGGACCGGCCGAGGCCGGGGAGACGGCAGCCTGGATCAAGGAGCTTCTGTCATTCCTCGGAAGAAAAACCGCGGTTCCCGAACCGGGTCCGGAGGCCTTGACCCACGCCAGCCTGGCCTCCCGGCTGGTCGGTCTCCTGGGATGGCAGGACAGGGTCAAGAACCTGCTCTTGCAGAGCGAGGCCGACCATGTCCTCAAGGATTTCCCGGAGATCAAAGGGCAGGGCAGAAACAACCTGGCCTATATGGTCATCGCCGGCATCTTTCCGCCCCTGGCGAAAGTGGGGGGCATCGAACCGCCTCTCTCCCGGGCCGAACTCGGATATATCCTCTACAAGGTCCTGGTGCTTCATCAGCCTGTCTTCGAGCAGGGGGTCTTGAAGCGGTTGGATAAGAACCGGCTGGTCATCGTCCAGGAGGGCCAGGAGAACAGCTTCGACCTGGCGCCCGACGCCTACCTTCTCCGCCAGATGGACGAAGGGTCGTCGTTCGCCGGCCGGGTCGAGGTCGAGGGAGGGGAGCGGGCCAGCTTCATCCGGAGCGGCGGCCAGGTGCGCCTGCTCGAGGTCGATTACAGCTCGCCGTCCAACGTCCTGGACAAGTCCTCGTCCCTGCACCGCTGGCAGGTCAGGATGTCGCGGGAGGACCTGGAGAACCGGATCAACCAGTTCTATCCTCTGGGCCGGCTCATCGACATCGTCCCCAAGGACAGAGGCAAGTCCAAGCGGGTCACCCGGCTGGAGATCATCGGCTCCGAGGGTAGCGAGATCGTCACCGGCCTGAAGATCCGCTGGGTCCTCGGCCTGCGCGAAACGTCGTTCGTCGTGGACAAGGAAGTCGACGAGAAGGGCCAAACATCCCACTTCAGCTTCTCCGGGCGGGGCTGGGGCCACGGCGTCGGGCTCTGCCAGGTGGGCGCCTATCGCCTGGCCCAGACCGGCCGGTCCTACCGGGACATCTTGAAAAAGTACTACCAGGGCATTACTATAGACAAGCTCTATTGACCCCCGGCGAGGATTCCGCGTGAACAAACCGACGCCTAAGATGTGCCCCGGCTGGACCGAATTCCGCGAGTTCCACACTCCGACCGGAGGCCTGTTCTTCAGGACGGGTCGCGTCCTGTGCCGCCGGACCTCGGATTTTCAAGAGATCGAAGTCTTTGACCACGACTTTTTCGGCAAGGTCCTGTTCCTGGACGGGCTGGTCCAGACGACGGAACGGGACGAGTTTTACTACCACGAGATGCTCGTCCACCCGGCGCTGGCCTGCCATCCGAAGCCGGACCGCGTCCTCATCATCGGCGGCGGGGACGGAGGGGCGCTGAAGCAGGTCCTGGCCCATCCCGTCAAGCACGTCACCCTGGTGGAGATCGACCCGCAGGTCATCGAGGTCGGCCGGGAATTCTTCCCTTGGCTCAAGGCCTGCCTGAAGGACAAGCGGGCGGACCTCGTCGTGGCGGACGGGAACGAGTTCCTGACCAAATCCCAGAGGCTGTTCGATGTCATTCTGGTGGATTCCTCCGACCCGGTGGGTCCATCGGCCGTCCTTCACCGGAAGGGCTTTTTCGGCAATATGAAAAAGCGCCTGAACCGGGGCGGCATCGCGGCCTGCCAGTCGGGCTCGCTCCTCCTGCACGCCTCTACGTTCCGGGTTAAGTCCCGGTTTCTCAAGGGCATCTTCCGCAGGGCGCATTTCTACACAGGCCCCGTGCCGACCTATCCCGGCGGCCTGTGGGTCTATAATTTCCTGTCGGACGGGGCGGACCCGCTCGACATCAAGCGAAAGCCGCCGGCCGGTCTCGGCTACTACACCCCGGACGTCCACCGCGCCGCCTTCGCCCTTCCGGCGAACCTGAAGAAGCTCATCGGCTGAGCTTCGTCCCGCCTTCTCGGTCAGATCGTTCCCCAGGACATTTTCGTTGTCATTTTTCTTTTTTTTGTTATCATATAACACTCGGTCCGAGGCTCGGCGAGTCTCGCTCCGGGGAGGCGTTCGGATTCTTCCCGACGGGAGAGACGATGAAAAAACATCTCGTGGACACCATCCCCAAATCCAAGATCTTTTCCCGCAGCAAGCTGTTCCGCACCAAGACCCTGGACCAGTGCCTGGCCGACGCGGAGGCGCCCGAGTACCAGCTCAAGCGCGTCCTGGGCCCGTTCCAGCTCATCCTGTTCGGCATCGGGGCCATCATCGGCGCCGGCATCTTCGCCACCATCGGCACGGCCGCGGCCGGGGACATGTACCGTCCCGGCGCGGGCCCGGCCCTGATGGTCTCCTTCGTCATCACCGCCATCGTCTGCAGCTTCACCGCCCTGTGCTACGCGGAGTTCACCTCCATCGTGCCCATCTCCGGGTCGGCTTACACCTACTCCTACGCCACCCTGGGCGAGATCGTGGCCTGGATCATCGGCTGGGACCTGATCATCGAGTACGCCGTGGGCAACATCGCCGTGGCCATCTCCTGGGCTAATTACTTCAAGACCTTCCTCAAGGGGTTCGGGATCAACTTCCCGGACTGGCTGTCCATGGACTACCGAACCGCGGCCAAGATCGTGGACGCGGACGGGGTCAAGGTCGTCTTCCGCGACGCTCCGCACATCTTCGGCCTGCCCATCATCTTCAATATCCTGGCCGTGGGGATCGTGGCCATTATCACCCTGGTCCTGGTGTGGGGCATCCGGGAGAGCGCCCGGTTCAACGCCATCATGGTCGGGATCAAGATCGTCGTCCTGACCTTCTTCATCATCGTCGGCTTCTTCTGGGTCAAGCCGGAGAACTGGACGCCCTTCGCCCCCAACGGCTGGGCGGGCATCAGCGCCGGGGCGGCCATCGTCTTTTTCGCCTACATCGGGTTCGACGCCGTGTCCACCGTGGCCGAGGAGACACGGAATCCCAAGCGCGACCTGCCCATCGGGATCATCGGCTCGCTCCTGATCTGCACCGTCTTCTACATCGTCGTCTCGGCCGTGTTCACCGGCCTGATTTCCCATCCCGACCTGAAGATGAAGCTGGCCACCGAGCAGGCCGAGCCCCTGACCATGGCCCTCCAGCACGCGGCGCCCAACCTAGGCTGGGCGGTGGGCATCGTCGCCTTCGGCTCGGTCATCGCCCACACAGCGGTCCTGCTCATCTTCCAGCTCGGCCAGCCCCGCATTTTCTTCAGCATGTCCCGCGACGGCCTCCTGCCCAAAACTTTCAGCAAGGTCCATAGCCGTTTCCGGACGCCCCACGTGGCCACCATCCTAACCGGAGTGTTCGTAGCATCCTTCGCCGCTGTGGCCAGCATCGACGAGATGGTCGACCTGACCAATATCGGGACGCTGTTCGCCTTCATCTTGGTATGCGGCGGGATCATCGTCCTGCGCAAGACGGATCCGGACCGGCCACGGCCGTTCAGAGTGCCCGGCGGCTGGCTGTGGAGCGGCATCATGTTCGCCGCCCTGTCGGTGGTCATCATCTTCGTCGTTCCCGTCACGCTCGTCACCAAGCTGGTTATTTTAGCGATCGCAGCCGGGAGCTTCGCCTATTTCCGCAATATTCTCTTCCCCGTATTGGGCATCGGCTCCTGTCTGTACCTGATCTTCTACCTGCCGCCCACATCCTGGCTGAGGTTCGCCGCCTGGCTCAACTTCGGCTTTCTGATTTATATTGCTTACGGCTCGATCCACAGCCGGCTGATGTCGTCCGACATGAAGAAGAGGAGCCCCGAGCACCTGTCCTACACCGCCCGGCTGGGGGCGATCCTCCTGCTCATCGGAAACGCCTTGCTGTTCATGACGCGCGGGTTCGACCTGTACCAGCTGGCCCACAAGAAGTTGACGAACCTCGGCGGCTGGGAGAGGTTCACGACCGCCGTCCGCGACACGTTCCAGGCCGCCCACTGGACGGAGATGTCCTGGTTCCTGGTCATCCCCCTGGCCCTGAACGCCCTGGTCCTGTGCCCGCTGATCATCCGGCGGGCCCAGCAGGCTTCCGGGACGGCCTTGAAGGACAGGGAATCCCGGGCCGCAGCCTCGGTGGCCATGGTGGTCGCCGTGCTCAGCCTGATTTACCTGGCCATCGTGATCTTTTGAGATGATTCGTGCCGCCCATAGGATCGGAGCGGCTCTCCTCGTCGTCTTATGCGCCTTTGGTTCATGGACCTGGGGCGGGCCGGGCAGGGGAGGGACTGCCTTGGAGGATGCTTCGTCCTTTGTGATCCGGGACGACCTGGGACGGGACGTCGCCATTCCTGGGAGGGTCGAGAGGATCGTTTCCCTTCAACCCGAAGCCTCGCGCATCCTAGCGGCCTTGGGCTGTGTGGACAGGCTCGTCGGCCTCGATTATTTCTTGGCCAAGTACGACCATGTCTTCCGGCTCATCGTTCCCGGCCTGAAGGACATTCCGGTTGTCGCCTATGAGGATGCCAGCGCCAACCTGGAGGCGATCATCCGCTTGAACCCGGACGTGATCCTGGCTTCGCCCTCCGACCCGCATGTCCCGGACGCGCTCCAGAGCAAGGTCGGGAAGCCGGTCGTGGCCGTGTCGTCCCTCGGTCATTTCGACAAACTCCTGGAAGAGATCCGGCTGATCGGCCGGGTCGTGGGGCGAAGCTCCCGAGCGGAAGAGCTGATCGTCTATTTCCGGGAGACGCTCGACCTCTTGGACAAGCCCCTGCGCGGCGTTTCTCCGGCCGACCGGCCGCGGGCCTATCTCGCCTTCTGGTCGTCGCTCGTCCGGACGCCGTCCTCCTACGACCCTGTGGCCGCCGCCGGAGGGCGAAATGTCGCCGAACGCCTGGCTCCCGTCCAGAAGGGCTCGGACACCGTGGTCGTGTCCCTGGAGCGGATCCTGGACTGGAACCCGGACATCATCCTGGTCCACGGCAACTTCGCCCCCCCGGAGCGGGCCGTGACCGTGGACGGCGTCCTCGGCGATACGAGGCTGCGTTCGGTCAAAGCCGTGCGCGACCAGCGCGTGTTCTACACCTTCGGCTTCTGGTACTGGTGGGACCCGGCTCAGGTCCTGGTCGAGACGCTGTATCTGGCCAAGCTCTTTCATCCGGCGCTGTTTCAGGGTCTGGACCTTGAACGCGAGGGAAACAGGATCTACAAAAAAGTGTACGGCATCGAGAACGGATATTCTGTCCTGTGCCGATCGATCCAGTGCCATGAGTGGCTCAAAAACTAGAAAGGACGGATGGCTCTTGGGGCTGGCCTTCGCCCTGCCGGTCGCGGTGTTCATCATTTCCCTGAACATCGGCTCCTATCCTATCTCCCCCCGGACGCTGATCAAGGTCATCCTCTCCGTCTTCTCCCCGTCGAGCTATCCGGACGTGCCGGCGGCTTTGCGCGACATCGTCTTTCAGATCCGTCTGCCGCGCCTGCTCCTGGCCGTGGCGGTGGGAGCCAGCCTCTCGGTCTCAGGGGCGAGTCTTCAGGCGCTGTTCAAGAATCCGCTGGTCAATGAGTACATCCTGGGCATTTCCTCGGGCTCGGCCTTCGGCGCGGCGGTCTCCCTCGTGTTCCTCGGCAAGGGCTTTCCGCCCCAGGTCGCAGCCTTCGTCTTCGGAATCGCTGCGGTCATCGCCGTGCTCATCATCGCCCGAAGCGCAGGGTCCCATATCGTGGCCCTCCTGCTCACGGGCATCATCGTCTCTGCCTTTTTCTCGGCCCTCCTGGCCCTGGTCGAATTTTTCGCCAGTCCCTACGCCCTCCAGGCCCTGTTTTATTGGCTCATGGGCAACTTGTCCCTGGCCACCTGGAGGGACCTGGCCCTGTCGGTTCCGCTCATGGCCGCGGGCGTCATTCTCCTCGTCTTGCTCCGCTGGCGGCTGAACGTCCTGTCCATGAGCGACCAGGAGGCCAAAGCCCTGGGCGTTTCCGTGCGCCGGGAAAAGGTCCTGGTCATCGTGGGCTGCACCCTGGCCACGGCCTCGGCGACGGCCGTGACCGGGATCATCGGCTGGATCGGCCTGGTCGTCCCTCATCTGGTCCGGATGACGGCCGGAGTCGACAACCGCCGGGTCGTGCCGCTGTCGGCCTCTCTGGGCGCGAGCTTCCTGCTGGCCGCCGATGCCCTCACCCGGAGCCTGGCTTCGTTCGAGATCCCGCTGGGAATCTTCACCAGTCTCATCGGGATTCCTTTCTTCCTCTTCCTGCTCAAGAGGTCGCGGAGGGTCTGGCTGTGAGCGTCAGCGTGCGGGGGCTGTTCCTGACCCGGGGCGATTTTCAGTTGAAGATCGAAGGGCTGGAGTTCCCGTCCGGAAAGCTGACTTCCATCGTCGGGCCGAACGGCGCGGGCAAGACGACCCTGCTCATGTGCCTGGGGGGGCTGCTGGCCGTGCCGCGCAACCGGGTGTTCGTCCAGGGCCGGGACATCGCCTCGCTCAAGGACGCCGAGCGGGCCAGGCTGGTCGCTTCGGTTCCGCAGGAGCACAATCCGACTTTCAATTATTCCGTCCTGGATTTCGTGGTCATGGGCCGGGCCGCCCACCTGCCGCTGTTCTCGCTTCCGTCGGGCGAGGATGTCCGCGCGGCCGAGGAGGCGCTGGATTTCGTCCGGCTGCGGACGTTCGCCTTGCGGCCCTATTTCGAGCTGAGCAGCGGCGAGCGGCGGCTCATCCTGATCGCCCGGGCCCTGGTCCAGCGGGCCGACATTCTGCTCCTCGACGAGCCGACGACCTTCCTCGACCCCAAGCACGAGATGGAGATCATGGAGCTCGCCCGGCGCCTGGCCGCGGAGCGTGGACAGACGGTCCTCCTGACCCTCCACAACCTCGACATGGCCGTCAAGTATTCCGACAGCATGGTGTTCATGAAGGGCGGGGGAGTGTTCGCCTCGGGCCGGCCGCGGGAGGTCTTGAGCGACGACCTCCTCGAAGCGGTCTACGAGGTCAAGATGCGGATCGTCGATTTCGACGGCCGGAAGCTCATCCTCCGCTAGGGGAGCGGCTCCTCCCGGCGCGACGGAAACCGAAAAGCGCACCCAGGGAACATCCGTCAGTCCGCCCAATGGGCTTGACTCGGTATGGATAAGTAATTACAGTAATAACATGACGACGAAAGAGCTTAAAGTATCCCGTATCGGCAACTCCCGAGGCGTCCGGCTTCCAGCCGCTTCGCTGAGGCGTTTTCGAATCGGCGCAGTGGTCATCATGGAGGAGCGGAGCGAGGGAATCTTCCTGAGGCCCGCCGGCCCGGCCGTGGAGAAGCTGTCCTGGGAAGGAACGGCTGGGGAAATGGCGACTTGCCGTGAAGACTGGAGCGACTGGGACGCCGCGGACGCGGACGGGATGGAGATGATATCTTGGGACAGGGGAAAGGCCGGAGGCATCGCAGAGAAGAAGGCGCGGTATCGCCGGCGGTCGAAACTCAGCCAGGAGACGATCCAGCGCTATGAAATACGATGGGTGTCGCTCGACCCGGCCCGGGGCGCGGAAATGGCCAAGAAGCGTCCGGCGGTCATCGTGAGCCTGGACGTGCTCAATGAGAAACTCGAGACCGTGACGGTTTGCCCGCTGACCAGCCGGCTGCATCCATCCTGGCGATGCCGCCTGCCGATAGGGCGCCGCCGGCAAGAGATGGAAGTCGCAGCGGACCAGATACGCACGGTCAGCAAATTTCGACTGGGCGCTCGGATCGATGCGTTGACGGAAGACGAAGCCGCAGCCCTGCGCCGGATCATCACCGAGATGTACGGCGAGTGATTCGCACCTCTACTCGGCCTGTTGTGCAGGATTCAGCCCCGGCGATTTGGTTTTGGGCGCCAGCTTAAGGATTCTCTGAATCAATGGGGGATCATCGGGGAACTGCCCGACCTTGGGGAGGCGGGGCAGAAGCACGGCCCATTGGGGATTCAAGCCGAAGGCCTTGCTGAAGAGAGGCAGGCTCTCTTCCACCTTGCCCAGGGAAGCCAGCGTCGTCGCCGTCCAGAAGGCCATCTCCGCGTTGTCCGGGACCATGGCCATGGCCGCGGCGTATTCCGCCATGGCCGCCTCGACCTTGCCGGCGGTCAGGAAATCGTCGCCGTTGTTCATTCTGCGGTAGGCCTTGTCCAGGCGGACGAGCCTCTTCAGCTCCGCGACGGGATCCGGATGGTCCTCGACCCGAAGGTCGTAGAGCCTGTCCTTCCACCAAACGCCCGAGCTCTTGCCCCGGACCACCAGGATGGCCGCTGACTGGCGGCCCCGGATGTCCCCGCCTTCGGCCTCGGCCGCTTCCAGGGCGGCCAGCATCCTGTCTACGAGCTCCCCCGGCGTCGATTCGTAGGCCTGGGCCATGGCCGTCCAGACCGTGTTCTTCAGCATGAGGTTGGCTTGGCAGGCGAAGCCGTCTCCGATGTAATGGCCGGCTTCGGGGATGCAGTTTTTCCCCGTATGAGCGGTCGCGCGGCCCCGGCCGTCGATGACCGCCACCTGACGCACGGACTCGTTCGGGTCGGCTTTAAGCAGGCCGGCCAGCGCTTCCACGGGCGTTTTTCCGGCGCGCATCATATCCAGAGCCAGGGGGCCGTAGGAGACCTCGACGAACGACTGGGTGGCCACGGCACCCACGCCCGACTCGGCCCATGGGACGAGCGCGCCCACAGAGAACCAGTGCGACTGGACGGCGACGCCCAGCTCGCCCGTGGACTTGTCGTAGGCGACGATGGAGTAGGTATGAACGGGCCGGGCCGAATCGGCCTGGAGCAGGGGAGCCCAGGCGAAAGCCAGAGCGGCGGCCAGGATCACTACGGAAGATCTCATGGGATGATTGTGATTGGCTTTGGTCATACCCGTAAAATATCGCCGGCCGAACGGCGCTGTCAAGAAGTCCCAGGACTTTTTGCGACACCGTGAACCTATCATTTGCCATTCCGATTGAAATCGAGTAAAAAGACTTCATGGCTCACCTGACGGCGAAAACAGCGTACCACCAGCTCGTCAAGAGGCTGAACAAGTATCCCCAGGGTGCTCCGCCGGCGGAGCATCTCTATCAGATCCTCAAGCTCCTCATGAGCGAAAAGGAGGCTTCGCTCGTGGCCCTCGTGCCGATCAAGCCCTTCACCGCTCAGACGGCGGCGCGGGCCTGGAAGACGAGCCTGGCCGAGGCTCGCCGGACACTCGACACCCTGGCCGGCCGGGCCCTGCTCATCGACATCGCCGGCCGGAAGAACCGCTACTACGTCCTGCCGCCGCCCATGGCCGGCTTTTTCGAATTCTCCATGATGAGGCTGAGGGGCGACCTCGACCAGAAGGTCCTGGCCCAGCTCTTCTACCAATACATCACCGTCGAGGAGGATTTCATCAAGGCCCTGTTCACCCAGGGCGAGACCCAGCTCGGCCGGGTCTTTGTCAACGAACCGGTCCTGTCAAATGAAAACGCCCTCCATGTCCTCGACTACGAGCGGGCCAGCGAGGTCGTCAAGACGGCCTCCCACCGGGGAGTCGGCCTGTGCTATTGCCGCCACAAGATGGAGCACGCCGGCCGGGCCTGCAATGCGCCCCTGGATATCTGCCTGACCTTCAACACCACGGCCGCCTCGCTTATCCGGCACGGCTATGCCCGGTCGGTGGATGCCGCCGAAGGGCTGGCCCTGCTCGACGAGGCCCGCGGCCGGAACCTCGTCCAGTTCGGCGAGAACATCAGGAGCCGGGTCAGCTTCATCTGCAACTGCTGCGGCTGCTGCTGCGAAGCCATGATCGCCGCCCGCCGGTTCGGCATCCTTCATCCTGTCCACACCACGAATTTCATTCCGGCGGTTGACCTCGAATCGTGCACCGGGTGCGGCGAGTGCGCGGCGGTCTGCCCCGTGGAGGCCATGGTCCTCGTGTCGGCCAACGACCCGCTTCACCCCAAAAAGAAAAGAGCCCGGCTGGACGAAACCTTGTGCCTGGGGTGCGGGGTCTGCGTCCGGGTCTGCAAGACGAAGAGCCTCCGGCTCCGGTCGAGGCCGGCGCGGGTCATCACTCCTCTCAACTCGACCCACAAGGCCGTCCTGATGGCCATCGAGCGGGGCAAGCTCCAGAATCTCATCTTCGATAACCAAGCGCTCCGGAGCCATCGGGCCATGGCGGCGGTCCTGGGCGTGATCCTCAAGCTCCCTCCGCTCAAGCAGGCCTTGGCCTCGAAGCAGATGAAATCCCGCTATCTCGAAACGCTGATCACCCGCCTGAAGCTATAATGGGGACACAATACTCTGTCCCTTCAGGGGACAGAGTATTGTGTCCCCGATGAGGTGTCCCCGATGAGCGGGGTCAGCGGATGTAGCCTAGGGCGCGAAGGCTCTCGCGGAGCTCCTTGTCCATGAACACCTCTTGGGATTCGCCCTTTCTTCTCTCGGCGGCCTGAAGGTAGGCTTGGGCCTCCTGGAGCATCTGCCGGGCGATTCGAGGCTCTCGGTCGGCCAGATTGAAGCGCTCCTGCGGGTCGGTGCTCAGGTCGTAGAGCTCGACCGAGGGCGGCTCGGCCAAGGCTGGGCGAATGCGCCGCGCGGAACGTAGCTGAGGCAAAGTCGCGGCTCCTTCTCCTTGCCTTCCAGGAGGGGAAGCAGGGTGGTCCCGTCCAGTCCGGCGGCCGAACGCTTCAGGCCGAACAGGTCCATGACCGTGGGCGTGATGTCCGCCACCCTTCAGCGGCAGCCTTTGTGATGGAGACAGGCCTGATCGTCCGTGAGCTTCTCGACTCTGTTTTCTCGGACCTCGCGCAGGGCGTCCTCGACGGTAGCGGCCATGCTCCGGTAGACCTCGACCCCGGCTTCGCGGAGTTTCTGAATGGCGCGCAAGCCCATCCCTCCGCAGACGACAGCCTTGATCCCCAGACCTTCGATCGCTCCGGCAGGATGACAGGCGCCGTGAACATGGACCTGGCCTTGATTGTCGCGGATTTCGATGTCGCCGGTCTCCGTGTCAGCGAGAGTGAAGAAGGGAGCGCTGCCGAAATGTCCGTAGACTCGGGCCTTCAAGCCCAGGCCGGTTTCGGTGGGAATGCAGATCTTCATGGCCGAGCTCCTGGCCGGAGGCCGCAGCGTCCTCCGCTGCGCCCCCGGCCCTTTCCCATGAGATGTCTTTCGATCATCTGGAAATGACCTCCTTGGATTCTGAGCGCTTGTCCGTTGACCAGGCAGTCCGCGGTTTTGCGTCGGGCGGATTCGAGGATATTGCCAAATGTCTGCCGGGAGATCCCCATTTCTTCCGCCGCCTTTTCCTGATAAAGGCCTTCGAGGTCGGCGAGACGGACGGCTTCGAGCTCGTCCAGGGTGAGGGTGATCTCTTTGAGCGAAACGGCAGGTATCCCCGCCGGCTTGAACAGCCCCGCGGGCGGGTGATGACAGATTCTTCGACAGATCATCGGTCTGGGCATCGGCGAAGACTCTCTCTTGTTATTGGCATATGCTAATTATCGTCATACAGCCCCCCGATGTCAATAGCTTCCTTGGGGTTTGACCTGCTACGAGGCGCCGAAGGGATTTGTCCGGCTGAATCCGGGAATCTGGTGATCAAACGCGGCACTCAGCAGCGCCCAGCCCGCCGCGATAAGATGGGTCGGCCCGACCCCATCACCTTTTGGGGTGAGAGCAAGGATTAGTTTTCTAACCTCTGATTTCATTTCAACCGGGTATTGCTTGGCGATCTATCCCGTGGACATAATAAGCCTGAGGAGGGCGTATGGATTCGCCTTCCTGTTGGCTTGGGAATATGGCTATTTATTGGCTTTGATGTATTTGAGAACTCGGTGGGTCCTGTCTATTCTATCCCTGGCGGTCTGGATGTTTGCCCTGGGGCTGCCTCTCATTCCCCAGGAGAGGTTGATCTTCCATCGCTACAGCATCGACCATGGCCTGTCCCAAAACTCCGTCTATGCCATCCTGCAAGACAGCCGCGGGTTCATGTGGTTCGCTACTCAGGACGGATTGAACCGCTTCGACGGCTACACGTTCCGGATCTTTCGTCCGAAGCCGGACGACCGCTCCGCCTTGAGCAACGGATTCGTGACCGCCCTGGCCGAGGATGCGCAAGGCCATCTCTGGGCGGGGACGGACATCGGCAACCTGAACCTGTATGACTCGGCCTCGGAAAGATTTCGTCGGTTTCGGCCCGGGCCCGAGCGTCCGCTTAGGCCGGAACGTCCGGTCATCGCTTCGATCCTTCAGGACAAGGCCGGCCGGCTGTGGGTCGGAACCTCGAACGGGCTGGCCAGGTTCGACCCGGCCTCGGAATCCTTCAGCTATTTCAGGAACTCGCCCGACGACCTGAACAGCCTGAGCGGGGATTCGGTTTCCGTCCTTGGCGAGAGCGCGCAAGGAACTCTTTGGGTCGGCACCCAGGGCGCCGGGCTGAACCGTTTCGACCCGGCCGGCGGCCGCACCGCCCGCTTCCTGCCCGGGGCGAGCATCCGGGCGGTTCTCGAAGATGAGGGCCTCCTGTGGGTGGGAACGGATGACGGCTTGGTGAGGCTCGACCCGCGCTCCGGCCGCACGGACGTGTTCCGGAACGACCCCGGCCGTCCCGGCAGCCTGACCCATGACCGGGTGACGTCCTTGCTCAAGGACGAGAACCGGGACCTGTGGATCGGGACGCATAACGGGCTGGACCGCTTCGACCGGAGCACCGGGCAATTCGTCCACTTAAAGAATGAGTTTTCCGAGGACACCAGCTTGTCCGACAACGATATCCTATGCCTGGCCCGGGACCGGAACGGCGGGATCTGGGTGGGAACCCTGGGCGGAGGGGTCAACCGGCTGGACCGTATCTCAGCGCCTTTCCAGCACCTGAGAGACAAGGCGGACGCGCCCAACCGCAGGAGCCGCAACCAGATCTGGGGCATCACCGAGGATGAGACCGGCACGCTGTGGATCGGGACCGCGGCCGGCCTGCACCTGGTCAATCGGCGAACCGGGTTCCGCGCCGATTACGAGCACGACCCGCGCCGCCCGGGGGGCATCAGCCAAAACATCATCCGGGCCGTCATCAGGGACCGCCGGGGCGTGGTCTGGGTGGCGACGGAAGGGATGGGGCTCGACCGTCTCGACCCCGGGGCGAAGACCTTTGTCCACTACCGGCATGACCCGAATGACCCGGGCAGCTTGAGCTCGAACGAGCTCCGCTATCTTCTCGAGGACCGGGACGGCTCCATCTGGGTGGCCACCATGGGCGGCGGCCTGAACCGCCTGGACCGGGCCTCGAACCGCTTCGTCAGATATCGCCACGACCCGAGCAACCCGGCCAGTCTGAGCGTGGACCGGGTCTATTCGCTCTGCCAGGACCGCCAGGGATCCCTCTGGATCGCGACCTGGGGCGGCGGGGTCGACCGGCTCGACCCAGCCACGGGCCGATTCACCCACTACCGACACTCCTCGACCGACCCCGCCACCTTGAGCGACAACAGCAGCCTGTCGATCATGGAGGACCGGGCGGGCAACATCTGGGTCGGGACACGGGGATCGGGCTTATGTAAGCTGGAACCCAGGGACCGGGAGACGGGACGGTTTCGGAACTATTCAGCCAAGGACGGGCTGCCCAACGACCAGATCTACGCCGTGCTCGAGGACGAAGCGGGCGACCTGTGGCTGTCCCACAACCGGGGGCTGTCCCGATTCAGCCCCGCCACGGGGCAGATCAAGAATTTCGGCTTGATCGACGGCATCCAGAGCCCGGAATTCAACGGGAACTCCAAGTTCAAGAGCCGGAGCGGGGAGTTGTTCTTCGGGGGGATCAACGGCCTCAACGCCTTTTTCCCATCCCAGATCAAGGACAATCCATATCCGCCTCTCGTGGTCATCTCCGACCTGCGGATCTTCGACCAGCAGGTGCCCATCGGTCCGGACCCGAACGGACGCGCGATCCTGGAGAGGTCGATCATCCAAACCTCCTCCGTTCGCCTGTCCCATGCCGAAAACATGATCACCTTGGGATTCGCGGCCCTGCACTTCGCCGCCCCCGAGAAGAACCAATACGCCTACATCCTGGAAGGCTTCGACCAGCAGTGGATCTCCGCCGGCACGAGCCGAACAGCGACCTATACCAACCTCCATTCGGGGCGGTATGTCTTTCGGGTCCGGGCCTCGAACAACGACGGCCTGTGGAACGACGAGGGCGCATCCTTGTCCATCGTCATCACTCCGCCCTTCTGGAAACGGCTGTGGTTCCAGGCGGTGGCTGTCCTTTTGGCGCTGGCCGTCCTGGCCGGGGCCGTGGGTCGGCGCTTCTGGCGCCAGGCTCAGAACCGGCACCGGCTCGAGGCCATGGTCGAGGCCCGCACAGCGGAGCTTCTGGCCGCCAACCGCCTTTTCCAGGAGGAAGTGGCGGAACGCCAGCGGCTCATGGGGGAGCTCCAGCACCTGTCCGTAACGGACGATTTGACCGGAGTCTATAACCGCCGCGGTTTTCAGACCTTCGGCGGAGAGCTCCTGAAGATGGGCCGCCGGATCAACGCCAAGGCCTTCACCCTGTACATCGACTTCGACCGGCTGAAGAGCTACAACGACAGGTTCGGACACGGGGAAGGGGACAAGGCGCTCCGAGACCTGGCCGCCGTGTTGAGCCAGGCCTTCCGGGAAACCGATGTCGTCGCCCGGGTCGGAGGGGACGAGTTCGCCGTCCTGGGGATCCTGGACCAGGATTCCTCGGTCGAGGTCCTGACCGAGCGTCTTCAGCACCTGCTCCAACAGCTCAACGCGAAGCGGGACGAGTCGCGCCGGATCTCACTCAGCATCGGGGTCGTGTCCACGGCCATCGGCCCCGCGCTCGGAATCGACGACCTCATCCAGGCCGCGGACAAGAAGATGTACGAGCAGAAGCGCCTCAAGAACTGAGGCGGCCGGCGGCCTGGCGCTCGGTGAGGACGCGGATCATGTCGTCCGTCATCGAGGCCAAGTCATAGGACGGCTTCCAGCCCCATTCGACGCGCGCCGCCGAGTCGTCGACCGAACGCGGCCAGGAGTCGGCGATGGCCTGGCGGCTGTCCGGCTTGAATTCGCAGACGAAGCCGGGGATGTGCTTCCTGATCTCGGCCGCGAGCTCGCCCGCCGAGAAGCTCATGGCCGTCACGTTGAAATCGGTGTGGTGCTTGAGCCGGCCGAAGTCCGCGTCCATCAGCTCCAGGGTGGCCTTGAGGCAGTCGGGCATGTACATCATCGGCAGACGCGTGTCCTCCCTGACAAAGCAGGAATACCTCCCGTGCCGGACGGCATCGTAGAAGATGGCGACGGCGTAATCCGTCGTCCCCCCGCCGGGGAGCGTCTCGTAGCTGATGATCCCGGGGTAGCGGCAGCCCCGCACATCGAGGTTATAGCGCCGGACGTAGTAGTCGCCCAGGAGCTCGCCGGCGACCTTGGTCACGCCGTAGATCGTCCGCGGCCTGAGGATCGTGTCCTGGGGAGTGTTCTGGACCGGCGTATCGGGGCCGAAGGCTGCGATCGAACTGGGGTAGAAGATTCGGACCAGGCCCAGCTCCCGGCCGGCCTCCAGGATGTTGTAGGTCCCGTTCATGTTGACGTCCCAGGCCAGCTGGGGGTTCTTCTCGCCCGAGGCCGAGAGGATGGCGGCCATGTGATAGACCGTGTCGATGCGGTGCTTGTGTATGACCCGGTCGAGCGCCTCGCGGCGGGTGACGTCCAGGAACTCGAACGGCCCCGAATTCTTGACCGATTCAGCCGGGTCGATGATGTCCGTAGCCAGGACGTTGTCCGCGCCGAACTTCCGGCGCAGGGCCGCGGCGAGCTCGGTGCCGATCTGGCCCGCGGCGCCGGTGAGCATGATCCGCTTCATCTCTTTGGTCGACATCGATCATCCTTATATCTTGACCCGCCCGCGTTGTCAATAAACCGGAGGAGAAGCGGCGCTAGAAATCGAGACGGAGGCCGCCGGCGCGGACGGAGAGTAGCCGACTTCGTCGAAAAAGCCGCGGCCGAAGTTGTAGCCTGCGCCCAGGACGTGCTTGACGGAGGTTGAGTGGGGCGGGCGGCTTGTCAAGCCCCTTGCCTTAGGAGGCGTCTTTGGATAAAGTGAATGGTCTCAATTTCGTAAAGCACGAGGAGAAGGCCATGACCATTGCCCTGGACGGACATAACCTGACCGTCGACACCCTGGTCCGGGTCGCCCGGGGGGGCGAAGCCGTGGAAATCCACCCCGACGCCCTGGGGCGCATCAAGAAGTGCCGCAGCCTGCTCGAGGACAAGATCCAGAAGAAGGAGATCATGTACGGGGTCAACACCGGCATCGGGGAGCTGGCCGAGGTCGTCCTGACCCAGGAGCAGGTCGAGCGTTACCAGAAGTACATCGTCTACAGCCACGCCGCGGGCTACGGGAAGCCCCTGCCGGTCGAGGCTGTCCGGGCGGCCATGGTCAGCCGGATCAGCTGCCACTGCCACGGCCATTCCGGGATGCGGCCGGTCGTGACGGAGACCCTGGCGGCCATGCTCAACAAAGGCGTGACCCCGGTCGTCTGTGAAAAAGGGTCGGTGGGCGCCTGCGGCGACCTGTCGCCAATGAGCCAGATCGCCCTGGCGGCCATGGGCGAAGGCGACGCATTTTACAAGGGCGAGCGCCTGCCCGGCCGGATCGCCCTGGAGAGGGCCGGGATCAAGCCCCTCGTTCTTGAAGCCCGCGACGGCCTGGCGGCCATCAACGGCTCGAATTTCATCGCCGGGATGGGCTCGCTCGAGATCCACGATGCCGATCGATGGATCAAGACCTCGGAGGTCGCGGCGGCCATGACCCTGGAGGTCCTGAACGCCAACCTGAAGGCCTACGACGAGCGCCTCCACAAGGTTCGCGGCTATCCCGGGGCGCTGGCCTCGGCCGAGAACATCCGCCGTCTGACCGAGGGAAGCGAGCTCCTGGCCCAGGGCAAGAAAAAAATCCAGGACGCCTACAGCCTGCGGAGCACGCCCCAAGTCGCGGGCGCGGCCAAGGACGCACTGTTGTGGGCCAAATACATGTTCGAGATCGAGCTTGGGGGCGCGGCCGATAACCCGGTCTTTTTCCCCGAGGAGAACCTCGTCCTGACCGGGGCGAATTTCCAGGGAGTGCCCATGGCCTTCGCCTTGGAGCTCCTGGGAACCGCGGTCACCACGGTATGCGTCCTGTCCGAACGGCGGCTCAACCGCTTGATGAACCCTCACCTGAGCATGGGCCTGCCGGCCTTCCTGACCAAGGGCGCGGGCATGTTCTCCGGCCTGATGCTGACCCAGTACACGGCCGGGGCCCTCATCTGCGAGAACCGGGTGCTGTCCCATCCGGCGGCCACGGGTTCCATCCCGGCCGCGGCCGACCAGGAGGATTTCGTCTCCATGGGCTGGACGACGGCCCTCAAGACCGCCCAAATCATCGACAACGCCCAGGCTGTGCTGGCCATCGAGCTCATCGCCGGCGCCCAGGCCATGGATTTCCGCAAGCCCCTCAAGCCCGGCCCGGCCGGCCGGGCGGCCTATGACGTCGTGAGGAAACACGTGGCCCATCTCGAGGAGGACCGGCCGCTCTACGACGATATCAATAGGATGAAGGAAGTCGTCCAGAGCGGGGAAGTCCTGGACGCCGTGGAGAAGGCCATCGGCTCGCTCCGCTAAAAATTCCATGAATGCTGAGCGGATCGCCCTGGTCACCGGCAGTAGCCGCGGGATCGGCCGGGAGATTGCCCTCCGTCTGGCCGACGCTCCCGAGGTCGCGGCCGTCGCTGTTCACTATCATCAGAACAGGGGCGCGGCCAAAGCGGTCATCGAGTCCATCCAGGCCAAGGGGAAGGGGAGCGCGGCCTTCCAGGCTGACCTAGTGGCCGAAGCGCAGGCTCGGGAGCTTGTCCGTCGCGTGGAGAACGAGTTCGGCCGCATCGACATCCTGGTCAATGATTTCGGACCGTTCATCACCAAACCCT
>Ga0209254_10000030_pt1 | contig 80345 bp, 71 predicted proteins | sample FrelakmetDIP11DI_FD_187148 | JGI IMG/M metagenome (GOLD analysis project Ga0209254, IMG submission 187148) | Freshwater lake sediment microbial communities from the University of Notre Dame, USA, for methane emissions studies - DIP11 DI (SPAdes)... | ecosystem: Environmental > Aquatic >...
AAAAGGCCCTTCGACGTTGAACGACCGAAGGGCCCGAATAAAAAGGCCCTTCGGAAAGGGGAGACCGAAGGGCCGAAATGCCTTAACTAGGATTAAGGCACCCGCTCAGGGAGGAGAAGCGGGAGACGATCGAAACCGTCTACGCTTATGAGTCGGCTGCCGCCGGAAAAGTTTCCGGGGTGCCGCAAAATGTCGCCCTGTGTTCATAATGCTTTGAAATCCCGATAGAAGAGGCTCGGAATGAACATCTACGGCAGCTATCCCCAGGTGCGCATGCGGCGCATGCGGCGCGATGATTTCTCCCGGCGCATGATGCGTGAGCATGTGCTCACTGCCGCCGACTTCATCTATCCCGTCTTTGTGTTCGACGGCGACAACCGGACCCAGCCGGTGCCGTCCATGCCGGGCGTGCAGCGCTACACCCCGGATCGCCTCTACGCCGTGGCCGAGGAGGCGCTGCAGCTCGGCGTGCCTGCGCTCGCGCTTTTCCCGGTCATCGAGCCATCGCTGAAAACCCCGGACGGACGGGAGGCGATGAACCCGGAGGGCCTCGTGCCCCGCGTCGTAGCCGGCCTGAAAAAGCGCTTTCCCGAACTGGGAGTGATGACCGACGTGGCCCTGGATCCCTATACCAGCCACGGCCAGGACGGCGTGATCGACAATACCGGCTACATCCTCAACGACGAAACGCTGGCGATCCTGCAGAAGCAAGCGCTCACACAGGCGGCGGCCGGCGTGGACATCTGCGCCCCCTCGGACATGATGGACGGCCGCATCGGCGCCATCCGCGCAGCGCTCGATGGGGGGCACTTCATCTACACGCGGATCATGGCCTATTCGGCCAAGTACGCTTCGGCGTTCTACGGCCCGTTCCGCGACGCCGTCGGATCGGCGGCCAATCTCGGCAAAGGCAACAAGATGACCTACCAGATGGACCCGGCGAACACGGACGAGGCGTTGTGGGAGGTCGGCCTCGATCTGCAGGAAGGCGCCGACATGGTGATGGTCAAGCCGGGCATGCCCTACCTCGACATCGTCCGGCGCGTGAAGGACGAGTTCAAGGCACCGACCTTTGTCTACCAGGTGAGCGGCGAGTACGCCATGCTCAAGGCGGCATTCGCCAACGGCTGGCTCGACGAGGCCAAGTGCATGCTGGAGGCGCTGCTGGCCTTCAAGCGCGCTGGCGCCGATGGCGTGCTCACTTACTTCGCGCTCGACGCGGCCCGTGCTCTCAAGGCCTAGCGCGAGAGCGGACACTCACTGCAGGAGTGCCACTTCGCGTACCACCTGGTCGAGGATGGTGCCCTTGCGGTCGCGCGAGTAGATCCGGACCGGCAGCAGTTCCCGGTCGCGGTCGAGCCAGACTTCGAGCACGCTGCCGTCGCTCGAGACACGCCCGACATGGATGGTGCGCACCAGCCCCAGCGGCGTGACGAGGTCCGCGTCGCCCAGCAGTTCATAGGTGTACGCGCCGAGCTTGCGGCCGGTGGCGACGCTGACGCGCGACGACATGGCCATGGGCTGCATGAAGTAGATCTGGTGCAGCGCCGAGATCGGGTCCTGCGCGCCCTCCGGCAGGGCTGCGGTCGTGCGCTCGTTGCGCCAGGCGAATTCCACCTTGCCGTGCGACCAGTCGAACACGGCCCGCTCGGGCGGATCGCCTCGGCCGCGATCCAGGGAGTACTCCTCGGGGACCAGGCCGTCGGGACCGATGGCCCCGCGCGAGCGCTGAACGAACTTGCCGCCGTATAACAGCGAGACCAGACCCACGGGCTCGGCAACCGCCTCCGCGGAATAGCGTTCGCCATCGGTCTCGAACGTGTGGGTCACGTGGGCAATGCGCGTCTGGCTCTCGCTGTGCAGGAGGTCGTACACCACGCGCACGCGGCGCAAGGGATACTCGGCCGGCGTGTCAGGCGGAGCCGACGCGCTTGGCTGCGCCGCGAGAGCCGCGGGCTCCCCGGATACGGTCGGCGGGACTTCGGCCGGCGCCCGGGCGACATCGACAGGGACCGGAATCGCGTTGTCCACCGGAACCGGGGCCGGGTTGATCTCGCTCGGGACCGCCGCTGCCTCGACTGGCGCGGGCTTCGGGCGTGCCGCGCGCTGCGGCCGCTGCACAGGCGCGGCGGGTTGCGCTGCGGCGCGCGGCGCCAGCACCGGGCCTTCCTCGACGCGCGGCGGCAGCAGCCGCGCCTGCAGCGGTGGCGACTCGGCCGCCTTTTCCGGCGCGACCGGCCACCCGGGCAGCCCGCCGAGCAGCGCCACGTGCAGCCCCGCGGACAGCGCGAGCGCGCCGAAAAGCAGCCGCGTGCGTGCCGGAGAGTGCGTCATCCGAACACCAGCGCGACACCGTGCGCGCGGTCGGCACCGACCGCCACCGCGCCGTCGGGCATGCGCTGCGGCCGCATTCGCGCCGCGCGCAGCACCCGCTCCGTCTCGTCGCGGTCCCCGACATGGATGAACAGCGCTGCAGCCACCGGCGGGGCGTGCTCGCCCAGCTCGACGCCGGGCAGCCGCTCCGCGAGCGCCGCCCGGTCCATGAAGGCCAGCGGCGCATTGCCGGTCTGCACCAGCAGCCCTTCGACAATCGGGGCCGGGCGCGAATCGAACAGCCGGCCGTAGACCTTCGCCACGGCCTCCACGTCGTCGACCACCACCGCCACCGCCGCGAGCGCGCGTGCGCCGTTGGCGTGGTCCTGCCACTCCGGACGCCAGACGAGCTCACGGGTGAAGTGCTCGCAGGCGAACACCTTCGCGCCGGGCGTCGTGCGCGGATCGAGCTGCGTGATGCGAAAACGCGCGTCGCGCACGCCGTCGCCGAACGCGACCGGGCGCGAGAAGTCCAGCGCCTCGGCGGGCGAGAACCCCGCCCACAGCATCTCGCTGTAGAGCTCGCGGGCGCTGTCGGTCGCGAGCGCAAGGCCCGCGAGACCCTCGCCCGCGGCGAGGAAGTCCGTGTAGTACTGCCGCGACGGATGAGGATGCTCCGCCGGGCTGGCGAGCAGCTCGATGTAGTCGGCGCCGAGCATGATGCAGTGATTGCTCGATCCGACCGTGTGATGGCCCCGCGCGGTGGTCGTGAAGCCCATGCGCGCATAGCTCGCCTGCGCCGCGTCGAGGTCGGCGACGGCGATGACCACATGATCGAGACCGAGCAGATGATTCCGCATACTTAAATTATAGTCGCGGGCCGTTACGGCCCGAAGGCTGCGCCGCCCGTAGAATGAGAGGTCATGAACCTTATTCAACGCCTCACGCCGCTGCACGCTGACATGACGGCTTGGCGGCACGATCTCCATGCACACCCCGAGACAGCGTTCGAGGAAGTGCGCACGTCGGCGTTCGTCGCCGAACGGCTCGCCGCCTTCGGGCTGGAGGTGACGCGAGGCATCGGCCGGACCGGCGTGGTGGGCACGCTGCGCGCCGGATCCGCCGCGCGCACTGTCGGCCTGCGCGCCGACATGGATGCGCTGCACGTCCCCGAGGAGAACGACTTCGCGCACCGCTCGCGCCACGCGGGAAAAATGCATGCGTGCGGCCACGACGGCCACACGGCCATGCTGCTCGGCGCGGCGCGCTACCTGGCCGCGACGCGCGCCTTCGACGGCACGGTGCACTTCATCTTCCAGCCCGCCGAGGAAAACGAGGGCGGCGGACGCGCGATGGTCGAGGACGGCCTGTTCGAGCGCTTTCCGTGCGATGCGGTCTACGGGCTGCACAACTGGCCGGGCCTGCCCGTCGGGCAGTTCGCCGTGATGCCCGGACCGATGATGGCCTCGTTCGACGTCTTCGAGATCGCGCTCGCCGGCCGCGGCACGCACGCGGCGATGCCGCACCTCGGCGTCGACCCGGTAGTCGCAGGCAGCGCGCTGGTGCAGGCCCTGCAGACCATACCCAGCCGCACGGTGAGTCCGGTGGACGCCGCGGTGGTCAGCGTGACCCAGTTCCACGCGGGCGACACCTGGAACGTGATCCCCGCCGAGGCGGTCCTGCGCGGGACGACCCGCGCGTTCCGTCCCGAAGTGCAGGACGAGATCGAGGCCGGCGTGCGCCGCGTGGCCGCGGGCATCGACGCCGCATACGGCACGACGAGCAGCGTGCGCTACGAGCGCCGCTATCCGCCCACGGTCAACACCGCGCCGGAGGCGATGCTCGCCGCGCAGGCGATGCGGTCGCTGGTCGGCGACGCCAACGTTCACACGGCCCTGCCGCCCACCATGGGCGCCGAGGACTTCGCGTTCATGCTGCAGGCGAGGCCTGGCGCCTACGCGTGGATCGGCAACGGGCCGGGCGAAGGCGGGTGCGTCCTGCACAACCCGCGCTACGACTTCAACGACGACATCCTGCCGCTCGGCGCCGCCTACTGGGTGGCGCTGGCGGAGCAGGAACTGCCCCGCGCCTGACCGGCGCCCGACTCCCAGAAAAGGCCCAGCAAGCAGGATGCGCTACATCGACCACGGATCCGGCGGCGCGCCGGACTGCATGAAGCTCGCCGAAGGCCCGCGCCCGGAGGTGAAGGCCGGCGAAGTCCTGATCGAGGTGCAGTACGCCGGCGTGAACCGGCCCGACGTGCTGCAGCGCTCGGGCAGTTACCCCGCGCCGCCCGGCGCATCACCGGTGCTGGGACTCGAGGTGGCCGGCCGGGTGGTCGCGACGGCGCCCGACGTGACCTCGCCAGGGGTGGGCGACGTGGTGACCGCCCTCGCCCCCGGCGGCGGCTACGCGGAGTACTGCGCCGTGCCCGCGCCGCACTGCCTCCCGGTGCCGGCGGGCCTCTCCGTGCTCGAGGCCGCCTCGCTGCCGGAGAATTTCTTCACCGTGTACGACAACGTCTTCAACCGGGGCAGACTGAAGGCCGGCGAGGCCTTCCTGGTGCACGGCGGATCGAGCGGCATCGGGCTCGCCGCGATCCAGCTCGCGAAGGTGTTCGGCGCGAAGGTGTACACGAGCGTCGGCAGCGACGAGAAGGCCGCATTCGTGCGCCAGGCCGGCGCCGACGTCGCGCTGAACTACAACACCCAGGACTGGGCGGCGGAGCTCTGGACGCTCACCGCGAAGCGCGGCGTGGACGTGATCCTGGACATGGTGGGCGGCGACTACGTGGCGAAGAATCTGCGCTCGCTCGCGCTGGAGGGTCGGCTGGTGCAGATCGCGTTCCTGAAGGAATCGAAGCTCGCCGAGATCGACCTGATGCCGATCATGCTGAAGCGGCTGACCTTCACCGGCTCGACACTGCGGCCGCGCACGGTGCAGCAGAAGGCGGACATCGCGCGGCAGCTGCGGGAGTCGGTCTGGCCGTTGTTCGAATCCGGTCAGCTCAAGACCTACGTCTACCGCACGTTCCCGCTTGCCGAGGCCGCGGCCGCCCATGCGCTCATGGAAAGCTCGCGGCACATCGGCAAGATCATGCTGGACGTCCGCACCTAGAACGTTGGCGCCGGCTCCGCCGGCTCGCCGGCGTCCTCGACGATGCTGAACATGTCGGGGAAGTAGCCGGTGGAGCCGTTGCCGTAGATCGGCGCCGCCGCGGCGGGCGTATCGACGCCGCCGGCGAATACGGTCTCGACCGGCGTCGCGTAGCCGATGAGCAGGATGCCCACGACCACCAGGGCAACAATGACGGCGCGGCTGACCATGGCGAAGTGGCTGGTGGCGGTACGGGGATTCATGGCGATCTCCTGTCGGTGGTGCCGATCGACGTGATCGGCATGTGGACAGGTTAGGGATCGCCCGACCGCACGGGCGGTGAGTGCTACCGCTCGCCGTGTGCGCTATTCACCAGGCCGGCGGCAGCTTCTTCCTGAGGGTGATGACGCGCCCCTCCGAGGACAGATAGCCGCCGCGCTCGAGATCCTTCAGCAGGCGGCTGATCATCTCCCGCGACGAGCCGACACGGTCGGCGATCTCCTGGTGGGTGAGCCGCTCGGGAATCGTCCGCGCGCCGTCGTGCTCCACGGCGAGCTCGTCGAAGAGATGGCGCACGCGCCCGTAGACGTCGAGCAGCGCCAGGTTCTTCACGTTGGCGGTCGCGCGGCGCGCGCGGCGGATCACCCGGGCGAGCAGCTCGAACGCGAACTCCGGATGCCGCGCGAAGTGGTCGCGGATGGTGACGCGGGTGACCACCGCGCAGACGGTGGGCTCCAACGTGATCACCGAAGCCGAACGCGGCCCGCCGTCGAGCGCCATCTCGCCGACGTACTCGCCCGGCCCGTGCGTGTCGATCACCACCTCGCGGTCGTTCTCGCCGCTGGCGAACACCTTCACCCGGCCGGAGAGAATGATGTAGAGCGTGTCGCCGAGGTCGCCCTCCTGGATGATGAGGACGTCCTTGCGGTAGCTGCGCGCGACGCCGCGCGCGGCGAGCTCCCGCAGCGCGGGGTCCTGTAGCGCCTCGATCAGCGCTTCGGGCGACGTGGTCACGCCGGTATTCTATGCCGCGCCGGCGCGCGAGTGAGGGCTAACGCACCTGGTCGAGGGTCTGCGCGAACTTGTCCGCCGGCTGGTAGCCGATGACGCGCACGCCGGGAATCTCGCGCCCCTGCGCGTCGAAGAAGACGATGCCGGGCGGCCCGAACAGGCGGAAGCGCTTGAGCAGCGCCTTGTCGTCGGCGTTGTTGGCGGTCACGTCGGCTTGCAGCAGCACCATGCCATCGAGGCGCGCGCGCACCTGCGGATCGGTGAAGGTGAAGCGCTCCATCTCCTTGCACGACACGCACCAGTCGGCGTAGAAGTCGAGCATCACCGGCGCGGCGACGGACTTCAGCCGCGCGTCGAGCTCGGCGACGCTGCGCACCCGCTCGAACCGGACCTCGCCCGCGCCCGCCGCCACCGCACCCTCGGCCGATGCGAGCCGGAATCCGGACAGCGGCTGCAGCGGATCGCGGCTGCCGGCGAGCGCGCCGAGCACCAGCGCCACGCCGGCCACCAGCGAGATCACCCCGACGCCTTTCCAGAACCGCACGAAACCCGAGGCCTCGTGCGGCAGCGGATCGAGGGCGTGCAGGTACATGGCGGAAATGATCAGCAGCGCGGCCCAGGCGAGCATGACCGCAAGCGCCGGGATCACCGGCGAGACGATCCAGATGGCGACGCCGAGCAGCATCACGCCGAAGAAGTGCTTCACCGACTTCATCCAGTGCCCGGACTTCGGCAGGAAGGCTCCGCCGGCCGTGCCCACGGCGATGAGCGGCACACCCATGCCGAGCGCCATCGCGAACAGCGCGAAGCCGCCCAGCATCACGTCGCGCGTCTGGCTGATGTAGAGCAGCGCGCCGGCGAGCGGCGCCGCGATGCAGGGGCTGACGATGGCCGCCGAGAGCACGCCCATCACCGCGACGGCGCCGTATTGACCGCCCTTCAGCCGGCTGTTGGCCGAGTGGAGCTGCGACTGCAGCGTCGAGGGAAGCTGCAGGTCGTAGAACCCGAACATCGACATCGCCAGCGCCACGAACACCAGCGCGAACGTGCCGAGCACCCAGGGGTTCTGCAGCGCCGCCGAGAGCAGGCTGCCCGACAGCGCCGCGGCGACGCCGATGGCGGTGTAGGTGACCGCCATGCCGAGCACGTAGGCGCCGGAGAGCGCAAACGCCCGGCCGCGGGTGATGTGCCGCCCCTCGCCGACGATGATGCCCGAGAGGATGGGGATCATCGGCAGCACGCACGGCGTGAAGGTGAGCAGCAGGCCCGCGCCGAAGAAGCCCGCCACGATGAACCAGAAGCTGCCCGACGCGAGCAGCTGCTCGAAGCGGCCCTCGTCGCTCACCGCCTGCGGCTCTCCGCGTACCGGTCGGCCACCGAAATCGGGGCTCCCGCCGCGCGCGGACGACGCCGCGCCCGGGCCCTGCGCGAACAAGCCGCCCGCGCCGTCCACCGTGCCCGCGGCGCCTGCCGCCATGGCGACCCGCACCGTGCGCGTCTCGGGCGGGTAGCACACGCCCACGTCGGCGCAACCCTGCGAAGTGATGTCCAGCGCGAGCTTGTCGCCGGCGCCGGCGACCGGCACGCGGATCGCGATGTCGCCGCGGTAGGTCTCGACGCGCCCGAAGAACTCGTCCTGCTTGGGCGTGCCCGCGGGGAACGCCGGCGACCCGGACTTCGCGCCCGGGGTCTTCGCCTCGAACGCGAACTTCTCGCGGTACATGTAGTAGCCGTCCGCGATGGCGTAGCGCACCTCCAGCGTCTCCGCGTCCACGGCGCGCACGGACAGGCGGAACGCCTTGTCCGGGTCGAGCAGGTCCTTCTCGGTCAGCGCATGCGCGCCTGGCGCCAGGGCCAGCGCGGCGAGAAGGAGGAGGAGGAGGCGTCTCATCGGGGTCAGGAGCGGGGTCAAGAGGCCGGGCGGGTCTCGGCGACAACCCACGCGAGGTAATCGGGCAACCCGGCCGACAATGGGACAGCCAGGATCTCCGGGAGTTCGTAGGGGTGCAGGCCCCGGATGGCTTCCTCCAGGGCGGAATACCGGTCGGCGGTGGTCTTGATCAGCAGCGTGTGCTCCTCGGCGCTCTCCAGGGCGCCCTGCCAGCGATACACCGACCGGCATGGCGCGAGGATGTTCACGCACGCGGCCAGGCGGCGCTCGACCAGCGCCTGGGCGAGCCGGTCCGCGCTGGCGCGGTCAGGCAGGTTGCTGATGACCAGCAGGGTGTCCATGCGGAACGCCTTCCAGGACGGTAGGGTAGCGGAGCGCGACGCCGAGCTCGCGCTTCATGCGCGCGTTGAGCAGGCGGCGCGACTCGCTCATGAACGACAGCAGCAGCGGCGGAATGACGCGCTCGGCCTCGGCGCGCGGAACGCGCGGCGGCCGCGGCAGCCCGAAGCGATCGGCCACGAGGTCGAAGTAGTCGCCCATCCGCAGCTCCGAATCGTCCGACGCGTTGTAGATGCCTCCGGGCGCGGCGCGCTCCAGCGCGGCGACACAGATCGCGGCGAGGTCGTCGGCATGGATGTGGTTGGTGTACACGTCGTCCTCCCGGGCGAGCACGGGCGTGCCGCGCCGCAGGCGTTCCAGCGGCAGACGATCGGCGGCGTAGATCCCCGGCACGCGCAGCACCGACACGTTCACGCCGCGCGCCGCGCCCCAGTCGAGCAACAGCCGCTCCGCGTCGACGCGGCGCCGCCCGCGCGCGCTGCGCGGATCCACCGGCCGCGTCTCGTCGACGCGCTCGCCGCGGCAGTCGCCGTACACGCCGCTGGTGCTGATGTACACCAAACGCTCTGGTAACATCCCCTGCGACTCGAGCGCATCGATGAGATTCGCGGTGCGCGGGTCGCCGGCGCCGGTCTCGGGCGGCGGTGCGAGGTGCAGCACGCGGGCAAAGCCCCGCCCGAGGGTTGCGAGGCTCTCCGGACGGTCCAGATCCCCGACGACCTGCTCCACGCCCTGCGCTGCGAGCGCCTCGTCGGCGCGGCGCACGAGCGCCGTCACGCGCCAGCGCGCAAGGAGCGCGGGCAGCGCGCGGCGGGCGACGTCCCCGCAGCCGACGACGAGCAGGCTGTCCATAACCGCCCGATTTTACGCGAGCCGACCCTTCATGACCGCGCAAGTCACCGTCCAGCCCAGCGGGCACACTTTCAAGGTGCCCGAAGGCGAGTCCATTCTCCAGGCGGCGCTCGCCGAGGGCTTCCACCTGCCCTACGGCTGCCGCAACGGTGCGTGCGGCTCGTGCAAGGGCAAGGTCGTCGGCGGATCGGTCGACTACGGCCACTACCAGCTCTCCGCCCTGTCCGAGGACGAGCGGACCGCGGGCTACGCACTGTTCTGCTGTGCGAAGCCCCTGGGCGACGTGACCATCGAATGCCGCGAGATCGGCGCGGTGAAGGATATCGTGGTCAAGAAGCTCCCCTGCCGCGTCGGCAAGCTGGAGAAGGTCACCGACGACGTGATCGTGCTCTACCTCAAGCTGCCCGCCAACGAGCGGCTGCAGTTCCTGCCGGGCCAGTACATCGAGTTCATCCTCAAGGACGGCACGCGGCGCAGCTTCTCCATGGCCAACGCGCCGCACGACGACGAGTTCGTGCAGCTCCACGTGCGCCACGTCCCGGGAGGGCATTTCACCGACCACGTGTTCGGCGCCATGAAGGAGCGCGACATCCTGCGCTTCGAGGGCCCGCTCGGCTCCTTCTTCCTGCGCGAGGACACCGCGAAGCCGATCCTCTTCGTCGCGAGCGGCACCGGCTTCGCGCCGATCAAGGCGATCGTCGAAGCCGCCTTCCGCAAGGGCGTGGAGCGCCCCATGACCCTCTACTGGGGCGGGCGGCGTCCCCGGGACCTGTACCTCTCCGCGCTGTGTGAGCAGTGGGCGCGGGACCATCCGAACTTCCGTTACGTGCCGGTCATCTCCGAAGCGAAACCGGAGGATGCCTGGAGCGGACGTACGGGCTTCGTGCATCGGGCGGTGATGGAGGACTTCCCCGACATGTCGGGCCACCAGGTGTACGCCTGCGGCGTGCCGGTGATGGTGGATTCGGCCAGGCGCGACTTCACCCATCAGCGCGGCCTGCCCATCGACGAGTTCCACGCCGACTCCTTCACCACCGCGGCCGATCTCGCGAAGGGCGAGAAGGTCTGAGCGGGCCGTTGGTGGGCCTGCCCGCCCGCGCCGGCACGCTGCTGCGCGAAGTCTTCGGCCATTCCGGCTTCCGCGGCCCGCAGGCGGAGATCGTCGCCCACGTCGCTGCAGGCGGCGACGCGCTGGTGCTCATGCCCACCGGCGGCGGCAAGTCGCTGTGCTACCAGGTGCCAGCGCTGCTGCGGGAAGGCACCGCAGTGGTGGTGTCGCCGCTCATCGCGCTGATGCACGACCAGGTGGCGGCGCTCACCCAGGCCGGTGTACGCGCGGCCTTTCTCAACTCGACCCTGGATCTCGACCAGGTGCGCGCCGTCGAGCGGCGGCTGCTCTCGGGCGAGCTCGACCTGCTCTACGTCGCGCCCGAGCGCCTGCTGACGCCGCGCTGCCTGGAGCTGCTCGACCGCACTCGGCTCGCCCTCTTCGCCATCGATGAGGCGCACTGCGTCTCGCAGTGGGGCCACGACTTCCGCCCCGAGTATCTGCAGCTCGAGGTGTTGCACCAGCGCCATCCCGGCATTCCGCGCATTGCGCTGACCGCCACCGCCGACCCGCAGACGCGCGCGGAGATCCTCGAGCGGCTCGCGCTCGCCGGGGCGCGCGTGTTCATCTCCAGCTTCGACCGCCCGAACATCCGCTACACCATCGTCGACAAGGCGGACGCACGGGCGCAGTTCCTCGCGTTCTACCGCGAGGAGCACGCCGGCGACGCGGGCATCGTCTATTGCCTCTCGCGGCGCAAGGTGGACGAGACCGCCGCGTGGCTCGCCGGGCAGGGCGTGGACGCGCTGCCCTACCACGCGGGCATGGACGCCGCCACGCGCGCCGCGCACCAGGAGCGCTTTCAGCGCGACGACGGCGTCGTGATGGTCGCCACCATCGCCTTCGGCATGGGCATCGACAAGCCCGACGTGCGCTTCGTCGCGCACCTCGACCTGCCGAAGAGCATCGAGGGCTACTACCAGGAGACCGGCCGCGCCGGCCGCGACGGCCTGCCCGCCGACGCGTGGATGGCCTACGGCCTCGCCGACGTCGTGCAGCAGCGCCGGCTCATCGAGCAGTCGGAGGCGAGCGATGCCTACAAGCGCGTCAGCAGCGCCAAGCTCGACGCGCTGCTCGGTCTGGCCGAGACCGCCGGCTGCCGGCGCGTGCGGCTGCTCGCCTACTTCGGCGAAGCGAGCGACCCGTGCGGCAACTGCGACACCTGCCTCGCCCCTCCGCAGACCTGGGACGCGACCGTCGCCGCGCAGAAGGCGCTGTCGGCCATCTACCGCACCGGGCAGCGCTTCGGCGCCGTGCACCTCATAGACGTGCTGCGCGGCAAGCGGAGCGAGCGCACCGAGCGCTGGGGGCACGACACCCTGGCGGTATTCGGCGCAGGCGCGGACGTCGACGAGAACGAATGGCGCAGCGTCTTCCGCCAGCTCGTCGCGCTCGGCTTCGTCACCGTGGACCACGATGCGTACGGCGCGCTGAAGCTCGCGGAGCCCTCGCGCGCAGTGCTGAAGGGCGAGCGGCCGGTCGAGATGCGGCGCACCGTGGCCCGACCCGCACGCGGCAAGCGGCCGCGCGGCGCCCTTGCCCTGCCGCCGGCGGATGCCGGCCTGACCGAGCGCCTGCGCGCGTGGCGCCGCGCGGAGGCGCAGACGCAGGGCGTGCCCGCCTACGTCATCTTCAGCGACGCGACGCTCGCCGAAATCGCCGCGCGGCGGCCGGCCAGCGCGGCCGAGCTCGCCGAAGTGAACGGCATCGGCGCCAAGAAGCTCGAGCGCTACGGTGAGCAGGTGCTCGCTCTCGTCGCCACGGACTGAAAGCGCGGCTCACCGAGCGCGAGTTAGAGTCCCGCGCCCAGACTGCGCGGCGCGTGCAGGCCCATAATGGGGCGGACGTCGACCTCCACGAACGCCCATGTCGGCCTATCCCCACCTGCTCGCCCCGCTCGACCTCGGCTTCACCACGCTGAGGAACCGCGTCCTCATGGGTTCCATGCACACGGGCCTGGAGGAGGCGCCGAACGGCTACGCGCGCATGGCTGCCTTCTACGCGGCGCGGGCGCGCGGCGGCGTCGGGCTGATCGTCACCGGCGGCATCGCGCCCAACCTGTCGGGCCGCGCGGCGCCCACGGCGGCGCAGCTCTCGTTCGGCTTCCAGGCGAAGCGCCATCGCGTGGTGACCGAGGCGGTGCATGCCGAGGGCGGCAAGATCGCGATGCAGATCCTGCACACCGGCCGCTACGCCTATCACCCGCTCGCGGTCGCGCCCTCGGCCATCAAGGCGCCGATCAGCCCGTTCCGGCCGCGCGCGCTGACGCGCTGGGGGGTGCGCAGGACGATCGAGGACTATGCGCGCTGCGCCGCGCTGGCGCAGGACGCAGGCTACGACGGCGTCGAGATCATGGGCAGCGAGGGCTATCTCATCAACCAGTTCCTCGCCGCGGCCACCAACCGGCGCGACGACGAGTGGGGCGGGCCGTTCGCAAACCGCATGCGCTTCGCAACCGAGGTCGTGCGGCGCACGCGCGAGCGGACCGGGCGCGAGTTCATCATCGTCTTCCGCCTCTCCATGCTCGATCTCGTGGAGGGCGGCTCGAGCTGGGACGAGGTGGTGCAGCTCGGCCAGGCCGTCGAGGCGGCGGGCGCGTCGATCATCAACACCGGCATCGGCTGGCACGAGGCGCGCATCCCGACCATCGCGACCATGGTGCCGCGCGCCGCGTTCGCATGGGTCACGCGGCGCATGAAGGGTGCGGTCGGCATTCCGCTGGTGACCACCAACCGCATCAACGACCCGGCGGTCGCGGAGGACGTGCTCGCGCGCGGCGACGCGGACATGGTGTCGATGGCGCGGCCGTTCCTCGCCGACCCGGACTTCGTCGCCAAGGCGGCGGCGGGACGCCCCGGCGAAATCAACACCTGCATCGCCTGCAACCAGGCGTGCCTAGACCACATCTTCGAACGCAAGCTGACCTCTTGCCTGGTGAATCCGTTCGCCTGCCACGAGACCGAGCTGGTGATGACGCCCGCTGCGTCGCAGAAGCGCATCGCCGTGGTGGGCGCGGGACCGGCAGGGCTCGCGTGCGCGACCGTCGCGCGCGACCGCGGCCACGACGTCACGCTGTTCGACGCCGCGAACGAGATCGGCGGCCAGTTCAATCTCGCGCGCCGCATTCCCGGCAAGGAGGAGTTCGGCGAGACGCTGCGCTATTTCCGCGAGAAGCTCGCACGCACCGGGGTCCGCGTCGCACTCGGGCGCAAGGTCGGCGCCGCCGATCTTTCCGGCTACGACGAGATCGTGCTCGCTACCGGCATCATGCCGCGCTCCCCGCCCATCCCGGGCATCGACCACCCGAAGGTCACGAGCTACGTGGACGTGGTGTCCGGCCGCAAGCCGGCTGGCCGGCGCGTCGCCATCGTCGGCGCCGGCGGCGTCGGCTTCGACGTCGCCGAACTGCTCACCCATGCGGGCGACGACGGCCTCGACGCCTTTCGCGACGAGTGGGGCATCGATGCCGAATACCGCGCGCCCGGCGGTCTCAAGGCACCGCGCGACCTGCCGCCGCCGCGCGAGGTCTGGCTGCTCCAGCGCAAGACGGCCAGGGTCGGTGCGGGGCTGGCCAAGACCACCGGCTGGATCCGCCGCACGCTGCTCAAGCGCCGCGGCGTGCATTTCCTCGCCGGCGTGGAGTACCTCCGCATCGACGATGCCGGCCTGCACCTGGCGGTGGAGGGCGCGCCGCGCGTGCTGGACGTCGACACCGTGGTGATCTGCGCCGGTCAGGAGTCGCGCCGCGAGCTCGTCGAGCAGACGAAAGCGCTTGGCGTGCCCGTGCATCTCATCGGCGGCGCGGACGTGGCGACCGAGCTGGATGCCAAGCGCGCCATCGACCAGGGCACGCGCGTGGCGCTGGCGCTCTGACCAGGGAGACCGTGATGACCTACACCTGCTTCGACTTCGTCGTCGAGGACCGCGTCGCGCACCTGACCATGAAGCGCGCGGCGGAGATGAACACCCTGAACGCCGCGTTCTTTCGCGAGCTGCGCGAGGCCATCGCCGCCCTGCATCGCGATGCGCCCGCCCGCGTCCTGGTGATCTCCTCTAGCGGCAAGCACTTCACCGCGGGAATGGCGCTGGAGGTCTTCACCGACGGTGGTCTCGTCGACCCCGTCGGCCCCGGGGGCCGCGGCGTCTTCCGCGAGCTCATCGCCGCGCTGCAGGACGCCTTCACCGCGCTCGAACGGCTGCGCATGCCGGTGATCGCGGTGCTGCAAGGCGGCTGCATCGGCGGCGGCGTGGACCTCGCGTGCGCGTGCGACATCCGCTATGCGTCGGCTGACGCTTTCCTGTGCATCCAGGAGACCAACCTCGGCATCGCGGCGGACCTCGGCACGCTGCAGCGCCTCCCCAAGCTGATTCCCGAGGGCGTTGCGCGCGAGTACGCCTACAGCGGCCGGCGCATGAGCGCCGCGCGGGCGCGCGAACTCGGGCTGGTGAACGAAGTCCACGCGACACAGGCAGAGGCCCTCGGCGCCGCGCTCACTCTTGCGAAGGAGATCGCGTCCAAGGCGCCGACCGCGATCTGGGCGACCAAGCAGGCCATCACCCATGCGCGCGATCACGGCGTCGGCGAGAGCCTCGATCACATGGCGCTGCTGCAGTCGGCGCTGTGGGCCAGCGACGACCTGCGCGAGGCGATCGCGGCAATGAAAGCCCGTCGCGCGCCCGTCTTCGCCGACCTGCCGCCGAGCCAGGCGTTCGGCTGATCGCGCCGGCTACTCGCCGAGGTAGGCCGCGCGCACCTTCGGGTCGTTGGCGAGGTCCTTCGCCGAACCCGACAGGGTGATGAGGCCGCTCTCAAGCACGTAGGCGCGGGTCGCCACCTGCAGGGCGAGGTTGGCGTTCTGCTCCACCAGCAGGACGGTCACGCCGGCCTTGTTGATGTCGCCCACGACCTCGAAGATCTTCTGCACGACGATGGGCGCGAGCCCCATCGACGGCTCGTCGAGCAGCAGCAGGCGCGGCCGGCTCATCAGCGCTCGGCCGATGGCGAGCATCTGCTGCTCGCCCCCGGACAGCGTGCCGCCGGTCTGCGTGCGCCGCTCGCGCAGGCGCGGGAACAGCGTGAACATGCGGTCCCGGTCAGTCTCCACGTCCGGCCCGCTGCGAGCGTAGGCGCCCATCGCGAGGTTCTCCTCGACGGTGAGCTGCGGGAAGATGCCGCGTCCCTCGGGCACCATCACCAGGCCGGCCTTCGCGCGCACGTGCGCGCGCACGCCGGCGAGGTCGCGGCCGTCGTACTTCACCTGGCCCGGCGCGGGCTGGACGAGCCCGGACACCGCGCGCAGCGTCGAGGACTTGCCCGCGCCGTTGGCGCCGATCATGCAGACGAGCTCGCCTTCCTCGACCACGAGGTCGATGCCCTTCACGGCCCGGATGCCGCCGTAGCGCACCTCGAGGCCGCGAATCTCGAGCAGGCTCAAGCGCCGACCTCCATGGGGGTGCCGAGATAAGCCTCGATCACCTTGGGATCGCGCTGCACCTCGGCGGGCAGACCCTCGGCGATCTTCTCGCCGTGGTCCAGGACCAATACGCGGTCGCACACGCCCATCACCAGCTTCACGTCGTGCTCGATGAGCAGGATGGTCACGCCGCCCGAGCGGATGCGCTCCAGCAGCGGCTTGAGCGCCGCGGTCTCGGTGGAGTTCATGCCCGCGGCGGGCTCGTCCAGCGCGAGCAGCTTGGGATCGGTGGCGAGAGCGCGCGCGATCTCCAGTCGGCGCTGGTCGCCGTACGGGAGGCTGCCGGCCTGATCGTTGGCGCGCTTCGCGATACCCACGTACTCCAGCAGCTCCGCGGCGCGCCGCTCGATGGCTGCCTCCTCCTCGCGCTCGGCGCGGGTGCGCAGGACAGCGCCGAGCACGCCGGCCCGCGTGCGCACGTGCCGCCCGATCATGACGTTCTCGAGCGCGGAGAGATTGGCGAACAGGCGGATGTTCTGGAACGTCCGGGCGATGCCGCGCGCCGTCACTTCGTGCGGCTTCAGGCGGGCGAGCGGCGCGCCGTCGAAGGTGAAGGCGCCGGCGTCGGGCGTGTAGATGCCCGTCAGCACATTGAACAGCGTGGTCTTGCCCGCGCCGTTGGGGCCGATCAGGCCGTAGATCTCCCCGGCGCGGATGGTGAAGGTGACGTCGGCGAGCGCCTGCAGGCCGCCGAAGCGCTTGCCGATGCCGGTGGCCGTGACCAGCTCTCCCGCCATCATTCCCGCCCCGCCGCGAGCTCGCGGCGTCGCACCGCGGAGGGCCACAGCCCGCCGGGCCGCAGGATCATGATCAGCACCAGCGCCAGGCCGAAGATCAGCATGCGGATCACCTCGGGCTCGACGACCTGCCGGCCAAAGACGGTCTGCTGGAACGGCTCCACCGTGAACCGCAGGATCTCGGGAACGAACGACAGCAGCACCGCGCCGAGGATCACGCCCCAGATGTTGCCCATGCCGCCCAGGACCACCATGGCGAGCACCATCACCGATTCCACCAGGACGAAGCTCTCCGGGCTGATGAAACCCTGGATGGCCGAGAACATGCCGCCGGCAACGCCGCCGAACGACGCGCCCATCGCGAACGCGAGCAGCTTCATGCGCGTGGTGTTGATGCCCATGGCGCGCGCGGCGACCTCATCCTCGCGGATCGCCTCCCACGCTCGGCCGATGCGCGAGTCCTGCAGCCGCACGTTGATGACGATCACGACCAGCAGCACCGCGAGCAGCAGGTAGTAGTACTTGATCGGGCCGCTGAACAGGAGGCCGAGAAAGGTGTCGGGCTTGGAGAAGCTGAACGAGCCGATCGAGAACGGATCGATCCGGGAAACGCCCTGCGGACCGTTGGTGATGTTGATCGGCTTGGAGAGGTTGTTCAGGAAGATGCGGATGATCTCGCCGAAGCCGAGCGTGACGATGGCGAGATAGTCGCCGCGGAGCTTCAGGGTAGGCGATCCGAGCAGCACGCCGAAGAAGGCGGCCACCGCAGCGCCAATGGGCAGGACGAGCCAGAACGGCAGGTGCAGGCCGAAGTGCGGGCTCGCCAGCAGGGCATACACGTAGGCGCCCACGGCATAGAACGCGATGTAGCCGAGGTCGAGCAGCCCGGCGAAGCCCACCACGATGTTCAGGCCGAGCGACAGCAGGATGAAGAGAATCGCGAGATTGGTGATGCGCACCCAGGTCGTGCCGACCATGGCGAGCGCGAACGGCAGCGCGAGCAGCGCCAGCGCGATCATCGCGCCGCCGATCCACAGCGCCGCGGGATGCTTCTTCAGTGCATCGGGCGCCATCAAGGCTCCGCCACGAAGGCACGAAGACACGAAGAAACCGAACACGAACCGCTTTGTGCCTTCGTGTCTTCGTGGTGAAAACCCGTGTTCACGCCCGGTCGCCCACGCGCTCGCCCAGCAGCCCCTGCGGGCGGAAGACCAGCACCGCGATCAGCACCATGAACGCGAACACGTCCTGGTAGTTGGAGCCGAACAGCACGAAATGCTGGTCGGGTCCGCAGCGCTCGCCCAGCCAGCCGGAGACCACCGGCCAGCGGCAGAGGTCGGTCAGATCGCCGATGTAGCCCGCCCCGAGCGCCTCGACGATGCCGAGCACCACGCCGCCGAGCATGGCGCCGGGCACGTTCCCGATGCCGCCCAGCACCGCGGCGCAGAATGCCTTGAGGCCGAGGTTGGCGCCCATGGTGTAGTGGGCGATGCCGTAGTAGGTGGCGACCATGACGCCGGCGACCGCCGCAAGCCCGGCGCCGATGATGAAGGTCAGCGCGATGATGCGGTCGGAGTCGATGCCCATCAGCCCGGCGACCTGCGCGTTCTGCGCGGTGGCGCGCATCGCCGCGCCCAGGCGCGTGCGGTAGATCATCCACGCCAGCCCGGCCATCATCGCCACGGAGATGAAGATGATGCCGAGCTGGATGTTGGTGATGGTCGCCTCGCCGATGTGGAACGAGACCGACTTGACCGGCTGGGGGAAGGCGAGCGGATTGCGGCTCCAGATCATCAGCGCGAGGTGCTGCAGGATGATCGAGATGCCGATGGCGGTGATCAGCGGCGCGAGGCGCGGCGCGTTGCGCAGCGGCCGGTAGGCGACGCGCTCCATGGTGTAACCCACCGCCATGCACAGCGGCACGGCGCAGGCAGTGGCGAGCACCACGATCACGATCGGCGGCAGGCCGCTGCCGGCCAGCAGGTTCACCACGCTGAACGCGATCATCGCCCCGATCATCACCACCTCGCCGTGGGCGAAGTTGATCAGCTGGATGATCCCGTAGACCATGGTGTAGCCGAGCGCCACCACGGCGTACACGGCGCCGAGCGTCAGACCATTGATGACCTGCTGGATGAAGATATCCACGGCGAAAAACGAAAAGGGGCCGGCACAAGGCCGGCCCCTGGCACCCGGTGGCGCGAGTGTATTACTTCTTCACTGCGTCCGCGGCCGCTTTCGCGGCGTCGCCCGCCGCCGTCGTGGCACTCGCCGCGGCGTCCTTCACCTGCTGGACCACCGCCCCCGCGGAGGTGGCGAGCTTGGTCAGGAAGTCGTTGTAGGCCATGGTCTGGCCGCCCTGGACGACTGCAATCGGCTCCACCTTGCCGCCCTTGAGCGCGAAGATGGTGATCTCCGCGTTCTTGCGATCGCCCTTCTCGTCGAACTCGATCAGGCCGGTGGCGCCACGATGGCTGATCTTGGCGAGCTCGGGCAGGTACTTCGCCGGGTCGGGGGAGTTGGCCTTTTTCATCGACTCGATGAGCAGCCACGCGGCGTCGTAGGTGAACGGCGAATACAGGATCGGGTCCTTGCCGAACTTCGTCTTGAAGCCGTCGGTGAACTGCTTGCTCGCGGCCTGCGGGGGGATGCCCGCCTGCGAGCAGATCAGGCCTTCGGCAGCGGCGCCGGCCAGCTCCGCCATCTTGTCGGTGCACGCGCCGTCGCCGAACGCGAACACCGCCTTGATGCCCAGCTCGCGCGCCTGCTTGAGCATCGGCCCGCCGGTGGCGTCCATGCCGCCGTAGAACACGGCGTCGGGGTTGCGTCCCTTCAGCTTGGTCAGCACCGCCTTGAAATCGGTGGTCTTGTCCGTGCCCTTTTCGCGCGGCAGCACCTTGATGCCGGCGGCCTTGAGCGTCTTCTCGACCTCGTTGGCGAGGCCCTCGCCGTAGGCGGTGGCGTCGTCGACGATGGCAACCACCTTGGGCTTGTTGTTCGCGGCGAGGAAGCTCGCGATCGCCGGGCCCTGCTGGTCGTCCCGTCCGACCACGCGGAACTGGGTCTTGTAGCCCTGCTCGGTGAGCTTGGGGTTGGTGGCCGAGCCGGAGATGACCGGGATGCCCGCCTGGCTGTAGATCGACGAGGCGGGAATCGACGTGCCGGAGTTCAGGTGGCCCACCACGCCGGCAACCTTGGCGTCGACCAGCTTCTGCGCGACCGTGGTGCCAACCTTGGGATCGGCCTGGTCGTCCTCGGCGACGATCACGAACTTGGCTTCCTTGCCGTCGATGCTGATCTTCGCGGCGTTGGCCTGCTCGATGGCGAGCCGTGCGCCGTTGGCATTGTCCTCGCCCAGGTGCGCGATGCCGCCGGTCATGGGCGCGACGTGGCCGATGGTGACGGTGATGGTGGGCGGCGGGGGCGGCGGCGCGGGCGCCGCGGCGGGGGCGGGCGCGGCCTGCTGCGCGGGCTTGGGGGGTTCTTCCTTGCCGCACGCGACGAGCGTGAGCGCGGCGACGGCGGCGAGCGCAATGGCGTTCATGCGCGGTTGCATGGGGAGTCTCCTGGGACGATTCTGGTTGACGACGACGGGGAAAACGCAAACGGCGGATTATGGTGATGCGCCGCCGCAGGTGTCAATTCGATGATGCAAAAAGGAAAGCCCCGCTGTCAGCGGGGCTTGGGCGAAGTGAACCGCCGCCTACTTGACGGTCAGGATGTACTTCACCATGGCGGCAATGTCGGCATCCTTCACGTGTGCATTGGGAGGCATCGGCACCTGGCCCCAGACGCCCACGCCGCCCTTTTTCACCTTCTCGGCAAGCTTGGCCTCGGCGTCCTTCTGGCCGGCGTACTTCGCGGCGACGTCCTTGTACGCCGGGCCGACGAGCTTCTTGTCCAGCGCGTGGCACGAAGTGCAGGCGTTGGCCTTGAGGAGGTCGTCCGGCTTCTGCGCAAGCGCGGGACCGGCGGCGAGGGCGGTGGCGGCCACGAGGCCGGCAAGCAGCGTTTTCATTCCATCTCCTGACGATGAGGGGCGCAAACGCCCCGGATTCTAACCGGTCCGGACCGCCCCGCGGCGCGCCGCGAGCAGCGTTTCGAGGGTCGGCAGATCGGCAACCGGCGCGAGGCAAGTAACGCCCTCGCACACGTAGGCGTTGACGCCCCCCGCGGCGGAAGGCGGCTTGTCGAGGACCGGCGCAAGGCCGCGGGCGCTGGGCGGCACGCCAACGACGAGCGTATCGGGCCGGAGCTTGCCGGCAAGGCGGCGTATCCAGGAGCCTAGCGAGTCGGGCGCGCCTCGCAGGACGACGATCCGCGGCGGCGCGAGCACCTCCTCCAGCACCGCGAGGAACATGCCGTAGCCGCCGGGCGACCGGCGCATCGCCGGATGGAACGCAGCGACGGCACGCTCGGCCGCCGCGACGAAGCGCGCGTCGCCGGTGAGATGCCCCAGCCGCCCGAGGGCGAACGCCGCCACCCCGTTGCCTGCGGGGGTGGCGTTGTCGTGCCCCGGCTTGGGCCGGTGGATCAGCCGTTCGTGATCGTGGCTGGTGAAGAAGAACCCGCCTCGGTCGCGATCCTCGAAACGCTCCAGCAGCGCCTGCGCGAGCGCCTCGGCAAGCTCGAGGTCGGCGGGATCGAACGCCGTCTGCATCAGCTCCAGCAGCGCGTCGAGCAGGAACGCGTAATCGTCGAGATAGGCGTTCAGATGCGCGCGGCCGTCCTTGTACGTTGCCAGGAGGCGCTCGCCGTCCCACAGCGTCGTGCGCAGGAACGCGACCGCGCGCCGCGCTGAGGCCAGCCACTCCGGTCGCCCGAACACCCGTGCCGCGCGTGCCATGCCGCCAATGGCAAGCGCATTCCAGCTCGCGAGGATCTTCTCGTCGCGGCCCGGCCAGACGCGCTGCTCGCGCGCCGCGAGGAGCGCCGCCCGGGCGCGGGCGAGCGCCGCGGCGCAGTCCGCTTCACTGCGGCCCAGGCGCGCCGCAACGTCCGCAAGCGGCACGGCCACGCGCAGATGCCAGTGCTGCCCCTCGAAATTGGGCGGACCGTCGAGCCCGAAGTGCGGCGCCGCCACGGCCCAGTCTCCCGGGCCGAGCAGCGCGCGCACCCCGTCGGGTGTCCACACGTAGAACTTGCCCTCGTGCCCCTCGGAATCGGCGTCGAGCGACGAGTAGTAACCCCCCTGAGGCGACTGCATGTCGCGCATCAGCCAGGAGGCCGTTTCCTCGACCACCGCCGCGAAGCGCGCATTGCCGGTGGCGGCGTAGCCGTCGGCGTAGAGCCCGAGCAGCGGACCATTGTCGTAGAGCATTTTCTCGAAGTGGGGAATGGTCCACTGCGCGTCGGTCGAGTAGCGGCAGAAGCCGCCGCCGAGATGATCGTAGAGGCCGCCTTCGGCCATCTTCTCGAGCGTTGTGACCGCCATCGCGAGCGCATCGCGGTCTCCGGTCACGTCATGGCGGCGCAGGCAGAAGGCGAGATCGGTCGCGTGCGGAAACTTCGGCGCGCCGCCGAAACCGCCGTCCCGCGCGTCGTACGACGACTTCAGCAGGTCGAGCGCGGTCGCAAGCGGGGCGTCGTCCAGCTCGCCGCGGTGCGCCGGTGCACCGGCATCCCCGAGACGCGAGAATGCGGCAAGCACCGCCTGGTTCTGCTGCGCGACGTCGCCGCGGCGCTCCCGGTAGAACGCGGCCACGCGCTCCAGGATGTCCACGAAGCCGGGCAGGCCGTAGCGCGCCGTCTTGGGAAAGTACGTGCCGCCGAAGAACGGCGTCTGGTCAGGGGTGAGGAACATCGTCAGCGGCCAGCCGCCGGCGCGCTGGTTGAAGAGCTGGTGCGCGGTCTGGTAGATCTGGTCGATATCGGGACGTTCCTCGCGATCGACTTTCACGTTGACGAAGTGCCGGTTCATCACGGCGGCGACCGCGGGATCCTCGAACGACTCGTGCGCCATCACGTGGCACCAGTGGCAGGCCGAATAGCCCACCGACAGCAGTATGGGCAGGTCCCGCTCGCGCGCGAGGCGCAGCGCCTCGTCTCCCCACGGATGCCAGTCCACGGGGTTGTCGGCGTGCTGCTGGAGGTAGGGACTGGTTTCTTTCGCGAGGCGGTTGGGCATGACGCGATGCTCGAACGGGCGTCTACCCTGCGTGCCGGGCGATGAAGCGCCGCATCGCCGCGCCGAGGCGGTCCTCCTCGGTGCCGACGTGCGCGATGATGGAAATGTGGTTGTGCGACGGCAGCCACAGAAACTCGGGCACGTGGCCACGCGCAGCGCCGAGGCGGTGCGCGAGCTCGGCGCCGTACACGTCGAGCCACGGATTCTCGAACTCGGCGACGGCGATCTGCACCGGCAGCGGCGAGGCGGCGGCGTGCGTCACCGGCGAGCGCGCGTCATACAGCGATGCATCCTCGCCGAAGTAGGCGCGCACGCCGTGGGCGTTGGGATTGTCCGCGCGGACATCGGCGCGCAGCCGCGCGCTGACGAGCAAGAGGCCACGCACGCCGGCGAGATCGCCCGCCAGCGCCGGATCGAAGGCGTACGACGCGACGTGCGTCCCGCCCGCCGAGTGCCCGACCAGGAACAGGCGCGCGGGATCGCCGCCGAACCGCGCCGCATTGGCCCGCGCCCACGCGACGCTCGCCGCGACGTCCTCGGCGCCGCCCGGGTAGGGCGCCTCGTCGGCGAGCCGGTACTCCACGTTGATCGCGACATGGCCGTGGCGGGCGAAGTAGTGGCAGACGTTGGCGTAGATCTCGGGCGTGGTGTCCTTCTCGCCGCGCACGAAGGCGCCGCCGTGCACAAACAGCACCACCGGGACGCCCGACGCACCCGCGGGCCGGTACACGTCGAGCACCTGGCGCGGATGCGCGCCGTAGGCGACGTTCCGCGAGATTTCGGTACCGGCCTTCGGCGCGCGCTCGAGCAGCGGCTGATAGATGCCGAAGACCACGTCGCGGTGGCCCTGGATGTCCTGCGCCCAGATCGGACCGATGTCGAGCAGCCGCCGGCGGTCGGCAGCGGGAAGATTGAAAAAGGGTTCAGACATCGCTCACCAGGACACGGACGGCAGGCGCGGCTCAGCCCCAGTCCGTGATCGCGCCCTTGCTCGCCGTGGACACGAGCTTCGTGTACTTGGCGAGCAGCCCGCGCTTGTAGCGCGGCTCGGGACGCTTCCACGCGGCGCGGCGCCTGGCGAGTTCCGCGTCGGGGACGTTGAGTTGCAGCAGCCGCTGGTGCGCGTCGATGGTGATCGAGTCGCCCTCCTGCACCAGCGCGATCGGTCCGCCCTCGAACGCCTCCGGCGCGACGTGGCCCACCACCATGCCCCAGGTGCCGCCGGAAAAACGCCCGTCGGTGAGCAGGCCGACCGACTCGCCCAGCCCCTGCCCGATCAGGGCGGAGGTCGGCGCGAGCATCTCCTGCATGCCGGGGCCGCCCTTCGGGCCTTCGTAGCGGATGACGATCACGTCGCCGGCGCGGATCTTCTTGGCCATGATGGCTTCCATGACCTCGGGCTCGGAGTTGAACACCCGCGCCGGCCCGGTGATCGACGGGTTCTTGAGGCCGGTGATCTTCGCCACGCAGCCTTCGGGCGCGAGGTTGCCCTTCAGGATGGCGAGATGGCCGTGCGCGTACATCGGCTTGTCCCACGGTCGGATGACGTCCTGGTCCGCGCGCGGCGCGTCGGGCACGTTGGCGAGCTCCTCGGCCATCGTGCGTCCGGTGACGGTCATGCAGTCGCCATGCAGCAGGCCGTGCGCGAGCAGCATCTTCAGCACCTGCGGCACGCCGCCGGCGCGGTGGAAATCGGTGGCGACGTAACGGCCCGAGGGCTTCAGGTCGCACAGCACCGGCACCTTCTGGCGCACGCGCTCGAAGTCGTCGATGGTCCACTCGACCTCCGCCGCCGCCGCGATGGCGAGGTAGTGCAGCACCGCATTGGTCGAGCCGCCGGTGGCCATCACCAGGCTGATGGCGTTCTCGATCGACTTGCGCGTGATGATGTCGCGCGGCCGGATGTTCTTCCGGATGGCGTTCACCAGCACCTTCGCGGACTCCGCCGCGCTGTCGGCCTTCTCGGCGTCGGGCGAGGCCATCTGCGAGGAGCCGAGCAGACTCATGCCCAGCGCCTCGAACGACGAGCTCATGGTGTTGGCGGTGTACATGCCGCCGCACGCGCCCACCGACGGGCAGGCGTTCTTCTCGATGCCGACGAAGTCCTCGTCGCTCATCTTGCCGGCGGTGTAGGCGCCGACCGCCTCGAACGGGCTCACGATGGTGAGCGCCTGGCCCTTCCACGTGCCCGGCTTGATGGTCCCCGCGTACACGTAGATGCCGGGCACGTTCATGCGCGCCATCGCCATCATGCCGGCGGGCATGTTCTTGTCGCAGCCGCCGCAGACCAGCACGCCGTCCATGCACTGGCCGTTGACGCTGGTCTCGATGGCGTCGGCAATGACCTCGCGCGAGACCAGCGAGTACTTCATGCCCTCGGTGCCCATGCCGATGCCGTCGGTCACCGTCGGGACGCCGAAGACCTGCGGCATCGCGCCGGCCTCCTTCAGCGCCGCCATGGCGCGGTCCACCAGCGGCTGGATGCCGGCGTTGCACGGGTTCATGGTGGAGTGGCCGTTGGCCACGCCGACGATGGCCTTGTCGAAATCGCCGTCGCCGAAGCCCACGGCGCGCAGCATCGCGCGGTTGGGCGAGCGGGCCACGCCCGCGGTGATGAGCCTGGAACGCCAGTTGTCGGCCATGGGGTTCTCCTTCGAGTTCTGGGGCGGCGTGCAGGGTCGGTCAGGCTAGCCGCGCGGGGGAGGCCGCGACGATAGCACCCGCCCCGCGGGCAGACAACTCACGATGGCGCCGCCGGCCACGAGCAGGAAACCCAGCCCGTGATACGGCCGCAGAGCCTCGCCCACGAGCAGCGCGGCGAAGAACGCACCGAACACCGGCACGAGGTGGGTGAAGATGCCCGCCTGCACCGGGCCGACGCGCTGCACGGCATGGCCGAACAGCACCATGGCCACCAGCGTCGGCAGCGCCGCGACGTACAGCAGCGCAATGAACGACGGCCCGTGCAGGTCGGGCAGGCCGTCGCGGGCGAGCGACGCGGCCATGAACGGCAGGGTCACGAGATTGCCCAGCACGGCAGCGACGAAGACGAACCCCGGCAGCGACAGCGCCGCCGGGCGCTCGCGCAGGCGGATGGTGTAGACCGACCACACCACCATGCCGCCGAACAGGGCGAGATCCCACGGATTGAGGTCGAGGCGCAGGAGGGCGAGGAGATCGCCGCGCGAGACGATCAGCAGCACGCCCGTGAGGGAAATCGCCAGGCCGATGCTCTCCAGGCGCTGGGGCCGGCGGCCGAGCCACAGCCAGCCGATGAGGATGATCAGCACCGGGATCGCGGAGTTGAGCAGCGACAGGTGCATGGCCGAGCTGCCCGCGAGGCCGAAGAAGATCAGCATGTTCTGCGGGGCGAAGCCGAGCAGCGCGAAGGGCAGGTAGACGCGCCAGTCCTGGCGCAGCGCCCGCGCGATCGCGGCGCGCTCGCCCCAGATGAGCGGCAGCAGCAGCACGATCACCAGCGCCCAGCGGCTCCACAGCAGGGCCATCGGCGACATGCGTTCGAGCAGCAGCCGCGAGACCGCAGGGTTGGAGCCCCAGAAGAGCGTGGTGAGCACCAGCGCGGCGTACGCGCCGGCTCGCGTGCGTGAGAGGGAGGCCATTCGGAACGCCCGACTCTACCGCACGTCGCGAGGCGTCGATCAACTAGAATGCCGGCCGACGCATCGGATTTTCCGCTGCCCCGTCTCTCTTCCCTCTTCCCGCCGTTCGAAGGCAATGCTCGTCCACCCCGGCTTCGACCCCGTCGCGATCCAGCTCGGCCCGCTCGCCATCCGCTGGTACGGGCTCATGTATCTCGTCGGCTTCGGCGTAGCGTACTGGCTCGGCCGGGTGCGCATCGGGCAGGGGCGCTCGGGCCGCGTGACGGTCGAGGTGCTGGACGACCTGCTGTTCTTCGTCGTGATCGGCGTGATCCTCGGCGGCCGCCTGGGCTACGTGCTGTTCTACAAGCCCGGCTACTACCTCGCGCATCCGGCCGAGATCCTCGCCGTTTGGCAGGGCGGCATGGCCTTCCACGGCGGCTTTCTCGGCGTGCTGCTCGCGGTCTGGTGGGTGGCGCGCAAGCACCGCTTCCGCTGGCTCGAACTCACCGACTTCTTGGCACCGCTCATTCCGCTGGCGCTCGCCGCCGGGCGCCTCGGCAACTTCATCAACGCCGAGCTGTGGGGCCGCGTCACCGACGTCCCCTGGGCGATGATCTTTCCCGCGGCGGGACCGGAGCCGCGCCATCCCTCGCAGCTCTACCAGTTCGCGCTCGAGGGGCTGCTGCTGTTCGTGATCCTCTGGCTGTACTCGTCGCGGCCGCGGCCCATCGGCGCGGTGTCGGCGGTGTTCCTGATCGGCTACGGTGCCTTGCGCGCATTCGCCGAGCTGTTCCGCGAGCCCGACGACTTCCTCGGGCTGCTCGCAGCCGGGCTGACCATGGGCCAGTGGCTGTCGCTGCCGATGGTCGCCGCCGGGATCGCCATGCTCGCCTGGGCGTACCGGGGCGCGGCGGCAAAGCGCTAAAATATCAACTCTTTGCCAATAGAAAGCCGGCCATGGAAGGCGAGCTGGACGACATCGAGCGGGCGATGCTCGAGCAGCGCATCATGCAGCTCAGGATCGAGCATCGCGACCTCGACGCCATCATCGGCCGGCTCACCGAGCAGCCGATCGCCGACCAGCTCCAGATCCAGCGCATGAAGCGGCGCAAGCTGCTGCTCAAGGATCAGATCGCGTGGCTGGAGCGCCAGGTGGACCCGGACGTGCCGGCATGACACCGCCGGACCGCGCGGTCGGCCGTCCGCTGACCGATGCGGAGCTGGACCGTCTCGAACACCTGCTCGACTCGCCCGCGCTCGGCGACACCGCGATGCGCACCGACGTGCTGCACGGCTTTCTCGCCGCGGTCGCGAGCGCGCCCGTGCCCATCCCGCGGGAGCGCTGGCTCGAGGAAGCGCTTGGCCAGGGCGATGCCGCCGCCCTTCCCGAACAGCGCGAAGCACGGGCGCTGATCGAGCGCATGTACGCCGACGTGGCCCGCCTGCTGCTTGAGGGGCATGGCGTGGAGCCGCTGCTGTACCCGGAGGCGGACGAAGCCGACGACACGGACGAGGCGCTCGATTACGCGCCATGGTGCGAGGGCTACCTCGCCGGCATGGCGCTCGCCGAGCCGCCGTGGAGCGAATTCGCGGCGGGCGACGAGCTCGCGGCGCTGATCGCACCGTTCCTCGCGCTCGCGCTCGAGGGCGCGCCACGCGAGGCCTCCGTGCCAGGGCCCCTGGACGACCTCACGCCGGAGGAACTCGCCGAGTACACCTGCAGCGCGCGCGAGCGGCTTCCCGAGGCGGTGCAGGACGTGTACGACTGGCTGGACGCGCGGCGGCCGAAGGCGGAGCCGCTCAAGCGCGAGGCGCCGAAGGTGGGACGCAACGAGCCGTGCCCCTGCGGCAGCGGGCGAAAGCACAAGCGCTGCTGCGGCGCGACCTGACGCGCCGCGCGGCTCAACCCTGGCCGCGATCGGCGAAGAGCTGTGCCACCGCGAGCGCGAGGCCGGGTTCCGGCGCATCGCGGGCAATGGACGCGTCGGCGCCGGCGAGCGCAGCCGCCTCGCGATCCGACGGGCCGTCGCCGGGCATGATCGCGATCACCTTGGGCGCCAACAGGCGCGCCTTGAGGAATTGGCACAGCTGGCTGGGCGACGCGGCCGCGAGCTGCCAGTCGAGCAGCACCAGCTCGGGCATGTCGACGCGCAGCGCGTGCTCGACGCGCTCACGGCTCCAGACCGTCGCCACCAGGGCGAGGTCGGGCAAGGCGTCCACGGCGTCGCGGACGCGGCGATTCGCGGGAATGCGATCGTGGACGAGCAGCGTGCGGATGGGCGGCGGCGGGGACAACGCGGGACCTGCGCGGAGCGAACCACGCGAGAGTAGTGGCCGTAACTCCCGCGCACCATCGGGAAAACCCGTAATCCCGCTGCCGCCGAGGCATTCTGCCGCACCACGGTACGCTCGTGTCGGGATGACCCGTCAGTCCGGGCCGATCATCCCGATGCGCAAGGCGTAGCGGGTGAGCCCGGCGACGTCGTGTATGCCGAGGCGCTCCATGATCTGCGCGCGGTGGGTCTCGATGGTCTTCACCGAGACCGCGAGCTTCTCGGCGATCAGGCGCGTGCCGTTGCCCTCGGCGATGAGCTGCAGCACCTCGCGCTGGCGCGGCGTGAGCGGCGGGCGGTCCCCGGCGGCGCCGGCGTCGGCCGCGTCGAGGTGGCGGGCGAGGGTGGGCGTCACCCAGCGCTCGCCGCGCGCGACGGCCCTCAGCGCGTGCTCGAGTTCGTCGATGCCGGAGTCCTTGAGCACGTAGCCCGATGCGCCCGCGGCGAGGGCCGCGCGCACGTAGCCGCAAGTGCCGTGCATGGACAGCATCACCGCGCGCGTGTTGCCGGGCCCGTCGCGCACGATGCTCGCCGCCGCGTCGATGCCGTTCAGCTCGGGCATGGTCACGTCGAGCAGCGCGATGTCCGGAGCGAGCTCGCGCACCATGCGCAGGGCGTCGCGTCCGTTGGCCGCCTCGCCGACCACCTCGAAGTCCTCCACGCGCTGCAACAGCGCACGCAGCCCGCTGCGCACCAGCGCGTGATCGTCTGCAATCAGTATCCTGACCGGGCTCATCATCGTCATCCTCCGCGCGGGAACACCGCGCAGACCTGCGTGCCGCTGCCTGCGGTCGCGTGAATCTCGAGCCGGCCGCCCGCAAGGCGCGCCCGCTCCTCCATGCCCGGCACCCCGAGCCCGTCGCCGCGGCGCGCGCGGTTGTGCACGGCGTCGAGGTCGAACCCTTCCCCGTCGTCCTCGATGCGCAACACCAGCGAACGCGCGTCGGCCGCGAGCGACACGATGACGCGGCTCGCATGGCTGTGGCGCGCGACGTTGGTGAGCGCCTCCTGCGCGATGCGGAAGCACGCTGCGCTGGTGACCGGATCGATCGAGACGTCGGGAATCGTGACCTGCGCGACGGCGGCCACTCCGGTACGCTCGCGCGCCCGCTCGACCAGCCAGCCGAGGGCCTGCGGTAGACCCAGATCGTCGAGGGTCTGCGGGCGCAGCGAGTAGGCGAGCGAGCGCACCTCGCGGATCGCGCTTTCCACGAGGGCGATGCTGTCCTCCAGCGGCGCCGCGGCGGCCGTCGCCGCCTCGCGACGCAGCGCCTCCAGGTTCAGCTTCACGGCCGTGAGCGTCTGGCCGATTTCGTCGTGGAGCTCCAGCGACACCACGCGGCGCTCCTCCTCCTGCACCGCCAGCACCCGCCGCGACAGCGCCCGTGTCTGCTCCTCCGCCTCGCGGCGGCGGGTCACGTCGATGCCGATGCCCCACGATGCCCAGCCGGACACCGCCGCACGCCCCGAGGCGTTGGACCACGCGATCACGCGCTTCGACCCGTCGTTGCAGGTGATGGTCCACTCCAGGTCGCGGTAGGCGTCGCCGCGCCGGCGCCACTCCGCGAGGACGCGTTCCCGATACTCGCGGTCCGGATAGGCGGTCTCGAAGAACGCCGGGTTGCCCACCACTTCCTCGCGCGAATAGCCGGTGACCCGCTCTGCCTCGCGGTTCCAGAACACGATCCGTCCGTGCTCGTCGCAAGCGTCGAGCATTACCGGCATCTCCTCGACGATGGTCCGCAGCCACCCCTCACTCTCGCGCAAGGCCCGCGCCGTGGCGTTCGCCAGGGTCACGTCGAACATGGTCGCCAGCCGGCACGCGCGGCCCGCGTACGGCAGGTCGACGGTATGGACCTGCATTTCCATGAGCGTCCCGTCCTTGCGCGAGTGCAGCCACGGGCCGTGGTCGCGGATCGGTCGGTCCAGGTCGGTGACGTATTCGCCCAGCCGCGCGTGCTGGGACGGCGGCCGCACGGCGTACAGGTCCATGCCCAGGAACTCCTCTCGCGACCACCCGTAATGGCGCACCGCCGCGTCGTTGACGTCTAGGAACCGCAACGTCGCGCGGTCGAATAGCCACGCCGGAAGCACGCCATTCCGGAACATCAGGTTGCCGTCGAGCATGGGGCTTGCGGCTGTGGAATCGTTGGCGGACGGCATCAAGTGGATTCGACGGGTTCCTGGCGCGATGCCGTCATGCCGACGCGCGGATCACCAGGGAAAACCCGGAGACGAGCAGCAGCAGGGCGACAGCGCGGGCGACCGCCTCGCGGGACAGCCGCCTGAAGAGGCGTGTAGCAAGCGCGATGCCGAGCATCGCGGCCGGAATGCACGCCGCCGCAGCAAGCCAGATGCGCGCGTCCCAGAGGAGGCCGATCAGCGCGAAAGCGACTAGGCGCATCACCAGGGAGACCAGGATGGTCATGGTGATGGTCGCGCGGAACTGGTCCTTGCTCAAGCCCCGGTGCGACAGGTACACCGCATAGGGCGGCCCGCCGGCGCCGAACAGCGTGCCGGTGACGCCCCCCGCGAGACCCGCGACGTATCCCCACGCCGCCCGCACCGGCCGTCCGCCCGGCCCCATCGCGAGCGCGTACACGGCGTAGGCGATGACGAACACGCCAAGCGCCGCCATGCCCGCCTTGCGCGGCAGGTTCACCAGCACCGTCACGCCGATGGCGACGCCGGCGAGTATCCCCGGGGCGAGCCGGAAGAACTCCCCGCGGACCACCTGGTCCGGGCGCTCCAGCCCTACGCGCAGCGAGTTCACGAAATCGATCAGCGCGAACGTGGCGATGGCGAACGGCAGGGGCACGAAGTGCGACGCGAGCGGAATGGTGACCAGCGCGGAGCCGAAACCGGTGAGGCCGTACACGGTCGCGCCGGCGAGCGCGATCGGCACCAGTGCCGCGTATGGGGCCAGCTCGGCGGCCGCCATTCCTAGCGGCGAGCGGGCGGAGACGACTCGGCCGGCTCGGACGGGGGCGACGGCTGCGGCATCGCGCCGCCGGAAGGCGAATCGAGGTACACGACGCTGGGGCGGCGCGATCCCGCCTGGGGATAGAGCTCCATGATCCCGTACACCGAGCGCGGCATGTCCGTGGAGACCTTGAACCCGAGGCCGCGCGCGGTGCGGACCGTGATCGGGAAGTCGTGCGTCCAGCGCCCCTCGGTCATCGTCTTCGCGACCTCCGCGGCGCGGTCCGCGCCCATCTGACCGCTTTCCGAGAGCAGCTCGGCGACGATGTCGCGCACCTGCGTCTGCGCCTTGCGGGACATGTCGGCGAGGATGAGGATCTGGTCGGACGTGCGCTCGACCGGCTTGATCTCGGTGACGCGCACGATGGACGCAGCGGGCATGCCGCCGATCTGCGGGTCCACCGGGCCGAGCACCGCGTTCGGATCCATCACGATCTCGTCGGCGGCCATGGCGATCATCGTGCCGCCGCTCATTGCGTAATGGGGCACGAACACCGTGACCTTGCCCTTGTGGTCGAGCAGCGCGCGCGCGATCTGCTCGGCGGCCAGCACCAGGCCGCCGGGGGTGTGCAGGATGAGGTCGATCGGCGTCTGGTCGGGCGTGAGCCGGATGGCGCGCAGGACGGACTCCGAATCCTCGATGCCGATGAAGCCGCCCACCGGCGCGCCGAGGAAGCTGACGCGGTCGCTGCGGTGGATCATCACGATCACGCGCGACTTGCGCTCCTCCTGGAACGCGGCCAGCGCCTGTGCCCGCTTTACCTGCAGCTGGTTGGGCGCGAAAAAGGCCTGCGCCGCGATGTAGATCAACAGCGCCCAGAACAGGAAGCGCGCGACGCCGGCAAGGCGGCTGAAGAGCGTCGGTTTGGCGTCGGCCACGCGAGCGGCTCCGGCTGCGGGAAAGTCAGTAGTCTAACCGTCCGCCGCCGGCCCGCGCGCTCACGCGGGAAGGGCGGCAGCCAGCACCCGCGCCACGTGCAGCGCCTCGCGCTGCGCGCCGTCGGCGATCTGGTGCCGGCAGCTCGTGCCGTCGGCGACGACCAGCGTGTCCGCGTCGGCCGCGCGCACCGCCGGCAGCAGGGCGGCCTCGGCCATCTTCATCGAGACGTCGTAGTGCGACGCCTCGAAGCCGAAGGCGCCCGCCATGCCGCAGCAGGAGGACTCGACCGTCTTCACCTCGAGACCGGGCACCAGAGCGAGCACGCGCTGCACCGCGCCCATCGCGCCGAACGCCTTCTGGTGGCAATGGCCGTGCAGCAGCGCGCGCCGCTGCGGGAGCGCCACGAGCGGCAGCGCGAGCCGGCCGGCGTCGGCCTCGCGCGCGAGGAACTCTTCGAAGAGCAGCGCCTGACCCGCGAGCCGCTCGGTGGCCTCGCCAGGCAGCATGGACCGGAACTCGTCGCGCAGGCCGAACAGGCAGGAGGGCTCCAGCCCGACGATCGGCAGACCGCGCGCCACGAAAGGCGCGAGCGCGTCCAGCATTCGTTGCGCCTCGCGCTTCGCCTCCTCCACCATGCCCGTGGCGAGGAAGGTCCGGCCACAGCACAGCGGCCGGCCTGCGGCGCGGGCGACGTGCACGCGATAGCCGGCCGCCTCCAGCACGGCGAGCGCGGCGCGGGCGTTCTCCGGCTCGTGCCAGCGGTTGAACGTGTCGACGAAGAGCACCACGTCGGCAGCCTCCGCTGCGCAGCCCGGCGCATCGAACGCGTCGCCGCGCCACGCCGGCAGCGAGCGCTGGGGCGCGATGCCGAGCAGCCCCTTGGTCATCGCGCCCACCGCATTGGCGAGGGGTGCGAGCTTCGCCGCCCAGGGCGCATAGCGCGGCAGCCAGGCGACGGCGCGGTCCCTGAGCGAGCGCGGATGGCGTCGATGCCATTGGTGCAGGAACTCGATCTTCATCTTCGCCATGTCCACGCCGGTCGGACATTCGCGCTTGCAGCCCTTGCACGAAACGCACAGGTCCAGCGCTTCGCGCACGGCCCCGGAGGCGAGCCCGTCGGCGCCGAGCTGCCCGGACAGCGCCAGCCGCAGCGTGTTGGCGCGGCCGCGCGTGAGGTCCTTCTCGTCGCGCGTGGCGCGATAGGACGGGCACATGGTGCCGGCATCGAACTTGCGGCAGTGGCCGTTGTTGTTGCACATCTCCACCGCGCCGGCGAAGCCGCCCCACTCCGACCAGTCGAGCGCCATGTCCACCGCCTCGGTCGCATAGCCGGGCTTGAAGCGGAAGAGCATGCGGTCGTCCATCTTCGGCGCGCGCACGATCTTGCCGGGGTTCATCAGGCCGCGCGGGTCGAAGAGATCCTTGATCTCCTCCAGCGTGCGGGCGAGGCGCGGGCCGATGACGGGCTCGATCCACTCCGAGCGCACCAGTCCGTCGCCGTGCTCGCCCGAGTACGCTCCCTTGTACTCGCGCACCATGGCGCAGGCTTCCTCCGCGATGGCGCGCATCTTCTCCGCGCCGTCGCGGCGCATGTCGAGGATCGGGCGCACGTGCAGCGTGCCCACCGACGCGTGGGCGTACCACGTCCCCGTGGTGCCGTGCTTGTGGAACACCTCGGTGAGGCGATCGGTGTAGTCGGCGAGGTGCTCCAGCGGTACGGCGCAGTCCTCGATGAAGGACACCGGCTTGCCGTCGCCCTTCATCGACATCATGATGTTGAGGCCCGCCTTGCGCACCTCCCAGATGTCCTTCTGCAGGCCGGGCTCGGCCACCTCGACGACACTGCCGGGCAGGCCGAGGTCGCCCATCAGCTCCACCAGGCGCTTCAGCTTGGCGAGCTGCGCTGCGTGATCCTCGCCGGCGAACTCCACCAGCAGGATCGCGTCCGGCTCGCCCTTCAGGAAGCGGTCGACGATAGGACGGAACGCCTTGTTGTCGCGCGCAAGACCGATCATGGTGCGGTCTACCAGCTCCACCGCGTCGGGGTCGAGCTTCACGATGTGCTGCGCGGAAGCCATCGCCTGGCGGAAGGTCGGGAAGTGGCACACGCCCAGGGCCTTGTGCTTCGGCAGCGGCGCAAGCTGCAACGTCAGCGCGCGCGTGTACGCAAGGGTTCCCTCGGAGCCGACCAGCAGGTGCGCCAGATTGGCCGCTGCCATGTCGAGGTTGTAGCCCTGCACGCGGCGCAGCACCTTCGGCCAGCGCGCCTCGATCTCGTCCGCCTCGCGCGCGACGATCTCCCGCAGCCTGCGCGCCAGCGGAAAGTCCGACGCCGCGTCGAAGCGATGCCCGGCGCCGTCGGCGAGAATCGCGTCGACGCCGAGCACGTTGTGCACCATGTTGCCGTAGCGAATGGAGCGCGAGCCGCAGGAGTTGTTGCCCGCCATGCCGCCGAGCGTCGCCTGCGCGGACGTGGACACGTCCACCGGGAACCACAGGCCGTGCGGGCGCAGGAAGGCATTGAGGTGGTCGAGCACCATGCCGGGCTGAACGGTGACGGTGCGCGCTTCGCGGTCGAACGCGAGCACCTCCCGGAGGTATTTCGAGTTGTCGATGACCAGCGCCGCGCCGACCGTCTGGCCGCACTGCGACGTCCCGCCGCCGCGCGGCAGCACCGGCACGCCGGCCTCGATGGCGATCCGCATCGCGGCGAGCGCATCGGCCTCCGTCCTCGGCACGACCACGCCGACCGGCTCCACCTGGTAGATGGAGGCGTCGGTGGCGTACCGGCCGCGTGATGCGGCATCGAACAGCACCTCGCCCTGGATCTCTCGCCGCAAGCGCTGTGCGAGCGCGGCGTCTCCCACCTTGGGGTGGAACGCGACGGTGAAGACCTGCTGCGGCGCACGGTCCATCTAGGCCTGCTCCGTCGCTTGCGCCATGGCTTGCAGCAGCGTCTCCGCGGGATGGGCGCCCGACACGGCGAGCCGCCCGTTGAAGATGAAGAAAGGTACTCCGGAGACGCCCATGGCGCGCGCCTGCTCGTCCTCGGCCGCCGCGCTTTCGCGCGCTTCGGGCGAATCGAGCACCGTCTGCGCCTGCTCTCGGGTCATGCCGGCGGCCATCGCCACCTCCATCAGGGTTGCGCGGTCGGTCATGTCGCGCCCGTCGAGAAAGTACGCGCGGAACAGCGCCTCGACCATGGCGTCCTGGATGCCGACCTCGCCGGCGGCGCCGATCAGCGCGTGCGGCGCGAGCGTGTTCGGCTGGCGCTCGATGGCGTCGAACGCGAACGGGATGCCGACCTCCTGCCCCACCGCCGCGACGCGCGCGTAGTTGGCCGCCCCCTGGTCGCCGAACTTGCGCTTCACGTATTCGCGGCGGGACATGCCGGTCTCGGGCAGGGTCGGGTTGAGCTGGAACGGCCGCCACTGCACGACCGGTGCCGGCGCATCGGGATGCGCGGCCGCCCATTGCGCAAGCGCGCCTTCGAGGCGCCGCTTGCCGATGTAGCACCACGGGCAGACCACGTCGGAGACGACGTCGATGGTCAATGCGGCGGGCGCAGCGGATTCAGTCGTAGGGTCCATGCGCATCTCCGGAGGTGGATTGAAGGGCCGTGAGCACCGCGAGCATCTTGGCGCCCAAGTGCTCGACCAGCAGGCGCTGCAGGCGAGGACCGTCGCGCGCGGTGAGGGCGGCGAGCATGTCGTCGTGCTCGCGCACCGCCTTCTCCCAGCGAGTGCGCGAGAGATTGGCCATGTAGCGGGCGCGGCGCACGTTGGCGTTGAAATGGCGGTAGGTGGCCGCGAGCGTGGCATTGCCGCTGGCCGCGACAATGGCGAAGTGGATCGCCTGATTGTGGCGGAAGTACTCGGCGAGGTCGCCGCGCGCATGCGCCGCGAGCATCTGGAAGTGCAGCGCGCGGATCTCGGCGAGTTGCGCGTCGGTGACGTGGCGGCAGGCCAGGTCTCCGGCGAGCGCCTCGAGGGCGCCCATCACTTCGAAGTTCTCGCGGACCGTGTCGAGTGTCAGCGGCGTCACCGTCGCGCCCCGGTTGGGCTGGAGCGCCACGAGACCCTCGGAGGCGAGCGTCTTCAACGCCTCGCGCAGCGGCGTGCGCGACACCCCCAGGCGTTCGCACAGGACCCGCTCGTTCAGCTTGGTGCCAGGGGCGAGTTCGCCGTGCACGATCATGTCACGCAAGTGCTCCGTGGCGTCCTCGTGAAGCAGCCGGGCGGAGAACTCGGTGGATGCGAGATCGTTCATTTGCATACATTCTAGCCTGACCGCTATCCTTGCACAACAATGACATACAGACCATTAATTTGGCAGTGCAGCATTTTGTATGCAAAAACCTCTTGCACGCCAGCAGGGTCCGGACTAGCATCCGGCAACTTCCCAGGAGCTCGACATGACCTATCGCAGCGGCCGCCACTTCCTGCAGATCCCCGGCCCGACCAACGTCCCTGACCGCGTGCTGCGCGCCATCGACATGCCGACCATGGACCACCGCGGCCCGGAATTCGGCGTGCTCGGCCGCGAGGTGCTGGAGGGCCTCAAGGCGGTGTTCCAGACGAAGTCGCCGGTGATCATCTACCCGGCTTCGGGCACCGGAGCGTGGGAGGCGGCCCTGGTCAACACGCTCTCGCAGGGCGACAAGGTCCTGATGGTCGAGACCGGCCACTTCGCCGCGCTGTGGCACAAGATGGCCACGAAGCTCGGGCTGGTGACCGAGTTCCTGCCCACCGACTGGCGCCGCGGCGCGGACGCCGCGGCGATCGAGGCGCGGCTCGCGGAGGATCGCGGCCACGCCATCAAGGCGGTCTGCGTGGTGCACAACGAAACCTCCACCGGCGCCACCAGCCGCATTGCGCTGGTGCGCAAGGCCATCGACGCCGCCAGGCATCCGGCGCTGCTGCTGGTGGACACCATCTCGTCGCTGGGCTCCATCGACTACCGCCACGACGAGTGGGGCGTCGACGTCACCGTCGCCGGCTCGCAAAAGGGCCTGATGCTGCCGCCGGGCCTCTCGTTCAACGCGCTGTCGGACAAGGCACTCGCGGCGGCCGGGGCATCGAAGCTGCCGAAGTCGTTCTGGGGGTGGGAGGAAATGCTCGCCGCGAACAAGACCGGCTATTTCCCCTACACGCCGTCGACCAACCTGCTGTACGGGCTGCGCGAGGCGCTGGAGATGCTGCAGGAGGAAGGCCTCGCGAACGTGTTCGCGCGCCACGACCGGCATGCCGAAGCGACGCGCCGCGCCGTGCGCGCGTGGGGCTTGGAGGTGTTGTGCGCGGTGCCGGAGGAATACTCGAGCTCGCTCACGGCGGTGATGACCCCGGCTGGCCATGACGCGGACCACGTGCGCAAGACCATCCTCGAGGCGTTCGACATGTCGCTGGGCACCGGCCTCGGCCGGCTCTCCGGCAAGGTGTTCCGCATCGGCCATCTCGGCGACTTCAACGACCTCACCCTGATGGGCACGCTCGCGGGCGTGGAAATGGGGCTCGCCCTCGCCGGCGTGCCGCACCGCCAGGGCGGTGTGCAGGCGGCGATGGACTATCTTGCCCAGTGCGCCCGCACCCCGGCACGCAAGGCTGCGTGAGGGTGGTCCGGTGAGCGAAGTCCTGGTCACGCGCGACGGCGGCATCGCCACGGTCGTGCTGTCCAACCCGGAGCGCATGAACGCGCTGTCGCGACCGATGTGGGAACGCGTCGCGACGCTGTTCGCGGAGCTCGATGCCGACGACTCGTTGCGCTGCATCGTCGTGCGCGGCGCGGGCGAGAAGGCATTCGCTGCCGGGGCCGACATCGCGGAGTTCGCCACCGAGCGCGCGAACGTCGAGCAGGCGCGCGCGTACGGGGCCGTGATCCTGGAGGCGATGGATGCGGTCGCGCACTGCCGTCACCCGGTGGTCGCAATGATCCACGGCGTGTGCGTCGGCGGCGGCCTGGAGATGGCGGCGGTGTGCGACATGCGCATCTGCGGGGAGTCGAGCCGCTTCGGCGTGCCGGTGGCCAACCTCGGTCTGGTGATGGCCTACGGCGAGCTGAAAGGGCTCATCGACCTGGTCGGGCGGGCGACCGCCCTGGAGATCGTGCTGGAGGGCCGCGTCTTCGGCGCGCAGGAGGCGCGCGACAAGGGCCTGGTGAATCGCGTCGTGCCGGACGCCGAGGTGGAACGCGAAGGCCTCGCCGCCGCGCAGCGCATCGCGGCCGGTGCGCCGCTGGTGCACCGCTGGCACAAGAAGTTCGCGCGGCGCCTGGCGCTGCCGGCGCCGCTCGGCCCCGCCGAATACGACGAAAGCTTCGCGTGCTTCGGCACCGGGGACTTCCGCATCGGCTATCAGGCGTTCCTCGCGAAGGCGAAGCCGCAGTTCCAGGGGAACTGATCCCGGCGCACAATGCGCGCGTGAGCGCACCCCTCGCTCACTCAGTCAGCACGCCCCGGCCTTGAGCTGCTGCATCGTCGGCGACGTGCACGGCAGCGCCCGCGCGCCGGTCGCGCTGCCGGATGCGCTCGCCGCACGGCCGTTCGGCATCATTCCGCAAGGGCCCTGCCAGACAGGACGTCGCCGAGAAAACCGGCCGGGTCGGGCTCGCGCTCGAAGTGGCGGTACGCGGCCGCGCCAAAGCGCATGGGATCGAGCATCAGCAGCAAGGCGGGCTGCACCCCCTCCGTGTCAAGCTGGGCCGACGGATGCAGCGCGAGCAGCCGCGCGCGGTGGGCTGGCGGCAGGCTGTCGAACATCGCGACGTAGGCCACATACTCGTGTGCCACCATGCCGAGGCGATGCGCGCCGGAACTGCCCAGCAACATGGCGTGGGCCACTTCGTGCGCAGCCGCCGCCGAGTAGAAGGCCCGATCCGGCGGCAGGTTGAAAAGCAAGCGCTGCCGCCCGGCGTACGCCGCGTAGTCCAGCAGGTACACGCGTCCGCCGTCGGACGCGCAGCAACCGACGGCTGTCGAGGGCATGCCCGCCGGCAGCTCGCCCGCGACGCGAACCTCGACCGGTGTGAGCGCGTCGACGCGATGGCGCGCAAGGAAGGCGACCGCGGATGCCGCCCCGTCGCAGACCGCCCGGACGTCGGCGGGATCCTCGGCAGCAACAACGACGCGGGTCGACTCGCAGGCGATGCCGCCCGCCGCAGCCGGCAGCGCAAGGGTTGCGAGGAGCAGCCCCGCACCCAGGATCATGAACCATCGGTCCGGGTCGCCCCACCCGCACTCCCGCCGCAATGCGTGGATGCGCTCCTTTGCCATGACGACCAAGGTAGCACGTGCGCCTGCCTCACCCCCGGCCGCGCGGCAGTAGCGCGGCGGCAGGCCGGATGGCAAACTCTGCCCCTGCCAGCCGGTACCCTCACCCAGAAGAGCCGGCAGCGTCCATCCAAAGGAGCGAACATGTCCTTCTCCCGCCGCGCGGTGCTCGCCGCGTTCGCCACACTCTCCCTGGCAGCGTTTCCGGCGTGGAGCCAGTCCGACTGGCCCAACCGCCCGATCAAGATCATCAACCCGTTCCCCGCCGGCGGCGGCACGGATACCTTCGCACGGCCGCTCGCGGCGCAACTCACCAAGCAGCTCGGCCAGACGGTGATCATCGAGAACATCGGCGGCGCGGGCGGCACGCTGGGCGCAGGACGCGCCGCGAAGGAAGCGCCCGACGGCTACACGTTCTTCATGGGCGCCACGCACCACACCATCGCGGAGACGCTGTACACCAAGCTGCCGTACAGCCTCACGCGCGACTTCGCGCCGATCAGCGTGGCCGCGTTCGTGCCTAACGTGGTGGTGATGCATCCCAAGCACGACTTCAAGAGCCTGGGCGAGATGGTCGCCTACGCCAAGGCCAACCCGGGCCGCCTGAATTACGGCTCGGCAGGGAACGGCACCACGCACCACATGGCGGGCGAGCTGTTCAAGCAGCAGACCGGCATCAACCTCACGCACGTGCCCTACAAGGGCGCGGGACCGCTGATGCAGGACCTGCTCGCCGGCCAGGTCGACATGGCCTTCGACGGCATGGGCACCTCGGCGGTGCAGATCAAGGCCGGCAAGCTGAAGCCCCTCGCGGTCACCTCCGCGCAGCGCTCGTCGGTGATTCCGGACGTTCCGACCGCCACCGAGGCCGGCGTGCAAGGCTTCCAGGTGACGACCTGGTACGCGCTCTGGGGCATTCGCGGCACGCCGCAGCCCATCCTCGACCGGATGTACGCCGAGATGGCAAAGGCGCTGCAGACGCCGGAGCTCAAGGACATCTGGGCCGCGCAGGGCGCCGCGTTCGGCGGCATGCCGCCCAAGGAGTTCGAGGCGCTGGTGGCGAGCGAAATCGCGCGCTGGGGCCGCGTGGTCAAGGAAGCCGGCGTCAAGATCGATAACTGACCGGGCGCCTCGCCCGGTAACCGTCGCGCCACGGTGGCGGGCTCTCACCGGTCCGCCAACTTGTCCGACGCTTACTCGAGTCCCTCCGCCGCGTTCCGCGGCGGCTTCCGTGAATCCTTCGGCGTGCCCGCGGCGGTGCTCGGTGCGGGCTACGTCGGCTTCGGCGCGTTCGCGGCCGACGCCGGATTCCCGCTTTGGATCTCGGTTCTGTGCACGCTCGCCATCTGGGCGCTGCCCGGCCAGCTGGTGCTGCTGGAAATGGCGAGCCTCGGCGCACCGGCACTGCTCATCGTGACCACCGTCATGCTCACCGCCACGCGCTTCCTGCCGATGACGGTCTCGCTGATGCCGATGCTGCGGTCCCCCGGTCAGCCGACCTGGCGTTACTTCTTCGCCGCCCACCTGCTTGCGATGACCGGCTGGGCGGTCGCCATGCGGCGCTGCCCGGAGCTGCCGCCCGTGGCGCGGCTGCCGTACTTCGTCGGGTTCACCGCCTGCCTGATCCTGTGCGCCGCGGCTGCGACCGCGCTCGGGTTCATTGCGAGCGACCGCCTGGGACCGACGCTCAAGTTGGGCTTCGTGTTCATGAACCCGGTGTATTTCGTCATCATTCTCGCCGGCGACATCCGTGGCCGGATGATGGCGATTTCGCTGGCGCTGGGCGCGATCGCGGGTCCGCTCGCATACCTGGCCACGCCGCAGTGGAGCGTGCTCGTGGCCGGGCTTGCCGGCGGCACGATCGCCTACGCGCTGACGCGGGGGCGACGTTCCCAATGAGTACGGCCCAGCTCGCAATCGTGGTCCTCGCCGCCGCCGCCGGCACCTACCTGTGGCGCGGCCTCGGCGTGGCGCTCTCGGGACGGGTGAGCACCAGCAGTCCGCTTTTCGAGTGGGTCGGCTGCGTCGCCTACGCGATGATCGCCGGGCTGGTCGTGCGCCTCGTGGTGCTGCCCACGGGGACGCTCGCGACCGTCCCCCTGGCCGATCGTGTCCTGGTCTGCGTCCTCGCGTACGCGGTCTACCGCCTGAGCCGGCGCAACCTGTTCCTGGGCGTCGGCACCGGCTTCGTCGCCATCGTGGCGCTGCAGCTCATGCGCGCCTGAGCGCGCCGCTACGCGAGGCGAGGCGCGCAACCCATGCGCCCGACGGCGCCTCGACGTACCGGTAGAGCAGCGCGCCCGCGGCCATGCTCGCGGCCCAGGCGACCGCAAGACCTGCCGCGCTCGTCCACGCATCGTGCGGGAGAAAGCGCGTCCAGAGGGCGTTCACGACCAGGCAGACCGGGAAGTGCGCCAGGAAGAGCGAGTAGGCGTTGCATCCGAGCCACGCGACGGCCGGCGCGCGCGGCCACCGGGAGAGCAGCCCGCTGCGGCTCGCTGCGAACAGCGCGACCGCAACCACCAGGGCGACGGCGATGCGCATGCGGAAATCCACCGCGAGCGCGGCGAGCGCGGCCGCCAGCAGCGCCGGGCCGAGCCAGGCCGGCGCCGCACGCGCCGCGGACCACCACGCGACCGCACCCAGTGCATACGCGCCCGCGAAATAGAGCGCCCAGATGTCCCACGCCGGGACGCGGTTGAAATGCAGCAGCGACGCGGCCCCCAGCGCCGCGACCGCGGTCATGCCCACGGTCGAAGGCGCGCCGCGCGCCCCCCACAGCACGGCGAGCAGCAGCACGAAGAGCTGGAAGTCGATGGCGACGTACCAGAGACCGGCGGAGAGCGACTCGAATCCCAGCACGTCCTGCAGCAGGGCGAGGTGCGCCAGCGCCTGCGGAAACGTCGGCGGGGCGGAGATCGAGTCATGCGTCATCCAGCCGCGCGCGACGTGCGCCGCGACGACTGCGAGCACCAGGACCACCGCATAGGGAATCGCGAGGCGCAGGTAGCGCCGCGGCACGAGCAGCGCGGGCCGCGGCGCGGCGAGACGGCCTGCCGGGGCGAGGCTGCGCGCCGCCAGGAAGCCGCCGACGACCAGGAAAAGCTGGACCGCGATGCGCGCATGGTCGGCGAACCAGCCGATGAGGTCTGGCGCCAGCGGCTGCACGCGGTCCGAGAGCGGGCCGTAGAACGCCAGGTGATGCAGCACGATGAGTTGCGCGCCGAGCGCCTTGAGCGCGTCGACGAAGGGCAGGTGGCCGGGGGCGGTGACGGTCATGCGCGAAGCGGCACTATAGCGCGGGGCGCTGCGCCGGCGCGGTGCGGCCTGCTAGGATGCGCGCCATGAATGCCTATGCCGAATTCGCCCGTGCGTTCGCGCCGCGCCTCGACGCCGTGCTGTTCGAAACCGACTCCGGCGAACGCTACACCTATGTCGACCTGGAGCGCGAGACCGCGCGTGTTGCGTCCAGCCTCGTGCGCCTCGGCCTGCAGGCGGGCGATCGCGTCGCGGCGCAGATCGACAAGTCCCCGCAGGGTATCTTCCTGTACCTCGGCTGCCTGCGCGCCGGGCTGATCTTCCTGCCGCTCAACACCGCCTACCAGAAGGGCGAGCTCGGATACTTCATCGGCGACGCCGAGCCGCGCGTGGTGGTGTGCCGGCCGGCGATGCACGAGACCTTCCGCGGGCTGGTGCAGCCGTGGATGACGCTGATGACCCTGGACGAGCACGGCCAGGGCACCTTCACCGACGCGCTTGCCGGCGGCGCGACGACGTTCGCGCCCGCAGAGGTCGCCGACGATACAGTCGCGGTACTGATCTACACCTCGGGCACGACCGGCCGCTCGAAGGGCGCGATGGTGACCCACGGCAACCTGGTCTCCAATGGCCGCACGCTGCGCGACTACTGGCGGTTCACCGACGGCGACGCGCTCATCCACGCCCTGCCCGTGTTTCACGTCCACGGCCTGTTCGTCGCGCTGCATACCGTGCTGCTCGCTGGCGCGAAGATCCTGTTCCATCGCAGGTTCGATCCCGCGGCCATCCTGAAGGACCTCCCGCGCGCCACCGCGATGATGGGCGTGCCGACCTTCTACGTGCGCCTGCTGCAGGAGCCGGGCCTCACGCGCGAGGCTGTGGCTCACATGCGGCTGTTCGTATCGGGCTCGGCGCCGCTCCTGCTCGACACCTTCACCGAATGGCAGCAGCGCACCGGCCACACCATCCTCGAGCGTTACGGCATGTCCGAAGCCGGCATGATCACGTCCAATCCCTACGTGGGCGAGCGCCGCGGCGGCACGGTCGGCTTTCCGCTGCCGGGCATCGAGGTGCGCGTGCGCGACGGCGAGCGGGTGTGCGCCACGGGCGAGCCCGGCGGGATCGAGATCCGCGGCCCGAACGTCTTCGCGGGCTACTGGCGCATGCCGGACAAGACGAAGGAAGAGTTCACTGCCGACGGCTGGTTCAGGACCGGCGACGTCGGCCAGTGGAGCGCGGACGGGTACCTCTCCATCGTGGGACGCGCCAAGGACCTCATCATCTCCGGCGGATACAACGTCTACCCGAAGGAGATCGAGCTCGTCATCGACAGCCTGCCGGGCGTCGTGGAGTCCGCCGTCGTGGGCATCCCGCATCCCGATTTCGGCGAGGCGGTCGCGGCCGCGGTGGTCAAGGCGAAGGACAGCACGCTCGACGAGACCGCGGTGATCGCGCACGTCAAGTCGCAGATCGCCAACTACAAGGTGCCCAAGCGCGTGGCGTTCCTGGCCGACCTGCCGCGAAACGCAATGGGCAAAGTGCAGAAGAACGTCCTTCGCGAGCGGCTCGCGAAGGACTTTTCCTGATTCGGGGGATCTGCAAGGGGGCGTGCCCCCTTGTTCGAACGGGTGCGAAGGACTGAAAGTCACGCCACCGCGAGCAGCAGGCGGGTCGCGGAGATCATCAGCAGCACCGCGAACGCCTGCTTCAGCCGACGGGTCGGCAGGCTGTGGGCCGCCTTCGCGCCGAGTGGCGCGAGCGCCATGCTCGCCAGCGAGACGCCGATCAGCGCCGGGACGTAGACATAGCCCACCGCGCGCGCGGGCAGCAGCGGATCGCCCCAGCCGGTCGCGACGTAACCGACCGTGCCCGCGATGGCGATGGGGAAGCCGATCGCTGCGGCTGTCGCGACGGCGTGCAGGACCGGGACATTGCAGAGGACCATCAACGGCACCGTCATGGCGGCGCCGCCGATGGCCACCAGCGCGGAGAGGAAGCTGATGACGAATCCCGCGGCGGACAACCCCAGGGGCCCGGGCAGCTGCCGCGATGGCTTGGGCTTGCGGTCGAGCAGCATGTTGATCGCCAGCGCGTAGACCAGCAGTGCGAAGAAGATCGCCAGGCCCAGGGTCGAGAAGAACCTGGCCATCCACGCACCCGCGAGTCCCCCGACCAGGATCCCGGGCGTGATGCGCCGCGCGACATCCCACCGCACGACGCCGCGCCGCGCGTGCGCGATGACGCTCGAGATCGAGGTGAAGATGATGGTGGCCATGCCGGTACCGACGGCGAGGTGCAGCAGGTGCTCGCGCGGCAGGCCCTGCCGCTCGAACAGCAACACCAGCAGCGGGATCATCATGGCGCCGCCGCCGATGCCGAGCATGCCGGCGAAGAAGCCGACAAACGCACCGACGGCGAGATAGCCCAGAAAGTACAGATCCGGCGTCATTGCGCAGCGGTGCCCGGGCCCGCGCCTGGCCGATACAAAAAACAAAGGGCGGCCCAAGCCGCCCCTTGACGAGTTAGCATGCGCTTACTTGCGCTGGCGAAGCTTGCGCATCGCTACTTCTTCCGGCGAAGCCTCTGAATCGCCTGGAGCTGCGCCGCGAGGCTCGCGACTTCCGCCTCGACGGAAGCGACTTCCTGCGAGTCGCGCGCCTTGGCGCGGGTTTCCTCGGCGGCCTTGAGCGCGGCGGTCGCCGCGGCCTCGTCGAGGTCGCCGCCGCGGATCGCCGTGTCGGCGAGGACGGTGACGACCTTGGGCTGCACCTCGAGGATGCCGCCGGCGACGAAGATCAGCTCCTCCTCGCCTCCGCCAGCCGGCTTGATGCGGACCGAGCCCGGGCGGATGCGCGTGATCAGCGGCGTGTGCTGGGGATAGATGCCGAGCTCGCCGGCCTCACCGGGAAGCACGACGAACTCCGCCTCGCCCGACCAGATGCTCTCCTGGACGCTGACGACGTCGACGTGGATGGTATTGGCCATGGTTACTTGAGCGTCTTCGCTTTCTCGAACGCTTCCTCGATGCCGCCGACCATGTAGAAGGCCTGCTCGGGCAGCGCGTCGCATTCGCCGTTGACGATCATCTTGAAGCCCTTGATGGTCTCCGCGAGCGGGACGATCTTGCCGGGCGAGCCGGTGAACACTTCCGCCACGTTGAACGGCTGCGACAGGAAGCGCTGGATCTTCCGCGCGCGCGACACCGCGAGCTTGTCTTCCGGCGCGAGCTCGTCCATGCCGAGGATGGCGATGATGTCGCGCAGCTCCTTGTACCGCTGCAGGGTCGCCTGCACCGCGCGCGTGGTGTTGTAGTGATCCTCGCCGATGATGTTGGGATCCACCTGACGAGAGGTGGAGTCGAGCGGGTCCACGGCGGGGTAGATGCCCAGCGCCGCGATGTCGCGCGACAGCACGACGGTGGCGTCGAGGTGGCCGAAGGTGGTCGCGGGCGACGGGTCGGTCAGGTCGTCCGCGGGGACGTACACGGCCTGGATCGAGGTGATCGAGCCGACCTTGGTCGAGGTGATCCGCTCCTGCAGCTTGCCCATCTCCTCGGCGAGCGTCGGCTGGTAGCCCACCGCGGACGGCATCCGGCCGAGCAGCGCCGACACTTCCGTGCCTGCGAGGGTGTAGCGGTAGATGTTGTCGATGAAGAGCAGGATGTCGCGGCCGTCGTCGCGGAATGCCTCGGCCATCGAGAGGCCGGTCAGCGCCACGCGCAGGCGGTTGCCCGGCGGCTCGTTCATCTGGCCGAACACCATCGCGACCTTGTCGAGCACCTTCGACTCCTCCATCTCGTGGTAGAAGTCGTTGCCCTCGCGGGTGCGCTCGCCCACGCCGGCGAACACCGAGTAGCCGCCGTAGGACTTCGCGATGTTGTTGATCAGCTCCATCATGTTCACGGTCTTGCCGACGCCGGCGCCGCCGAAGAGGCCGATCTTGCCGCCCTTGGCGAACGGGCACACGAGGTCGATGACCTTGATGCCGGTGGGCAGCAGCTCCACCGACGGGGACAGCTCGTCGAATTTCGGCGCGGGCTGGTGGATCGCGCGGCGCTGGTCCGACTTGATCGGGCCGGCGTCGTCGATGGGGCGGCCGAGCACGTCCATGATGCGGCCGAGCGTGCCCGTGCCTACGGGCACCGAGATCGGCGCACCGGTGCCGTTGACCTTCATGCCGCGGCGCAGGCCGTCGGACGAGCCGAGCGCGATGCAGCGCACGATGCCGTCGCCGAGCTGCTGCTCCACCTCGAACGTGAGGCCGCGCTCGGCGAGCGAGTTGCCCGCGTCGGCGAGCACCAGCGCGTCGTAGACCTTGGGCATCGCGTCGCGCGGGAACTCGATGTCCACGACGGCGCCGATGCACTGGACGATGGTGCCTTGTGCCTGGGTGACTTGTGCTTGCATGGCTGGTCCCTAGATGTGCGTATCTGTTGCGTGATCGTTCAGACGGCCGCTGCGCCGCCGACGATCTCGGAAATCTCTTTGGTGATCGCCGCCTGACGGTTCTTGTTGTAGATGAGCGTCAGCTCGTCGATCAGCGTCGCGGCGTTGTCGGAGGCCGCCTTCATCGCCACCATCCGCGCGGACTGCTCGGAGGCCACGTTCTCGGCCACCGACTGCAGGATGATCGCCTCGATGTAGCGCGTAAGCACCTGGTCGAGCACGACCTTGGCTTCCGGCTCGTAGATGTAGTCCCAGCTGCCATCCGGCGCGCCGATGCGCTCGCCCGACAGGGGCAGGAGCTGCTCCATCACCGGCTCCTGCTTCATGGTGTTGATGAAGCGGGTGTAGACCAGCATCAGGCGGTCGAACCGGTCGGCGGTGTAGGCGTCGAGCATGACCTTCACCGCGCCGATCAGCTTGTCCAGCGTCGGGCGGTCGCCGAGCTGCACCACGTGCGACACCACGTTGGCGCCGAGGCGCTGCATGAAGCCCAGCCCCTTGTTGCCGATGCAGCAGACGTCGATCTCCTCGCCCTGCCCCTGCCACTCCTTGTACTGCTGCAGGGTGAGCCGCAGCGCGTTGGTGTTCAGCGCGCCGCACAGGCCCTTGTCGGTGGTGATGACGATGATGCCGATGCGCTTGACGGTGTCGCGCGCCACCAGGAAGGGGTGCCGGTACTCGGGATTGGCGTGCGACAGATGCGCGGCGACGTTGCGGATCTTGTCGGCGTACGGGCGCGCGTGGCGCATGCGCTCCTGCGCCTTGCGCATCTTCGACGCGGCGACCATCTCCATCGCCTTGGTGATCTTCCGGGTGTTCTGGACACTCCGGATCTTCATGCGAATTTCTTTGGTGCCGGGCATCTAACCCTCGCGCTCCACTGCGGGACGGCGGCTGCTAGTAGCTGCCGTTCTTTTTCCAGTCGGCGATCGCCGTGCCGAGGGCCTTCTCGTCCTCGGCCGACAGGTCGTTCTTGTCGCTGATGCGCTTGATGAGGTCGGCGTACTTCGTCTTCACGTAGTCGCGCATGCTGCGCTCGGCGGCCAGCGCCTTCTTGACCTCGACGTCCTCGAAGTGGCCGTTGTTCACCGCGAAGAGGGTCAGCGCCATCTCCCACACCTGCAGCGGCGAGTACTGCGGCTGCTTCATCAGCTCGGTGACCATGCGGCCGCGCTCGAGCTGCTTGCGGGTGGTCTCGTCGAGGTCGGAGGCGAACTGCGCGAACGCCGCGAGCTCGCGGTACTGCGCGAGCGCGAGGCGCACGCCGCCGCCGGTGTCCTTGCGCTTCATGATCTTGGTCTGCGCCGCGCCGCCCACGCGCGACACGGAGATGCCCGCGTTGATGGCGGGCCGGATGCCGGCGTTGAAGAGGTCGGTCTCCAGGAAGATCTGGCCGTCGGTGATCGAGATGACGTTGGTAGGCACGAACGCGGTCACGTCGCCGGCCTGGGTCTCGATGATCGGCAGCGCGGTGAGGGAACCGGTCTTGCCCTTGACTTCGCCCTTGGTGAACTTCTCGACGTAATCGGGGTTCACGCGTGCGGCCCGCTCCAGCAGGCGCGAGTGCAGGTAGAACACGTCGCCCGGATAGGCCTCACGGCCCGGCGGACGGCGCAGCAGCAGCGAGATCTGGCGGTAAGCCCACGCCTGCTTGGTCAGGTCGTCGTAGATGATCAGCGCGTCCTGGCCGCGATCGCGGAAGTACTCGCCCATGGTGCAGCCGGAGTAGGGCGCGATGTACTGCATCGCGGCCGACTCGGAGGCGGTCGCGGCGACCACGACGGTGTACGCCATCGCGCCGTGCTCCTCCAGCTTGCGCACCACGTTGGCGACGGTCGACGCCTTCTGGCCGATGGCGACGTAGACGCAGAACAGATCCTTGCCCTTCTGGTTGATGATGGTGTCGACGGCCACCGCGGTCTTGCCGGTCTGGCGGTCGCCGATGATCAGCTCGCGCTGGCCGCGGCCGATCGGCACCATCGAGTCGATCGCCTTCAGGCCGGTTTGCACCGGCTGCGACACCGACTGGCGGGCGATCACGCCTGGCGCGACCTTCTCGATCACGTCCGTCATCTTCGCGGCGATCGGGCCCTTGCCGTCGATCGGCTCGCCCAGCGCGTTCACCACGCGGCCGAGCATCTCGGGGCCGACCGGCACCGCGAGGATGCGCCCGGTGCACTTCACCGGGTCGCCCTCGGTGATGTGGATGTAGTCGCCCAGAATCACCGCGCCGACCGAGTCGCGCTCGAGGTTCAGCGCGAGTCCGAACGTGTTGCCGGGGAATTCGAGCATCTCGCCCTGCATCACGTCCTGCAGGCCGTGGACGCGGCAGATGCCGTCAGTCACCGACACGACGGTGCCCTGCGTGCGCACGTCGGCAGACAGCGCGAGCGACTGGATGCGGCTCTTGATGAGGTCGCTGATCTCGGCGGGAGAGAGCTGTTGCATGTTTGATTCCTCGCGAATGTTCAGTTCTGCAGCGCGGTGCGCATGGTGTCGAGCTTGCCGCGCACCGACGCGTCGATCACCTCGTCACCCACCGCGACGCGCACGCCGCCGATCAGGCCAGCATCGATGCGCACGTTCGGGCGGATGCGGCGCTTGAAGCGGCGCTCCAGCGTGGCGACGAGCCTGGCGAGCTCGCCGTCGGGCAGCGCGAACGCGCTTTCGATCTCGGCGTCGGCGACGCCCTCGCGCTCGGCGCGCAGGGCCTCGAACTGCGCCGCGATCTCCGGCAGCAGGCCGAGGCGGCTATTCTCGGCCAGCACCGCGACGAAGTTGCGGTCGGGGCCTTCCAGCGGCGTCTTCAGGCAGGAGACGAAGAGGTCGATGCGCTGCGCATCGGTGAGGCGCGGATCCTCCAGCGCGAGCTCCAGGTCGGGATTGGCCGCGACCGCGGCCATCTCGGCGAGCAGCCCCGACCAGCGCGGCAGGGCGTTGGTCCCCGCGGCGACGTCGAACGCCGCCCCGGCATAGGGACGCGCGATGGTGGCGAGCTCGGCCATGGCCTAGACCAGCTCGCGTTCGAGGCCGGCGAGCATGTCGGCGTGCGCCTTGGCGTCGATCTCGCGGCGCAGGATCTTCTCGGCGCCGGCCACCGCGAGCGCGGCGACCTGCTTGCGCAGCACATCCTTGGCGCGCTGGGTGTCCTGCTCGGTCTCGGCGCGGGCGCCCGCAACGATGCGGTCACCCTCGGCCTTGGCGTTCGTCTTGGCCTCGTCGACGATCTCGGCGGCGCGCTTCTCCGCGGCGGCGATCAGCTCCTGGGCGCGGGCTCGCGCCTGGCGCTCGATGTCGGCTGCGCGCGTCTCGGCGCTGGCGAGATCCTGGCGACCGCGCTCGGCGGCGGCGAGGCCGTCGGCGATCTTCTTCGCGCGGTCGTCGATCGCCTTCATGATGGGCGGCCACACGAACTTCATCGTGAACCACACCAGCACCGCGAAAACGAGCATCTGGCCGAACAGCGTGGCGTTGATGTTCACGGCGTTCTTCCTGAAACGTTGTAGGGAACGGCGGCGGCCCTTACTTGATTACCGCGAGCAGCGGGTTCGCGAACGCGAAGAAGAACGCCAGCGCCACGCCGATCAGGAACGCCGCGTCGATCAGGCCGGCGAGCAGGAACATGCGGACCTGGAGCTGAGGCATGAGCTCGGGCTGGCGCGCGGCGGCCTCGAGGAACTTCGAGCCCATGATGCCGATGCCGATACACGCGCCGATGGCCCCCAGGCCGATGATCAGCCCGATCGCGAGGGCGGTCATGCCTTGGATGTCAGCCAGGTACTGGTTCATTTCGTGTCCCTTTACGTGAGAAGTGTTGAACGGGGTTGTGAGTGGTAAAGCGAAACCGGGAGATCTAGTGGCCTTCGTGCGCCAGCCCGATGTACACGATGGTCAGCATCATGAAGATGAAGGCCTGCAGCGTGACGATCAGGATGTGGAAGATCGCCCAGGCGGAGCCGGCGGCGACCTGGCCGATCATGCCCACCGTGGAGCCGAGGCCGAAGTTGACGAAGAAGCCCGCGCCGAGCAGCGCGATCAGCATGAAGACGAGCTCGCCGGCGTACATGTTCCCGAACAGTCGCATCGCCAGCGACACCGGCTTGGCGAGCAGCTCGATGAGGTTGAGCAGCAGGTTCGGGAGCCACAGCAGCGGATGGGATCCGAACGGGGCGTTGAAGAGTTCGTGCACGAACCCGCCGGGGTGCTTGATCTTGATGCTGAAGAAGATGATCAGCACCAGCACGGAGAGCGACAGGCCGAAGGTGGTGTTGAGATCGCCGGTGGGGACGGTCTTGAAGTACTCGGCGCCGGCCGCGTGCGCCATGCCCGGAACCAGATCCACGGGCAGGAAGTCCAGCGCGTTCATCAGCCACACCCAAACGAAGATGGTGAGCGCGAGCGGCGCCACCAGCTTGCGCGATTCCGGGTTGTGGATGATGCCCTTGGTGGAGTCGTCGACGAACTCCACGATGAGCTCGACGAAGGCCTGCAGCCGGCCCGGCACGCCCGAGGTCATGGTCTTCGCGACCTTGCGGAAGAGCCAGAGGAACAGGACGCCGGTCAGCACGCTCATGATCAGCGTGTCGACGTTGAGGGACCAGAAGCCCTGACCGACGTTCCAGTTGGTCAGGTGATGGACGATGTAGGCGGAGGGGTTGTCGGAGGGGACTTGTCCGGCGGCAGCCATCTCGAGCTCGATTCTTCTACGCGATCAGCAGTGCTAACAGGTAGGCCTGCAGCGTGACGATGAACGACACCACCAGCGCCGCATGGTCCACGTCGTGGAACCCCCGGAGCACGGCGACGAACAGCACCGCCGACAGCCCCAGCTTCACGATCTCGCCCACGAAGAACGTCGCTCCGAACGCGGCAACGCCGCGCCTTGCGGCGGAATTCAGCCGCCATGCGAACAACGCACTCGGGATGAAGCAGATCGCCCCGCCCAGAAGCGCCGAAACGCCCGCGTTCGGGTTTTTGAACGCGCCCCAGACGACGGCCATGACGAGAGCGATCAGGACTTGCAGTCCGACCGCTCTGGCGTACGAGCCGGGTTTGACCTGCTCCGGTGACGTCGCCAAGGCGTGAAGCCGGGTTCGATAAAGCATTCGATTATGTGCGTTTCCACGCCGCCCTGTCAACTTTAGGTTGCGGCGCACAAACGGCGTGCTTCAGCGAACGAGCGTTCGTCCCAGCGAGTGGCCGGACAGCCAGGCGCCCTCGACCCGCGGCCCGCCGCACCAGTCGCCGCAGGCGGCGAGGCCCGCGCCGTCGTCGAGCAGATAGGGCAGCGTGAGCGGCTCTTCCGGCAGCGCGTAGCGCCAGCGGTGCGCCTCGACATGCACCGGCCGGGCGATCACACCGGTGACCTGCGCGAACACGTCCAGCAGCGGCGCGGGAATGAAGGACTTGTCCTGCTCGAGGTGCTCGCGCGTCCATGCCGGCCCCGCATGCAGCACCCAGCACTCGGCGCCGGGGCGGCCCGGCTTGGCGCCGTCGCGCATCACCCACGCGAGCGGAGCGTCCTCGACGAACGCGCCGTCCCACTCGAAGGGCAGCCGGTGGTCGAACGCGGCCATCACCGCCCAGCAGGGCGACATCTCGCAGCTGCGCGCCAGCGCCGCCAGCGACGGGCTCGGAGCGAGCAGCGCAGCCGCCTGGGGGGCGGGCACCGCGACCACCACGCGGTCGAACGTGCCTAGCACCCTGCCGTGCTCGCCGAGGACGTCCCACCCGGTGCCGCTGAACGCAAGCGCCGTGACCGCGGTCGCGTGGCGCAGGTCGAGTCCGGCGGCAAGCAGGCGCCCGATGGCGCTCATCCCCGGAACGCCGACGAACCGCCGGTGCGGACTGGTCGGCTGCGCCCGTCCGGAGCGGATGGAGACGACTGGGCCGGGGAACTCGGCGACGGCATGCGCGCCCTGCCAGCGCGCGACTTCTTCGGCGAAGCGCTCGTCGCGCACGGTGAAGTACTGCGCGCCGTGATCGAACGCGTACGGGTCGGCGCGCCGCGTGGCGAGGCGCCCGCCGCTGCCGCGGCTCTTCTCGAACACGGTGACGGCCACGCCCGCGGCGGCGAGCTCGCGGGCGCAGGCCAGCCCCGATATGCCCGCACCCACCACCGCCACGCGCATGAGCCTATCCTGCCTGTTCCTCGCGCAAGTATCCCATGCGCCGGATCAGCTCGCGATCGGTCATCATGAACACCGTAGCGCCGCCCTTGCCGGCCTTGTGGCTGACCCAGTTCCAGTGCGGGATGGTGAACACGTCGTGCCGGCCCCATTCGATGCGCCGGTCGCCGATCTGCGAGACGCCCTCCCCTTCCACGGCCACGCAGACCGCGTTGTGCATGCTGCGCAGGGCCCGCGTCGCGGATTGCGGCGCCAGCCCGAGCAAATAGCAGTCGAGCGTGGGCAGCACGGCGCGTCCGGTCGCGGGGCTCACGTAACGCAGCAGGCGCGAGCCGTCGTCGGCAGGGGGCAGCGCGGCGAGCGCCGAGTGCGCGTCCATCCACGCGTAGCGGAACAGCGGCGAGTACTGCGGCGCGGGGTGGTTCGCCGGCAGCAGCCCGGACCAGTTGAGCGCCTCGTCGGGCAGCGCACCCATGTCCTTCGGCACGTCGTGCGGCTCGCCGGCCTCGAAGAACGCCGCGTCCAGATGGCGCGCGAGGGGCAGGTCCAGGCCGTCGAACCAGACGACGCGGCGATGCCCGTCGTTGACGTGCTCGTGCCAGCACCAGGCCGGCGTCAGGATGAGGTCGCCCTCGTGCATCGGGCAGCGCTTGCCGTTCACGATGGTGGCGCCGCCGTAGCCATCCATGATGAAGCGCAGCGCCGCCAGGGTGTGGCGATGCGGCCGCGCCGACTCCCCCGGCTCCAGCACCTGCAGGCCGCCGAAGAGATTGGTGGTGGTGGTCACCTCGCCGCCGAACGCGGGATTCACCAGCATGAGCACGCGGCGCTCGGCTTCCTCCGGCGTGATCTCGCGCACCGCGCGGTCGATGAGCGGCTGCATCGCCGACCATGCCCAGTGCATCGCCGGATCCGTCCCGCGGGGCTCCGTCGGGACGAGATCGCGATAGCGGTCCCAGAGCGGTTGCACGTGGGCAGCCGCGAGGGCGTCGACCAGGGTCGATTGCGGGGCGTCGTTGGCCATGTTGCGGGCGGGCGGGCGAAAAGGTCAGGCGTATTCTGCGGCAACGCGGATGTCGAATGCCCCGACTTTCTCGATCTCGGCGTGAAGAAGGTCGCCCGGCTGCACCGGCCCGACGCCCTCCGGCGTACCGGTGAGGATGAGGTCGCCGGGCAGCAGCGTGTACATGGCCGAGGCGTACTCGATGAGCCTGGGCACGTCGTAGACCATGCGCGCCGTCGTCGCGTCCTGGCGCACCTCGCCGTTGACGCTGATCCACAGGCGCAGGTTGCCGGGATCGCCAACCTCGTCGGCGGTGGTGAGCCACGGGCCGCACACGGCGTAGGTGTCGACCGACTTGCGGAAGCTCGGCAGCTCGGGCCCGCGGATGGTCATGTCGAGGCCGATGGCGTAGCCGGCGACGTACGCGAGCGCGTCTTCCTTCGCCACCTTGTTGCACGGCGCTCCGATGATCACCGCGAGCTCGACCTCGTGGTCGTTGCGGCGCTCGGGCATGCGCAGGCGGATCTCCTCGCCGCAGCCGATGAGCGCGCTGTTCGCCTTGAGGAAGAGGCCCCAGTCCCAGATGTTCTTGATGTCGCGGCCGTGGGCGATGCCCTGGTCCTTCTTCGCCTCGTCGATGTGCGCGGCGTAGTTGATCGGCGCGTTGATGATCTTGCTCGGATTGGCGACCGGGGACTTCAGCTTCGCGCCGGCGAGCGGCCGCCGCGGCGCAGTCGCGAGCAGCGTGCGGATGCGCGCCGTGACCGCCTCGAGGTGAGTGATCAGCGGATCGCCCTGCGCAAGCGGCCAGCGCTGCCCGGGAATCGCGTCCAGTGCGGGCGACACGTCGAGGATCTCGGAACCCTGCACGACGCCGAGGCGATCGGCGCCGGCGTCGCCTTCGAATCGGCAGATGCGCATGGTGCGGTGGGAGAGCGTTGCGGGACGTTCAGTCTAACCCCGTTCCCGCGTCGCCCATCACCTTGCGCCGCCAGAGCGTCCACGGGCGCATGATGACGCTGCGGTTGGTCGCATCGGACAGCGCCGCCTCCTCGGGGTCGAGCGGCGTCACCTCGCCGCCGAGCGCGATGGCGCGGCTCTGCACCGAGGCGTTCATCTCGGTGTACATCGCCCGGTACACGGCGACCGGCACAGTCTCGCCGACGGTGACGAAGCCGTGCCCGCGCATCAGCACGACCGCGTCGCGCCCGAGCTCCGCGGCGAGTGCCTCGCCCTGCGCGCGATTGCGCACCAGCATGTCGGTGCACCCGAAGCGCTTGCGGATGTCGAACACCGACGCGCCCGCGCCCAGGAAGCTGCCCATGTGATAGATCGGCCGCAGCTTCACGCTGCTCGCGGCGAACGGGATCACCGAGGGCGAGTGGCTGTGCACCACTGCCATGACGTCGGGCCGCGTGCGATAGACCTCGCCGTGGATGAAGCGCTCGAGGTACGGCCGGCGTTCGTCGCCGCCGAGCGGCTCGGAGTCGGCGCCGAAGGCCATGATGTCGGCAGCCGTGACCAGCTCGGGCGCGAGCGAGCGCGAGAGCAGGAAGCGATCTGGGTGCCGCGGGTGACGGGCGCTCACGTGGCCGAAACCGTCGAGCACGCCGTAGTGGGCGAGGATGCGGTTCGCGGCGACGAGATCGTCGACTAGGGAGGCGAGGGGGTCGGCGCTCATGGCGGGAATGCTACTCCGGACCTGCTCCCGCCGGGTGCGCCGGATGGGCCGGCCGAGCCTGCGCTATGCTCGTGCTCGCTGCCCCCGGACCCTCCGCGCTTGACCTCCCCGCTCCTGTACGCCTTCGGCGCGATGCTGTGCTTCGGCCTGGGCGACCTGATCTACAAGCGCGCCGCGACCGCCGGCGTGCCGGCGCACCAGTTCCTGATGGGACAGGCGTGGCTGTTCGCGCCGACCGCGATCGCGCTGGCGATCCTCACCGGCGGACCGCTCACCGCGGCAGCGCTGTGGGGCATGGCGGCGGGCGCGTGCTCCTTCGTCGCCCTCTACAACTTCTCCCGCAGCCTCGCGACCGGCTCGATCAGCGTCAACGCGCCGATTTTCCGCATGAGCTTCGTGCTCACCGCCGCGCTCGCGGTCGTGCTGCTGGACGAGCCGCTCACCCCGCTCAAGGTCGCCGGCCTCGCCGCCGCGCCGTTCGCCGCCTGGCTGCTGCTCGGCGGAGCGCCGCCCGGCCGGCGCATCGCCCCCGCGTCCCTGCTGCAGGTGGGCATCGCCACCGTTGCCATGGGCGTCGCGGGCTTTCTCTACAAGATGGGGCTGCTCGCCGGCGCGACGCCGCCGGTGCTGGTGGCCGCGCAGGCCGCGGTCTTCATGCCCACCGCGACGGCGTTCTCGACCCTGCGCGAAAAACGCATCTGGCCTAGCGCCGCGACACTGCGCTACGGTCCGGCCGCCGGACTGGTGCTGGTCGTCGCCTTCCTGCTGATGATCCAGGCGCTGACGAGCGGCCAGGCGAGCGTGATGGTGCCGATCGCGCAGATGGGCTTCGTTGCCACGGCGGTGTTCGGCTACGTGTTCCTGGGCGAGACCTTCGACCGCCGCAAGGCCGCGGGGCTGGTGGTCGCCGCCGCGGCGATGCTTTGCCTCGCCGCCAGCTAGCATGCGCCGCGCGATGCGAGGAACGATGGTCCCGGTGCTGCTGGCAACCGCGCTCTGGGCCCTCGCCGGCCCCGCCACCGCGCAGTCGGGCGATGCGCCCCAGATCGGGCAGGTCAGCAAGGACTCGGTCTGGGTGCCGACTCCCGAGCGGGTCATCCGCCGCATGCTGCAGATGGCGGACGTCACCGCCGACGACCTGGTGGTCGACCTGGGCTCGGGCGACGGCCGCATTCCGATCTACGCGGGCAGGCACTTCCGCGCCCGCGCGGTCGGGGTCGAGCTCGAGGAGAACCTGGTGCAGCTCGCGACCGCATCCGCCCAGGCGCAAGGCGTCGCCGATCGCGTGCGCTTCGTGCGGCAGGATCTCTTCGCCTACGACCTGTCGGACGCCACCGTGGTCGCGCTCTACATCAGTCCGGGCGTGATGGCGCGCCTCGAGCCGCGCCTCGCCGCGCTCGCGCCGGGCACGCGCATCACCTCGCATTTCTTCACCCTCGGCGCATGGCCGCCCGACGAGACCATCCGCGTCGAGGATCGCACCGCGCACCTCTGGATCGTCCCGGCGGACGTGCGCGGGACGTGGACCGTGCGCAGCGGCGGCGACGTCTTCAAGGTGAGTATCGATCAGCGTTACCAGCAGCTGAAAACCCGGGGCGAGCGCGCCGGCCGCGAGATTCCGGTGATCGCGCCGAGGATCCGCGGCACGGAAATCAGCTTCTCGGCGGTCGACCCGGCCGGCGACGTGCGCCAGTACGTCGGGCGCGTGGAGAGCGCGCGCATGGCCGGCGAATCGCGCGCCGAGGGCGCGCTGCCGGCGCGCTGGTCGGCGACGCGGGAGTGAGCCGGACCCGCCGCTAGAGCGGAAAAATGAGGCTGTTCGGCACCAGCAGGCTGTCGAAGACGCACAGCTTTTCGCGGAACTTCAGGCGGCCGCCCTCGACCACGATACGGTCGCGGTACTGGCCGGTATTGAACACGCGCGTCAGCTCGTCGGTCAGCGTCTCCAGCGCAAGGTAGTTGGCGCGCACCTGCAGTGCATCGCCTTCCCAGCCGAGGATGCGGATGCCGGTCACCATGCGCCGCACGTAACGAGGTGCGTAGACCATGGTCTTGCGAATGGCCACGACGCGGTCGTGCAGGTTGTTCCGGCTTTCCGAGAACCAGGTCGCCAGCGGCAGGCCGCGCTCGAAGTTCTCGCGCGGGATGATCTTGTAGGTGCAGTCGGCGACGAAGAAACCGGGCCAGTCCTCGAACCGCTCCTCGTCGAGCGCCGCGGCGTAGTCGGCATAGAACGCCTCGAGCTCCAGGCGGAGCTCGCCGGCGCTCATGTTGAGATACCGCTCCGCGGCACTCACAGGTCCATCACCTTTCGATAGTAGTCGTAGAACGACCGGATCGCCGCCTCCGTCACCATGTGCGGCTCGTCCTGCCAGTCGCGCCCCCCCATTTCCATCACGCCGGCAGCCTCGGGGTAGGGCTGCACGCCCTCCTGCGAGAACTTCATGATCTCGCTGTCGTCGGCGGAGACGAAGCCCGACGGGCCCATGAGATTGGCCTGGCGCAGCCGGCGCAGGCGCATCTCGTCGTCGTCCGTCTCGTAGCCGAAGAACGTCCACGCGAGTTCGAACGAGGTCGGGCCGCGCGTGACGAGCTGGCGCATCGCGAGCGTGTTCGACTGCTGCTGGATGATGAGGTTGGGCCAGAGCGTGGTCATGACGACCGTGTACTCCGGGAACTCGCGCACCGGCTGCAGCATGGTGGGATCGTTCAACTTGAAGTCGTCCTTGAGCGACTTCATGTCCGCCGTGTCCGTGGTCTTCTGCTGCTCGCCCTTCCAGGAGACGAGCGCGCCGTGCCGGCCGGTCGAGTCCATGACGACCTTCGAGGGCTGGTCGGCACGGAACAGTCCGAAGCTCACCAGGAACACGTGCAGCAGGCTCGCGTGGTACGGATCCTTGATGTTCTCGAACATCAGCTTCCAGTTCGCCGGGATGAGCTGCCGCGAATAGCCGAGCACTTCGAGCTTCCGGCCGTCGAAGATCCGGTCGAAGAGCGCGAGCATGGTCTCGCCCATGAAGGATTCGAGGGGCTCCACGTCCTTGGCGAAGGAAGCGAACACCACCCCGTGGCGAGCCTCGACCTTGAGCTTCGACAGCCCGTGGTTGGCGGGATCGAAGTCCGGCGGCATGCCGCCCTGCTGCTTCACCCCGCGGCGGAACGGCACGCCGATGAGGTTGCCCTTCAGGTCGTACGTCCACTGGTGGTACGGGCACATGAACTCGCCGCCCGCGTTGCCGAGGTGCTTCTGGCAGAACTGCACGCCGCGATGCGCGCAGCGGTTTTCGACCACGTTGAGGCCGCCCTCGGCGTCGCGCACCACCACCACCGGCTTGTCGCCGATGAAGGTGCGCTTGTAGTCGCCGGCGTTCGGGATCTCGGCTTCGAGGGCGACGTACGACCAGCTCCGCCCGCCGAAGATGCGTTCCTGCTCGCGGGCGTAGACGCCCGGATCGGAATAGGCCCAGTAGGGGATGCGGCTGACGCCGCCCTCGGGCCACTGCGCCGTGGGACGTTCGCCCATGGTCTCCTCGGAAGGAATGACGTTTCCGCATGGTAGGCTTCCCGCACAGTCAGATCAATGGCGCAAGGCCTGCCGCGCCGCAACGCATCACTCCCGTGCGAGTCGTCCTCGACACCAACGTCGTGCTGTCGATAGTCGTGTTCCACGACGCGCGCTTCGACCCGCTGGTGCGCGCCTGGCGCAGCCGCGAGGTGGTGCCGCTGGTGGACCGGCATTGCGTCGACGAGCTGGCGCGCGTGCTCGACTATCCGCAGTTCGCGCACCGCTACGGTGGGCGGGAGGCCGCGCTGGCGGAATACCTGCCCTACACGGAGACCGTGGATACCGAGGGGCGCGGCGCGGGCCTGGCGCGCTGCCGCGACCCCGACGACCAGAAATTCATCGTGCTCGCGGACGTCGGCCGCGCCGCGGCGCTGGTCACCAGCGACGCCATGCTGCTCGGCGTGCGGCGCCGCGTGCGCTTTGCGGTCGAGACGCCAAAGGCGTTCCTAGCGCGACTCGACCGCCACGCCGCGATCGGGCATCCTTCGGCGTCCTGAAGGAGCCCCGCCATGCCGATGCAGCTCAATCACTTCTCCATCCGCACCCTCGACCTGGAGGCGTCCCGCAAGTTCTACACCGAGGTCATGGGCTTCAGCGTGGGCCCGCGGCCGAACTTCCCGTTCCCGGGGCTGTGGATCTACTCCGGCTCCCACGACAGCTACGCCAACGCGGTGGTCCACATCATCGGCATCGATCTCAACGATCCCGAGGGCCTCAAGCAGTACCTCGGCGACCGCGACCTCGATTCGCTCAAGGGTACCGGCACGGTCGATCACATCGCGTTCTTCGCCACCGGACGCGCGGAGATGCTGGCGCGGCTCAAGGCGAAGAGCGTGCTGTTCCGCGAGCGCGAAGTGCCCTCGCTCGGGCTGCACCAGATCTTCCTCGAGGATCCGAGCCAGGTCACCATCGAGCTGAACTATCCCGCGCACGAGGCGGCCTGATGCGAGTGATCGTCATCGGGGGCTCGCTCGGTGGCCTGTTCGCCGCCAACATCCTGCATCGCGAAGGCTGGGACGTGCAGGTGTTCGAGCGCACCGGCGCGGAGCTCTCGGGACGCGGCGCGGGCATCGTCACCCACGCGGAGCTGAACGCGGCGCTCGAGCGCGCCGGCTGCGTGGTGGACGAGACCCTCGGCGTCCCCGTGCCGGGGCGCGTGACGCTGGCGCGCGACGGCTCCGTCGAGGCCGAGCGCGTGCTGCCACAGGTGCTCACGGCATGGGCGCGGCTCTACCATCTCCTCAAGGACGCGTTTCCCGCCGAGCGTTACCACTTCGGCCGGACGCTGGTGCGCGTGGAGCAGGATGCGGGCTCCGTCACCGCGGTGTTCGCCGACGGTTCGCGCGAGACCGCGGATCTGCTGGTGGCGACCGACGGCATCCGCTCGACGGTCCGCGCCCAGTTCGCGCCTGAGGCGAAGCCGAAGTACGCGGGCTACGTGGCATGGCGCGGCCTGGTGGAGGAATCCGCGCTGTCCGCGCCGACGCGCGCGGCGCTGTTCGAGCGCTTCGCCTTCTGCCTGCCGCCGCGCGAGCAGATGCTCGGCTACCCCGTGGCCGCCGCGAACGACAGCACGAAGCCCGGCGAGCGCCGCTGGAATTTCGTCTGGTATCGGCCGGCCGACGAGGCCACCACGTTGCGCGACCTGCTCACCGACGCCTCGGGAAAGACCCACGAGGGCAACATCCCGCTCGACCGCATCCGTCCGGACGTGATCGCCGGAATGCTGGAGGAGGCCCGGCGGGTGCTGTCGCCGCAGTTCTTCGAGGTGGTATCGAAGACGGAGCAGCCGTTCTACCAGCCGATCTACGACCTCGAATCGGCGCGCCTCGTCTTCGGGCGCGTCGTCCTCCTGGGAGACGCCGCATTCGTCGCGCGGCCCCACTGCGGCATGGGCGTGACCAAGGCCGGCGCCGATGCCGTCGCGCTTGCCGACGCGCTCGCCGGCGGCCGGCCGGTGGAGGCGGCGCTGCGCGCCTACGAGTCGGTGCGCCAGCCGTTCGGTGCCTACATCGTGGGCTTCGCGCGCAAGCTCGGCGCCTACATGCAGGCGCAGGTCCTCACGGCAGCCGAGCGGGAGGCGGCCGAGGCGTACCGCTCCACCGAGGCGATCATGCGCGAGACTGCCGTGGACCCGCGCGTCGCCTGAAGACCTGCGCCAGCCAAAGGCTGCGCGCAGGTCGTACCTCGTGCAAGTCTGGCCGTGACGCTTCATGGCGCGTTCCGGCGCCTGGAGCCGAGGTGGTGCGTGGCATAATCGACCGCCTCCAGCCTCCCTCGAGTACGGCTCTTGCCGACCGCGAAGAAAACGACGTCCCGAGGCAGATCCGCCGGGCCCCTTCCTCCGCCGCAGCGCCGGCTCAAGCGCGAGGAGCGCGAGAGGCAGATCGTCGAGGAAGCGATCCGCTATTTCGCGGACGTGGGCTTTTCCGGCGACACGCGCGAGCTGGCGCGGCGCCTGCACATCACCCAGCCGCTGCTGTTCCGCTACTTCCCCAGCAAGGAAGCGCTGATCGAGCGTGCGTTCCAGGAGGTGTCCACCAGCCGCTGGAACCCCTTCTGGGAGGAGATGCTCGCCGACCGCTCCAAGCCCCTCAAGGAGCGGCTCCTGGCCTTCTACAAGGACTACTCGCGCATCATCCTCACGCGCGAGTGGGTGCGCATCCTGCTGTTCTCCGGCCTGCGCGGCAACCAGATCAACCGCCGCTACCTGCGCCTGGTGCGCGAGCGCATCTACGTCCCGATCCTCGCGCAGCTCCGCGAGCACCTCGGCCTGCCCTCGCTCGCAAAGGTGCCGGCCAAGGAGATGGAGATCGAGACCATCCGCGTGCTGAACGAGAAGATCTTCTACTACGGCGTGCGCAAGTGGGTGCACGGCGCGCGCGTGCCGGAGGACATCGACGCGGTGATCGAGAGCGACGTCGTATCCTTCCTCGAAGGCGGGCCGGCCGTGATTGCGCGACTGCACAGCAAGAAGCGCTGATTCCGATGGCTCACCGAAGCCTCTGTATGCGGGGGGGATCACGAGGTGGGCAGAGCCCTTCTTGGGGCATTGCACCACCTTGGACGTTCATGCAATGAACGTCAGGCAGTTGCAGTACTTCCTCCAGATCGCCGAGCTGAGGAGCTTCACCCGCGCCGCCAACGTGCTGCACATCGCGCAGCCCGCGCTCTCGCGGCAGATCCGCGCGCTGGAGGAGGAGCTCGGCACACCGCTGTTCCACCGCTTCGAGCGCGGCGTGACGCTCACCGAGGCCGGTCTGCTGCTGCGCGAGCGCGCGGCCACCATCCTGCGCGACCTCGAGCGGCTGCGCGACGACATCGCCGCGCACGGCGCGGAGCCCCGCGGCGAGGTGAGCCTCGGCATGCCGCCGTCCATGCGCGAGATGATCACCGTGCCGCTCGCCGGCGAGCTGCGTGCGCGTCATCCGCAGGTCGTGATGCACCTGCTCGAAGGCATCAGCGTGTTCCTGAACGAGCAGGTGCGCCTCGGCAAGATCGACTGCGCCGTGGTGTCGGACCTCGAGCCGCTCACGCAGGTGGAAAGCGAGCCGCTGCTCTCGGAGCAGCTCTACCTCCTCGCGCCGCCGGGGGCGGGCCTGCGCACCGATCAGCCGGTGACGCTGGAGGCGGTGTCGGCGCAGACGTTGATCCTCACCAGCCGGCCGAACAGCCTGCGGCTCATTGTCGAGAACGCGCTTGCCGCGGCGCAACTGCCCATGCGCATCGCCATCGACGGCAACTCGACCGCCGCCATGGTCGACCTGGTGGCGCAGGGTATCGGCTGCAGCGTGCTGCCCTACTGCGCCGCGGATGCCGGCCTGCGCGATGGACGGCTGTGCGCCGCGCCGGTCGAAGGGTTGCGCGTCGCGTGGACGGTGATCTACTCCCGCGAGCGCGGGCTGTCCCCGGCGGGTGTGCTGGTCCGCGGGCTGCTTCAGGAAATGGTGCGAAGCCGCATCGCCGGCGGCCGCTGGCCCAGCGCCAGTCTGGCCTGACAATCTTTCGGCATGCGCGGCATGCCAATTCGGTATTGGCGCCTACGGTCGCGCGTTTCCTAAGCTAGCGGCTCGGTCCGGCCTGCAGAGCGCGCAAAGCCCACGCCATCGCCGGCTCGCGTGTCCGTTCCAGGGCACGTCACCAAAGGAGATGTGGATGAAGCCGGCATCCTTCGACTACGTTCGCCCGGATTCCCTGGGCGCCGCTCTCCAGGCCCTCAGCCGACACCGCGACAACGGCAAGATCCTTGCCGGCGGCCAGAGCCTCGTGCCGATGATGAACATGCGCGTCGTGCGACCGGGCGTGCTCATCGACATCAACCGCGTTCCGGGCCTCGACGGCATCCGCATGGATGGTGGCGAGCTCGTCATCGGGGCGCTGGCGCGCCACTCTCGGTTGCTCGAATCGGAGCTCGTCGCCAGGCACTGCCCGCTGATGGTCGAGGCCTACCCCCACGTCGCGCACAAGCCGATTCGCAACCGCGGGACGCTGGGCGGAAACATCAGCCACGCGGATCCCGCCTCCGAGATGCCGGCGGTCCTGGTGGCGGCGGAGGCCACCATCGTCGCCAAGCGCTCGACGGGCGAGCGGCGCATCGCCGCCGCAGCGTTCTTCACCGGACCGATGCAGACCGCCCTCGAGCCCGACGAGCTGCTGGTGGAAGTCCGCATCCCTGCGGCCCCGGCAGGTCAGGGTTGGGCATTCGAGGAGGAGGCCAACCGCAGGGGCGATTTCGCCATGGCGGCCATCGCGGCCACGGTGTTGATGAAGGGCGGGACGTGCCAGCGCGCGGCGCTCGCAGTGGCCGGGATGGGCGATCACGCGGCGCGGCTGCCGGCCGCCGAAGCCTTGCTGCAGGGCAAGGCGCTGGATGCGGCCACGATCGCCGCCGCGGCGGCTGAGGCAGCCCGGAGCGTCGATCCCGCCGGCTCCTATCACGCCGATCCCCAGTACAAGCGCGACCTCGTGGGTGCGCTGGTCGAGCGCGCGGTCGGTCGCGCGGCGGCCCGAGCGAAGTGAAGGAGACGACCATGGCCGAAGTGATCGTGAAGGTGAAGGTGAACGGCAAGGCGTACACGCGCGCCATCGAGCCGCGAATGCTCCTCTCCGACTTCCTGCGCGAGGAGCTGGAGCTGAAGGGCACCCATGTCGGCTGCGAGCACGGCGTGTGCGGCACGTGCACGGTGCTGGTGGACGGCGAGACGGCGCGGTCGTGCCTGGTCTTCGCCGCGCAGGTGGACGGCGCGGAAGTCCGGACGATCGAGAGCCTGGCGGTGAACGGGAAAATGAATGCGCTGCAGGAGGCGTTCTGGGAAAAGCACGGCCTGCAGTGCGGCTTCTGCACGCCCGGCATGCTGATGAGCGCCACCGAACTGCTGGAGAAGAATCCCGATCCATCGCTCGAGGAGATCCGCGAGGCGGTGTCCAGCAACCTGTGCCGGTGCACCGGCTACTACAACATCGTCGAGGCGGTGCAGACGGCGGTGGCGAAGATGAAGGAGGCGCAGGCATGAACTCGCCGCACATCCCCAAGCACATCCCGGCCGAGGGCTACATCCCGCCGAGCAGGCAGCGCGAGGCGCCGCAGGGCGGCTACAAGTGGATCGGCCAGAACATGAAGCGGGTCGAGGACCCGCGCCTGCTCACCGGCCAGGGCGGCTACATCGACGACGTGAAGCTGCCGAACATGGCCCACGCCGCGGTGCTGCGCTCGGACCGGGCGCATGCGCGCATCAAGCGGATCGACGTGTCGAAAGCGCGCGCGCTGCCCGGCGTGCTGCTGGTGATGACCGGCGAGGACGCCAAGAAGGTCACCGGCCCCACCGCGCAGTTCGCGAGCCCGCCGGTGGTGCAATACTGCATCGCGGTGGACCGCGTGCGCCACGTGGGCGAGGCCGTGGCCGCGGTGGTCGCCGAGACGCGCTACATCGCCGAGGACGCCTGCGACCTTATCGACGTGGAGTACGAGGACCTGCCGGTCATGGTCGATCCGGAGGTCTCGATGAGCGCGACCGGCGACGCGGTACTGCACCCGGAGCGCGGGCCGACCAACCTCGCGCACCGGCATACCTATGCCTTCGGCCCGGTCGACGAGGATTTCAAGCAGGCCGATCTCGTCGTCGAGCGCAGGCTCTACTGGCCGCGATCGGGCGGGCAGCCGCTCGAGACGGTTGGCGCCGTGGCTGACTACCAGTCCGGCACCGGCAAGTTCAACATCCACACCAACAGCTCGTTCCTCAACTACGTCGGCTGGCTGGTGGGCGCTTCGCTCGGCGTGCCGGCGCACAAGCTCAACCTCATCCCGATGACTACCGGCGGAAGCTTCGGCAGCAAGCTCTTCACGCACAAGGTCATCACGCTGGCGGCAACGCTCGCGCGCGCCTGCGGCCGGCCGGTGAAGTACCTGGAGGACCGGCTCGACAACACCATGAGCTGCGACAACCACGGCTCGGACCGCATCTACCGCTGCAAGCTCGCGCTGAAGCGCGACGGCACGATGCTGTCGCTGCGCTTCCAGGTGATCGACGACTACGGCGCGTACCTGCAGTACGGCTACGGCACCCATGGCAACTCGCTGTGCCAGATCGTCGGGCCCTATCGCATCAACAGCGTGTCGATGGAGCTGGTGGCGGTCATGACCAACAAGTGCCAGCAGGGTGCCTATCGCGGCTTCGGCTCGGAAGTCACCAACTGGATGCTGGAGCGGATGGCCGATGCGGCCGCGGACGAGCTGAAGATGGACCGCATCGCGCTCCGGCGCCACAACCTGATCCAGCCCGACCAGTTTCCGTACGTGATCCCCTCCGGCAACGTGTACGACAGCGGCAACTACCCGGCGGTGATGGACGAGGCGCTGCGCCTCGCCGACCTGCCGAAGTGGAAGCAGATCCAGGCCGAGGCGCGCGCGCAGGGCCGCCATGTGGGCATCGGCATGGCGACCTGCCAGGAGCGCAGCGTCTTCAGCGCGACCGAGTTCTGGTCCCTGAATCCGCAGGAGACGCCGGGTTTCACCCTGACCAGCTCGCCGGAGAGCACGCAGATCCGCGTCGATCCGACGGGCAACGTGCAGGTGACCCTGGGCTCGCCGTTCTGGGGCAACAGCCCGGAGACCATGGCGGTGCAGCTGGTCGCCGAGCAATTCCAGATCGACCCCGCGAACATCAACGTCGTCTACGCCGACACCAACAGCGGGTTCAACTCCACCGGCCCGGGCGGCAGCCGTTTCACGGTGATGATCGCGGGCGCCATCGTCGGCGCGTCGATTAAGGTGAAGGACAAGATGCGCCGCATCGCCGGAAAGATGATGGAGGTCGGTCCGGAGGATCTCGAGTTCCGCAACGGCCATATCGGGGTGAAGGGCGTGCCGGGCATGCAGAAGGGCTTCGGTGAGGTGGCGCTCTACGCCCATTACTTCCGCCTGGACCTGCCCGACGGCGACGATTGGTCGAGCGGCCTCGACGCCGCGTACGTGTATGACCATCCGCTGACGACGATGCCGGCGAAGGATCGCTCGCACCTCGGGATCTTCTATCCCATCATGGGCCACATGTGCCATCTCGCCCTGGTCGAGGTGCATGCGAAGACCGGCAAGGTCGAGATCCTGGACTACGTGGCGGTGCACGACGCGGGAACGGTGGTGAATCCGATGACGCTGGCGGGGCATATCCGCGGCGGTACTGCACAGGGCATCGGCACCACCTTGTACGAGCAGTTCCATTACGACGAGAACGGCCAGCTGCTCACCGCGTCCTTTGCCGACTATCTGATTCCCACGCTGCACGAAATGCCGCCGGCGATCCGCGTCGGCCACGTGGAGACCCCGTCGCCATTCACCGAGTACGGCATCAAGGGCGGCGGGGAGGGTGGACGCATGGGCGCGCCGGGTGCGCTGTCGTCGGCGGTGGAAGACGCGCTCCAGCGGCTCGGCGTGCGGGTGGACGAACTGCCGCTCACGCCGCGGCGTGTGCGCGAGCTGATCCGGCAGGCGGAAGCCCGCTGAACCGGACCGCCCGGTCCGGGAGCCGACCGCCAGGCCGCGCTCCCGGACGGGTCGCGCCGTTGTTCGCGGCATCGCGGGAATAGCGAATCGGTATTGGTCCGCTCCGGTGGAGCATCCCTAGACTTCGCAGTCCTTGAAACAAGAAGAGGGAGGAGCACGTTGAGCGGGTATCTCGTCGGCGTCGACATCGGGGGGACGTTTACCGACTGCGTCGTGATCGACCAGAAGGGCGGCATCACCGCCACCAAGGCATCGTCCACGCCGGGCAACTTCGCCGAAGGCATGCTGAACGCCATGCGCGTGGCGGCCGACCGCCTGGAGCTCGGCTTCACGGAATTCTGCGAGCAGATCCGCGTGCTGACGCACGGCACGACCGTGGGGACCAACGCGCTGATCCAGCGCAAGGGCGCGAAGGTGGGGCTGATCACCACGCGCGGCCACGAGGACGCGATCCACATCATGCGCGGCTCGCGCGGCGTCAACTCGCGCGACATCGCCAAGGTGGTGCACTTCCCGGAAAGCCAGAAGCCCGACCCGATCGTGCCGAAGCGGCGCGTCAAGGGCATCTCGGAACGCGTGGACTGCTTCGGCGACGTGATCGTCCCACTCAATGAAAAGGAGGCCGAAGCCGCCATCCGCGAGCTGCTCGCCGACGGCTGCGAGGCCATCGCGATCTGCTTCCTGTGGTCGTTCCGGAATCCCGCCCACGAGCGCCGCGTCGCCGAGATGGTGAAGCGTCTCGCGCCCAACGTGTTCGTGTCCTGCTCCATCGACATCGCGCCGAAGTGGGGCGAGTACGAGCGCACCACCGCCACGGTGCTGAACGCCTACATCGGCCCGGTGATGTCGAAGTACCTCGACAACCTCAACACCCAGCTCAAGCAGAACCGCTACCGCAATCCGCTGCAGATCGCGCAATGCGGCGGCGGCTCGGTGTCGGTGGAGAAGGCGATGGAGTCGCCGCTGCTGACGCTGGATTCGGGTCCGGTCGCCGGCGTCACGGGCTCTGTGTATTTCGGCAAGCTGGTGGGCACGCCCAACATCATCACCACCGATATGGGCGGCACCTCGTTCGACGTGGGCATCATCGCCCAGGGCGCGCCGGAGTACTCGTTCATCTCCAACGTCATCCAGTACGACTACTTCCTGCCCAAGGTGGACATCGAGGCGATCGGTGCGGGCGGCGGCAGTCTCGCGGTGGTCGACACGATGTCCAAGTCCATGCGCGTCGGCCCGCAGAGCGCCGGCGCCGACCCGGGGCCCGCGTGCTACGGCAAGGGCAACATGACGCCGACGGTGACCGATGCGGACGTCGTGCTGGGCTACATCGACCCCGATAACTTCCTCGGCGGCCGCATGAAGCTCGACAAGGGCAAGTCGGTCGCGGCGGTGAAGGCGGTCGCGGACAAGCTCGGGCTGTCGATCAACGAGACCGCCGCCGGCATCGCCACCATCGCCGAGTTCAAGATGGCCGACATCATCCGCAAGATGACCGTCGAGAAGGGCTACGACCCGCGCGACTTCGTGCTGTACGCCTTCGGCGGCGCGGGCCCGGTGCACGCCAGCGTGTTCGGCTCCGAGCTCGGCGTGCAGAAGGTGATCGTGCCGCTGCGGGAGATCGCCTCGACCTGGTGCGCGTTCGGCGCGGCGTCCGCGGATATCCTGCACGTGTACGAGCAGGTCGACATCCAGGGCTCGCCCTTCGACGCGGCGCGCGTCAACAAGGTGCTCGACGCGCTGCAGGCCAAGGCCGACGCGCAGATGGAGAAGGACGGCATCCCGAAGGCGCGACGCAAGTACGGCTTCTCGCTCGACATGCGCCACCGCGGGCAGATCAACGAGGTCGAGGTGATGCTCGACGTGCGGCGGCTTGGGACCAGGTTCGAGGAGCCGTTGCGCAACCGCTTCTACCATCGGTACGAGCAGCTCTACGGCAAGGGGTCGGCTTATCGCAGCGCGCGCCTGGAGATCGTCACGCTCCGCGTGCGCGCCACCGCGCCGACGCCGCGGCCCAGGCTCTCCAAGGCCGCGCGAATGTCGTCCGCCATCCCGAAGGCGGCCAGGCTCGCCTCGCGCGACATCTACTGGACCGCGCCGAAAAAGGTCGTGAAGACCCCGATCTTCGACGGCGCGCTGCTCCTGCCGGGCAACCGCATTGCCGGTCCGTGCGTGGTCGAGACCGCGCAGACCAACGTGGTGGTGCATCCAGGGCGGACGCTGCGCGTGGATGCCTACGGCAATTTCGAAATCACGTTGAAGGGCCGACAAGGAGTCCGCAGATGAACGCACCCGACCTCAAGCTGCGCAAGGTCAGCGAGATGAAGGACGTCAAGTTCGACGGCAAGACGTATGGCTACGTCCCGCCGAAGAAGCTGACGATCTCCCCCAAGCTCAAGCTGCACACGAAGTTCGACACGAAGATCGACCCGATCACCTACGAGGTGGTGCGGCACTCGCTGTGGCACGTCAACGAGGAGCACGGCGCGACCATCCAGCGCATCTCGGGCTCGCCGGTGGCGATGTACGCGCTCGACCTGAATCCTTCCATCCTGACCGAGGACGGCGAGTTCGTCTATTTCGGCCCGTACATGCAGTACATGTCCGGCGTCACCGACACGCAGGTCAAGTGGATCATGGAGTACCGGTCCGACAACCCCGGCATCCGCGATGGCGACATGTTCCTCGCCAACGATCCCTGGGTCGGCGCGGCACACCAGCAGGACGTGATGCTGATCTGTCCGGTGTTCTGGAAGGGCGAGCTCTTCTGCTGGGTCACCAACTGCCTGCACCAGTACGACATCGGCGGCATCACGCCATCGTCGTTCTGCGGCTCGGCGGAGAACGCCTTCGAGGAAGGCATCTGCCTGCCGCCGATCAAGATCATCGAGAACAACGAAATCCGCCGCGACATCGAGGAAGCCTACCTGCGCGCCTCGCGCAAGCCCGACGCCGTGGCGCTCGACTTCCGCGCGCAGCTCGCCGGCAACGTCACTGCGCGCGATCGCGTCCTGCGCCTCATCGAGCGCTACGGCCCGACGGTGGTGAAGGGGGTCATGAAGCGCATTCTCGACACGTCGGAAAAGGCGTTCCTGGACAAGCTGAAGCGCCTGCCCGACGGCGTGTGGCGCGACCGCACCTACGTCGAATGCTGCCGCCCCGGGGATCGCCGCACCCACGAGGTGATGCTGACGCTGAAGAAGACGGGCAACAAGCTCATTTTCGAGAACGCCGGCAGCGCGCTGCAGGACGGCGCGATGAACGCCACCTACTCGGGCTGGCGTGGCGCCATCATGGTGGCGCTCAACCAGCTGCTGTGCTGGGACCAGTACTTCGCCATCGGCGGCGGCCTCAGGCATGTGGAGTTCGATCCCACGCCGGGCACGTTCAACTGCGCGACCTTCCCGGCATCGGTCTCCACCGCGCCGGTGCAGGCGATGGAGATCAGCCTCTATCCCGCGTACAACGTGCTCTCCAAGATGCTGTTCTCCGACCCCCGCATGCGCGAGGACATCATGTGCATCGGCGGCACCAGCCAGTGGCCGGCGAGCATCTTCCGAGGGCTGGACCAGTGGGGCGAGAAATACGGCTATCTGCTGGTGGATCCGATCGGCGGCGCCATCGGCGCGTTCTCCACCGGTGACGGCATCTCCAACGGCGGCCAGTCGCGCACGCCGATCTGCCGGCTGCCCAACGTGGAGCACAACGAGCAGTCGTTCCCGCTGCTCGTCCTGTACCGCAAGGAGGTGATCGACTCCGGCGGCGCCGGACGCTGGCGCGGCGGCCTCTCGGCCGAGACCTGCTTCGTCCCGCACCGCACGGCGATGATCACGCAGGACACGCTCTCGTCGGGCAACGCGATGCCGACCTCGACCGGCATGATGGGCGGCTATCCGGCGACGGTGAACGTCTACAAGTTCGTGCGCGACACCGACATCAAGGCGCGTCTCGCCCGCTGCGAGATGATTTCCGACATCGCCGACGTCCAGGGCAACAAGGTCGAGCTCGGCCTGCGGCAGGAGAACTTCATCCAGAATCCGGCGGACGTCTACGCGGTGATCTGGACCGCGGCCGGCGGCTTCGGCGACCCGTTCGAGCGCGAGGCCGAACGCGTCTGGAAGGACGTGGTGGAGAACGGCGCGGTCTCGCGCGAGGCCGCCCGCGAGATCTACGGCGTGGTGATCACCGACGACGAGCGGCTCGACACCGAAGCCACCGCGAAGCTGCGGGCCGACCGGCGCGCCGCGCGCGTGGCGAAGGACGGGCGCAGGACCCGCAAGCTCGCCGGTCCGGAGCTCGCGCGCATCACCGAGAACCTCGCCGCGCGCAAGTCCGGCGACGCGCTGCACGCGTGCTGCGCCAAGTGCGCCACCGACCTCGGCCCCATCGCGGAGAACTACAAGGACCACGCCATCCGCGAGGACAACGATATCCGGCACTCCAACCCGAACGTCGGCGACTACAAGCGCTACATCGACGAGCGCCCGGTGTTTCGGCAGTTCTTCTGCCCGGGCTGCGGGGCGCTGCTGGAGAACGAGATCGCGCGCGAGGGCGATCCGGTGCTGCGCGACATCGAGATCACGAAGTTCAGGGTGAGGTGAGCAAGGCGAGCATTATCCCCACCTCCCCGAGGTTTCTCCCGGGGGGATAGCGGCCGTCGCCGGCGACGACCGTCTGTGCGCTACCGTACCGACACGGTGCGGTCCTTGCCCTAGATTGCACTCCATCCAGCGTGGTGGCGCTCGATGCTCGCAAAGGCCGCGAGGCCTGCCCGCCCATCAGCTTCCTCCCGCCCCGCCAGTTCGTCCTTCGGTCTCCGCGACGCGTTCCGCCCGGACTGCGATCGGCCTGGCACCTTCCGCGACGCCGCTTCGCGGGCGCGGCGGCTTCGTCCCGCGGACCCTCAACCGGAGCCTGTCACCCTTGCATCGCCGCCCGGCCGGCACGTCGCCGTCACGACGCGGCTCGCCGCCGCGTGGCGGACCGCTATCGCGCGCGCGCACGGGGCGAGCACGTCTCGAATCGGTGTTCCGACGAGCGCTGGGACACCCCTTGGCCACGGCACCATGGGACAGCGACGAGCCGATCCGCGAGGAGCTGTTCAGCGCCGAGCGGCTCGAGGCGCATGCGGAGAGCCTTGCCGCGGCGCAGCCCGTCGTCGCCGGTTCGGCGGGCGGCCGCCCCCTGGCCGTTCGCCTGAAGGACAACGAGCGCGTCCTGCTCGAGGCCTATCGCACGCTCGCGGCAGGCGCTGCCGAAGGCCACAGCGTGACGCCGGCCGCGGAGTGGCTCCTCGACAACTATCACGTCGTCGAGGAACAGATACGCGAGATCCGCGACGATCTGCCGGCCGGGTACTACCGGCAACTGCCCAAGCTGGCCGACGGGCCGTTCCGCCGCCATCCGCGCGTCTTCGGCGTGGCCTGGGCGTTCGTGGCGCACACGGACAGCCGGTTCGACCCTGTGCTACTGCGACGCTTCGTGCGCGCGTACCAGCGTGTCCAGCCGCTGACCATCGGCGAGCTGTGGGCCGTCGCGATCACGCTGCGGATCGTGCTCGTGGAGAACCTGCGCCGTGCCGCCGGCCGCATCGTCGGCAGCCGGACAGCGCGGCGCGATGCGGACGCGCTGGCCGACCACCTCCTGGGGGTGAGCGCCGAGCAGCCGAAAGCGCCGATGACCGCGCTGCTGAGCCGCCACGAGGACACGGCGCTCTCCGAAGCCTTCGCCGTGCAGCTCGTGCGGCGCCTGCGCGACCAGGATCCGAAGGTCACGCCGGCGCTGGTCTGGCTCGACGAGCGCCTCGCCGCTCAGGGCACGACCGCCGACCGCATCGTGCACGACGAACAACAGCGGGAGGGCGCGACCAACGTGACCGTCCGCAACATCATCACCAGCATGCGGCTGCTGTCCGACGTCGACTGGGCGGATCTCGTCGAGAGCGTCAGCCTGATCGACGAAACGCTGCGGCCCGGCACCCGCTTCGCGGAGATGGATTTTCCGACGCGCAACAGCTATCGCAGCGCGATCGAGGCCCTCGCGAGGGGGTCGAGGCGCTCGGAGCTCGAGATCGCCCAGGCGGCGCTCGCCGCTGCGCAAGCTCCCTCGCTCCAGCGGCCCGAGTCCGGCGAGGACGTGGACGAGCGCAAACGCGATCCCGGTTATCACCTCATCGCCGCCGGACGGCGCGACTTTGAAGCGACCGTCGGGTTTCGCGCGCCGCTCCGCACGTGGCCCGGCCGGCTGACTGCAAGGCTGGGTATCGGCGGCTACATCGCGCTCGTCGCCGCAGTCGCCGCCCTGGTGCTCGTCGCGCCCCTTGCGGCGATGTCGGGCGCAACCGTGGGAATCGGCTGGATCGGCCTGCTCGCGCTGCTCGGCGCGATTCCCGCGATCGACGCCGCGATGGCGCTGGTGAACCGCGGCATCACGCGCGGATTCGGCGCGACGAGCCTGCCCGCGCTCGAACTGCGCGACGGAATTCCAGCGGACTCCCGCACGTTGGTGGCGGTTCCCATCCTGCTGACGACCGAGGCCGCGCTGGCGGAGCAGATCGAGCGGCTCGAGGTGCACCACCTCGCGACCCGGGAGCAGGAGGTCCGTTACGCCCTGGTGTCCGACTGGACCGATGCCGACGCCGAGCGCGTGAGCGGCGATCGGGCGCTGCTCGATGCGGCGGCAGCCGGCATCGCGCGGCTGAATGCACGCCATGGAGAAGGGTCCGGCGGAGAGCGCTTTCTGCTCTTTCATCGCCGGCGCGTCCGGAACGAAGGCCAGGGGCAGTGGATCGGCTGGGAGCGCAAGCGGGGGAAGCTGCACGAGCTGAACCGCCTGCTGCGCGGCGCCGCGGACACCACGTTCATCGGGGTGGGCGGTCCGTTGTCCGCGCCCCCGGCAGGCGTGCGGTTCGTGATCACGCTGGACGCCGACACGCGCATCCCGCACGACGCGGTCCGGCGTCTGGTCGGCAAGATGGCGCACCCGCTCAATCACCCGCGCTTCGATTCCGCCGCCGGCCGCGTCGTCGAGGGTTACGCCGTACTCCAGCCGCGCGTGACGCCCTCGCTGCCGCTGGGGCGCGAGGGATCGCTGTTCCAGCGCATCTTCTCCAGCATGAACGGCATCGATCCGTACGCTGCCGCCGTGTCCGACGTGTACCAGGACCTGCTGGGCGAAGGCTCGTTCACGGGCAAGGGCATCTATGACGTGGACGCCTTCGAAGCCGCGCTGCAGGGCCGCGTTCCCGACAGCACGCTGCTGAGCCACGACCTCTTCGAGGGGACGTTCGCGCGCGCCGGCCTCGCCTCGGACATCGAGGTGGTCGAGGCGTTTCCGGCCCGCTACGACGTGGCGGCGGCGCGGCAGCACCGCTGGGTGCGCGGCGACTGGCAACTGCTGCCGTGGATCATCGGCCGCGCGACGCAGCCCGCGCATGCCCTGCCGCGCGTCGGACGCTGGAAGATGCTCGACAACCTGCGGCGCTCGCTGTCGGCGCCCGCGAGCGTGGCTGCGCTGGTGGCGGGATGGATGCTGCCGCTCGCCTCTGCCCTTGTATGGACCGCCTTCGTCCTGACCGCCATGGCGCTCGCCACGCTGCTGCCGGTCCTCTCCAGCATCCTGCCGCGACGCGCGCGGATCACGGCGCGCAGCCACCTCTGCGCCCTCGCCGAGGACGTGCGGCTCGCGGCGGCGCACACCGCGATGAACGTCGTGTTCCTCGCGCACCAGTCGTGGCTGATGGCCGACGCCATCGGCCGCACGCTTTACCGGCTGCTGGTAAGCCGGCGCCATCTGCTCGACTGGGTGACCGCCGCGCAGGCCCAGGTCAGCCCGCGGCTCGATCTCGCGGGCTTCTACCGCCAGATGCAGGGCGGCATCGCCGTCGCCGCCGGCGCCGCGATCGCCGTCTGGTGGTCGGGGAGCGACGCCTGGCCGGTGGCCGTGCCGTTCGTCCTCGCGTGGCTGGGCTCGCCGTCGCTCGCGCGCTGGGCCAGCCTGTCGCCGCAGGTCGCCGGCCGCATTGCGGTGAGCCCCGACGACGCGCTCGCGCTGAGGCGCGTCGCACGCCGGACGTGGCGGTACTTCGAGACCTTCGTGACGGCGGAGGATCACATGCTTCCGCCCGACAACTTCCAGGAGGACCCGAAGCCCGTCGTCGCGCATCGCACGTCGCCGACCAACATGGGTCTGTACCTGTTGTCCGCGGTGAGTGCGCGGGACTTCGGATGGGTGGGCACACGCGCCGCGGTCGACCGGCTCGAAGCGACCCTCGCGACGATGGGGGGTCTCGTCCGGTGCCGAGGGCACTTCTACAACTGGTACGACACGCGGGACCTGCGGCCGCTCGAGCCGCTGTACGTCTCGTCGGTGGACAGCGGCAACCTCGCCGGGCATCTCATCGCCATGGCGCACGCGTGTCGCGAGTGGCGCAGCGGCGCCGGCGTCGCGCCGGATCGACTCGCCGGCATCGACGACGCGCTGCAGCTCACGCGAGAGAGCGTGCACGCCCTGCCGGACGATCGGCGTACGCATACCGCGACGCGCGAGCAACTGTGCGACGCGCTCGATGCGCTGTCCGTCGCGCTCTGCGAGGACGCGTCGTCGCCCGACCGCGGGGACGGTGATCGGCTCGCGCGCGCATATCCGCACGCGACCACGATGCTCGACATCGCGCGCACGCTGGCGAGCGAGCGCGGCGACGAGGCGGGCGCGGAGATGCTCTGGTGGGCGGCGGCGGCCGCGAACGCGATCGACAGCCATCGTCGCGACCTCGCGCTCGATCCGGAGGGCGTGCGCCACCTGTCGCAGCGCCTGCAGGCGCTGGAGGAGCGCGCACGCGCCCTCGCGGGCGATATGGACTTCGGTTTCCTGCTCGATCCGGAGCGCAAGCTCCTGTCGATCGGCTTCCGCGTCGCCGACGGTACGCTGGACCCGAGCTGCTACGACCTGCTGGCCTCCGAGGCGCGGCTCGCGAGCTTCATCGCCATCGCGAAGGGCGACGTGCCGGCGCGCCACTGGTTCCGCCTGGGGCGCGCCGTGACACCGGTCGGACCGGGGGCGGCGCTCGTCTCGTGGTCGGGATCGATGTTCGAGTACCTGATGCCCGCGCTGGTCATGCGGGCGGCAGCGGGCAGCCTGCTGCAGCAGACCAGCCGCCTCGTGGTGCGTCGCCAGGCAGCGTACGGCAACGGCCTGGGCGTGCCCTGGGGCATCTCGGAGTCGGCCTACAACGTCCGCGACCTCGAGCTGACCTATCAGTACTCCAACTTCGGCGTTCCCGGCCTCGGGCTGAAGCGCGGCCTCGGCGAGAACGTCGTCGTGGCGCCTTACGCGACGGCGCTCGCGGCCATGGTCGATCCGGGCCTCGCGGCACGCAACTTCGCCCGGCTGGCAGACGCCGGTGCGCGCGGCCGTCACGGCTTCTACGAGGCGCTCGACTACACGCCCGCGCGCCTGCCCGAAGGCACGAAGGTCGCGATCGTGCGCGCGTACATGGCCCACCACCAGGGCATGACGGTCGTCGCCATCGCCAACAGCCTCCTCGATGGCGTGATGCGCGCGCGATTCCATGCCGAGCCCGCCGTGCAGGCCACGGAGCTCCTGCTCCAGGAGCGCACGCCGCGCGATGTCGCGGTGGCGCATCCGCGGGCGGAGGAGGTGCGGACGACGGCGGCGGTGCTCGATGCGCCGGTCTCCGCCGTGCGCCGGATCCGGTCCGCGCACCCGTCCACGCCCGAAGCACACCTGCTGTCGAACGGCAACTACGCCGTGATGCTCACGAGCGCCGGGTCGGGATACAGCCGCTGGGGCGAGCTCGCGATCACGCGCTGGCGCGAGGATGCGACGCGCGACGACTGGGGCTCATACGTGTTCCTACGCGACGTCCAGAGCGGCCACGTGTGGTCCGCGGGCTACCAGCCGCGAGGCGTCGAGCCGGCCGATTACGACGTGACGTTCACGGAGGATCGTGCGGAGCTCTTCCGGCGCGACGGGACGCTGACCACGTTGCTGGAGGTGCTGGTCTCGCCCGAGGACAACGCCGAGGTCCGGCGGGTGAGCGTCGCAAACCACGGGGGCAGGGACCGGGACATCGAGCTCACCTCGTACGCCGAGCTGGTGCTCGCGCCGGCGGCCGCCGATGCCGCGCATCCGGCGTTCTCCAAGCTCTTCGTCCAGACCGAATACCTCGCGCGCCACGGTGCGTTGGTCGCCATGCGCCGGCGCCGCTCGCCCGACGAGCGCGAGGTCTGGGCCGCGCATCTCGCGGTGGTGGAGGGCGAGGCGGTGGGCGAACGCGAGTTCGAGACCGACCGCGCCCGCTTCCTGGGCCGCGGCCGCGAGATCCGCGACGCGATCGCGGTCACCGATGGACGGCCGCTGTCCGGGACCGTCGGCACGGTCCTCGATCCGGTGTTCGCGCTGCGCCGCCGTGTGCGTGTGCCGCCCGGCCGCGCGGCGCGGGTCGCGTTCTGGACCGTGGTCGCGTCGTCGCGCGACGAGCTGCTCGCGCTCGTGGACAAGCATCAGGATGCGACGGCGTTCGATCGCGCAGCCACGCTCGCGTGGACGCGGGCGCAGGTGCAGCTCGGCCATCTCGGCATCGCACCCGAAGAGGCGAGCCTGTTCCAGCGACTCGCTGGGCGCGCGCTCTACGCCGACGCGGCACTGCGCCCGTCCGCGGAGGCCATCCGCCGCGGTGCCGGCGTCCCGGCCACGCTGTGGGCGCAGGGCATCTCGGGGGATCTGCCCATCGTCCTGGTGCGCATCGACAGCGTGGAGGACCTCGCCCTCGTGCGGCAACTGCTGCGCGCACACGAGTACTGGCGGACGAAGCAGCTCGCCGTCGACCTCGTGATCCTCAACGAACGCGGCGCGTCGTACGTGCAGGACCTGCAGATCGCGCTGGAGACGCAGGTGCGCACCAGCCAGTCCCGGCCGGGCGCCGACGGCAGGCGCGGCGCCGTGTTCGTGCTGCGCGCGGACCTCGTGTCGGAGGAGACGCGGGCGCTGCTGCTGGTCATGGCTCGTGCGGTGCTGGTCGCGCGGCGCGGCACGCTCGCCGAGCAGCTCGGTTCGCTGCATGACTTCCCGACCCCGGAATCGCCGCCGGCGCGCACGCCGCCGGCGCCACCGCGGACGCTGCATCCGTTCCACATTCCACCGGACATCGAACTCGCCAACGGCCTTGGCGGCTTTGCCGCCGGCGGCCGCGAGTATGTCGCTTTCCTCGGCCCCGGACGCGCCATGCCCGCACCGTGGATCAACGTCATCGCCAACCCGTCATTCGGGTTCCAGGTGGCGGTCGAGGGCAGCGGCTACACCTGGTCGGGCAGCAGCCGCGAGAACCAGCTCACGCCGTGGTCGAACGATCCGGTCGCCGACCGCCCGGGCGAAGTGCTGTACGTGAAGGACGAGGAGACCGGGGACCTGTGGGGGCCGACGGCCCTGCCGATCCGCCACGAGACCGCGCCCTACGTCGCCACCCACGGCCAGGGCTACAGCCGGTTCCGGCACGCCGCCCACGGCATTGCGCTCGAGCTCGTCCAGTTCGTGCCGGTGGACGATCCGGTGAAGATCTCGCGACTGATGCTCCGCAACGACTCGGGCCGTCCGCGGCGCTTGAGCGTAACCGCGTACGTGGAATGGGTGCTCGGGCCCGCGCGCGCCGCATCGGCGCTGTCGATCCTGACGGACATCGATCCCGAGACCGGCGCGATGTTCGCGCGCAACCCGTGGAACGCGGCGTTCGGGACCCGCGTGGCCTTCGCGGACCTGGGCGGACGCCAGAAGAGCTGGACCGCCGATCGACGGGAGTTTCTCGGCCGTCACGGCACGCTGGACCGGCCCGCGGCGCTCGCCGGGGACATCCCGCTGTCGCGGCGCGTCGGGGCCGGGATGGATGCCTGCACCGTGCTGCAGGCGCCGGTCGAGCTCAAGGCGGGGGCGTCAGTCGAGATCGTGCTGCTGCTCGGCGAAGCCGAGACGGCCGCAGCGGCGCAGTCCCTCGTCACGCGCTATCGCGCCGCCGATCTCGATGCCGTGCTGCAGGCGGTGACCGATCGCTGGGACGACGTGCTGAGCGCGATCGAGGTGAAGACGCCGGACCGCGCGATGGACATCATGCTCAACCGCTGGCTGCTCTATCAGACGCTCGCGTGCCGCGTGTGGGCGCGATCGGCCTTCTATCAGGCGAGCGGCGCGTACGGCTTCCGCGATCAGCTCCAGGACGGCATGGCGCTCGCCGTCTCGCAGCCGGCCAT
>Ga0209254_10000031_pt1 | contig 80185 bp, 78 predicted proteins | sample FrelakmetDIP11DI_FD_187148 | JGI IMG/M metagenome (GOLD analysis project Ga0209254, IMG submission 187148) | Freshwater lake sediment microbial communities from the University of Notre Dame, USA, for methane emissions studies - DIP11 DI (SPAdes)... | ecosystem: Environmental > Aquatic >...
CGGGGCCGACTCGGGAGCCGATCGACCCAGTGCGCTACATCAGCAACAACAGCTCGGGGAAGCAAGGTTATGCACTCGCCGAAGCAGCGAGAGATGCTGGCGCTCACGTAACGCTCATATCCGGACCCGTTGTACTACCCGTACCTGCGGGAGTGACGCGGATCGATGTCACCACGGCACAGCAGATGCACGATGCCGTCAGTGCGCGCGTCGATGCTTGCGATATCTTCATCGGCGTGGCCGCCGTCGCCGATTTCCGACCTGTGCAATCAAGTGCCCAAAAGATCAAGAAGCGCTCGGATGAAGGCCTTTCGTTGGACCTCGTGCAAAACCCCGACATTATCGCGGCGGTCGCTAAACGCCGCAGACGACCGTTCGTTGTCGGCTTCGCTGCGGAAACTCAAGACACGATTGCCAATGCCCGCTCGAAGCTCGTTCAAAAAGGGCTCGACATGGTCGTGGTGAACGACGTCTCCGACCACCGCATAGGATTCGACAGTAACGAGAACGCCGTGACGATCATCACCAGTGACGGCGAAGAACGAATCGACATCGGCTCGAAAGCAGAGATTTCGCGCGCGCTGATCGATCGTATTTCGCGAATGATGCAACGCGCATCTGCAACGCCGCGCGCTGAACCTTTGGCGCGAACGAGCGCCTCAGACAGCGCGCCCGGCTAGCCAGCATCGGCGCGGAGCACTACCATCCCGAGCTTACGGAAGAAGTACTCGCGAACGTGACGAAAGACAACGCCGACGCCGAAAGTGAATCGCTGAGCACGCCCGATCGAGCGCTTCCCGGCAAAGGATTGACCGCCGGGCTGTGGTCGTATCCGCTGCTCGCCATCGGCATTGCCATAGGCGGCGTCTTCGTTGCTGCCCTGCTCGTGTGGGCAACGATTGTGCGGCCGGGGAACGCAAGTCATCACCAACAACTGCAGGCACTGGCAGCGCAAAACTACGCACAGTTCTTCAACGTTCGCCTCGCTACGCTGCAAGGCGACATTGCCCGCGCCGCCTCCGCCAAAGAGACAGTCGCCGCGTTGGCGACCTACGATCCCGCGAGCATCGCCGCGCAGAACGATCGACTGGCCCAGCTCATCGCGTCCGCCGAACGCATCGACATCGTCCCGAAGGGCCGCGCCGCGGTCGATTTGAGTGCCAGAACACCTATTTCGTTTGCGGCCCTCGACGTCATCAAGCGGGCCGAGACCCAAGAGTTCGTCGGACCCGAGGCTTCGCAGGTCAATCAACGATCTGTGTTCTACGTCGCCAAGCCAATTACTGATAGCGGCACGGTGGCTGGCGTGCTCTTCTGCGCGGTTTCGATGGACTACTTCTTTCAACCGCTCAAGATTCTCCCGGATACGCTTGGGCTGATAACGATCGAGCAGCAGTTTGAGAGTGCTGCGCCCCGCGTGGTGCTGCAGTATGGCCATGAACCCGAAGACGCGGCCGCGCCGGTTCGAATCAAACTCGATACCGCTGCGTGGACGCTGGTGTTCAAGCCCGACGCTGCCGCCACTGCCGATGTGGTCAGCGGCGCCTGGCTCTGGACGCCACTCGCGGTTGCAGTCGCGCTGATCCTAGCTGGCATCTACTTGAGCTACACACGTCTGTTCGGCGCGCTCGAACGGGATGGCGCGACCCTGATTGACTATGTCACCCGCATCGTCAGAGGACGCGGCGGCAATATGGATCGATACAACCTGGCGCTATTCCAACAAATCGCCATCGCGGCAAACCGTTACGCGAAGCGCGCACCGGCTGAAGACGATCAGCTCCGACCCGTCGCCCGCAAAGTCCCAGCCAGGAGCTTGACGCCGAAGCGGCCGCCCCCAACATCGAACGATTCGCCAACAGCATCGGACGATTCCGACTCCGAAGACGACTTCCTGGATGTCCGCGCCGCGGATCCGGCCGACGACAACTTTGGTATCGAGGTGTCAGAGCAGGTGTCGCCGATCGAACTGGGCCTGAACCTCGATCCACAGATATTTCGCGCGTACGACATTCGCGGAATCGTCACGACGAATCTCACCGAAGATGTCGTTTACTGGATCGGTCGCGCATTCGCAGCAGAGGCCAGGCAATACAAAATGTCTCGCGCAGTCGTCGCCTGCGACGGTCGCCTGTCGAGTCCCAAACTGAAAAAGTCGCTCGCGCGCGGTCTCACCGAAGGCGGCCTGGACGTAACCGACGTCGGCGAAGTCCCAACTCCACTGCTGTACTACGCGACATACGCGCTCGATACCGGCACCGGGATCATGATCACCGGGTCGCACAACCCGCCGGAGTACAATGGTCTGAAGATGATGATCGCTGGCGAGACACTTGCGGGCGAGCGTATCACGCGATTGCGAGAGCGCATTGAAGGCAACCAACTCAGCGAAGGGGACGGTGGCTTCGACGAAGCGGAAATTGTCGATCATTACCTCGACCGGGTTTGCAACGACGTGGCAGTCGCGCAGCCGCTCAAGGTCGTCGTTGACTGTGGCAACGGAGTGGCCGGCAGCATCGTCCCGCGCCTGATCACGGAGCTAGGATGTGAGGTAGTACCTCTGTACTGCGACGTCGACGGCAACTTCCCCAACCATCACCCTGACCCCGCGGACCCCGCCAATCTGCAAGATCTGATCACGGTCGTGAGAGCGGAGAAGGCGGATATTGGCCTTGCGTTCGACGGTGACGGCGACCGCCTGGGCGTAGTGACCGAACGCGGCGACATTATCTGGCCAGACAAGCTTTTGATGTTGTTTGCACGCGACATCGTCGGTCGCAATCCCGGGGCGGACATCATTTTCGACGTGAAGTGTAGCCGCCACCTCAACTCGCTCATCAGCGAGTACGGCGGCCGGCCAATCATGTGGAAGACCGGGCATTCACACATGAAAGCGAAACTCAAGGAAACCGGCGCTTTGCTCGCGGGCGAGTTCAGCGGGCACATCTGCTTTGGTGAGCGCTGGTACGGGTTTGACGACGCGCTTTATAGCGCTGCGCGTCTGCTTGAAATTGTTGGCGGCGAATCAAAGTCCGTCGGCAAGTTGTTCGAGGAGTTCCCCGTCACGTTTACCACGCCCGAAATCAAAGTGAACACAACCGATTCCGCCAAGTTTGCGGTGATGGAGAGACTCTCCAAGGAAGGCAAGTTCGGTGATGGGACGCTCACGACAATCGATGGTATCCGCGTCGACTATCCCGACGGCTGGGGTCTAGTGCGGCCTTCCAATACGAGTCCTGTACTGACGCTTCGGTTCGAAGCGGACACTCAGACCGCATTGGATCGGGTTCAACGCGTATTCCGCGAGCAGCTGAAAAAGATCGATTCGAAACTCGCATTCTAGTACGAGGGCCCCCGATGCCGATTTCATCGACCGAAGCGGTGAACGTCGCGAGTGTACTCACGGAATCACTGCCGTACATTCGTAAATTTCACGGCTGTACGATCGTCGTGAAATACGGTGGCAACGCGATGATCACCGATGCGCTAACACAAACGTTCGCCCGCGACATCGTTTTGATGAAACTGGTCGGCATGAATCCCATTGTCGTCCATGGGGGCGGGCCGCAGATCGGTGAGCTGCTAGAGAAGCTCGGCATCAAGACCCGCTTCGTCGACGGCATGCGGGTCACCGACGCCGCGACGATGGACGTCGTCGAGATGGTGCTCGGTGGGCTCGTCAACAAAGACATCGTATCGCTGATCAACGCCGTAGGGGGGCGAGCGGTTGGAATCACCGGAAAGGACGGGCAGCTCATTCAAGCGCATCAGTTGCGCGTTTACCGCGACTCAGCCGAACTCAAGTCGCCGGAAATCATCGATATTGGTCAGGTCGGAGAGATCGAGGCAATCAATCGTGCGGTAGTGGACACGCTGATCGGCAGCGGATTCATCCCGGTCATCGCGCCCATCGGTGTCGGCGCCAACGGTGAGTCGTACAACATAAATGCCGATACCGTAGCGGGCAAGCTGGCCGCCCATCTGGGTGCCGAGAAGTTGATATTGCTGACCAATACACCGGGGATTCTCGACAAGACCGGCAATACGCTCACCGGGCTTGCACCCGAGGATGTCGACGCACTGATCGCCGACGGCACGATCCAGGGTGGCATGCTTCCAAAGGTCCGTTGCGCGCTCGATGCGGTGGCTGCCGGGGTGCGCAGTGCACACATCATCGACGGACGTATCCCGCATGCCGCCCTGCTAGAGGTGTTTACCGACACCGGCGTAGGCACGCTGATTCGCCGCGCGATCACATGACGCGGACGAATCGACGCCAAGAGATACTCGAAGCATTTGCGCTGATGCTCGAGCAGAGCCCGGGCTCTCGGATAACCACCGCCGCGCTGGCGCGCCACATCGGCGTGTCAGAGGCCGCGTTGTATCGGCACTTCCCGAGTAAGGCGAAAATGATCGAGGGGCTGATCGAATTCATGGAAGCCAGCGTCTTCACTCGAATCAGCCGAATTCTCGAGGAAGAACCTTTGGCCGAAGGCCGCTGCCGCAACCTGCTTTGGTTGCTCCTGTCATTCGCCGAGCGCAACCCCGGCTTCGCGCGCCTGCTTGCTGGCGACGCACTACAAGGCGAGACCGAACGCCTACGTACGCGTATGCGACAGTTTTTCGATCGGCTCGAGACCCAGTTGCGACAGATACTGCGGGAGGGAGGCGCGCGCGGAGATTTCGCGGAACGCTGCCCACCCCCAGCAGCAGCGAATCTGCTGCTTGCCGTCGCCGAGGGCCGCATAAATCAGTTCGTGCGCAGTGAGTTCAAAACAAAACCGACGGTCGAGTGGGCCAATCACTGGGCTACTCTTGCAGGCGCATTGTTTCCGCGCGCGCCCTGATCAACGCGCGGGTTCGGTCGTCACCGCGGTCTGGACGGGCGCGACGCCGTACAGCAGATTGACCCGTTCAAGATCCAGGGCGAACTGATCCACCACCAGCTGCTGCTCGAGTTTTCGCGCCACAACCTCGCGGTCCTTTTCGCCAATCTGAGCCTCCAAAATCGCCAGATTGTCGAGAATTTCCGTCGACAGCGGCAATCCTTCGCGCTCGCGATCGGCTGCCTGCTGCTCGAGGCGCTGCTTCTGCAGCCTTAAGCGCTCGAGATTTGCCTTTGTGGTCGCGACGACGGTTTCAATCGACAGCAACTTCCGATCGCGAGCCTCTTCTACATCTCGCGCCGAGGAGTAAAGCTTCATCAACTCTTCGTCGTGGCGCGCCCGAGCTACGCCCGCGTCTTCAGCTGCTTTCTCCGCCGCGAGCTTGAGTTCGCGCTGGACCACCTCCGCGCGGGTCAACTCCCGGGCGACGACGCGAACCACGGTGCCGTCTTCGCCGACCACCGAATAGCCCTTGTGAACCAGTTCAGGTGGGATCGTATGAGAGAGCACAACGACGCCGTCTTCGTTCTCGAAGCGGTACAACTCCACTGGCTGAGCCTGAGCCTGGGCAACACTCAAGCCGAACCACGCCATCAGCATTTTCGGAAGGCTCTTCACGCGACGCAGTGTTCCCGTTGATAGGTGCGAATTTGAGCGAGAGAATCCGCATAGCCTCCCCGGCTGTCAAGGTACGCGATCACATCGCGAAGCGTCGAAATTGCAAAAACCGGTGCGCCGAGTTCCTGCGCCATACGAGTAACCGCGGTCTGCCCCGGCGCGACGAGCTCTTGGCGATCCAGTGCCACCAGCACGCCCACCAGATTGCCGCCCCCATTGCGCACCAGACTCGCGGCTTCAGTGACCGCGGTGCCCGCTGTCATCACGTCATCGACGATGAGTACGCGCCCCCGGAGCGGGTGCCCGATCAGGCTGCCGCCTTCGCCGTGACTCTTCGGCTCCTTTCGATTAAACGCGACCCCAACGGATATCCCATGATCTCTTCGCAGCGCCACGGCGGCCGCTACCGCGATCGGTATGCCTTTGTAGGCGGGTCCGAATAGAACATCGGGCAGCTCACGCCCCAACGAGACGATCGCGTTTGCATAGGCGTCGCCAAGAATCGCGAGGCCTGCGCCATCGTCAATCGAACCGAGATTGAAAAAGTACGGGCTCTTGCGACCCGATTTGAGTGTGAAATCTCCAAATCGCAAGACGCCTCGTTCGATCATCTCGCCAACAAATCGACCCGTCATGCCAGCGCTGCCCGCTGTAGTTGGAACAGTTGCGCGGTGCCGCGCCGCGCCAGGTCAAGCATGGCCTTAAGCTCGACATCACTGAACGCTTCTCGCTCGGCAGTCCCCTGAATTTCGACAAATCCGCCAGAGTCGAGCATCACCACATTCATGTCGGTCTCCGCAGAGGAGTCCTCAGCGTAGTCGAGATCTAACACCGCGGCGCCGGACCACACACCAACGGACACGGAGGCGACCAGATGCTTGAGCGCCTTTGACGCATCAACGCCCGGCAGGGATCGCACTGCATCCATCAGCGCGACGCAACCACCGGTGATCGACGCGGTGCGTGTACCGCCATCCGCCTGAATCACATCGCAGTCGATACGAATCGTTCGCTCGCCGATCGCTTTTGTATCCACGGCACTGCGCAACGCGCGACCGATGAGCCGCTGAATTTCGACGGTGCGTCCGTTCTGTTTACCGCGCGCCGCCTCCCGATCCGATCGAGTATGCGTCGCACCGGGCAGCATTCCGTATTCCGCGGTGACCCACCCACGCCCGGCACCGCGCATGAACGGTGGTACCCGGTCTTCGACGCTGGCGGTGCAGATCACCTGCGTATCGCCGAATGCGACCAGCACCGAGCCTGCCGCATGTTTTGTGAACCGGCGCGTAAATCGCACCTCGCGCAGCTCGTCGGGCGCTCGCCCGCTGGGGCGTTTGGAACCTGCCATGCGTAACTCCGTCCTGTCATCGGGCGCGCGGATTATACGCGTCGGCCAGCAGCCATGCCGGCGCTTCGAGTCATTGAGGTAGAATGCACGACCCACCGAAAGCACTCGAGGATTCGTCGATGATTCACAGCATGACCGCGTTCGCGCGCGTCGATGTTCCGCTCGAGTCAGGTTCACTGCAGTGGGAAATCCGTTCGGTAAATCATCGCCATCTCGAGCCCCAGTTCCGGCTACCCGATGCTTTTCGAGACCTCGAACTGCCGTTACGGGATCTGGTTCGCTCGAGGCTGAAGCGCGGCAAGGTCGACAGCACGCTCAGGGTCACGGCAACGGTTACGTCGGCGCATCTGGAAATCAATCGACCCGTGTTGTTGCACCTGCTCGCGACGTTGGAGCAAGTGCACCGGGATGCACCGGAAGCCGCGCGTCCCGACCCACTGGAGTTGTTGCGTTGGCCGGGCGTGCTGGTCGAGTCGCAGCACGATGCGCAAACGGCCAAGACCGCGGTGATCGACGGTTTTCGGTGCGCGCTCGCGAGCTTGGAGGCGCATCGAATGAGCGAGGGGGCGATGCTCGCTGATTTGATCAATGCCAAGCTGATCGAGATTAAGCACATCGTCGCTGATCTGCGCACCATCGTCAGCGGTGTGCCCGAGACTCAGCGCGCGCGGCTGCGCGCCCGCATCGAAGACCTCGCGGCCACCGTAGACCGCGACCGCCTCGAACAGGAAGTGGTGCTGCTGGTGCAGCGTGCCGACGTCACTGAAGAGTTGGATAGGCTGGAAATCCATGTAGCGCAGGCGCGCAAAAACCTCGCTGACCAAGGTCCGCACGGACGCCATCTGGACTTTCTGCTGCAGGAACTCAACCGCGAGGCCAATACCCTCGCAGCGAAGTCGATACTCGCCGAAACTGCACAACGCGCCATCGACCTCAAGGTCGTCATCGAACAAATTCGCGAGCAGGCTCAGAACATCGAATGATCGCGCAGCGAAACGAAGCGGGTCTGCTCGTCGTCGTCTCGGCGCCCTCGGGCGCAGGCAAAACGAGCCTGGTCAATGCGCTGATCGCTGGCGACGACAACATCACCGTGTCTGTTTCGCATACGACGCGCGCGCGGCGCGGCGTCGAGCGTGAGGGCGAAGACTACTTCTTCGTCGATGAAGCCGCATTTGCGGCGATGCGTAGCGCCGACGCATTTCTCGAACACGCACAAGTGTTCGGCAACAGCTACGGTACGTCGCGCGTCTCGGTAGAGCGCGAGCTGGCGGCGGGCCGCGACGTCCTGCTCGAGATCGATTGGCAGGGCGCCCAGCAGATCAGGCGCTCATTTCCGTCGGCGATCTCTCTGTTCATCCTGCCGCCGTCGCGCGAGGCACTACTCGAGCGACTCCGGCGCCGCGGAGTGGACGACGACGACGCCATCCGCAAGCGCACTACGGAGGCCGTGGTCGAGATGTCGCACCATCACGAATACGACTATCTGATCGTGAACGATCGCTTCGAAGCAGCAGTGGCTGAGCTTGCCGCAATCATTCTCGCGGAGCGTCTGAAGACGAATCGGCAGGTGCATCGGCACCGCCGGCTCCTCGACGATCTCTTGTCACGGCCTAAACCGATCCAGTAAACTCCTGCGCCGCCCGCGAACATGGATCCGAACGATGGCTCGAATTACCGTCGAAGATTGCCTCGATCACGTAGACAACCGGTTTTCGCTGGTGATGGTCGCGACCCGTCGGGCAAGACAGCTGGCCCGAGGGGCGGATTCGCTTGTTCCGGACGAGAATGATAAACCCACGGTTGTGGCGCTGCGCGAGATCGCCGATGGGCTGATCAACGACGAAATGCTTGACGCCCAAGATGCCAGATCGGAGGATGAACGGCTCGACATACCGTTCACGTTTACGCATACGCATGAAGGAAGCAGCGACCTATGACTCGTACTTCGGGTCGCGGCTAGCAGCCCAGGCCTCCGACGATGGCGTGGCCGCACCGGCAACCATCGAGTCACTCTCCGAGACACTGTCGACTTACCTGACCCCAGAGCAAGTGGCGTTGGTACGCGCCGCTTACGACTACGCCTTCGAAGCTCACGAAGGCCAGTTCCGCCGCACCGGCCACCCCTACATCACTCATCCACTCGCAGTCGCCAGCATCCTGGCCGATATGCGGATGGACCACCCGAGCGTCATGGCGGCGTTGCTGCATGACGTCATCGAAGACACCGGCGTCGCGAAGCGGGCGCTTGGCAAAAAATTCGGCCGCGAAGTTGCCGAGATCGTCGATGGCGTCAGCAAGCTGACCACGATGTTCCGATCGCGCGCCGAGGCGCAGGCCGAGAACTTTCAGAAGATGGCCATCGCCATGGCGAAGGATCTGCGGGTCATCCTCGTTAAGCTCGCGGATCGGCTCCACAACATGCGCACGATCGGTGTACTCAGTCTGGACACACGTCGTCGAGTCGCCCGGGAAACGTTGGATTTTTACGCGCCAATTGCCAATCGGCTCGGCATCCATACGCTGAAAATCGAGATTGAGGACCTCGCTTTCAACGCACTGTATCCGCTGCGGGCCGATCGCATCCGTCGCGCCGTAGCCGCATCGCGCGGCAACCGCAAGGCGTTGATGGCGCAAATCGATCGCTCACTTGGAACCGCATTGCGGCGCGAGGGTATCGATGCGATCGTCACGGGCCGGGAAAAACACATCTATTCCATCTACCAAAAGATGAAGACGCAGCGAAAATCATTCCATGAAATTATGGACGTGTTCGGTTTTCGCATTGTCGTAGATCGAGTTGATGCGTGCTACCGCGTCCTCGGCGTAGTCCACAATCTGTACAAGCCAGTCGCCGGTCGCTTCAAAGACTACATCGCTATTCCAAAAGCCAACGGCTATCAATCATTGCACACCACGCTGTTCGGCATGCATGGCGTACCGATTGAAGTACAGATTCGGACTCGCCAGATGGAAGCAGTGGCCGACAACGGCATTTCGGGTCACTGGCTCTACAAGGCCGACGATGCATCGTTTGCCGGCAGCCAGGCGCGCGCCCGACAATGGCTGAAGGATTTGCTCGATCTGCAGCAGCGCGCGGGTAGTTCGCTCGAGTTCATCGAGAGTCTGAAGATCGACCTGTTTCCCGACGAGGTGTATGTCTTCTCACCGAAGGGCGAGATATTTGAGCTTCCACGCGGTGCCTGCCCGATCGACTTCGCCTACGCGGTGCATACCGATATCGGCAACGGTTGTGTCGCATGCCGGGTCGACCGCGATCTCGCGCCGCTGAGCACCCAGCTGCAAAGTGGCCAAACCGTCGAGATCATCACCGCCAAAGACGCGCGACCGAACCCGGATTGGCTGACGTTCGCTGTATCCGGAAAGGCGCGCACTGCAATTCGCCAGGCGCTCAAGGACCAGAAACGATCGCAGTCGATTGCGCTGGGCCGACGCTTGCTGAATCGATCCCTGGCGAACGCCGACACGTCGATCAACGATCTGGATTTTCGGCGCCTGCGCAAAGTTCTCAAGGAGTTCGGCGTGCGTCGCCTGAACGATCTGCTCGAGGCGATCGGCCTCGGCAACTATATGGCCTACGTGGTTGCCCAACGACTGCTGGCTCCCGACAACCCAGCCGCCGATGGCATCTCGATTCAGACGGGCGGGCCTGTTGCAATCCGCGGTACCGAAGGTCTCGTGATCAGCTATGGGCGCTGCTGTTTCCCGGTACCGGGCGATCCGATCGCCGGCCACATGTCCTCGGGCAAGGGCTTCGTCGTACACATCGAGACCTGTAAAAACATGGCCGAAATCCGCCGTCGCAGCCCCAACGAGATTATTCCGGCGCGCTGGTCGGCCGATGTCGAGGGTGAATATCTGACCGCGTTGCGCATCCTGGTCGATCGCCAGAAGGGCGTCATCGCCGAAATTGCCGCTACGATCACCGAAGCGGACGCGGGGATCGAGAACATCAAGGTTGACGAACGCGATGCCGAGCTTTCCACCGTAGTTGTCGAATTGCCGGTGCGTAACCGCACGCACCTTGCGCGTGTGATGAGGCGGCTGCGCGTGCTGACGCACGTCCACGCCATCAGCAGGATCATCGAATGAACAGCACCGAATCGCGCACCATCATTACAACCTCTTCGGCACCCGCGGCCATAGGCACCTATTCACAAGCCGTCAGGTGCGGTCAGACCGTCTATCTCTCCGGTCAGATAGCGCTCGACCCCGCAACGATGCAACTCGTCGGCACGAGCATCGATGCGCAGGTGCATCAGGTATTCAAAAATCTGCGGGCGGTCGCCGGCGCTGCCGGCGGCAGCTTCGAGCACTTTGCGAAGCTGACTGTATACCTCACGTCGTTGACGAACTTCGTACGCGTCAACGAGATCATGGCCGAGTACTTCACCACACCGTATCCAGCACGTGCCGCTGTCGGAGTCGCCGAGCTGCCGCGAGGTGCGGCGGTTGAAATCGACGCCATCATGGTGCTGCCCAACAACAGGTGAGTGAGCCAGCTGCGCTGACGGCGTCCATCGAATCATTGCGCGGAGTTGGTCCGGCGCTGCGCGCCCGACTCGCGAAGCTTCGAATTCACACGCTGCTCGACTTGCTGCTGAACCTTCCACATCGCTATCAGGATCGTACGCGTGTTGTGCCGTTGATCGCGCTGCGTGCCAACACCGAAGCGCTGGTTACCGGCCAGGTTCTAGATACTCGTATAACGTCCGGCCGGCGCCGCAGCTGGCTGGTTACGTTGGGTGACGAGACGGGTTTCCTGATCTTGCGATTTTTCCATTTCAACGAACGGCAACGCGCAACCGTTCAACCAGGGCTCTATCTGCGTTGTTTCGGCGAAGTACGCCCGGGGCCCAACGGTAATGAGATGGTGCACCCGGAGTACAAAACATTCGCGACCAAACCGGAACCCCCCGAGCCGCAGCTGACGCCGATCTATCCGACGACCGAAGGGCTAACTCAGCCTCGGCTCGCAGATCTGGTCCGTCAGGCGCTCGAGATATCGAGAGGTTGGTCGGCACCGGATCTGGTCGAATGGCTGCCCGAGGGTCCACACCAAGATCTGCGTTCGGCGCTGCGCTTTCTGCACAACCCACCCACCGGTGCGACCCCGATTCAGTTGGAGGAAGCACGCTCTCGAGTGGCGCTTGACGAGCTCATCGCGAACATCATCGTACTAAAACAGCGCCAGCGCGAACGAAGTGTCGAACGGACCATCGCATTGCCGCGGGTGCAACAGCTTGGTCGTGTATTGCTAAAGCGCCTCGGTTTCGAGCTAACGGGTGCGCAGCGTCGCGTCACTCGCGATGTGCTGCTCGACCTCGAGCAGAGTACGCCGATGTTGCGGCTCATCCAGGGTGACGTCGGTTCCGGAAAAACAGTCATCGCTGCGTTCGCCGCGATCCGCGCAGCCGAGCACGGCTGTCAGACGGCGATCATGGCCCCCACCGAGATTCTCGCAGAGCAGCACTATCTGAACTTTTCCACATGGCTCGAACCCCTCGGCGTGCAGGTGCGTTGCTTAACTGGACGGATGAGTGCCGCCGATCGTGCCCGCGAACATGAAGCAATTCGCGTTGGCGAAGCGCTGGTCGTCGTGGGGACGCACGCGCTGTTCCAGAAGGATGTCGAATTTGCGCGACTCGCGCTGATCATCATCGACGAACAACATCGGTTCGGCGTCCATCAACGGATGGCACTACGCTCGAAGGGCGCGCTACCGCACCAGCTGATCATGACGGCGACGCCGATACCGCGGACGCTGACGATGGCGCTGTACGCCGACATGGACGTCTCCGTCATCGATGAACTGCCGCCGGGACGCCAACCGATCGACACCCATGTGATCAGCGATACACGCCGGGCCGAGGTCATCGAGCGCATAGCGGATGCATGTTCACACGGGCACCAGGCCTATTGGGTGTGCACGCTGATCGAAGAGTCCGACGTGTTGGACTTTCGCGCTGCGGAAACTACCGCCGCAGAACTTGCAATCGCGCTGCCACGTTTATCGGTCGGATTGCTCCATGGGCGGCTGGGCAGCCGCGACAAGGCCCGGATAATGGAGGACTTCAAAGCCGGCCGAATCGATCTTCTCGTCGCAACCACCGTAGTCGAGGTCGGCGTCGACGTGCCCAACGCGACACTGATGGTCATCGAGAATCCGGAACGGCTCGGCCTGGCGCAGCTGCATCAGCTGCGCGGACGGGTCGGACGCGGCAAGGAGCGCAGCCGCTGCGTCCTGTTGTACAAGGCTCCGCTCGGCTCGCAAAGCCAGGCACGCTTGAAGGTGATGCGCGATACCACGGACGGATTCCGCATCGCCGAAGAAGATCTCAGGCTGCGCGGTCCGGGCGATGTGCTTGGTACGCGGCAGACCGGCGAACAGCAGTTTCGTGTTGTTGATCTCGCGCGAGACGCACACCTGGTCGGGCACGCCGCGGATCTGGCGGTCCGTATCGCCGAATCAAGCCCGCAGCTCGCCGAAGCGCTGATCGCAACGTGGTCGCCGGCCAGCGGCGACTACGTCAACGTCTGACTCCAGCGGCGATTAAGATTCGGTTCGGGCACTTTTGCAGCGCCTTCTATACTTGCTTGATCTGACTGAGCGCTGTGAGCCCTTCATGGATACCCTGGCTGCCATTGGCGATCTCCGCCGAGCGCGTGCGTTGATCGTTGGTGACGATACGCACAAGCTGCATCTGATCGCGCCCGCTGCCGCAATTGTCGACCTGACGACGTTAAGCCAATGGGCCGGACGTCGGTTGCGGGCCGAGAGCTTCGAGCCGATCGCCGCCATTCCCGGGTCGTATGATCACCCGCTCGTGGTCGATCGGCGAGTCGCCGAGTGGGACTTTTTAGCCCTCGCCACCGAACGACCCGACGAATACATCAACCTCAGCCACGCCGAGTTCGATCGAGATGCCGCGGGTGCTTCGGTGCTGGATTTCTGCATCGACGTCGGCGCCGATCCAACGCCCGTTAAACCCACCCACGACCGCGACGCGGTCATCGCAAGCATTTCGGCGTTCACCGAACTGCGTATACGCCAACGCCTCGATCAGACGCTGACGATTCCACCGCTACCGGAAGCGACACGACGCATCCTCGAGCTCAAATCGGATCCGGACTTCGACCTGCGTGATCTCACGCGTGTAGTCGAAGCCGACCCGAGTCTTTCAGCCAGGATCATGGGGTGGGCAAACTCTGCGTATTACGGATTGCGCGAACCGGTCCGTTCGATTGCTGACGCGATCATGCGGGTGATGGGACCGGAGGCGACGCTGAATATGGCCCTGGCCATTGCAATGCAGCAGGATCTGAAGGTACCAAAGGCGCACGTCCGCGGACTGTCGCCGTTCTGGCTCGAAGCGATGTATACCGCAGCAACCATGGAAACTCTGTCGACGTTCGTCCAAGCGCCGCACCGTCCGCTACCCGGATACTGTTACCTCGCGGGGCTGCTCGCGAACTTCGGGACCCTGGTGATCGGCCACGTGTTCCCATCGTTCTACGAATCCATCTGCCGCGAACAGGAAGCCAATCGGCATCTGCCGCACACGTACGTCGATCAGCACGTGCTGGGTGTACCACGGGAGTTGTTCGCGAGCCTGCTGCTCGAAAGCTGGTCGGTGCCGAAGCCGGTGTGCGATGCGGTGCGCTTTCAGTATGTCTCAAGCCACGAGGGCCCGCATACAACCTACGTCGACCTGTTGCGATTGACGCACCAGCTACTGGCAACGCGAGACCTGTCCGATTATCCGAAAGGTCCGATCGAGCCTTCGCTGCTTACGTCTTTGCACCTGTCGAGGAGCGCCATCGATGATGTGTTGGCCACCATCGGTGCATCAGCGGATCAGTTGGACGGTATGGCGCGCGCCGCGGTCGGCTGAAAGATCAACCCACTTCGATCATTTCGAAGTCTTCTTTGCTGACGCCGCATTCCGGGCAAACAAAATCGTCGGGTACCTTCTCCCAGGCAGTGCCCGGGGCGATTCCCTCGTCCGGGTATCCTTCGGCTTCGTCGTAGATCCAGCCGCAAACGATACACTGCCACTTCCGCATCTGCGTGAGCTCTCACCGGTCGAATTGCAAGGCAAAGTACGCTACTTGCGTCACGCCAAAAATGCAAATGAGCGACGGCGATTGCGCAGCGCGACCCGCGATTGAATAGCTGCCGCGCATCGCGATGCCGCGGCCGATCCAAACCGTTACACTGCCATGCGCTCGAATCGAGTGTGCCGCGTGACCGCCTTGATCCAACGACTGCCGCTCTATCTGCGTTTAATGCGCTTCGATCGCCCCGTTGGGACGTTGCTGCTGTTGTGGCCAACGATGGCCGCGCTGTGGATTGCCGCCGCCGGTACGCCGAGCCTTCGGTTGATCGTCATTTTCGCAATCGGCACCGTCGTCATGCGCGCGGCGGGCTGCGTGATCAACGACTACGCGGACCGCCACTTAGACGCCCACGTTGCACGAACCAGCGATCGCCCGTTGGCAACAAAGCAGCTGGGCGAAACCGAGGCGCTGTTGCTTTTTGCGGTGCTGCTCGCAATTGCTCTTGTGACCGTGTTTTTTCTCAACCCGCTGACGCAATGGCTTGCGCTCGTCGGTGCGGGAATTGCGACGTTATACCCCTTCATGAAGCGCTGGACGTATCTCCCGCAGGTGGTTCTTGGCGCCGCATTCAGCTGGGGCATCGTCATGGCGTTTACCGCGACCGGCGGCGGCATAAGTGACACCGCCTGGCTGATGTTCATCGCGAGCGTGCTGTGGATCGTCTCCTACGACACGCTCTATGCAATGGTGGATCGCGATGACGACGTGCGCGTCGGCATCAAATCGACCGCGATTCTGTTCGGTAACGCCGATCGCGCAATGGTCGCCACACTACAGGCGTCGACAGCCATCACGCTCGCGATGCTCGGGCTACGACTTGGCTACGGGGTCGCGTATTTTCTTGGCGTCGCGGTGGCGGCTGGGCTATTCGTCCATCAGCAGCGACTGATTCGAGATCGCAAACCGGCCCACTGCTTCGCCGCATTTCGCAACAACGTCTGGGTCGGTTTCGCAGTGTTCGCCGGTACGGTCGTCGAGTTGGAGCTTCCATTCACCCTAGCGCTGCTCGGGTGAACCTGAGCGTGGTGGCTCACACGCTCAGCATTTGGGTTGCCGGCGCACGGATTCCGGCACAACTGAGTCGGCCCCTTTATTCAATCGTCGTTCGAGCCGAGCCAATTCGGCGTTCGCTTCGCCAGAAACGCGGCTACACCCTCCGCATAGTCACGCTCGCGCATCATCGATGTCAGTAACGATTCGGAGTCCCGCACTGCGGCGCCAATGTCGCGATGCAGGTCTCGATAGATCTGCCAGCGTGTTTGCCGCAGCGAGTTGGGCGAAACCGTCGCGATCAGGCTGCGCGCAAACGCATAGGTTTTTTCGAGCAGCTCTGCGGCGGGATGAACGCCGTTGAGCAAGCCGAACGCCAGCGCTTCCTCGGCGACGAACACGCGACTCGTCAGCAGCAGTTCGTTCGCGCGTGTCAGGCCGATCATGCGCGGCAACAACCACGATAGCCCGTACTCCGCGGGCAGATTGAGCTTTCCATGCGCCGTCGTCAGCTTGACGCCCGCAGCCGCAAATCGCAGGTCGGCAAAACATGCCAATGCCAAACCAACGCCGGCGGCAGCCCCGTTGATCGCCGCGATCACCGGTTTCGACAAACCGAAGTGATAGGCAAAACTCGCGTCGAATTCCGCCGCGGTGCCGTAACCCGGCTCGGCAAGCGCGGTCGGCGTGCCCGCGTCATAAGCGCCCCTCTCGACATGCCCCTGCAGTGCCGCCGCATCGCCGCCGACACAGAATCCACGCCCCGCCCCTGTGATGACGATCGCGCGCACATCGTGATCCCTCTCGGCGAGATCGAGGCAATAGCGGTACTCGGTATGCATCCGACCCGTCCACGCGTTCATGCGCTGCGGACGGTGCAGCGTGATCGTCGCTATCTGATTCGCGACGGCATAACGCGTGGCTTTGTGATCCATCAGTGCGCCCTCGTCAAAACGTTGGCTTCAATCCAGCGGCTGCAGCTTCGCGAATCCGAGCATCAGCCACTTCGATCCATCTCGGGCGAAGTTCACCTGCACGCGGGCACGTTCGCCGTGCCCTTCGGACTGCAGCACCACACCCTCGCCGAATTTTCCGTGCGACACACGTTGGCCGATGCGTAAGGCGCCATCATCGGCCGCAATTCGTTGGCTGGTCGCCGCAGCGGCACTGCCGCGCGAATCGTAGGGTCGTGCCACCGCACCACGCATGCGGACTTCCTGCAGCAATCCCGACGGCACTTCGCTGATGAATCGCGACGGGCGATTGTAAGAGTCGTTGCCGTGCAGGCGCCGCGTTTCCGCAAACGTAAACGTGAGCTGGCGCATCGCACGCGTGATGCCCACGTAACAAAGGCGCCGTTCTTCTTCCATCCGGCCCGGTTCCTCCGCCGACATACGATGCGGAAACAGTCCTTCTTCCATTCCGGCCATGAACACCATGGGGAATTCGAGACCCTTGGCCGAATGCAGCGTCATCAATTGCACACAGTTGCCGTCGTCGTCGGACTGACGTTCGCCACTCTCGAGCGCCGCCTGGTCGAGAAACTCATCGAGCAATGATGTGTGGCCTTCGCGCACCTCACCGGTGTCGTCCAGCGGCAACACCACTTCGCCGGTGAATTGCCGGCACGCAGCGATCAATTCTTCGAGGTTTTCTTTGCGTGCGAGACCACGCTCGCCTTTTTCGCGCGTATGAAACTCCAGCAGGCCGCTCGCTTCGATGCAGTGCTGCCCGAGTTCGTGCAGCGGCAACCCGTCCACGGCGGCGGCCATCTGCTCGATCAGCACGATGAATGCCACGACCGCGTTGCCGGCGCGCCCATACGCGCCGTCCGCAATGCCTTCCTTCGCCGCCTGCCACAACGACACGCCGGTCCTTCGCGCACGCTCGCGAATAGCTTCGATCGTTTTGTCACCGATTCCGCGCGTGGGCGTGTTCACGACTCGTTCGAACGCGGTGTCGGAGTGCGGTTGCGCCGTCAGACGCATGTAGGCCAATGCGTTCTTGACCTCGAGGCGTTCGAAGAAGCGCACACCACCGTAGATACGGTACGGAATCCGCGCCCGCAACAACGCCTCTTCGAGCACCCGGCTTTGTGCGTTGGAGCGGTACAACAGCGCCACATCGATCGCACTGCCGCCTTGCCCGATCCAGTCTTCGATACGATCCGCGATGAAGCGCGCCTCATCGAGTTCGTTGTACGCCGCGTAGAGCGCGATCGGATCGCCTTCCACGCCGTCGGTCCAGAGCTGTTTACCGAGGCGATCGGAGTTGTGATCGATCAGCGCATTCGCGGCCTTGAGGATGGTGCCGGTAGAACGGTAATTCTGTTCGAGGCGAATGACCGAGACATCGCGAAAATCCTGCCGGAACCGATGGATGTTTTCGATGCGAGCGCCGCGCCAGCCATAGATCGACTGATCATCATCGCCGACCGCCATGATGCACCCACCGGTTCCGGCCAAAACGCGCAACCAGGCATATTGGATCGTATTGGTGTCCTGGAACTCATCAACCAGGATGTGCTGAAAGCGGCGCTGATAATGCGCGAGCAGATCCGGTGCCTCGAGCCACAGTTGATGACTGCGCAGCAACAGCTCTGCAAAATCGACGAGGCCGCTATTGAAACACAGCTCTTCGTAGGCTTCGTAGATACGTCGATGGGTGACCAGGAACAAATCATCGCCCGCGACCACTTCGCGCGCGCGGCGGCCTTCGTCCTTCTGGCCATTGATGAACCATTGCGCCTGACGCGGCGCCCAGCGCGCTTCGTCGATGTCGAGTGAGCGCATTACCCGCTTGACGAGGCGCAACTGATCGTCGGAGTCCAGAATCTGGAAACCCTGCGGCAACTTCGCCTCGTTCCAATGCGTGCGTAGCAGACGATGCGCGATACCGTGAAATGTCCCGACCCAGAGCGTGCGCCCAGGCATATGCAGCAATGCTTCGGTGCGATTGCGCATTTCGGCGGCGGCTTTGTTCGTGAACGTAACCGCGAGAACCCCGTGCGGCGACACACCTTCGGCCTCGACCAACCATGCGACCCGATGCACCAACACGCGCGTCTTACCGCTGCCGGCGCCGGCGATGATCAGCAGATTGCCGAGCGGCGCGGTCACCGCCTCGCGCTGGCGGTCATTGAGACCGTCGAGAATGTGAGAGACGTCCAAGCAGTGCCAACCTGAGATCGCGCTCGAGTCGTTCGAGCGGGGTTGGCTTTATACCTCAACAATCAGCGAAAAGGCTCCGCGCTCGCAGAGAATTTCCGCTCTGCTATTCGACCGTTACGGACTTCGCGAGATTGCGCGGCTGATCGACGTCGGTACCTTTTAACACCGCGGCATGATACGCAAGCAGCTGCAACGGTATCGTGTAGACGATCGGCGCCAGCAGGTCGTGCACCGACGGCACCGGAATCACCGTGACGCCAGGCTCGTCGATGAATCCAGCATTGCGGTCAGCGAATACGAACAGCTCGCCACCGCGCGCTCGAACCACTTGAAGGTTCGATTGCAGTTTGCTCAGCAGCTCATCGTTCGGCGCGACCGCGACGACCGGCATGTCTTCATCGACCAGCGCTAGCGGGCCATGCTTCAGTTCACCCGCGGGATACCCCTCCGCATGGATGTAGGAAATTTCCTTCAGCTTCAAGGCGCCTTCCAACGCGACCGGGTACAACGAACCCCGGCCGAGGAAGAGCGCGTGGCGCCGATCCATGAAGCGTTCGGCAAGCTTCGCCGTGACCGGATCGAGCCGCAGCGTTTCTTCGACGACGCCCGCAAGCCCATGCAGCGCTGCGACCAACTCCGTTTCACGCTCGGCGCTCAAGCCGTGGCGGCGCGCCAGCAGAATCGTCAGCAAGACGAGGTCTACCAGTTGGGCGGTAAACGCCTTCGTGGATGCAACGCCGATTTCGGGACCGGCTTCGAGCATCAACGCGAGATCCGACTCCCGCACGATCGAGCTGGTTGCGACGTTGCACAACGTCAACGTCGCCGTATAACCCGCGCTTTTGGCCATCCGCAGGGCTGCAAGAGTGTCTGCCGTTTCACCTGATTGTGAAATCGTCACGAACAGACTGTCCGGCGGCACTGCCACCCGGCGATACCGATATTCGCTGGCAATTTCCACCTGACAGGGAATTCCGGCGATGCCTTCGATCCAATACTTCGCGATCGACCCCGTGTAATAACTCGAGCCGCACGCGACGATCGTCACCGCTTTCACGCGATCGAAGATCGGCCCGGCCTTTACACCGAACGCGGGTTCGAGCACCCGGCTTTTTGTCAGGCGTCCTTCGAGGGTGTCGCGGATTACCTTGGGCTGTTCGTGGATCTCCTTCAGCATGTGGTGTCGATAGTGGCCCTTGTCGACATCGTCGCCACCCAGTTGCACCCGCACCGTTGCACGCACGATGCTCTGCTGCGCAACATTCCACACGGTAAGTCCGTTCGCGGTGATCTCCACCAGATCGCCTTCCTCCAGAAAGACGAAGCGGTCGGTCACGGGGCGCAACGCGAGCACGTCCGAGGCGAGGAAATTCTCGCCGATACCGATACCGACGACCAATGGACTGCCCACGCGCGCGCCGATCAACCGGTCCGGTTCATCGCGCGAGATCACGCCGATTGCATAGGCACCGTCGAGTTGTTTGATGGCGAGGCGCACCGCCTCGATCAGGCTGCGACCGTCGATCTGCAGCGATTCGATCAGATGCGCGATCACCTCTGAGTCGGTGTCGGAGTCGAATCGATAACCTTGACCCTGCAGCATTTGGCGCAGCTGTTCAAAGTTCTCGATGATGCCGTTGTGCACCACACAGATTCGATCCCGCGACATGTGGGGATGCGCATTGCGTTCCAGCGGAGCGCCATGAGTGGCCCAGCGCGTATGCGCGATACCGACATTGCCCTCGAGCGGATCAGCACTCAGGCTATCGGCAAGCTCCTTGACCTTGCCGACTGTACGGCGGCGATCGATGCGTCCCGAGCCGTGCGGAATGACGGCCAGACCGGCCGAGTCATAGCCGCGATACTCGAGCCGCTTGAGTCCTTCGAGCAGGATTCCCGGGACGTCTCGGCGCGCGATGGCGCCCACAATGCCGCACATACTTGGGTAATTCCGGTAATCAGCGTGTTTATCGGGGGATGTTTTTGCGTTTGGACGGCGGCACCCAGCCGCCGATGTTGCGCTGGCGCGCTCGCCCAACAGCGAGCTCGCCCGCATCTATTCGTGCTGTCACCGTGGACCCTGCGGCGATGTAGCCGCCGTCACCCACCTCGATGGGCGCGACGAGGGTCGAGTTGGATCCGATGAACACATCGCGTCCCAGGTGGGTCTGATGTTTCGCGAAGCCGTCGTAGTTGCACATGATCGTGCCGGCGCCGATGTTGCAGTTCGCGCCGGTTGTGGTGTCGCCGAGATACGCAAAATGGTTCGACTTGGTGCCGGCGCCGAGGCGCGTCTTCTTGGTTTCGACGAAGTTGCCGATCTTGACGTGTTCACCGAGCTCGGTACCCGGCCGCAATCGCGCAAACGGACCCAGCTCACAACCCGCGCTGATGACTGCGCCGTCGATCACGGTGTGGGAATGAATTACGGCACGATCGCCGATGCGCGCGTCTCGGATCACACACGCGGACCCGATACGCACGCCCTCGCCAAGCGTCACCACACCTTCGAAGATCACATCGACATCGATGAGACAGTCAATGCCGGCGCTGAGCTCGCCGCGCACATCGAGTCGCGCCGGATCGCGCAGCGTGACTCCACCGGCCATCAATCGCTCCGCCTGGCCGCGTTGAAACACCCGCTCGAGTCGCGCCAACTCAGAGCGATCATTGACACCTGCGACCTCATCGGAGCGGTCCGACCTGCAGGCCGCGACCTGAAGACCACGACCAACGGCGAGACCCACGACATCCGTCAGATAGAACTCGCCCTGCGTATTGTTGCGCTTTAGCTGCTGCAGGAGATCGCGCAGCAATCGGACCGGCGCGGCCATAATTCCCGAATTGATTTCGGTAAGCGCACGCTGCGCAGCGGTTGCATCGCGCTCTTCGACGATTGCTATCACGCTTCCTCCGTGATCACGCACGATACGTCCCAGCCCAGTTGGATTTGGCATATCGGCGGTGACGACAGCCAAGCCATCGGTCCCCGCAGCGGCCAGACAAGCGGCCAATGTGTCCCTGCGGATCAATGGCACGTCGGCAAACAGAATCAGCACGGTCGCATCTGTCGCTACCCCGGGCAGCGCCTGGACAACCGCGTGGCCCGTCCCGAGTTGTTCTGCCTGCTCGACCCACGTCAGGTCTTGCGCGTCGCCAAAAGCAGCACGAACCTGCGAACCGGCATGACCGATGACGACGTGAATGCGCTGCGGCGCAAGCGCACGCGCTGCACGCAATACATGAGCGAGCAGCGGCGCTCCCGCAAGGTCATGCAGTACTTTGGGCAACTTCGAACGCATCCGCGTGCCCTGACCCGCAGCAAGCACGATGATTTCGAGGCTCATGGCATAGGAATCCGTTCCGGAGTCGGCAGGATTATAGGAGCCTAGATGTCAAAAGGGGTGACATCAGTCACCCCTTTCATCTGCACTATGTAATTCGGCAATGACGTCAACGACGCCGCTTTTTCAGCTCTTCGAGCGTACGCAATCGGGCTGATGCTTCTGCCAATTGCGCCGCAGCCATCGAGAACTCGAACTCCGCCGATTGGTCCTGGAGTGTGCGTTCGGCTTGTTCCTTCGCCTGTGCTGCGGCCGACTCGTCGAGGTCATCGGCGCGCAGCGCCGTATCCGCAAGCACGGTTACCGTGCTCGGTTGCACTTCGATGTACCCACCCGACGCGAAAAAAACCTGCTCTTCGCCATTATCGAACTTCAGCCGAACGGGGCCTGGTTTAATACCGGTGAGCAGCGGCGCGTGCCCGGGAAGAATCCCCAACTCACCCATCGCGCCGGTGGCGATCACCATCGTCACCCGACCCGAGAAGATCTCCTTCTCGGCGCTGACAATGTCGCAGTGCATGGTCATTGCCATGGCTTAGGCCTTGGCTTCCAGCTTCTTCGCTTTTGCGACCGCGTCTTCAATGGTGCCGACCATATAGAACGCCTGCTCCGGCAGGTGATCGTATTCGCCGTCGAGGATCGCCTTGAAGCTGCGCACCGTGTCTTCACGCGAAACATAGACGCCCGGACTTCCGGTGAACGCCTCCGCGACGAAAAACGATTGCGAGAAGAACTGCTGAACCTTACGCGCGCGGTATACGAGATTCTTGTCGTCTTCGGAGAGTTCATCCATACCAAGAATCGCGATGATGTCCTTGAGCTCCTTATAGCGCTGCAACACCTGCTGAACGGCGCGCGCGACGCGGTAGTGTTCCTCGCCGACGATCAACGGATCAAGCTGCCGGCTCGACGAGTCGAGCGGGTCGACTGCGGGATAGATGCCGAGGTCCGTGATCGCGCGCGACAGTGTCACGGTCGAGTCGAGGTGGGCGAACGTGGTCGCCGGTGACGGGTCGGTCAAGTCGTCTGCCGGAACGTAGACTGCCTGCACCGACGTGATGGCGCCGGTCTTGGTCGTCGTGATGCGCTCCTGCAGGTTTCCCATCTCTTCGGCGAGCGTCGGCTGATAACCCACTGCGGAAGGCATTCGGCCAAGCAGTGCCGATACCTCGGTGCCAGCCAGCGTGTAGCGATAGATGTTGTCGATGAACAGCAGCACGTCGCGGCCGTCATCGCGAAATTTTTCCGCCAGCGTCAGGCCGGTCAGCGCCACGCGCAAGCGATTGCCCGGCGGTTCGTTCATCTGCCCGAACACCAACGAAATCTTGTCGAGAACCTTCGAGTCTTCCATCTCGTGGTAGAAGTCGTTGCCTTCGCGGGTGCGCTCACCGACGCCGGCGAACACCGCGAGACCAGAGTGCTCGGTCGCGATGTTGCGGATCAGCTCCAGCATCGTCACCGTCTTGCCGACACCGGCCCCACCGAACAATCCGACTTTACCGCCGCGCGCAAACGGGCAGATCAGGTCGATGACCTTGATGCCGGTTTCGAGGGTTTCATTGCCGCCTTTCTGGTCTTCGTACTTCGGCGCTTTACGATGGATCGACATCCGCTCCTTCGCGTTGACCGGACCCTTCTCATCGATCGGCTCGCCCAACACATCCATGATCCGGCCCAGCGTTTCTTCGCCGACGGGAATCATGATCGCGCTGCCCGTGTTCGAGACTTCCAACCCGCGGGACAATCCGTCGGATATGCCCATCGCAATGGTCCGCACGACGCCGTCACCGAGTTGTTGCTGCACCTCCAGCGTGAGCCCTCGACCGGTCACCCGCAGCGCGTCGTAAACATTGGGCACCGCTTCGCGCGGGAACTCCACGTCAACCACTGCGCCAATCACCTGAACGATCCGTCCGCTACTCATATATTCGCCTCACCTTCCGAAACTTTGACTTTCCGATCCGCCCTATCTGATTTGTCATACTGCGGCTGCGCCGCCGACAATCTCGGAGATCTCCTGCGTGATCGCCGCTTGACGGACGTTGTTGTAGAGCAGGGTCAGGCTATCGATCATCTCCGCCGCGTTTTCTGTCGCATTTTTCATCGCGATCATCTTCGCGGCCTGCTCGCATGCATGGTTTTCGATAACCGATTGATAGACCTGCGACTCGATAAAACGGGTTACGAGACCTTCGATCAAGTCGCGCGCGTCGGGCTCATACAGATAGTCCCAGCGATGCTTCAGTTCGTCGGCGCTCGCCGGTTCCAGCGGCAGCAGCTGCCGGATCACCGGGCGCTGGGACATCGTATTGACGAACGAGTTGCTCGCAATGAACAGGCGATCTATTCGACCCTGACTGTAGGCCTCGAGCATGACCCGAATACCGCCGACCAGCGACTCAACCGACGGCCGGTCGCCGATGTTGTTCAGCATGGCGTTGACCTCGCCGCCGTAAGCGCGGAAAAACGCCGCGGCTTTGTTGCCGATCAACGCGAACTCGGCACCGACTCCGCGCGATTTCCACTCTTGCATGTCCTTCAGTAGCGCTCGGAACAGATTCACGTTCAGACCGCCGCACAGACCTTTGTCGGTGGACACGACGATGTAACCGATCCGTTTGACGGCTCGCTCGATCATGTAGCCGTGGCGATACTCCGGATTGGAATTCGCCAGATGGCCGATGACATTGCGTATTTTCTCTGCGTAGGGGCGCCCCTGGCGCATCCGTTCCTGCGTGCGCCGCATTTTGCTCGCGGCGACCATCTGCATGGCTTTCGTGATCTTCTGCGTGCTGCGCACGCTCTTGATCTTGTTCCGGACTTCTTTACCCGCGGCCATCGCCCGACCCTCTAGAACGTCTGCGTCGCTTTGAACTTCTCGATCGCGGCACGCATCGTCGCGACGATATCGTCGTTGTAGGCGCCGGTCTTCGTGATCTCGTTCATGAAGTCGGCGTGCTCGGATTTCATGTACGTCAGCAGCGCCGCCTCGAACGCGAGCACCTTATTGACTTCGACGTCACGCAGAAACCCCTCGTTCGCCGCGAACAGCGAAACGCCCATCTCGGCTACGGACATCGGTGCGTATTGTTTCTGTTTCATCAGTTCCGTCACGCGCTGGCCGTGCTCCAGTTGACGGCGCGTGGCCTCATCCAGATCGGACGCGAACTGCGAGAAGGCCGCGAGCTCACGGTATTGTGCGAGCGCGAGCTTGATACCGCCGGAGATCTTGCGCATGAACGGCACCTGCGCGGAACCGCCGACGCGCGACACCGAGATTCCAGGGCTCATCGCGGGCCGAAGACCGGAGTTGAACATGGAGCTTTCGAGGAAGATCTGGCCGTCGGTGATCGAGATGACGTTCGTCGGCACGAATGCCGAGACGTCGCCCGCCTGCGTCTCGATGATCGGCAGCGCCGTCAACGAACCTGTCTTCCCCTTTACTTCGCCGTTGGTGAATTTCTCGACATACTCCACGTTGACGCGCGATGCACGCTCCAGCAGACGCGAGTGCAGATAGAAGACGTCACCCGGGTATGCCTCGCGGCCGGGCGGCCGGCGTAGAAGCAGCGAGATCTGGCGATACGCCCACGCCTGTTTTGTCAGGTCGTCGTAAATGATCAGCGCATCTTCGCCACGGTCACGGAAGAACTCGCCCATTGAGCAGCCCGAGTACGGCGCGATGTAAAGCATGGCCGCGGGATCCGACGCGCTCGCGGCAACGACGATGGTATTGCTCATGGCGCCGTGTTCTTCGAGCGTTCGGACGATGTTCGCAATCGTCGACATCTTCTGTCCGATCGCAACGTAGATACACTTAATGCCGGAGTTTTTTTGGTTGATGATTGCGTCGATGGCGATTGCGGTCTTCCCGATCTGGCGGTCACCGATGATCAGCTCGCGTTGACCGCGGCCGATTGGCACCATCGCATCGATCGACTTCAACCCGATCTGCACCGGCTGGCTTACTGATTGCCGCGCGATGACGCCCGGCGCAACCTTTTCGACCGGCGCGGTCAAAGTTGTCTTCAACGGCCCCTTGCCGTCGATCGGATTGCCCAGCGCATCGACGACCCGGCCCAGCAGTTCACGGCCAATCGGAACTTCCAGAATGCGGCCCGTGCAGCGCGCCGTCATGCCTTCCGACAGCTGTTGATATTCACCGAGCGCAATGATGCCGACCGAATCGCGTTCGAGGTTCAATACCATGCCGTAGACGCCGCCTGGGAACTCGATCATTTCGCCGTACTGCGCGTCGGCAAGTCCATGGACGCGAATGATGCCGTCGGAGACGCCGACGATCGTCCCTTCGTTCTGGGCTTCCGACTTGATGTCGAGGCCTTCGATCCGCGAGCGGATGATGTCGCTGATCTCAGATGGATTCAGTTGTTGCATGTCGTGCCCTCACACTCGCTATTCTGATTGCGGCGCGCATCGTCTTGGATGCACTCCGGCGGCTTCACGTCCGCTGTAACGTTTCCGACAATTTTTCCAATTTGCCCCGGACCGAGCCGTCGATCACCGTGTCGCCGGCGCGAATGATTGCGCCGCCCAACAGCGACTCATCGACGCGGCTCGTCAACACAATCTCACGCTCGAATCGGCGGGTTAGCGCCTCGATGATGCGCGTCTGCTCGGCATCGTCGAGCGCGTAAGCGCTGACGACTTCCACTTCCAGAGTTGCCTGTTCTTGCGCGCGTAACTCTTCGTATTGAGTACCGATCTCCGCGAGCAGGTGCAAGCGCCTGTTGCCCGCGAGCACCTGCAGTAATTGTTTGCCTTCCCGGCTCAGGGCGTCACCGCACACCCCAGCGATCGAGTTGGCTTTCTGTACGCTCGTGGCTGCGGGTGAGTCGATCACTTCCTTGATCGAAGGCTCTGCGGCCACCGCAGCGAGAACGGCCAGTTCACGTGACCAGCCGTCAAGCGCGCGCTTACGTTTGGCAAGTTCAAAGACCGCATTGGCGTAAGGGCGTGCGATCGTCGCGATTTCAGCCATGGCGTGTGGTCAAAGCTCTGCGGTGAGCTTTTCGAGCAGCTGCGCGTGTCGCGAACGATCGATGGACGCCTGTAGAATTTTCTCCGCGCCACTCACCGCCAACGCGGCCACTTGAGCGCGCAGCTTTTCTTTCGCCCGATTGACGTCCTGATCGATTTCGGCGCGCGCTGCTTCCTTTTGCCGCTCGCCCTCGGCGCGGGCATCGTTCTTCGCCTCTTCAATCATGATCACGGTACGTCCGCGCGCCTGTTCGATGATCTGACGCGCTTCTTCTTTGGCCTTGCGCAGCTGCTCCGCCGCGCCATCCTGGGCTAAAGCCAAGTCCTTCGCCGCACGCTCCGATGCCGCGAGGCCCTCTGCGATCGTCTTCTGACGCTCGCGCATCGCGGCAACCAGCGGCGGCCAGATCCACCTATGACAGGTCCAGACGAAGACGAGGAACGTCAACGACTGCCCGAAGAGTGTCAATGTAATGTTCACGCTAGTGACTCTCCGTTAGGTGTCAGTGTCGCTTCGACGCGATCAGCCGCCGATGGCGGTCGGCACCACGGCGAAGATCACATACAGGGCAATACCTACCGAGATCATCGGCACTGCGTCGACCAGAGCGAGCACGATGAACAGCTGCGTGCGCAACATCGGCAACAGTTCGGGCTGGCGTGCGACGCCTTCGAGGAATTTCCCACCGAGCACACCCACGCCGATGGCGGCACCGATGGCCCCGAGGCCCATCATCAATGCGCCCGCAACGTAAAGAAGAACTGCCAGTTCCATGATCGCTCCTTAAGTCTCTAGTTAATGGTCTTCTTGGACGTCGTGGGCCTGCGCCATGTACACGACCGTTAGGACCGAGAAAATGAATGCCTGCAACGTAATGATCAGCACGTGAAACCAAGCCCATGCCCATTGCAGGGCTCCGCCAAGGGCCGCCCAACCGAGGCCGGCTCCAAACAACAGCGCTATCAGAATGAAGATCATCTCACCGGCATACATGTTGCCGAACAGACGCAGGCCGAGCGACAGCGGTTTCGCCAGCAGCGTCACCCCTTCGAGAAACAGGTTGAACGGCGCGAATGCCTTCGGCAGCGGATGGAAAACCAGCTCGCCGACGAACCCGCCCACGCCTTTTCTGCGCACGCTGTAATAGAGGACCATGATGAATACGGTGAGCGCCATTCCGAGGGTTACGTTCGGGTCGGTAGTCGCCACCACTTTCATGTGGCTAATCCCGACCGCACCTGCGGCCATCGGGAGCCAATCGACCGGCACCAGGTCCATGAGATTCATCATGAAGACCCAGACGAAGATCGTCAGCGCCATCGGCGCGATCAGGTCGTTCTTATGAAAGAAGATGGTGCCGACGAGGTCGTCGATGAAATCGACGATCATCTCGACGCCATTCTGCAGCCCGCCCGGAACACCGGCCGTCGCATGCCTCGCAGCGCGACCGAACAGGAGCACAAAAACTATGCCCAGGCCGGTCGCCCAAACCATTGAGTCGACGTTGATCGACCAGAAGCCCATCGCACGCGCCTGCTCGATCGACTCTGCAAAGCCCCAACTCCCATCCGCCAGCCGACCATAGGTCAGATTGGTCAGATGGTGCTGGATGTACTCTGCGGTCGTCAGCCCTTCGCTCGCCATTGAACTTCCCTCACTGCATCCACTTCCAAGCGCTGCCGCAGTTCAGCAACGTGCCAACAGAGGCGCCACCCAATACACGGCCTGCAAGGCGATCATCGTGGCGAAAAACGCCACCGGCTCGGGACGAAACCACGCGAAGGCAACGACCAGCAAGCCGAATGTCAGCACCAGCTTTACGATCCCGCCGCCGAGCACTCGCCGCGCCGCGTCCAACTCGTGCCCTTCGGGCACATTAGCCGCCGTAACTCGCCGCGCAAAACCCACGCTGGGCGCAATCACGACGATGCCGGCTAGCAGACCGGACACCGCATGTGCGCGGCCCAACAACAGGAACAGTGTCGCGAGCAGTACGGCAAGGACGCCTTGCACGGCCACGATCCGGAACGCCAACGGAACACTGCCTTTTAGGATTCTGTAGCGTGCCCCGGAATCGAATTCGCTTGCTCTTGGCGGAGCTTTTCCGGGTTCCACCTTAGCCCCCTGCGCAAGGCGCGCGTAGTATAGAGAGGGCCGTGGTACCGTGCAATAAAACGCCAATACGGATATCAACGTAGATGCGTCAGGATCCCTTCGAGCTCTTCAACGCTGCCATAACGAATGACCAACGTGCCGGCACTCTTCCCATCAAAGTTGATTGTGACGGGCGCACCGATGCGCTCTGACAATTCCACTTCTAGCCGAGCGGTGTCCGGGTCTTTGTGTCGGGCCGCGACCAAAGGAGTCAATGACGGCGGCTTCAGGCGTTGCCGCACCAACGCTTCGGTCTGGCGCACCGATAGACCGCGCGAGACCACCTGACGGGCCGCCTGCTCCTGCTCCATCGGCGCCAACGACAACAGCGCACGCGCATGGCCCATTTCCAGCTCGCCCTCTGCCAACATCTCGCGCACCGGCGGCGCCAGATTCAACAGGCGCAGGAGATTGGTGACGGCGACGCGCGACTTGCCGACGGCGTCCGCAGCCTGTTGCTGCGTCAGATGAAACTCTTCCGAAAGCCGTTGCAGGGCCAGCGCTTCCTCTAGCGGGTTCAGATCTTCACGTTGGATGTTCTCGATCAGCGCCATCGCCACGGCGCGTTCGTCGCTGACCTCCTTGATAACCGCCGGGATACGATCGAGGCCAGCCAGCTGCGCGGCCCGCCAGCGGCGCTCGCCAGCGATGATCTCGTAGCCACCGACGGCGCGATGTCTAAGGACGATCGGCTGCATCAGCCCCTGTGCTTTGATTGACGCTGCGAGTTCTGCGATACCTTCGTCACGAATGTTGCGCCGAGGCTGATATTGTCCCGGGTGAATCTGATCGATCGCGACTTCCGCCAGGTTTGTACCCAACGACTCGCCACGGTCGCTCGACGACAAATCGGTTGAGCCGAGCAACGCATCCAGGCCACGGCCCAAGCCCCGCTTTTTAATCACGCGCACCCTCCCCATCCACACGCCGACGTTTCAATTCACCGGCCAATGCCATATACGCCACCGCGCCTCGGGACTGGCGATCGTAGAGGATCGCCGGCAGTCCGTGGCTCGGCGCTTCCGCAAGCCGGATGTTCCGCGGAATCACCGTGCGGAACACTTTGTCTCCGAAAAATTTCAACAGCTGGCGCGAAACATCCCGCGTCAAACTACTGCGCGGATCATACATGGTGCGCAGGATGCCCTCGATTTGCAGCCCCGGATTTGCCCTCTGCTTGACCCCCTCCACCGTGTCGAGCAGCGCGGAGAGCCCCTCGAGTGCGTAGTACTCGCACTGCATCGGGATCAACACGCTGCGGCTCGCGACCAGCGCGTTGAGCGTCAGCATATTCAGCGACGGCGGACAGTCGATGAGCACAAAGTCGTAGCGGCCGTCGGCTTCGCGTAGCGCAATCTTCAAGCGTTGTTCACGTTGGTCGATTTGAAGCAGTTCCACCTCGGCTGCAGTCAAGTCGATGTTCGATGGCACGAGCTCGAATCCTGTGGGGCAGCGCTGCAACACGTCGGCTAGCCGCGCGCCTTTAATCAGCCAATCATAAACGCTGCGCTCGAGGCGACCTTTTTCAACGCCGCAGCCCATCGTCGCATTGCCCTGCGGATCAAGGTCTACGAGCAGTACGCGGCTGCCGGACAAGGCGAGCGACGCCGCTAGGTTGACGCTGGTTGTGGTTTTGCCAACGCCGCCTTTCTGGTTAGCAACGGCAATGATTCGGGTCATCAATCAGCATCCTTTGGCGCCACGCTCCCATGCTTCACTCGCAACAGATGATGCGGCCGCGCCAACCCGGGGATACGCAGGACCATCTGCTCCACAGTTGCTTCCACGCTTGCGACGTCTTTTTCCAATGCGCCGGTTTGGAAGAGCGCTTGTCCGCCCGGCTCGAGTACCGAGCCCGCGACGCGCCACAATTCTGCTGGTTTGGCGACTGCCCGGGAGACCACGGTAGCAAACAAGGTGCCGGCCCGGAAATCGACGATATCGCCAACGACCGTCACTACATTCGACAAACCGATTTCGAACTTTGCCTGTTGCACAAAGCGAATGCGTCGCTCGCTGCGATCGAGCAGCGTGAATTCGATGTCGGGGCGGACAATGGCGAGCGGGACACCCGGCAACCCTGCGCCGGTGCCGAGGTCCAGCACACGAGCACCGCGCAACAGTGGGGCCAACGAGAGCGAATCGAGCAGGTGGCGCGCAATCAAGCGCGGTACGTCGCGTCGAGACACCAGATTGAAGGCTACGTTCCAACGCCTCAACAACGAAGCGAACTGCAATAGCTGTTCGACCTGCCTCGATTGAAGCTCGAGCCCAAACTCCCGAGCTCCCGCTTCGAGTTCGTCGCCGTCGCTCACGCGGATGCGCGAGCTTTCCGAACATGCACGAGCAGGATCGAAAGCGCTGCAGGAGTGATCCCGGGAATACGCGCGGCCCGCGCGAGGTTGTCTGGTCTTGCCGCAGTGAGTTTCTGCTTAAGCTCACTCGACAACCCAGCTATCGCCGCGTAGTCGAAGTTCATCGGCAACTGAACTTCCTCATGTCGCTTCAATCGGTCTATCTCTCCCTGGGCGCGCACGATGTAACCCGCGTATTTGGTCTCGGTCTCGACGTGCGCGCCCGCGACGCCGTCGCCGATCATGCCGGCGGGCAGCAAGCCCTCGAGAGCGCGCATGGTGATTTTTGGGCGACGTAACAGCGACAGCAGGTCTGTCTGCTTGTTGACGTGCTCGCCGGTGCGCTGGTGAATTTCAAGCGCGATGCTGTCGCCCGGCGTAACTGCGTGGCGCAGCAGCGACTCTTTGAGCGCCTCTATAAGATCGCGTTTCGCGCAGAACGCACTCCAACGATCATTACCGACTAGACCCAGCTCACGCCCCTTCTCGGTCAGCCGCATGTCAGCGTTGTCCTCCCGCAGCACCAGCCGAAACTCTGCTCGACTGGTGAACATACGATACGGTTCATTCGTCCCGTTGTTGACGAGATCATCAACCAACACGCCGAGATATCCCTCATCTCGCCGTGGACACCACGCTGATTTTCCCGCCACTCTTAACGCGGCATTGGCACCAGCCAGCAATCCCTGCGCGGCGGCCTCTTCGTAGCCAGTCGTGCCATTGATCTGGCCAGCGAAAAACAGCCCTTCCACAGCTTTTGTTTCTAACGAGTAACTCAAGTCGCGCGGATCAAAAAAATCGTACTCGATTGCATATCCTGGACGGGTGATGTGCGCATGTTCGAAGCCTTTGATGCTGCGCACGAGATTGATCTGAATGTCGAATGGCAGACTCGTCGATATTCCATTAGGGTACAGCTCGAACGTCGTGAGTCCTTCCGGTTCGACAAATATCTGGTGGCTCGTCTTCTCGGCGAAGCGCACGACCTTATCTTCGATGGACGGGCAATAGCGTGGTCCAACTCCCTCGATTACGCCCGTGAACAACGGCGATCGATCGAGCCCGCCACGAATGATCTCGTGTGTCGTTGCGTTAGTATGCGTGATGTGACACGGCACCTGACGAGGATGCTCAGCGGCGTTGCCAAGCAGCGACATCACCGGGACGGGGTCATCACCCGGTTGCACCTGCATCACCGAAAAGTCGACGGTACGTCCATCGATGCGAGGTGGCGTACCGGTCTTCAGCCGATCCACACGAAATGGCAACGCGCGCAACCGTTCGGCCAACGCATTCGATGGCGCATCACCGGCGCGTCCGCCGGGGTGGTTTTCGAGACCGACGTGAATTCTCCCGCCAAGAAAAGTCCCGGTCGTCAGCACGACGGCATTTGCCAGGAACCGGAGCCCTGACTGAGTTACGACGCCGCGCACACGATCGCCCTCGACGACAAGATCGACAACCGACTGTTGGAACAGTCGAAGGTTGTCGGTGGACTCGACGATCTGGCGCACTGCCTGTCGATAAAGAACACGATCGGCCTGCGCGCGCGTCGCACGCACCGCCGGTCCCTTTGAACTATTGAGTACACGAAACTGGATGCCGGCGCGGTCGGTCGCCCGCGCCATCGCTCCATCCAGCGCGTCGATCTCTCGCACCAGATGACTCTTACCGATGCCCCCAATCGCTGGATTACAGGACATCTGCCCAATGGTTTCGATGCTCTGCGTCAACAGCAAGGTGCGGGCGCCGATGCGCGCAGAAGCAAGCGCCGCCTCCGTACCCGCATGTCCGCCACCGACGACGATGACATCAAAGTGTTCGGAAAAGTCCATTTCGAAATCTGCCAGAAGGTGCGTGAGTATAAGCTCCGGCCGTTTCAACAGAAGCTGCCGGAAGACGGGAGTTATTTGCCAATGCAGAAGCGCGAGAATATCTCGCCAAGCAACGCGTCGCTCGACACGGTGCCGACGATTTCGCCAAGTTGATCGTGGGCTCTGCGCAGGTCGTCGGCCAGCAACTCGCTGGCGCCAGCGTCCAGGAGCGCGCGCCTGCCGTTTTCAAGAGACTCGCGCGCGCGATTGAGCGCATCCAGATGCCGGCGTCGAGCGGAGAAAACGCCGACCTCGGGCCGATGCCCCACCGCCCGCAAGATGTGTTCTCTGAGGCAATCAATACCCGCGCCGGTAACCGACGACACACAAACCTCCGCGAAACCGGCGCCCACTCGTTCTCCGGGCTCCGCGCCGGTGAGGTCGATCTTGTTCGTGACGAGCGTCATCCGATCCGTCGGCAATGCTTGCTCGACGATCAGCGCCGACACCGGCTCCGACGCCGTCGCGTCTCGAACCAGCAGAATTCGATCCGCCTCGGCAATCTGTTGTCGGGCACGACGAATGCCTTCGCGCTCAATAGGATCGCCGGACACGCGCAACCCCGCCGTATCGACAATTCGCACGGGAATTCCGCCGATATCAATAGACTCCGCCAGCACATCCCTCGTGGTGCCCGGCGTGTCGGTCACAATGGCCCGGTCAAAGCCGAGTAGGCAGTTCAACAGGCTGGACTTGCCAACATTCGGGCGGCCTGCGAGCACCAGGTTGATGCCTTCATTCAATATGACGCCTTGGGTCGCCGTCTCGACCAGCGATACTAGGTTTCCGATCAGCCGTTCGAGACGCTCCACCACACGGCCCTCGCTCAGAAAGTCGATTTCATCTTCAGGGAAGTCGATGGCGCCCTCGACAAAGATCCGTAGGTCGAGCATTTCGTTGGCCAGCGCATTGACCCGCGTAGAGAAGCTTCCGGACAACGATCGCAGCGCGCTGCGGGCCGCCGCCTCCGATCGACTGGCGATCAAATCGGCCACCGCTTCGGCCTGAGCAAGATCGAGCTTCCCATTCAGGAATGCGCGCTCGGTGAACTCGCCTGGCCGCGCCAATCGGGCGCCGCCAGCAAGCGCCGCCGTCAACAACATATCGACCACGATCGGGCCGCCGTGTCCATGCAGTTCGACAACGTCTTCACCGGTGAACGACCGCGGCGCAGGAAAGAAGAGCGCCAATCCCTGATCGATTGTTTGACGATTGTGATCGCAAAACTGCGCGAGCGTGGGTGCTCGAGGCGGGATCGATCGGCCACAGATCGCGACGACGATTTCAGGAGCGCGAGGGCCCGAAATACGGATGATTCCGATGCCACCTCGGCCTGGTGGCGTCGCCACGGCCGCTATGGTGTCTCGGTCGAGACGCCCGTCCGGCTCAGGGCTTGGCAGAGTTCGCAGCACCTTCGATCTGGCGTGTAATGAACCATTGCTGCGCTAACGAGAGCAGATTATTGACCAGCCAGTACAGCACCAGTCCCGCGGGAAAGAACAGAAACATTACGGTGAACATGATCGGCATGAACTTCATGACGCGCGCCTGAATTGGATCGGGCACCGGGGGATTGAGCGACTGCGTTAAGAACATCGAGCCACCCATCAGAATCGGCAGGACAAAGAAAGGGTCCATCACAGCCAGGTCTTCAATCCACAGAAAAAACGGCGCCTGCCTTAGTTCGACGCTCTCAAAGAGCACCCAATAGAGTGAAATAAAAACCGGCATCTGCAGCAACATAGGTAGGCAGCCGCCGAGCGGATTGATCTTTTCCTTCTTATACAAGCTCATCATTTCCTGCGAGAGCTTTTGTCGATCATCTGCATAGCGCTCCTGCAGGCGCTTCATTTGTGGGCCGACGCGGCGCATGTTGGCCATCGATCGATAGCTCGCGGCAGACAGCGGATAGAGAACGATTTTTACCAGGAGCGTCAGAAGGATGATCGCAACACCCCAGTTGCCAACAACACCATGTAACCATTTGAGTACTTGAAACAGTGGTACCGCAATCCACCAGAGAAATCCGTAGTCAACGGTCAGATTAAGATTTGGTGCAATTGCCTCGAGGCGATCTTGATCCTTCGGGCCTGCATAAAAGCGCGATGTGAACTGTCCCGACGCGCCCGGAGCGATGCTCTTGACGGGTCCGGTGAATCCGACGATGTAATCCCCATCCTCGCGTTTCTGTCCGTAGTAGTGGTTTTCTTCGTCTGCGTCCGCAACCCAAGCGCTGATGAAGTAGTGTTGCACCAACGCCATCCAACCGCCTTGGACCGTCTGCTTGTAGGGGCCTTCGTCGAGGTCCGAGAACGTCAGCTTGTGATAGCGCTCATCGTCGGTAGCCAATGCCGCGCCAAGATACGGCATTGGTCCGAGCGTGTATGAGCTGCCTCCGTGCAGATCGCGACTATCACGCTTCATTTGCGCAAACTGCCGTGCCTCGAAGGGTTGATCGGAGTGGTTGGCGACCTCGTACCTGATATTTACCAAGTATTCGTCTGGGGTGAACGTGAATGTCTTCCGGATTTCGATCGAGTCTTGAAGCGCTTTAAGCGTGAGCTCGCCTCCTTCCGAAAAATCGAACTCATTACCCCCAGCGTCGTAGAGCGGCCGCCGACTACCCGCATCCGGCCCATCGCGGCCGATCAACCCGCTCTGTGCAACATAAACATGGTCTGAACGCCTGTCCAAGAGCAGGAATGGTTCGTTAGGTTGCTCGATGCTTACTGGATATCGAGGGAAGCGGACGCGCACGATGTCACCGCCCAATCGATCGACCCAAACCTCCATTGCACCGGTAGTGACCCGCACTAGCCGGTCAGCTAATTCCGGCGGGCGCGCGACGGCGGCAGGCGCTTCGACAGCTTCTAATGTCGAGGCATCGGGAACGTCCTTCGCCCCGTCTCGCGCCTCGGCAAACACCTCTGGGGTCTCGGCCACCGGCGTTGACACTGGGGCGCTTGTCGAACTGGGGATCGCCACTGGCTTGAGGTAGTCGTCGTTCCAAGCAAGCACCAGAAGATAGGCGGTGGCCGCAAGTGCGACCAGCAACATGATTCGTTGCATTTCAGCAGTGATCATCAGGTATCTCGCGCGGCTGGATTTGTTTCTGGAACTGGATCGAAGCCACCGTCATTGAGTGGCTGGCAGCGCGCCAAACGTCGCACAGTAAGCCACGTACCCCGCACAACACCGTGGCGTTCCAACGCTTCGATAGCGTAGGCGGAGCAGGACGGATGGAATCGACAATGCTGGCCGAGGAGCGGACTCAAAAAATAACGATAGGCTTTGACCGCGTAAATTATGATCTTACTAACGAGGTCGTTGCCCATTTTCTTTTCCGATGGTGTCCAAGAGCAACGGCCACAGCGAATTGGCTTCAATCCGAAACCGTTCGTGGTGCGGAGACTCAATGAGTTGGACGACAATATCGAGTGCCGGCAACCTTGCGCGTTGGACTCTAAACGTCTCACGTAAAACCCGTTTCACTCGGTTTCGATCAACGGCGCGTTTGAGTTGTCGTTTACCGACGATCAGTCCTAGCCGCGCGACGCTCAATTCATTCGCACTGGCGAAAACTCTGAAGCAGCCGCTGCGTGCCTGGAAACTCCGCAAGGTCAGCACGCGATCAAATTGTTGTTTGTGCGTGAGGCGATAGCCTCGCGGAAACTGCAACGCGCTGGCGTTCGGATCACACAGACAGACGCTTGCGTCCTTTTGCTCTGCGCGCATTGATGACCTTCTGACCATTGCGCGTGGCCATGCGGGCTCGAAAACCATGCGTTCGTTTGCGCTTGATAACGCTTGGCTGAAAAGTGCGCTTCATGCTTCAGGACCGCTTGAGCCAAAAGGGAGCGGAATTCTAAGGAGCGAGCGAATGGGTGTCAATTTACGAATATCTTCATTGGCTGAGGTGAAGAGAAAGGGATTGTTGTTGGTTGTTGGTGACCTTCATTTCTGTGGACAACGCTCGCTGAAGCCGACGATGCGCGGTTATGGCGTGCCGCCAACTCTGTGGATAGCGAGGCAGATATCGCTGTTCTGCCGGATAGAACTCTCGTGTACGAATGGTGGTGCAACTTATCCACAGGCTATACAGCGATTGATACACAGCTTTTGCACAGAACGTTGGCCGAATAGGTGGCCCGATGAAAGAAATGTTGGTCGGCTAACCGGTTGATTGTTAATGCTGTTCGTTCGATGACGATGCGTCGTACTTATTCTCTCAATGGCTGGGCATTGTGCAACTCAGTAGAATGTGCAGAAAAATGAAGCCTATAAAAATCATTACTACGGGGGCTGAGTCCGGTGGCAAATTCTGTTTGGCAGCAGTGTCTGTTGCGACTCGAAGAAGAGATACCTTCCGATCAATTCAATACTTGGATCCGGCCTCTGCAGGCGCGGCAGCATGAGGAGCAGGTCGTTCTTTTTGCGCCGAACAGGTATGTGCGTGATCAGGTTGAGTCGCTGTTCTGGGAGCGCATTAATGAGTTGATGAATCAGCTAGGGGATCCGACGAGTCCACTCGATGTGACGCTCGATGTTGGCAGCGTGGGGAGCGATCCGGTGCCCTTGCGAGCAGAAGCCCAAAAGCGCGGAGCTGTCGACCTCAATAGGACGTTCACGTTTGAGACCTTTGTGGAAGGTAAATCCAACGAGATTGCTAAGGCGGCGGCACAACAAGTTGCCGAGAATTCCGGACGTTCGTATAACCCGTTGCTTTTGTACGGTGGAGTGGGTCTTGGGAAGACCCATCTCATGCATGCGGTTGGGAATCAGATCTTGAAGAAGGACCCTGACGCAAAAGTTGTCTATCTGCACTCGCAGCGATTCGTCCAAGATATGGTCAAGGCGCTGCAGCTCGGAACGATGCAGGAGTTTATGCAGCACTATCGCTCGGTGGATGCGTTGCTGATCGATGACATTCAGTTTTTTGCGAACAAGTTGCGGTCTCAAGAGGAGTTTTTTCACGTCTTTAACGCATTGCTCGAACGCGACCATCAGATGGTGCTGACATGCGATCGCTATCCCAGCGAAATTGGCGGTCTGGAAGAGCGCTTGAAGTCGCGGTTTGTGTGGGGGCTCACCGTCGAGGTGGAGCCCCCAGAGCTCGAAACCCGAGTGGCGATTCTGATGAAAAAAGCGGCGATCGAAGGCATTGATTTGCCGCCAGATGTAGCGTTTTTCATCGCGGAGCGGGTGCGCTCGAACGTGCGAGAGCTGGAAGGCGCGTTGAAACGCGTCATGGCAAACTCGCGGTTTACCGGACGTCGAATATGTATCGAGCAAGTGCAACGCTCGCTGCGTGATTTGCTTGCTATACAAGACAGGCAGGTCAGCATCGAGAACATTCAGAAAACGGTAGCGGAGTACTACAAGATCAAGATATCCGATCTACTTTCGAAGCGTCGCAGCCGCACCATCGCGCGCCCGCGTCAGATGGCCATGTTTCTTGCGAAGGCGAACACGAATCATTCGCTACCGGAGATCGGTGATGCCTTTGGGGGCCGCGACCATACAACGGTACTGCACGCTTGCCGCAAGATCGCGGAACTGAAGGAGTCCAGCGCCGATGTGTCTGAAGATCATCGCAATTTGACGCGACTGCTAACGAGCTAAACAGAGGGAACTGCGACTGATGAAATTCACCACGACGCGCGACGCGCTGCTGCGACCACTTCAGCTGGTTACCGGCGTGGTGGAGCGACGGCAGACCCTGCCTGTACTTTCGAACCTGTTTGTTAGCGCCACTGACGGCACAGTGTCGATGACTGGGACCGATCTTGAGGTGGAGTTAGTCGCACGGGTCGCGGGATCGGTTGACGTAGGGCGCTCTGGCCAGGCAACAATCCCGGCGCGAAAGCTGGCTGATATTTGGCGATCGCTACCGGACGAAGCGGTAGTAAATATCGAGGTTGATGGCGACCGAGTGACCGTTCGGTCGGGGCGTAGTCGATTCACCTTGGCGACGTTGCCTGTGACAGATTTCCCGCGCGTCGAGATGGGGACAGGTGACCTCGAGTTTTCCCTCTCTCGCTCGGAGGTGCAGCGGCTGCTTGATCAGACCGCGTTTTCGATGGCGCAGCAGGACGTGCGGTACTTTCTGAATGGCATGTTGTTCGAAGTGACTGCGAGGCATGTGCGGACGGTCGCGACGGACGGGCATCGGTTGGCCATGTGCACGCTGCAGCGTGGCGTCCCGGGGACCGACCGGCTGCACGCTATTGTCCCGCGTAAGGGCATAGTTGAATTGGGTCGCCTATTGTCGGAGGCTGTTGGTGATGTGGGTGTCTCCATCGCGAAAAACCATCTGCGAGTGACTTGCGACGCGTACACATTGACGACGAAGCTGGTTGATGGTCGATTCCCCGACTACGAGAAGGTGATTCCGAAGGAAAGCTCAAACATGGTGACGGCAGACCGTGAGACCTTGCGAAGGTCGTTTGCGAGGGCATCGATTTTGTCGAACGAGAAGTATCGCGGTGTCCGGATGATCCTCGAACCGAACCAACTGACGATTCAGGCGAACAATCCCGAGCAAGATGAGGCGGAGGAAGTTGTTGCGGTTGAATATGCAGGGCAACGGCTTGAGATCGGCTTTAATGTGAGCTACCTCCAAGACGTGCTCGGGGCGTTATCGACGGAGCTTGTGCGCTTGTCTGTGTCTGATGCAAACAGCAGCGCGTTGATTGAAGGACCCGGTGCGGACGATGCAACATACGTCGTAATGCCGATGCGACTTTAGCGCTGCGCCAGGACAGAGTGGTCGGTGCGGCTAACCAGCTTGCAAGTCTCGGGAGTCCGAAATCTCACCTCAGTTTCGATCGATTGCGTACCGGGGTTAAACCTTTTTATTGGCCCCAACGGTGCCGGCAAGACGGCGATTGTTGAAGCGGTACATCTTTTGGCTCGCGGGCGCTCATTTCGATCGGCGACCATCGCGCCAGTGATTCAGCACGGCGAAAGGTCGTTAATTGTTCGGACCCTGCTCCACGACGAATCACGCGGTGAAATCGAACTGGGGATCGAGAAATGCCGGGACGGGCGAAGCGCATTGCGTATCGACGGCCATCCAGAGCGGCGTGCGTCTGAGATTGCGCGTCTTTTGCCCATCCAACTGATGCTTCCAGATGCGTCGAGTCTTGTGTTCGGGGGGCCGCAAGGACGGCGCCGATTTGTCGACTGGGGAACGTTTCACGTGAAACCCTCGTATTTGGAAGAGTTGCGCGACTACCAAAGGGCGCTGTTACAGCGCAACGCGGCGCTCCGAATCGCAAAGAGAAGCGGACAAACCATGGCACCAGACTTGGCTGTGTGGACCGGGCGGTTGATTGGTCTCGCACGAAACGTTGACAGCTCTCGGCAGGAGTATCTTGCGTCGCTGTTTCCCCTGGTTTCAGCCAAGCTGCGTCATCTCGGACTCAACTTTGCGCTCGATTTGTCATACAACCCTGGGTATCGCGAGCGCGCGACTCTAGAAGACTGTCTGCGCGAAAACTATGCGCGAGATGTACGGTTCGGCGTGACCCACAGCGGACCGCATCGCGGCGACCTGCTTTTATCGGTCGGTCCGGAACGAGCGACTGCCACGTTGTCGCGCGGTCAGGCCAAGATTGTGGCCAGCGCGCTTCTGCTTGCTCAAGCGGAATTGACCGCCCGAATTGCGGGGCGCCGAAGCCTATTCCTGATAGATGACATTGGGGCAGAGCTGGACGCCCGACACAACGAACTCTTCTTTCGAGCTCTTGAAGCAACGGAATGTCAGGTTTTTGCCACTGCAGCCACAGAAGTTTCGCTAGGCGCCGCGTTCATGGGCCCAGCGCGGAAACTGTTCCACGTGGAACACGGAGCGTGTGATTCGTTGGACAGCGAGGGGTTGTGATGTAAACGGGGACGTACGGTTCTAGAGCCTCAAAGTGCGCCCAGGACGCTCGACTCCGTCGGAAAGTGAATCGGGCACAAGGAGGATTTTGTTGGTCTGAATCCCTCGATGCAGGTTCTGGTCGACGATCCGATTGATGGAGCGCCCGCCGCCACTGCGCTGTGATCCACGTAGTGGCTCTTCTTCCCGACGATTCCCTAATTGTTGAGGAATGTGGCGGCGAGATTTCAGTCGATCCAGATGCAGTACACGGTATAGCGCCGGTCGAAGTGACTCTGACGACTCTTCGTTCGGGCGGTAGACTCGACGACCACAGCTGCCAACTTTCGGTTCGCCCGAGCGTGGCGGCACCGAGCGTTGCTCGGCACCGTCCGTCAGTTCACTCAGCAATAAAGGATTGCTGTTCAGGAAAACCAGAAGACGTCATTCGACCCGAAGCATCGGTGGCATCTGCTAACGAGATCGTAGAAAAAGTGGGGAGCGCGAAACCGCAGTCAAAAAAGCACGCCGAGAACGCGAACGACACTTCGATTCTCGAGCAATTTGTGCGGCGAAATAATGTTGCTTTCAACGTCGTGCGTGTCCCCGCTGTGGCTTCGGTTAGCCCCTCAATTAATCTACAGTCTCAACGGATGCTATGAGCGCGGGCGGCTTTCAGCAGCGTGTGGATTTGGGTTGGACTCTTGCCTGTCAGCGAATTGCGGCGGCATTGACGCGCCCAAATAGCGAATGATTTGGCGAAGCGTTCAATTGGCGGATCGATCGAGTTCGACGCGACTCAGATGCACAACGGCATGGGGGCTCCGCGAGACCAATCCAGAACAATTTTGGAAACGACGATGGCGCCAGCGTCCGACGGGTCTCGCGCGACCGTACGGAATGCAATCGGTGTCGATCAGATAGAGCAGCTGTGCTAGCCCACCGACCCCAATACCATATCGGTCGCAAACCTCGATATCTATCCGCGCCTCAGGTCTGCCATTGCAGTAGTCATAGCTATCTCAGCCAACTCATTGATTTCTTTACGTTTTCTTCCGTTTGTAGGAATCGGTTTTGAGACAACAACCCGGATTGTTCCGGATCGTTTGGCCAGGCGGTGTGGCGGCCAGAACTCGCCGGAGTTGTGGGCAACGACAAGCACGGGTCTTGCGCTCGACTCAGCCAACGCGGCACCACCCATCTGAAAGCTGCGCGATTCGCCCAGCGACACACGGGTTCCCTCGGGGAAAAGCACAACCCAGATATTCTGATCGAGGCGCGCTTTCCCTTCGCTGATCAACGTGCGCAGCGCGCCGCGCGGGTCGTCGCGATTAATCGCGATCGGACGCAACAGACGAAATGCCCAACCAAAAAATGGAATGTGCAATAACTCCTTCTTCACGAGGGTCGCCTGCGGTGCAAAGAGACTTTGGATGAACAGTGTCTCCCACGTGCTCTCGTGTTTGACGAATACGACACAAGCCGCCTCAGGGATGTTTTCTCGTCCGTCGACCTGGACGCGGATACCGCAGCACACGCGCAACCAAAGTAGCACCATCCGTGTCCAGCAGCCGATGACGAAATGGAAACGAAACCGATACGGAAACACCCAAGCCACCAGAACCGATAGTGCTCCCCAGACAATTGTCGCGACCACGTAGCCCGCATAGAAAGCAAGCGCGCGCAAGTTGACGAAGATCTGCGACATCACCGCGTTAGCAGCCAATCTACGGCCAACGAGAGGTCGTCGAAGACGCGGACGACCCCAAGCGCTCGCGCGGCTGCCTCGGTGCTTGCGCCGTTGCCGGTTCGAACCAGCACAGGTAAGCACCTGGCCGCGATCGCCGCTTTCACGTCCCCCAGAGAGTCTCCGATGACGGTCGTATCATCAGGCGTAGCATTCAGTTCGCGCATCGCGCGTGTCAGCAGGCCGGGTGCCGGTTTGCGGCACGAACAATGTTGGTCGGGTGCATGCGTGCAGCAGAAGATCCCGTTGATGTGTCCGCCCATGCGCGCGATCGCTGTCAGCATACGGCCGTGAATTGCGTCGAGATCGGCCTGCGAAAACAGGCCCCGCGCGACGCCTGCTTGATTGCTGCAGATTGCGACAGACCGACCCGCCCGATGAAGGCGTGCTATGGCTTCCAGACTTCCGGGAATCGGAAACCACTCGGAAGGGCGCTTGATATAGGTTGTCGAGTCTTCGTTGATGACTCCGTCTCGATCTAGCAGCACGAGCGACATGGAACGTACGTGAGTAAAAAGCCGCGCAATTTTGAGGTAAATCCGCTACACGGTCAAAACCGCTCGATGCCGTTGGTGTGGAGAGGATTCACTTTACATCCGTTATCACGATCTCGAATGGGGCGTTCCGACGCGAGAGCGCAACGCGCTGTTCGAACCGCTCGCTCCTGACGGAATGCAAGCGGGTCTGAGTTGGATAACGGCGCTGCGAAGGCGCTGGAATCTGCGAGGTACATTTTTCTAATTCTGTCCAGATGTCGTAGCTCGAATGGGTCCGCTTGATGACGCACGATTGCTTTCGCATTCGGGCGTGATCCGACACCGCGGCAAGCTCGAAGCGGAGCGAACAAACTCTGTACGGTTCCTCGACCTCGACATGGAAAGCGCTGACCTCGATGAACCGGCGCTGGCTACGATGAACGCTCCGATCGAACGACTGGTCAGAAACGATGTGGCTCAATGTCAACGGGAGCGCAAACGGTTCAAGCGGCCTACGGCGTCAACCGATCGGCGCTACCGGGTCGACGTCTTCTTGAGTTTTGCATAATAGAAACCGTCAGGACCGTTCACCTCCGGTAGCAACTGACGACCGTATTGGGTGGCGACACCCCAGGCAGCCGTGATCGGTTCGACAACAACATCGTGGGTCGAATTGATGAAACTGTCGATCACGCAGTCGTTCTCAAAACAGAAAACTGAGCACGTGCAATACAACAAGTGTCCACCGGGCGCGAGTACGCGCCAGAGGTTCGTCAGCAACTGACTTTGCAGCTGCTGATAAGGAAGCAAGTCAGATTCATACTTGAGCAGCTTGATGTCGGGGTGTCGGCGCATTGTGCCTGTGCCACTGCACGGGGCATCGAGCAGCACTTTCTGAAACGGCTGGCCATCCCACCAGTTGAGCTGGGTCGCATCGCCCTGGACGACGAGCCCCGGATCGACGCCGAGTCGCCGGCATTCCGAGCGCATGAACTCGCATCGCTCGGCGGCGATATCCAACGCCGTTAACACGATGCCGCGGGTTTGCTCGAGCAGATGCATGGCTTTGCCGCCAGGGGCTGCGCAGGCATCGAGGACGCGGTCGCCGGAGTCCGGATCGAGTAGCCCTGCGGCCAGCATGGCTCCGACGTCCTGGACGCTGACGGAACCCGAGGCCAGCCCGGGAAGCTCGGCCGTTGGAACGGGTGGGTCTAATATCAATGCCTCAGCTGATGCGCCAAAGTAGGCGCTCACACCGCGCTTTGCCAAGGCAATCTGGTATGCGAGACGACTAGTGACTGATAGATTGACCCGCAGCATCTGCGGCGCGCGCGTCAAGCTCGCCGCGAGAATTGCGCGCCAATCGTCGGGATAGTCTGCCCGCAGAAGATCGATCATCCACTGCGGGTGATCGAAAGCAGCTTCCTCCGATGAGGTGGCAGGGGGTGGCTCTGATGCAACGCGGCGCAGCACTTGATTGATCAATCCGCGCGCCCAGGGTCGGCCGACTTGCCGCGTTGCGTCGACAGTCTCGTTTACCGAGGCATAGGCGGGTATACGAGTGTGCCGTAGCTGGTACGCGCCGACCACGAGTAGGCAAAAGATGATCGAATCACGCGGCTTGAGCGGCGAGGTCAGCCTGGAGTCGATCTCGTCGGCCAGCGAGAAATAGTATCGGATGCTACCGATGGTCAGTTCATGCAGGAGCGGCCGGTCGCGCTCACGCGGTGACGCCTCCGTGAGGACGCGATCTAATGACCGGTGCCCGAACGCGACGTGGTGCAGCAATTGCGCTGCATCCCCGCGGATGTTAGTGCGATGTGCCAAGTATTTCACCGGTATGTAGCAGATCGGGATGACCATTGAGCAACGAAGCAATATCCAACTGCTTGCCACTCCCAAGTGAAAGCGCGACCCGGGTAATGCGCAGACATCCAGCCCCACACGCGACGATCAGCCCGTTGCGATCGACCTCGACGACGGTGCCTGGAGATGCCTCGCTCGGATGTTCGGTTGCCTCGCCGAACAACAACCGCATCCGGTGTCCGCGGACGAAGCAATACGCCGGTTGTCGGGAGTTCAGCGCGCGAATCCTGAGCGCGAGTTGGGGTGCAGCGTTTGCCCAGTCGACAATGGACTCTTCGCGGGTGAGCTTGGCTGCATACGTAACTCCGGCCGATGGCTGTGCGATCGGGTTCAACGTCGTCAGCTCTTCGAGACAACTCGTGAGGGTCGCCATACCGAGGTTGGCTAACCGATCTCGTAGCGTGTCGCCGGTATCTTCGTTGTGGATTGCCAACTCGACCTGCCGCAACACCGGGCCGGTATCAAGCCCCTGATCCATCTGCATGATCGAAATGCCGGTGACGCGGTCGCCTGCCATCATCGCGCGCTCGACGGGAGCCGCCCCGCGCCATCGTGGCAGCAGCGATGCATGCACATTGATGCAGCCGTGTCGAGGTATCGCCAGGACGGCTTTGGGCAGAATGAGCCCGTACGCAGCGACGACCAGCGCATCAAGCGCACAATCCGCCAGGGCCGCCGTCTCGCCGCGTAGTGTGGTCGGGGACTTCACGCTAATGGAGTGTGCTCTCGCGAGGACCTCGACCGGCGACGGCATCAGCTTACGACCGCGACCCGTGCGCCGTGGCGGTTGGGTATAAACAATCACGACGTCATGGCGACCGATCAAAGGGCCCAGTATCGTTGCTGCAAATTGGGGCGTACCGGCAAAACCTATGCGCAAGCGTGCCGGAGGAGACGATGCCACCGATCAGGCGCCGACGCGGTTTTGTTTCTGGAGCTTTTTGCGAATGCGTTGACGCTTCAAACCTGAGAGATAGTCGACGAAGAGCTTGCCATCCAGATGATCGCATTCGTGCTGGATGCACACCGCAAACATACCATCTGCCGTGAGTTCGAACGGTTTGCCGTCGCGGTTAAGGGCCCGCACCGTAAGACTCTCGGAGCGCGTGACGAGCTCATAGTAGCCAGGCACTGAAAGACAGCCCTCCTCACTCTCCTGCGTGCCGCCGAAGACTTGGATCGTTGGGTTGATCAAAGCGCATGGGGCGTCACGGCTCTCGGAAACATCAATCACAACGATGCGCTTTTGTGCGTTTACCTGGGGCGCCGCCAGCCCAACGCCGGGCGCGGCATACATTGTTTCAAACATGTCATCGATCAGGCGACGGATGTCGTCGTCCACGCGGGCAACGGGCAGGGCCTTAATGCGCAGCCTAGGATCCGGGTACTCGAGGATTGGGAGCAGTGCCATGAGGGTGTGATCTATCTCTAGTATTGGTGCAATTTGTGCTGCTAAGATTCAGAACGCTAATGATTTTTTGCTTGTGGACTAGCCGCGCTAATCGCGCTGCCCGCCTATCATAAAAGGATTCAAAACATGTGGAAATCGGTCCCTGTTTTGCTCGGCGCGGCATTGCTCGCGATGGCAGCTTGGGCGCAATCCACTGGAGACTTGGAAGAGTACCTTCGGGCGGACCATCCGGACTCCTACATAGTTCAGAAGGGAGACACGCTCTGGGATATCAGCGGGCGGTTTCTGCAGAAGCCGTGGTTTTGGCCCGAACTCTGGCGCGCTAATCCGCAGATCGAAAATCCGCATCTGATCTATCCGAGCGACATCATCCGCCTGGTGTATATCGATGGGCAACCCGCTCTGGTCCTCGAGCGCGGAGACGGGTCCCGAACGTACAAAGCTTCGCCTTCCACGGACTCGAAGCGCTCGCCGCAGATTCGCGCAACGCCGTTGGAAACCGCAATACCGGCGATCAATCTCGATGCGATCCAGGGGTTCCTCGTTCAGAATCGCGTTGTGACACCGGCGGCCCTAGACTCTGCACCATACGTGATCCAAGGCGAGAGTGAGCGCTTAGTTCTGGGTGGTGGCGATCGACTCTATGTCCGCGGTGTGATGCCGGAGAGCGAGTCGTACAGCTTTGTTCGAAAGGGCGAGTTGTATCGAGACCCGCAGACCAATGAGGCGCTGGGACTCGAAGCGACGTACATCGGCCTCGGCAAAGTGGTGGCCAGAGAAGGCGACATCACCACCTTCTTTATCAGCGACACGCGCGAAGAAGTGCACATCGGCGATCGCGCGCTGCCAACAGAGGAGCGCAAGGTCGATTCAACGTTTTTTCCGAGCGCTCCGGCAGGTGAAGTCGACGGCCAGGTGATTGCCGTATTCGGTGGCGTCACGCAGGTCGGCCAATTCGATGTCGTGGTGCTCAATCGCGGGGAGCGGGAAGGCCTTGTGAGCGGCAACGTGCTGGCGATCTACAAACGTGGCGCACTGGCGAAGGATCGCGTCGCCAATGAGACCGTCCGGTTGCCTTCAGAGCGCGCCGGATTGCTGATGGTCTTTCGCGTATTCGAGAAGCTGTCGTATGCCTTGGTGCTGGCTACCGAGCGTCCCCTTGCGGTGCTCGACGAGGTCAGGAACCCGTAACGCCTAAATGTTGTGCGATTGCCCTCGCACAGCAGAGTCCGCCTAAGCCTACTTTCTGTGCGCTCAGGAGCCGGTTCAATAGATCGACTCTGACGACAACGTGCATGCTTTGCTGACGCGGGAATTGAGCGCACTGCTGGGACTACTGTTGGGTCGTGGTGTTGGTCGCCGAACCATCCGCAGAGTTGTCGCCGAAACGTGGAAGCGTGGCGGCACAACTTTAGAAGCGGCGGCGTGCTTGCGGACCGACTTTGGTGTCCGAGTTGCCCGCAACACCGAAGTCGCGCTAGAGCTCGCGGCAATTGAGCGTTTGGGCCTTAGCGTCGTTCGTATTGGCGATGCACACTATCCGGAGGCATTGGCCTCTATCCCTGACGCGCCTGTTGCCTTGTTTGTGCGAGGTGACACGTCCGCGCTGGTCCGCCCGCTCAACGTTGCAATTGTCGGTAGCCGGCGCGGGTCGCCCTCGGGGCGCCAGTTCGCGCGGGTGCTTGCTGCGGATCTTGGACGCGCCGGCATAAGCATCGTCAGTGGCTTGGCAATCGGCGTCGATGGCGCAGCCCATCGGGGTGCGCTCGAGGTCTCTGCGACGACCGTCGCAATTGTTGGCAGCGGACATTGTCGTGTCTACCCCGGGAGCCATAGAAGTCTTGCCGCAGAAATAGTGGCTGCAGGGGGGGCGCTCGCGACGGAGTACCCGCCGTCGTCGACACCATTGCCGGGTAACTTCCCTGAGCGCAATCGAATCATCAGTGGCGTGGCGGCCGGGATCGTCGTCGTTGAGGCGAGCGTCAAGAGTGGGAGTCTGATTACCGCTCGCATGGCGCTGGAACAAGGCCGCGAAGTTATGGCGGTGCCCGGATCCGTGTTGGACGGTACTCATGGCGGATGCCATCGCTTGATCAAACAGGGCGCTGCACTCGTCGAAAGTGCACAGGACGTGCTTTACGCATTCGGACTCGAGCCGATCTTGGTCGCAAGGCGAGATCGACCCGAAGATCCGACCCTTGATCGAGTCCTTGGTGCGTTATCGCTCACGCCTGCGACCCTGCAGCGCATTGTGGCGTCGTTGGCCATGTCCGCGCAGGAGGTCTTGAGCGCATTGGTGGTGCTTGAGCTGGATGGATTTGTCGAGAGCGTGCGTGGCGGTTATATTCGACGGCCATACTCGAGCGGGGATAGCTGATGGTCTGGGTGGCGATCCTCATGGGCTCCGACTCCGATTGGTCAGTCATGGAGATTGCCGCGGATACACTCGAAATGCTCGGGGTCCCCTGCGAAGTCCGGGTCACCTCGGCGCATCGAACGCCGCGTGCGACAGCAGACTATGTCGAAGATGCACAGTCCAGAGGCTGTCAGGTGTTCATCTGTGGCGCGGGTATGGCAGCGCATCTCGCTGGGGCAGTTGCGGCCTTGACGATGAGACCGGTCATTGGCGTGCCCATTGACTCAGGCTCCTTGGCTGGCTTCGATGCGCTGTTGTCGACTGTGCAGATGCCTGGCGGAATTCCGGTAGCTACCGTCGCGGTCGGCAAGGCGGGGGCCAAGAATGCGGCCTATCTAGCAGCGCAGATGCTGGCGTTGAGTGACACATCTTTGGCTACGCGGCTCCGTATCGATCGAGAAGCGGGCGCGGCGCGGGTTGTGCAGCAGAATACAAGTCTTGCCGAGCGGCGCGGCAACAAGGGCTGACACCCAATTGCAGGCGAATGAGATATTCCATCTTTCCGTGGCCGCGAGCGTGCTTCGTGGCGGCGGTATTGTCGCTCACGCGACCGAAGCCGTCTGGGGCCTGGCCTGCGACCCTTTTGATGCCGTGGCCGTCTCTCGACTACTCAACCTGAAGGGACGTGCGATCGATAAGGGATTGATTGTGATCGGGGCCGACGAGTCTGATTTCGCGGAGGAAATGGCAGCCTTGGGCGAATTGAACGCGGCCCGGGTCCGGCGCACGTGGCCGGGAGCAGAAACCTGGCTCGTCCCCAATTGTGAGTTCCCCGCCTGGATTACCGGGGGTCGGACAACCGTCGCTGTCCGGGTGCCTGGTCACGGCCAGGCCCGCGAACTTTGCGCCCGCTTCGGCGGTCCACTCGTCTCAACGTCGGCGAATCCCTCTAACCGACCGGCTGCGCGCACGGCCATGGCGGTAAGACGATATTTTGTGCGCGGCATCGACTACTTGCTGCCGGGCAGCGTCGATGGAGCGTCCGCACCGAGTCGCATTCGAGCGGCTATGTCGGGATTGCGCGTTCGATGACACTACGATACGCGATCATCGGTAACCCGGTTGCTCATAGCTTGTCGCCCCGTATTCAGCGCATGTTTGGTGTTCAAACGGGGCGTCAACTGGAATACGAAGCGCTGCTTGCGCCCCTCGACGGATTCGTTCGCATGCTGCGGGCTTTTTTTGACGCCGGAGGTCGAGGGGTCAACGTCACGCTGCCGTTCAAAGAAGCAGCATTCGACTGGGTAACCAGCCACGACGAGTTTGCTGGGGCTGCGGGCGCCGTGAACACCATTGTTGTTGCGGCCGATGGGTTGCGTGGCTGCAATACGGATGGGATCGGTCTTGTTCGAGACCTGACGATTAACTTGGGCTGCGCCCTGAGACATCGACGCATTTTGATTCTCGGCGCTGGGGGAGCGGTGCGGGGAGTCTTGGGCCCATTACTCGGAGCGAGCCCCGATTGTGTGTTGATAGCGAATCGGACTTCGGCGCGTGCACGCGCTCTGGTGGAGCGATTTGAAGATCCGCGCCTACAGGTTGCGGATCCTGCGGCGCTGGAAGAACCGTTCGACATCGTCATCAACGGGACATCGGCGGGGTTAACCGGCGTTCTCCCGGACGTTCCCGTAGAGTCTATTGCAGGTAGTCTGGTCTACGACATGGTCTATGGAAAAAACTCGGAGCCATTTCGTAATTGGGCTAGCGAGAATGGTGCAGCTCAAGCGGTAGATGGCTTGGGTATGCTGGTCGAACAAGCGGCGGAAGCGTTTTTGCTGTGGCACGGCATTCGCCCGGATAGCACGAGTGTCCTGAGGCAGTTGCGCGAAGAACGATGATGAGGCACAGGCGCTTCATTGCTGGCGCTGTATGTGCCGCGTGCGGCGCAACTGATCGCATCGTCGTCGAATCCGCGATCGACGGGCAGCGGCAACGGTGTGTTGTATGCGGTCAGACCCAGCTAATACGGAATGTCGCGAGCATGGACACCGACAAGGCTCAACGACCCGCACTGATCGCGTCGTCGCGCGCAACGATTAGCGTCGACAGCGACGCACCGGGGAGACTCTCCGCCCCCTCCGATTATCTTTAGCACGTTCCGATAACGCGTTGAACTAAGGGGAAACACTTGGGCGCTCCGCGGCGTTTCGGTTGAGCTTTCAAGCCGCGTTGCTATAATCGCCGCCAGCCGCGGCACGGATTTGCTGAATTGTAGTGTGGGGCGCAGGCGGCGAAGTTTTTGAGGGGTGGTCACAAACGCCATAGCGGATGGCGGAACACCCTTCCCCTGAGAGAATACCCGACCCACTTTTGCGGAGATGGCCAGTGGCATGTGCCATGCCAGCAAGGCGCCGCAACGGGAAGAGCGCTGGCCGTCGATTGTTTGCAATCTAAAAGCAAGGTACCAAGGTGAACAAAAATCGTCTGATGCGCGTTCTGGTCGGCGCTTCCGTTGTTGGGTACGAAGGCGGGGCGTGGGCGGACGAGCTGAACCTTACATATGGTGCGACGTCAATTATGCATGACGTCTATGGGCTGCATATGTTCGTCCTGTACATTTGCTGCGCAATCGGAATTGTAGTGTTTAGTGCGATGGGGTATTCGATGTACGCCCATCGCAAGTCGGTGGGTGCGGTTGCTTCTCAATTCCACGAAAACACCCGCGTAGAAATCCTATGGACGATCATCCCTCTGTTGATCCTGATTGGAATGGCGATTCCGGCGACCGCGACGCTGATTAGGATGTACGACACCGGCGGCGAAGACTTGGCGATTGAAGTCCGCGGCTACCAGTGGAAGTGGCAGTACAAATACCTCGACGAAGATCGCAAGAACGCGCTGTCGTTCTTCAGCAATCTCTCGACCACGCAGGACGAGATTCACAACAGGTCTGCTAAGGGCGAATTCTATTTGCTCGAGGTGGACAAGCCGCTGGTGATTCCGACCAAAAAGAAGGTGCGATTCCTCATCACGGGTAACGACGTGATTCACTCATTCTCGGTGCCCGACTTTGGCATCAAGCGAGATGCCGTGCCGGGAATACTCAACGATGTCTGGGCGATCGTCGACGAGCCGGGTATCTTTCGCGGCCAATGTTCGGAGCTGTGCGGCAAGGACCATGGGTTCATGCCGATCGTCGTGCGGGCAGTACCGCAGGACGAATACGACGCCTGGTATGGCGCGCAGCAGACGGCGTACGCTGAGCGCGAGCAGATGGCCGGCCAGACGTTTACCGCGTCGCAGTTGATGACGCTGGGCGAGCAGGTCTACAGCAAAAATTGTGTGGCGTGCCATCAAGCGGACGGCAAGGGTGTCCCCCCGGTATTTCCAGCGCTAGCTGGCAGCAAAATCGCGACGGGTGATCAGGCGCCGCACATCAAACAAATTTTGGAAGGGGTGCCGGGTACGGCAATGCAGTCATTTGCCGCGCAACTTAATGCAGCGGAAATCGCGGCAGTCGTTCACTACGAGCGTCACTCGTGGGGTAATTCTACGGACGACGTCACCCAACCTATTGATGTTTTGAATTTGGTTTCGGCGCAGTAGGGGTTAAACATGAGCGCAGTCATTGAGACGCATCACGACGATCACGCCCACGGACCCGCGAAAGGGATCACTCGCTGGCTGTTCACCACGAATCATAAAGACATAGGCACACTCTACCTATGGTTCAGCTTTACGATGTTCCTGATCGGCGGCTGCATGGCACTCGTCATTCGCACGGAGCTGTTCCAGCCGGGCCTGCAATTCGTCGATCCGGCGTTCTTCAACCAGATGACCACCAACCACGGCCTCATCATGGTGTTCGGCGCGATCATGCCGGCGATGGTGGGTCTGGCGAACTGGCTCGTGCCTTTGATGATCGGGGCGCCCGACATGGCACTGCCGCGGCTCAACAACCTGTCGTTCTGGATCTTGCCGTTCGCGTTCGGTCTGCTGATTTCGACGCTGTTTATGGAAGGCGGCGGCCCCAACTTCGGCTGGACGTTCTACGCGCCGTTGTCGACGACCTATGCGCCGAGCACCGTCACGTTCTTCATCTTCGGCGTCCACATGATGGGCGCGTCCTCAATCATGGGGTCCATCAACATAATCGCGACCATCTTGAACATGCGCGCGCCCGGCATGACGCTGATGAAGATGCCGCTCTTTGTGTGGACGTGGCTGATCACCGCCTATCTATTGCTCGCAGTCATGCCGGTGCTCGCGGGCGTCGTGACGATGATGTTGTTCGACGTTCATTTCCACACCAGCTTCTTCAATGCGGCCGGTGGTGGTGATCCGGTGATGTTCCAGCACATCTTCTGGTTCTTCGGGCACCCCGAGGTGTACATCATGATTCTGCCGGCATTCGGCGTTGTGTCGCAGATCATCCCGACGTTCGCGCGCAAGCCGCTGTTCGGGTACGACTCGATGGTGTATGCAGTCGCGTCGATTGCGTTCCTGTCGTTCATCGTTTGGGCGCACCACATGTTCACCGTTGGTATGCCGCTCGCAGGCCAGCTGTTCTTCATGTACGCAACAATGCTGATTGCCGTCCCAACCGGCGTCAAAGTGTTCAACTGGGTTGCGACGATGTGGCGCGGCTCTATGACCTTCGAAACACCGATGTTGTTTTCCATCGCGTTTGTCATCCTGTTTACCATCGGCGGGTTCTCGGGACTGATGCTTGCGATGACCCCGGTGGATTTCCAGTATCAGGACACGTATTTCGTCGTGGCGCACTTCCACTACGTGCTGGTTCCCGGGTCGCTGTTTGGAATCATTGCAGCGGTGTACTACTGGTTGCCGAAGTGGTGCGGGCGCATGTATGACGAGAGCCTCGGCAAACTGCATTTCTGGCTGTCCTTCATCGGTGTCAACGTCACGTTCTTTCCACAACACTTTTCGGGCCTTGCCGGGATGCCGCGCCGAGTCCCCGACTATCCGCTGCAGTTCGCCGATTTCAATATGATCTCGAGCATCGGCGCATTCGTCTTCGGCTTTTCGCAGGTGTTCTTCCTGTTCATCCTGATCAAGACGATCAGGAGCGGTAAGTCTGCGACGGCCCGCGTGTGGGATGGCGCACATGGACTGGAATGGACAGTGCCGTCGCCGGCGCCGTATCACACATTCACCCATCCGCCGACCGTGACCGATGCTGAGGCGCACTCGTAAACAATGACGCCTCCACGTCGCGCGAAGCCTTGGAAGCTCGTTGTGCTCGTAGTCGGGATGTTCGGCTTCGGCTTTGCGTTGGTGCCGCTGTATGGAGTGTTGTGCAAGATCACGGGCCTCGGTGGCCGCACGGGAGATCTTTACGTTTACGATCCTGTCACCGTAAAACTCGACGCGTCGCGGCTGGTGAAGGTCAACCTTTTGACAAATACCAATGACGGAATGTCGTGGACGTTTCGTGCGGAGCAGCGAGTCTTGCGTGTACACCCCGGCGAGCTGAACGAGGCGAAGTTTTACGTACGCAATACCACTGACCGCGTGATGGCTGCACAAGCCATCCCGTCGTTGGCGCCTGGCAGCGCGGCGGAGTATTTCCATAAGACAGAGTGCTTCTGTTTTTCGCGACAGGTGCTCGGTCCCGGCGAGGAGCTTGAAATGCCGATGCGCTTCTTCGTTTCAAGCGACCTGCCGCGCAATCTGGACTCCATCTCACTTTCTTACACTTTGTTCGATGTCACGCAGCTCGCAGCTGACGGACAGATCGCAACCGGGGCTTGAGCCCAACGGTATCACTGGAGCAACGGCGTCATGGCGGCACACGATCACGCTAAAGATAGTTCGGTCTACTACATCCCAACCAACGGGTGGTATCCGGTCTTCGTGGCGTTCGGCATTTTCCTATCGCTGGTGGGCGTCGGCCATTGGCTGAACTTGCTCAAAGCGGGTCAACCTCCGAGCCATCTGACCGTCTACATCGGCATCACAATTCTTGGGCTGGTGTTGTACTTCTGGTTCACTAAGGTTATCCAGGAGAACCATGCGGGCATGACCAATGCGCAGGTGAAGCGCTCTTTTGTATGGAGCATGAGCTGGTTCATTTTCTCTGAGGTCATGTTCTTCGCGGCGTTTTTCGGCGCGTTGTACTACGCCAGAACTTTTGCGGTTCCATGGCTTGGTGGTGAAGGTGACAAGGGCATCACCGGCGAGTACCTGTGGCCGAACTTCTCGCCAACCTGGCCGGTGGTCGACAATCCCAATCCGGCGGTTTTCCCCAATCCACACGAGTCTATGGCGGCTCCGAATGTCGCGGCTTGGGTGGAATACCTGCCGTTCTGGAACACTGTAATTCTGCTCTCGTCGAGTTTTACTGTGCATTTTGCGCACACAGCGGTGAAGAACGGCAAGCGGGGCGCGCTGCAGCTCTGGCTGCTCGTGACGGTGCTGATGGGCGTGTTGTTTATCACGTTGCAGGGCTATGAGTACCATCACGCGTACACAGAGCTGGGGTTGACCCTCGGATCCGGTATCTACGGCTCGACGTTTTTCATCCTCACGGGCTTCCACGGCTTCCATGTGACGCTGGGAGCTTTCATCCTGCTGATGCAGCTCTTCCGGGCGATGCGAGGACACTTCAAAGCGAACGATATGTTCGGCCTGGAAGCAGCCTCCTGGTATTGGCATTTTGTCGACGTGGTCTGGGTGTGCCTGTTCATTTTTGTCTACGTGTTCTGAGTTGGCGCGGAACGCTAACGACCGTACCAGGGTGCGTGTAAGGCGAGTTCGCCAGTTGCCAGCCCGTAGCCAATTGTAACGAGCAGGGCGGCGGCAAATCCGATACGGATGCCGAGCGCGTACAGCGTCCGCTTCGAGTCGGAGCGCCCGCTGTCTTTGAGCAAAAAGCCGAGTCCGGTGAACAAACTCACGAGCACACCGCACAGTAGAAATACGATCAAAGCTCTGAGGAACAAAGGGTTGCTCGGCAGTTTTTGGCCAAGCAACTCTAACGCAGAAGGTTCATTGCAGTAAGGATGGCCTGATGACGCGCTTTCACCCCGGCGTGCGTATGACGTTTCTGGTTGCCGTGTTCATTCCGCTGACAGTGAGTCTTGGTTTCTGGCAGATCGATCGCGCCGCGCAGAAGCGCACGATTGAAGATGCACGCCTGGAGAGTTTCGGTGCGCTGCCGCTCACTGAGCAGCGGCTGACGAGCGCGCCCGCATACGCAAGAGTACGACTCGAAGGACGTTATGAAAGCGCGCATCAGTTTCTGCTGGATAACCGCACGCGACGTGGTGTGCCGGGCTATCTCGTGGTGACTCCGTTTAACACCGTGGGGGGGCAACGAGTGCTTGTGAATCGCGGCTGGGTCGCTGGGCCGGTGTCGCGCGATGAGCTCCCGAATGCGCCCGCACCAGAACGGGAGGTGAAGATCATCGGAGCGATGTGGGCACCGAGCACCTCATCCACTGACGCCGGTTCGTGGGCCCGTGCATGGCCGCTGCGTGTGCAAAAGTTCGACGGTAAAAGAATGAGCGAAGTAATCGGCGGAGCAATACCCATGGAATTCAGACTCGAAGAAGGTGAACCGGGCGGGCTCGAGCCAATCATCCTCGGGGAAGAAATGTCGGCGGTGCGCCATCTGGGGTACGCGGTGCAGTGGTTTGCCATGGCGCTTGCGCTGTCGATAGCATTTGTAGCGTTGGGCATTAGACGAGGTCGCGGCCAGTGACGATGGATGCTCGCTTGGTGAGACGCAATCGTATGCTGCTGGTCGGGCTATTCGCGATCGCAATTGTGCCGTTGCTCGGGGCTTTCTGGCTGTACGAAGCTTCCCGCTCGGCGGCTCCTTGGGCGACCACCAATCAGGGTGAGTTGCTGAACCCGATCGAATCCGTCAGCGTCCATCACCTGCTCGCCGTAGCTGAAAGCGCATCGATGAACGACAGCGGTCATTGGTGGTTGGTGGTGGTGACGAATGATGGTTGCACGGCGGCATGTCAGGCGGCCGTTCACCAGTTGCGTCAACTCAATATCTTGTTGGGGCGCGACTCGTCGCGCGTGAAGCGCAGTCTTGTTGCGCTCGGTAGTTCGACGCCAGAGCCATCGCTCGCGTCCACGTACCCGGAGCTGGTCTGGTTTACGGGCGATGCCAGCGCGCTTCGTTCAGGCGTCTATATCGTCGACCCGTTGGGCAATCTGGTGCTGCGTTATGAATACAGCGATGCAGGTAAACCGGTGCTTGATGATCTGAAGCAGCTGTTGAAGGTGTCGCACGTTGGCTGAGCAATCGATGAGCGGAGTGGACCAGATGACTCCCTCCTGGCTTCAACGAGGTGCTGGTCTGGCAGTCGCGCTGGCGTTTGTCGTTGTTGTGCTGGGCGCATACACGCGGTTGGCGGATGCCGGGTTGGGTTGTCCTGATTGGCCTGGTTGTTACGGCTACTTGTCTGTCCCCGGGGCAGCGGCCAACTTGGCGACGGCTGCATCGCGATTTCCAGACGCACCGTTCGAGGCACACAAGGCGTGGCCGGAAATGGTGCATCGCTACTTCGCGGGCAGTCTTGGGATATTGATCTTGTGCTTGGCTGGGCTTGCACTTCGCGGCCGCGCGTCCGGAGCGCCGCTTAAACTACCGTTTCTGCTGCTGGGATTGGTCGTTCTGCAAGCGGCGTTCGGTATGTGGACGGTAACGTTGAAGCTCTGGCCGCAGATCGTAACGACCCACTTACTCGGCGGGTTTGCGACGCTTGCTTTGTTGTGGCTGCTATACCTGCGCCAGCGGCGGCCGTTGGCGCTGGCGCCGCGACTGCGCCGCCACGCGGTGATTGCGCTCATCGCCGTGATCGTGCAGGTCGCCTTGGGCGGGTGGACCTCTTCAAATTATGCCGCGCTCGCATGCCCCGACTTTCCGACGTGTCAGGGTCAGTGGTGGCCGCCGATGGATGTCCGTTCGGGGTTTGATTTTTTCCAGGACATCGGACCGAATTATCTTGGCGGACTGATGGAGGGTGCCGCGCGAATCGCGATTCATATGGGTCATCGTATTGGTGCGATCGTAGTCCTTTTCGTCGTGGGTGCATTGGCGGTCCGCGTGTGGTCGAGCCACGATGGTCGACGCCTTGGGATCACCTTGCTGCTATTGCTGGCGGCGCAGATCGGACTCGGCATCGCCAACGTTGAGCTGTCGCTGCCGCTCGCTGTCGCCACTGCGCACAACGCCACCGGCGCAGTCTTGTTGCTCGGGGTCATTACAGTAAACTACCGCTCCTTTCGTTCCGAGGTCTCCCGATGAGCGAGCTGGTAGCGCCAATCGGACGCGCAGCATGGCGCGATTTTCTCGAGATGTGCAAACCGCGCGTTGTGCTGCTGATGCTCCTGTGTGCCGTCGTTGGGATGTTCCTCGCGACCCCGGGGATGGTCCCGCTCCCGGTGCTCGTGTTCGGCACAATTGGTATCGCGCTCGTGGCGGCGTCAGCGGCCGTGGTCAATCATATTGCCGACGCCGAGATCGACGCACGTATGGCGCGTACGCACCATCGACCGATTGCAACGGGCCGCATCACGACGAAGCAAGGGCTGCTTTTCTCGGCCATGCTGGGCGTTGTCGGCATGTGGGTGCTATACCAGTTCGTCAATCCTTTAACTGCGTGGCTGAACCTCGCGTCGTGGGTTGGCTACGGAGTCGTCTATACGCTGTTCCTGAAACGGGCAACACCGCAGAACATCGTCATCGGTGGATTGTTCGGGGCCGCGCCGCCGCTGTTCGGCTGGGCTGCGGTGAGCAACAGTGTCGAGCCAGGAGCGCTGTTGCTGGTATTGATCATATTCGCGTGGACGCCGCCGCATTTTTGGGCATTGGCCATCGACCGGATGGACGAGTACCGAAACGCGAATGTACCGATGTTGCCGGTTACTCACGGCGATGCGTATACCCGCTGGCACATCCTGTTCTACACGCTGATCCTGTTCGCGGTGAGCTTGCTGCCGTATCTGATCGCGATGAGCGGGCTGATCTATCTTGCAGCTGCTGCGGCGCTCGGCATCGGTTTTCTTTACTGGGCAGTGATGCTCGTGCGCGGAAAGGACCCGCGCGCGCCGATCGAGACATTCCGCTATTCAATTGTCTATCTGATGGCGCTCTTCGCCGCGTTACTGATCGATCACTATCTGCCGATCGGCATACCGGTGGCGCAATCCGGCGTTGCATTCGAAGTGTTCAACGGTATGTCCGGAGACGCGCCGTGAAACGCGGTGTGCGCACCACTGTTTTACTGTGCGTTGCTTTCATCGCGCTGGTTTTGGGAGCGCTCTTTTACAGCGTCTCGCGTGAGCCTTTGCTCGATGAAGCGGCGCTTCGAGAGCAGGGCACGTTTTTGTTACCTGAGCGTCGTGAGATCGCGCCTTTCAGCCTGACTGATCATCGCGGTGGCGAGTTCAACAATACGAGTCTGGCGGGGCATTGGTCGTTGCTCTACTTCGGATTCACCGCGTGCCCTGACATTTGCCCCGTGACCTTGTCGGTGCTTGCGCAGGTTGAGCAAAAGCTCGTGGCCGCGGGTCAAGAAGAGCTGCCGAGTCAGCTGCAGGTGTATTTCGTTTCGGTCGATCCAGAGCGAGACAACCCCGCGGCAATCGGACAGTACATCGACGCGTTTTCGCCTCGTTTCATCGGGGTCACCGGTTCACACGACGCGCTGGCGGTGTTCGCGTCACAGCTCAACGCGGCATTCATGAAAGTTCCCGACACAAATGGCGGCTATGTAATCGACCACACCGGCAACATCGTCATCGTTGATCCCGATGGGCGATACGCCGGGTTTATCAGGCTGCCGCATACGGCCGACAAAATTCTGCTGGCCTACAAGTCTATTGCGCGAAACAGCTGATCGCGCCGGACGCGATCGATCAATTACGCCAGAAGTCGCGCATCCACGTAGAAGAAGTGCGCGAAGTGTTGCTCTACGATTCGCTGAAACTCTTCCGGATTGTTGAATCGCAGCTGCGCGCCGGCGTCGCGCCTCAGCGCAACCGTGAGGCGCGATAGCCAGAAGGCGGTGGCCGCATATAGCGCGAACATCGGAAAGTACCAGGTTTCGGTCAGCGTCAACGGCCGTATGGCGTGATACGCACGCAGCAGGGCGAGCGTGCGGTCCTCGTCAAGAACGCCGCTGTTGTCGTTGCACCAATCATTCGCTACGACAGCAAGGTCGTAGATCCAAAAACCTGCGGCGGCGTGGTGAAAATCCAGAACTCCCGTCAGCCCGCGCTCTGAGAACAGCACGTTGTCGCGGAACATGTCGCCGTGGATGACACCGCGCGGTAGTCGTTTGACGTCTTCACGCCGGAGCATCGATCCGATGTTGTCGACCGCATCGCGCATAAGCCGGAAATCCGTGTACGAGATTCGTTCGCGGATCGACTCGGCGTGTTGCACCAGCCAAGTCTCGGTGCGGGGGTGATCGGGTGCCTGCGCGCCGAGAATATGGGTCGCTTTGTGAAATCTCGCCAGGAATCGTCCAACGGATTCGCACTGCCGCACCGTCGGATTGACGACATGTCTGCCGTTGAGTCGCGGCGAAACCATCGTCGGCTTGCCGTTGATCTGATCGCTCGGCAATCCCCTGCGGTTACGGATGATCGGCGCGACAGGCAGCCCCGCTTCCGCGCACGCGTCGAGCAGCGGAACCAGCAACGCACCGGAGCTCGGTTGGCGCTCGAGCATGGTCACGACAATGTCGTGAAGCCCTCGATTGTCGGCCACCCTAACGAAGTAGTTGGTGTTTTCGACGCCTTTGGTGGCAGGCCAATAACGTTCCAACCCGCCTAAACCGTATTTCTCAAGGAACAGTTCGAGGTCGGGCTCGTTCAGTGGAGTAATTGCAGACACAGCTTCAGCCTAAAACTCGATTATCGTCCAACGCGGAATCAGCATATCGGCCTGTTCAAGATCGCCGAAGCCGCGCGTATCGTCACGCGGCACCAGGTAGTAGGGCTTGCCCTGCTTCGGCACGATCTTGATCGCCCTGAGCTCACCGCCCTGTCGGTACTCATACACGGTGCGCTCTTCACCCACGACGATGGTGACGTCCGGACCCGTTAGCTCGTCGTCGCCCGACTGCGCAGCGAGTGCAAACGGGGTCGCGCAGGCGAGCAGCGTTGTTAGGATCAGGCAGCGCATCTTTGGGTATCCAGGCACGCGAATTCGGGTGCTGTGATAGAGTCGGCGAAGACTCAATCTTGACCCAATTCATGACCAACGACAAACCCCTGGTTCTCGTAGACGGTTCGTCGTATCTGTTTCGCGCTTTTCACGCATTGCCGGCATTGACGACATCCAACGGCCATCCGACTGGTGCGATCCGCGGTGTTATTGCGATGCTGAAGCGCCTCTCCAAAGACTATGCCGGCAGCCCGATTGCGGTGGTATTCGATGCCAAGGGAGATACGTTTCGGAATGAACTGTACGCGCAATACAAGGCGAACCGTCCGCCGATGCCCGAGGACTTGCGTGTCCAGATTGCGCCGATCCACGAGATCATTCGAGCGATGGGAATACCGTTGTTGATCATTGACGGCGTCGAGGCCGATGACGTAATCGGTACGTTGGCCACTGAAGCTACCCACAAGCAGCGTGATGTCGTGATATCGGCATCAGACAAGGACCTTGCGCAATTGGTCAGCGACCATGTCACGCTCGTTGACACGATGACCGACACGCGTCTCGACCGGGAAGGGGTCATCGCAAAATTCGGCGTGCCGCCGGAACGAATCGTCGATTATCTCGCGTTGATGGGAGATGCCTCCGACAACATACCGGGCGTTCCGAAGGTCGGCCCCAAGACGGCCGCAAAATGGCTCGTTGAGTACGGCAGTCTCGACGGCGTGATCGCACAAGCCGCGAACATACCCGGCAAGGTCGGGGAGAGTCTGCGCGCGAGCCTTGAGATGCTGCCGCTGTCTAAGCGACTGACGACAATCAAGTGCGACGTTGAGCTGGATGTAGGGATCGACGCCTTGACTCCGTGTCATGCGGACGAACCGCAATTGCGGGCGCTTTTTGGCAAATACGAGTTTCGCGGGTGGCTTGACGAGTTGCGCAGCGAGGTCGACATTCCGGCCGAGGCTGTCGTCGGCCGCAAGCGCTACGAAACAATTCTCGATTGGTCGGACTTCGACCGTTGGATTCAGCGCATCCGATCTTGCGGCCAGTTTGCATTCGATACCGAAACGACGAGCCTCGACTATATGCAAGCCGAGCTGGTCGGAGTGTCGTTTGCCATCGAGTCGGGCCACGCGGCCTATGTTCCGGTTGGCCACGACTATCCCGCGGCGCCTGTGCAACTGCCTCGCGACGAAGTCATCGCGCGACTCAAGCCGCTCCTCGAGGATCGCGCCCTCGTCAAGATTGGCCAGAATCCGAAATACGACCAGAACGTGCTCAAAAGTTATGGCGTCGATCTCGCCGGCGTCGCATTCGACACGATGCTCGAAAGCTACGTTCTCGACAGTGTCGCAACCCGACACAACATGGATGATCTGGCTGAACGGTACCTTGGCATCAAGACAATTCGTTTCGAAGACGTGGCCGGGAAAGGCGCTAAACAAGTGACGTTCAACGCGGTTGCGGTGGATCGCGCGACCGAATATGCGGCCGAGGACGCCGACATCACGCTGCGACTTCATGAAGCACTGTGGCCGAAACTCACGGCCGTGCCGCGCCTGCGATCCGTGTTCGAGGACATCGAGATGCCGCTGGTGGGCGTGTTGTCGCGTATGGAGCGCACCGGCGCGCTGGTCGATGGCAAGCTGCTAACCGCGCAAAGCGGCGAATTGGCGCGACGTATGGAAGAACTCGCTCGGGAAGCGTTTTCGCTCGCGGGTGAAGAATTCAATCTGGACTCGCCCAAACAACTGCAAGCCATTTTCTACGGCAAGCTCGGTTTACCGGTGTTGAAAAAGACCCCCGGCGGTCAGCCGTCTACCGCAGAACCGGTACTTGCTGAACTGGCGATGGATTACCCGCTGCCGCGAGTCATCATGGACTACCGCAGCCTGACCAAACTAAAGTCGACTTATACCGACAAGCTACCGTTGCAGATCAATGCGCGGACCGGGCGCATTCATACTTCCTATCACCAGGCGGTTGCCGCGACCGGCCGTCTGTCTTCGGCGGATCCGAATCTGCAGAACATCCCGGTGCGGACGGCGGAAGGACGGCGCATACGACAGGCTTTCATAGCCCCGCCGGGACGAACGCTGATTGCCGCGGATTATTCGCAGATCGAGTTGCGCATCATGGCCCATCTGTCCGGCGACGCCGGACTCAGGAGTGCCTTTGCCGAAGGCCTCGACGTGCATCGCGCGACTGCTGCCGAAGTCTTCGCCACCCCGCTTGGTTCCGTGACCGCCGACCAACGGCGCAGTGCCAAGGCCATCAACTTCGGACTGATCTACGGCATGTCGGCATTTGGGCTCGGCCGGCAACTCGGCGTCAGTCGCGCGGTGGCTCAGGAGTACATCGAACGCTATTTCGCACGCTATCCGGGTGTGCGCGTCTATATGGACGGCGTGCGCGCACGGGCAGCGGAGCTGGGGTACGTCGAGACGGTGTTCGGCCGACGGCTCTATCTGCCGGAGATCAACGCCAGTAACGGCGTGCGGCGACAGGCTGCAGAGCGCACCGCAATCAATGCGCCGATGCAGGGTACCGCGGCCGACATCATCAAACGCGCAATGATCGCCGTCGATCGCTGGATCGGTGAATCGAGCCTTGGGGTTTCGATGATCATGCAGGTACATGACGAGTTGGTGTTCGAGGTCGACAACGCGGACGTTGAACAATTGAGTGACGGCGTCGTGCAGCGCATGCAGGGTGCCGCAGATCTTGATGTTGCACTGGTAGTTGATGTCGGTCGCGGCCGCAACTGGGACGAAGCTCACTGACGCATTGAGCGATGGCTACTCGTGTTTGCGGGCGGCGATCGGTGGTGCCTCGGGAGTGGCGATTCTGAGGTGTTGTGGTGTCAGCCAATAGCTCAGCTTTTCGATCGCTTCATCGCGGCCGAGCCCTGATTGAGCCGAAAACAACTGCAACGAAAAGAGCGGCGGTTCGAGTCGTTCGCGCGCGCTTCGTAGAGCCAGGGTTTGGGCGCCGTGTTTGAGTTTGTCGGCTTTGTTCAGCAGTACGTGCATCGGCACGTTGGTTTGGCGAGCCCAGTTGATCATCATCAGATCGAAAGGTTCGAACGGTCGCCTGCAGTCCATGACGAGGACGATGGCGACGAGGTCGATCCGATGTGCGAGATATTCCTCGACGTTGTCTTCCCACAGGTGCTTCTGACTCTTTGCAACGCGCGCGTAGCCATAGCCTGGCAGATCGACCAGACGTCCGCCGTGGCTAGTCGTGAAGAAGTTCAAGAGCTGGGTCCGCCCGGGCGTCTTGCTGGTCCGCGCGAGGTGGCGATTACGAGTCAATTGATTCAGTACGCTCGACTTCCCGGAGTTCGATCGACCGACAATGGCGACCTCAGGAACGCCCGCTGGTGGACACTCCTGCAGCGTCGGCGCGCTCAATAAAAAGTCCGCTACGATGCGGTCCGGGTGACCACCAATTTCTGACACGTTGGTATATAATCCGCGCGCTTTTTGTGAGCGGCTAAGTCTAACAAAGCTATGCATATCATTCGGGTTTTGATCGGGTTGATCGCGCTGCTACCGGCTTGGGTGATTGCGGCGGGAGACGCCGAAGCGGGCAAGGCGCTGGCCGCACCCTGTGCAGCCTGTCATGGGCAAAACGGTATCGCGACAGTACCGGGTTCGCCCAATCTGGCGGGCCAGAACCCGCGCTACCTGGAGTCCCAATTGCAGATGATTCAGTCGGGGGTTCGCGCCGCGGCATTGATGACCGGTCAGTTGACGAATATGTCTGCGACCGATCTGAAGAGCTTGGCCGTCTATTTTGCGGCGATGCCGGCATCGGTCGGACAAGCAACTGGCGATCAGATTGCGCAAGGTGAACAGATTTATCGTGGCGGCATTTCCCACAAAGCGGTGCCCGCATGCTCCGCCTGTCATTCACCTTCCGGCTCCGGCAATGGTCCCGCTGGGTACCCGCACATTGGCGGCCAGCAATCCGACTACGTGGTCGCCCAGCTGACCGCATACCGTGAAGGCATTCGAGCGACGGATGAGGCCTATGGCCAAACGATGCGCCAGGCCAGCCACGGGCTGACCGACGGCGAAATCAGAGCCGTCGCGAGCTATATTCAGGGCTTGCACTGATGCGTCGATTCTCAGCGCGGAACCCGCGCTGAGCTACCTTTGTCCCGTCTCGATGAGGAACTTTGAATGAAGAAGACCACCGCGGCGTTCGTCGCGCTTCTGAGCTTGCTCTGCGGGATTGCGCGCGGCGACAGTTTTGAACTCGGCGTCAACTACGATCAACTACCGATACGTGTCGAAACCGCCGACCCGAGCAAGATTGAGGTTGTCGAGGTGTTTTCTTACGGTTGCTCGCACTGCTTCGACTTCCAACCGACCATTGAAGCGTGGCGAGCGAAGCAACCGGCCGATGTGCAGTTCCGGCGCGTGCCTGCGGTGTTCCGGGACGATTGGAAGATCCTCGCGCAAGCGTTTTATGCTGCTGAGGCGCTGGGTGTTATCGACAAGGTGAACCGCCCCATTTTCGAGGCGATTCACCTCAAAGGGCTTAATCCCGGAGATCCGGCGGTGCTGGCGGCTGTGTTCAACGAGTCGGCAGGCGTGGATGGCGAAGAGTTCCTGAAGGTGCTCAACTCTTTTGGTGTTCGCAGCAAAGTGCTGCAGGCAGATGCTCAAGGACGGATGTATCGGCTCAAGGGTACGCCGACCCTGATCGTCGATGGCAAATACACGGTGTATGGTCAGTCCGCGGTCGGCGGCAACGCCGATAGGCTTTCGGTGGTTGATTATCTCGTGGCCAAGGAACGGGCTGCGCGCAGTCAGGTCAAAGGAACTCATGCCCCGAATTAACACGCTAGAAATGCAGCCCGTACCTCAGTTGAGCCAACCATCGGTTGATAGACTGCTCCGATCGAATAATGGACGCGGTGTCGCGGCGGACATGAGAAGCGCGGGAGCACTTTCACCGTTCCGGTTCAGCCGGCGCTTCGAGCCACAATGCGAGGCCGTGCAGGCGCTGGTCAACCCGCGCGGCGTCGTCGCCGCTGATGCCCGAGGCGACGAGCTGCGGCTGCTGAGCTTCAATATCCAGGTGGGCATCAGCACCGGAAAATACCGCCACTATCTGACGAACGGCTGGAAGCATCTCCTGCCGCACGAAGCGCGCGTGGACAACCTTCGTTTGATCGGCGACGTTGTCGCCGATTACGACGTGGTGGCGCTGCAGGAAGTCGATGGGGGCAGTCTTCGCAGTGGATTCGTCAATCAGGTCGAATACCTCGCGTATCGAGCGAACTTTCCCTATTGGTACGCACAGTTGAATCGTGATCTCGGTCCGATTGCGCAACATGGCAATGGCCTGTTGTCGCGGCTCGAGCCGAGCGCTCTCGAAGATCACAAATTGCCGGGTACGTTTGCGGGGCGTGGCGCGATCGTCATGCGCCTGCGATTCGGCGGTGCCGACGTGCTGGTCGTTTTGCTGCATCTATCGCTCGGAGAACGGTCCCGTCACCAGCAGTTGTCATATGTGCGTGCACTGATCGAAGGAGAGCGTCACGTGGTTGTCATGGGCGACATGAATAGCCATCTGAGCGGGTTGTTGTTCGATTCACCGCTGGCCGATACGTCGCTGGTACCGGCGGAGAACTCGAAGCCCACCTATCCCAGTTGGCGACCGGCGTTGACGCTGGACCACATTCTGGTAACGCCGGGATTGGCGATCACAAGTTGCGAAGTGCTCGACTGCAGCCTGTCCGATCACCGCCCGGTCGCGGTACGGATTAGTGTCAATAGCCCAACGGGCACGCTGCAATAGCGGACACGAATCGGCGGCGAGTGAGGACTCCCCGCCACCGTTGCTGTTTAGTTTCCCGCTCGCTTGACGCACGCAGTCCCGAACATTTCCGGATACTGCTTTGGATAATCCGTCCGAAAGAACGCGTTGAACGCGTCGTGCGTCGATGGCGCCACGTGGCGCAGATCGGCGCGCGGGTTTGAGGCTGCCGCAGTTGCTGGCATACCGGTATTGACGGCGGCTTTCGGTGCTGGCGCTTCTGAGCAGGCTGCGATCGACGCGATAACAACTGGCGCCACGCATAGACGCCGCACATTCCGCGACCCGATGCCTCCTCCGTTGGCTACGAACTCTTGATCGATCCGTCGAGGGCGTGTAAAAAAAACGCCGCGCGAACGTCTCAGGCGTGATTGGACTTTGAGGGATCGTGCTCGACGACTTGTACCGCTTCTTGCAGTTCCGACGGTACTTTGTGCGCTTGCGCATCCTCGCTCTGACTGGGGCTCCCCGGCAACAGCGAGCGAAGGAAGTTGATGTTCTGATCTGCGAGTCGTTGCATCAACTTCAGCGGATTCGCGTTCAACACTTCGCGCATGCGCCGCTGGTACAGCTCCTGCTGCTCCAGAAAGGTCATGATGCTCTGCTCGAGATAACGACTCAGTACGTTCTGCATGCTATCGCCGTAGAAGCGGACAACCTGCTCGAGCACTCGGTTGGTCAATAGCGGCTCGTGGCCTTCGGTTTCCTGCTCGGCGATGATCTGCAACAGCACCGAGCGGGTGAGGTCCTTGCCCGTTTTGGAATCCAAGACTTTGACGGGGTCCTTACCGAGGATCATTTTTCGTACGTCGTCCAGGGTGACGTACTCGCTCTGCTGCGTATCGTAGAGTCTTCGATTGGGGTATTTCTTCAGAATCCGCACCGCAGCATGCTCCTGTCATTTACTATCGCGACCAGCGCAAGCCCATGGTATACGGTTTGCCGCAGCGCGGGAACGCACGCCCCGGATCTGAAAAACGCTAGTGCAGCAACCGCAGCAATCAAGGAGAGGCTCAATGAAAGTATCGGTTGATCTGGATCTGACGCCTGAAGAATTGCGACGTTTGTTCGGCCTACCGGATCTAACGCCTATTCAAGCACTCGTCGTTGAGCGCATCACCCGGCAGGTCGAAAAAGGTCTGGATAACAACCTGCTCGCCGGCATCACCCGGTCAATCATCACCGGCGGGGTTCAGTCCTGGGATGCCTATCAGAAATTGTTGTCGGGCATATTGAGCGCTGCAAAACCCGGCGACGCCAAGAAAGATGCGTCGGGCGCAACCGAGAGTTCGAGCTAGGCGTTCGAGTTACGCGTTGGCGGGACGCGGGCGTCGTGCAGCATAGATGGCATCCGGATAGATGAAACCGCGCACACCCGAGCGCTCGAACTTGCGCCATTTTTCGGCTGGCTGCGCGAGACGATCACCGATCACATAGTAGATCGCGGGGTTGAAACCCATGCCGCAGTGACTTGCATAGACTTCGACGTTATCCGTCTGTGGTGTTTCTTCCTCGATACAGGTTTTCCAGTTCGCAATTCCATCCGTGCGACTGTAGATCGCGGTCGAAGGCACCGGCGCCGGTCGTGATATGTCGCCCATCGTGCGCTTCAGCTTCTCGGCATCCTCGCCGGTTGCCATCTCGAATAAGCGCATTACAGCCGGCGTCGTCCCGTTGGTCTCGGTTTGCCTGAACGGTGAGCCGAGCGTGATCACCTGACGGATTTGTTTGGGAATCGCTTTGGCGATCTCGCGTGCGAAGATACCGCCGAGGCTCTGACCCACCAGGCTCACCGGCCTGCCCTGTTCCCGAGCGACATCGGCAACGGCGACGATGAGGCGCTCCATCAGCATGCCTCTTGGACCGAGATTGCGGCCGAATCCCCACGGAATCGCGTTGTAGCCCTGTCGACCCAGCCAGCGCCGCAACATCCCCGTTGACTGGCTGTCGGCCATGAATCCCGGCAGCAGATACACCGGATGCCCGTCACCACGCGGCATGCCGCGCAGGAACGGCAGACTGGGGAGCAAAGTCGACGCTTCGAGCAACGCGCGCCATCCCTCGGACAAGGCCAGCAGCGTTGACGGGGGACTCACCGCCGTCGTGTCGACCTGTAACGCCATGGCACGCTCCGAAATACTTGAGTCACAAGTAGCACAAAGCGCTGGGTAGGTAAATGAGCCGCACCGCACCAGATGTGAAGTCGTTCCCGCTCGGACGAAGCGCCACTGACGCTAACAATCGAGGGGATTTGACCGTGGCGGGGACTGCTCTAGGGGGTTGAACGTATTGCGGAATTTGCAGGTCCGCGCCAAGTTCGATCATTGTCTGCAGCGGGAGAGACCGATGAAACATGATCCGTTGATGAAGTCCGTGATGTCGCCGTTTCCGTATTCGGTGGCGATCGACGCGCCTATTCTCGACGCGCGCAGATTGATGCTGGAGCATCACGTGCGCCACCTCCCCGTCACACGTGCGCACGATTTGCTGGGCATCGTCACCGATCGCGACATAAAGCTCCTGTTGGGACCGGAACTCGACTATCCGAATCCTCGCGAATTGACGGTCGAGGATGCGTACATCGCTGACGCCTACATCGTGGACATCAACGCGCCGCTGGCCGACGTGGTGCTGGACATGGCAAAACAGCACGTCGGCGCCGCGCTCGTTACCGGACACGGACGGTTGGCCGGAATATTCACGACCACAGACGCGTGTCGGGTTCTTGGTGAGTGGCTGCGAGAGCGCTTTCCGAAAGATAACGACGCCGCGTAAGCCACTTCAGCAGATCTCGCCATGATCCCTGTCGAAGGGATTTCCGCGTGCCACTGTTCGGGATCAACGAACGAGAAGAGAGGCGCAACGTCGCGACACGGCTACGCCAGATCGTTTACAGCCCGGTGTCCGGCGTCGATTGCCGCATAAGCGTAGGCTTTGCCCTGGGCGTCCGAGCAGGCGATCGAAATTGCGCCGAAGGGTTGCCGGGCGCGAATCCAGAATGGGGTCACGACGTCGGGCGACGCATCGAACAGTTCGTTGTATTCGCGCGCATAGCCGTGCGGCCAGCGATTGATTGTCATGCCCGCGATGTCGCGCGCCGCATCGAACCCGTAACCACCGAGCATGCCGGTGAGCTGGCGACGCGTTTCGAGCTCCAGCTGTTCGAAGGTCGTGGCGAGTAGTTCGTAGCGTCCGGCACGAAACTGATCGACATCACGGCGGCCGTCGCCAGGTACCGGCGCGCGAGACATATGCACCACAATCGGTTCGTTGGGGGATTGCGGGAACCGATAAGAGCCGAGCGAGACCGGAAAGTCGAGCATGCCGAACGGGTAGTAGCCGGTCGGGCAATAGAACTGGTCGATGCCCGCGGCAGCGAACGACTGCCAGTTGCGTAACACGACATTCGTGTATACCAGCGGCGTTCTCACCGCCTCGGCCAGCGCGCTGCGTTGCTCTTCGGCGAGCTCCGGCAGCAGGTACGGAATCATCGCGTTGTAACACGCCAGCACACATTGTCGTCCGCGGACACGCTCGAGCACGCCGCCGCGTGCATATGTGACGATGACGCCGGCAGCGCCCGGCTGCACGCGCAGCGCGGTGCTGTTGAGCCGGATCCGCAGCCGCGCCGCCGATTCGTCGAGCCGCGTGTAGTCGAAGCGTGCCGTGACAACATCTTCCATCGTGTGGCCGGGTGCGACCGCTGGAATAAGCGTGCGCACCAACGAACGGGCGATGCTGGCGTTGCCATCGGGGAAGTGAAAAATGTACGGCTCGTCCTCGGGATACGGGTTGTCGACGGCATCGAACGGCAGCCCGCTGAAGCCGGGTTGTCCGAGGCGATAACCTTCGAGGGCCGACAACGCGTCGTAGTTGAGTCCCCAGAACGGGTTTGGAATGTTCTTCAACAGTGTCGCGGTCTCGTCGCCAACGCCGACGGTGTTGCGCAGGTAGTCGAGGTACGACGTTCGACGCAGCAGCTCCAAGCGCTGCTGCGTTGAACGCCCGGGTAGAAAATCCGCCTCGGAGTACAGCCGTTCGAGGTCTGCGCGACCTCGCGGCGTAACCGGGAATGCCGCCAGTGCCGCGGCGGATGGACGCGCCTCGGCGAGGCGGCTCTGGACGATCGTATTGCGGGTGAACGGACCCGCCGCGAAGTGAATGCCGCGCGACAGACCAAGATCACTGTAGAACTTCTGATCGAACGCTGCATAGAAGCGCTGGGTATCGATGCCGAGCGTGACCAGCAGCTGTTTGGCGACTGCGCTGTAGTGCGCAGGCCCATCGATCGACTGACTGCCGCCGTAGCCGATCAGTTGGCCGCCGGGCGCTGCGAATTCGTTGCGTTTGGCGTGGCCACCGAAGTCGTCGTGGTTGTCCAACAGCAGGATCCGTGCCCGCGGATGCTTTTCGCGATAATAAAAGGCCGCCGCGAGTCCTGATATCCCGGCGCCGACAATCACCAGGTCGTATTCGCCATCGACCACGGTGGCGTCGGATGCGAACTGTTTGTGCTCGAGCGCCAGCGCATGCGCGGCTTCGAACGATCCTACATGGCTGCCGCGCAGGCCCGTCAATGCGGGTGGATAGTTGGCCGCTTTGGCGCCCCTCAATGGAGTGGTGGCGAGCGTGGCGCCGCTCACCAGGACGCCGTTCAAGAAGTCGCGCCGGGTGATCGAAGTTGCCAGGCCGAGGTCTTTGTCTTCGCCTCGCTCGCTCATGTTATAGGCCTCCAAAAGCAGCTAAGATCGGGTGCTGTGCGCAGGATAGTGCCTGATGGTCGGTGAGTTGCCCAACCCGAACGAGCTCAGTCTGGACCCATCCGATAACCCCTTGCGACGAGCAACACCATAGACGTTGATCGTTCAGTGCGACGCCTGTTCCGGTCAGCGGCGCGGTGGATTTTTTGGGCGTTGCCGGTGGTGGCTGCAGTACCTCTCGTTGCCGCGACTGATAAAGTCGTCAATGTCTTCAGTTGGACCAACTACATCGATTCCGAGGCGATTCCGTCGTTCGAGAAGAAGACCGGAATCAAAGTGGTCTACGACCTGATGGACACCAACGACGCGCTGGAAGCGAAACTCCTTGCCGGAAGATCCGGCTACGACGTCGTTTTGCCGTCGGCGCATTTCTTCGCGATGCAAGCCAAAGGCGGGCTGTATCAGCCGATCCCGAAGGACAAGCTCAAAAATTACGGCAATCTGGATCCGGTGCTGCTGAAGAAGCTCGAGCGGTTCGATCCGGGCCATGTCTATGCTGTCCCCTACATGTGGGGCACCACCGGCGTTGCGTTCAACGTTGACGCGATCGGCAAGCGCATGCCGGACGCGCCGCTCGACAGCTGGCGGATGATCTTCGATCCGGCCATCGTCGAGCGCTTCAAGGATTGTGGTGTTGCGATCGTTGACTCCGGTGAGGACGTCGTCGAATCGGCGCTGATCTATCTCGGGCGAGACCCGGACTCGGAGAATCCCGACGACCTGAAAGCGGCCATCGATACGATCGCGAAAATCCAGCCGTATCTGCGGTATTTCAACTCGACGAGCTATGTTGACGATCTTGCCAACGGCGAGATCTGCCTTGCGCTCGGTTACTCCGGGGACGTGTTCCAAGCGGCGCGAAATGCGCGCCCCGGCGTCAAGATCGCTTATCGAATTCCAACCGAAGGCGCGATTCTCTGGATCGATGTCATGGCGATTCCAAATGATGCGCCGCATCTCGACGCTGCTACCAAATGGATCGACCACATTCTCGACCCGGCGGTCGTGGCCTCGATATCGAACACGATCTGGTATGCAAATCCGAATAAGGCGTCGCGTCCGCTGCTCGACCCCGCCATCCGCGACAACCCGATCGTTTTTCCACCGGATGCCGTGATGGCTCGACTGGTTGCCGTGGGACCCAAATCGCAACGGTTCGTTCGTATGCGCAATCGGGCATGGACACAAGTCAAAGCGGGCGGCTGACCGCCGAACCGCTGGTCCGCTTTATCGGCGTTACCAAACGCTTCGGCGACGTGGTTGCCGTCGACGACGTCACCCTGGATATCGCCGAAGGCGAGTGTTTTGCGCTGCTAGGCGGTTCCGGCAGCGGCAAAACGACGCTGCTGCGGTTGCTGGCCGGATTTGAAAAGCCGACAACGGGTCGCATGCAGATCGGCGCGCAGGACATCACCGACGTACCTCCGCACCGTCGTCCGGTGAACATGATGTTCCAGTCCTATGCGCTGTTTCCGCACATGAACGTCGAACGTAATGTAGGTTTCGGATTGCGGCAGGAAGGTCTGCCTAAGGCGGAGATCCGAGAACGCGTCGCCGCAGGGCTCGAGCTGGTGAAAATGGAAGACTTGGCAAAACGCCGTCCGGATCAGCTCTCCGGCGGCCAACGCCAACGTGTTGCGCTGGCGCGGGCGCTGGTCAAACGCCCCCGAGTTCTATTGTTGGATGAACCGCTCGCGGCGTTGGACAAGCGGCTGCGCGAACAGACGCGATTCGAGATGATGCGGATTCACGACGAGGTAGGCATCACCTTCATCGTCGTCACGCATGACCAGGAGGAGGCAATGAGCCTGGCGACGCGTATCGGCGTCATGAACGCCGGGAAGATTGTGCAGACGGGTTCGCCACGAGAGATCTATGAAGCGCCGATCAATCGTTTTGTTGCGGACTTCATCGGCTCGGTAAATCTTTTCGAAGGCCGGGTTGTGCAGCAGACCGACGGTGTGGTGACGCTCGATATACCGGCGATTCCCGGCGGAGCCAAGGTGCGCCACGATGCAACGCTGCCGATCGGTAGCGTGTGTGCGTTGGCGCTGCGGCCGGAAAAGCTGGTGCTCTCGCGCGAAGATCCCGGACCCGATGCGGTAAATCGTATCCATGGCGTGGTCGCCGAGATCGGTTATCTGGGTGCCTCGTGCATATTCAGGATTCGTGCCGATAGCGGCCAAACCATTCAGGTGATGCAGCCGAACCAGGCTCGCGACCTGTCACTGGCGTACCAACGGGATGAAACCGTGTGGGTTGCCTGGTCGCTCGAGAGCGGAGTGTTGATCGTTGGATGATGCAGGACGCCGTCGCTGGGGCCGGCGGTTCGTCATCGGCACGCCATATTTGTGGTTGGGCTTGTTCTTCCTGGTCCCGTTTGCGCTGGTCCTGAAGATCTCGTTCTCGGAACCGATCATGGCGCAACCCCCGTACGGGCCGCTGTGGGAGACCGACGCCAACGGTCAGTTCGAGGTGACCGCAAGCACCGATAACTTCGCCTATCTGGTTGATGACCCGTTCTACCGAAACGCCTATTTGAAGTCGGTCAAAACGGCGTTGTTATCGACGCTGATCGCGTTGCTGATCGGCTATCCGATGGCATACGGAATCGCGCGCGCGACGCCGACCTGGCGCAACACGCTGCTGATGCTGGTGGTGCTGCCGTTCTGGACATCCTTTCTGATCCGGGTTTATGCATGGAAAGTGTTGTTACAGGGCAACGGCCCGATCAACGCTTTGCTGATGTATCTGGGTATCGTCGATCAACCAGTGCAGATGCTGTACACCGACTTCGCGATCTATCTCGGAATCGTCTATTCGTATCTGCCGTTCATGGTGTTGCCGCTGTACGCGGCGCTCGAGCGCCTCGATCTGACGCTGAACGAAGCGGCCGCCAATCTCGGCGCGGCGCCGTGGCGAGTATTTGTTGTCATAACGTTGCCGTTGTCGCTGCCGGGCATCATCGCCGGCTGTGGTCTGGTATTTATCCCGGCGGTCGGTGAGTTCGTGATACCGGAGATGCTCGGCGGGCCGGACGCGGCAATGATCGGCCGCGTGTTGTGGAATGAGTTCTTCGCGAATCGTGATTGGCCGGTGGCCAGCGCGGTGGCGATTGCGATGCTTTTATTCCTGGTGGTGCCGATCATGCTGTTTCAGCGCTACCAGACGCGCGCGGAAACGCCATGAGCGTGCGACTCTACAGCGTTGTGGCGTTAGCGTTTGCGTTCCTGTATCTGCCCATCGCGGCACTCGTCGTCTACTCGTTCAACGCAAGTCCCCGGGTCACAGTCTGGCAAGGCTTCTCGACCCGGTGGTACGCGGTGTTGCTCGACGATGCGCAGATCATCGATGCGGCGCTGCTGAGTCTGCGGATTGCAGCAATGAATGCGACCTTCTCCGTTGCACTGGGCACGCTGGCCGCGTTTGCCATGGTGCGTTACACGAAGTTCCGCGGGCGGACCCTGTTCACAGGCCTCGCTGCCGCACCGCTGGTGATGCCCGAAGTCATCACCGGTCTGTCGCTGTTGTTGTTGTTCGTCGCGTCGGAATCGCTGTTCGGGTGGCCGGCACAGCGCGGCATCACGACGATCACCATCGCCCACATCACCTTCTCGCTGGCGTTTGTTGCGGTGCTAGTGCAGGCGCGGTTGTCGACCTTCGATCGATCGCTGGAGGAGGCCGCGCTCGATCTTGGTGCGCCGCCGTGGAAGGTCTACCTCGTTATTACGTTGCCGCTGATCGCGCCCGCGTTGGTCAGCGGCTGGCTGCTCGCCTTCACATTGTCGTTAGACGATCTGGTGATCTCGAGCTTCGTCTCGGGGCCCGGATCCAGCACGCTGCCGATGGTGGTGTTCTCGATGGTGCGCCGCGGTCTGTCGCCCGAGATCAACGCGCTGGCAACGCTGTTCATCGCCGTCATCAGTGTCGGTGTCGTCGCATCGATGCTGATTGCGCGTCGTGGGCTCACGTCGCCGCCCCGCTGACGCGCGTCAGATCCGATCGCGCAACGCGAAATACAGCATGCCGAGCACCATACCCGGCCAGCGCAGCCAACGTCCGCCGGGAAATGACCGCGTCGGCAGCGCGGCGAATGCGTCGAAGCGTTCGGTGTTGCCGCAAATCGTTTCGGCCAGCAATTGGCCGGCCAGATGCGCCAGTCCGAGCCCCTGACCCGAGTAGCCGTGCGCAAAATACACATGGGCGCTCAGCCGGCCGAAGTGCGGCATGCGGCTGCGCGTAATTGCCAACGTGCCGCCCCATGCATAGTCGATCGCAGTCCGCTCGAGCTGTGGATAGATTTTCAGCATGTACGGCCGGACGAAGCCGGCGATGTCCGACGGAAAGCCGCTGCGATAATTCTCGCCGCCGCCGAACAGCAGCCGCCGGTCGGGCGTCATGCGGAAATAGTTGATGACGAAGCGTGAGTCGCCGACCGCGATGCGCCGCGGATTGATTTCGTTGGCGAGCGCTTCGTCGAGCGGTTCCGTTGCAATGATGAAGTTGTTGATAGGCATGATGTGCCCGGCCAGCTTCGGCGCAAGATTACCGAGGTGACCGTTGGCGGCCAGGATCAGGTGGTCGGCGATGATGGATCCGTTGGCGGTGTGCACGGTGACCGTGCCGTCATCGTCGAAGCCGCTTGCCCGAGTCTGTTCGTAGATGCGCACACCGAGTGCGAGGCAGCCTCGGGCGACCCCAAGCGCAAGATTCAACGGATGCAGATGCGCCGCGTCCCGGTCGAGGTAGCCGCCGTAGTACACGTCGGTACCGAGCAGCTCGCGAGTCTGGCGCGCATCGAGTTTTTCCAGTCCTTGGCAACCGTATTGCGTCGTCAGCTTGTCGACCAGCGCGTGGTACTGCGGTACGTAGCGTTGCCGGTGCGCGACCACGGCGACGCCCGGCGTCAGATCACAATCGATCGCGAGATCAGCAATCAGTTGTTTCACCAGAAGTTTTGCCGCCTCGCCGAGATTCCAGAGCAAGCGAGTCCGGGTCGGTCCAAACCGGGACTCGAGCCAGTCGACGTCCCGGCGTTGTCCGCCGTAGAGCTGCCCGCCATTACGTCCGGATGCGCCCCAGCCGATGCGTTGGGCTTCCAGTACCACAACACTTTTGCCGCTGCGCGCAAGCTGTAGCGCGGCCGACAATCCGGTGAAGCCGGCGCCGATCACACAAACGTCGGCGTGAACTCCCTGCACATCGAGCGGAGGTTGTTCGGCGAGGACGTTGGCCGTCGCTGCGTAATACGAACTCGGGTACATCGAACGCCTGAGATGGTTGGGCAGCCGGAAGTGTTGGTCCGCGTCACATTGGGGTCAATGGCGTTCCGCTGTAGACTGGCTGCGTGTACTGCAATCCGTCGGCGTTTTATGTCGAGTGATACGGAAAAGTGGCTGATTGAGCATCGCATCGACGAAGTCGAGGCAATCGTTCCGGACATTGCCGGCGTCGCACGCGGCAAGTTCTTCCCGGCGAAAAAATTCCTGAAGCACAACCTGCGCATCCCCGAATCGATCTTCATTCAGGGGGTCACCGGCGACTATGGCGAAGTCGACGACGACCGGTTCGACATCGACCGCGATCTGCTGCTGGTCCCCGACTTCAACACCATGCGCTCGGTACCCTGGGCGTCGGAGCCGACGGCGAGTGTGATCGTCGACTGCTACCGGCAAGGCATGGTGCCGCTCGAGCACGCACCACGGCAGGTGCTCAAACGTATTCTGAAGCTGTACGCCGACAAGGGTTGGAAGCCGATCATCGCACCGGAGGTCGAGTTTTACCTTGTCCAACAGAACAAGGACCCGGATTACCCGCTGGAAGCGCCGGTCGGACGCGCGGGGCGCAAAGAAGGGGCGGGCAGGTCATACAGCATCGACGCGGTGAATGAGTTCGACCCGATCATCGAAGACATCTACGACTACTGCGAAGCGATGGAGGTCGACGCGGACTCGCTGTCCCACGAGGACGGCGCCGGTCAGCTCGAGGTCAATTTCCTGCATGGCGATCCGCTGGAACTGGCGGACCAGGTTTTCCTGTTCAAACGGATTGCGCGTGAAGCTGCATTCAAGCACGGGATTTATGCAACGTTCATGGCCAAGCCGATGGGCGGCGAACCCGGCAGCGCGTTGCACCTGCACCAGAGTATCGTCGATGCGAAGACCGGGCAGAATCTGTTCGCACTGCCGGATGGTTCGGACAGTCCGATGTTTCGTTCGTTCATCGGCGGCCTCCAGCGCTATGTGCCCGACGCGTTGATCATCTTCGGGCCGTATGTGAACTCGTATCGTCGCTTCACCCGACATTTCGCGGCGCCGATCAATATCCAGTGGGGCTACGACAATCGCACCGTGGGACTACGAGTACCGAGTGCGGACCCGGAAAACCGCCGCATAGAGAACCGTATTCCGGGCGCCGACGTGAATCCGTATCTCGCCATTGCGACATCGTTGGCGTGTGGCTATATGGGCATGGTCGAAGGCCTGACGCCGACCGAACCAACCGCCGGCAGCGCGTACCGTTCGGAACAGGGCTTCGCGCGTGACCTGTTCGCCGCACTGGATCTGATGGAGGCCTGCAAGCCGCTGCACGATATTCTCGGTCGCGGCTTCGTTGAACTGTACTGCGCGATCAAACGTGTCGAGCACGAAACGTATTTTCAGGTCATCAGCCCCTGGGAGCGGGAACACCTGCTCTTGAACGTCTGACCGGCACACACGTATGGCGTTAGAAGAACGTTCGCTCGAAGACTGGCAGCGCGCCGATGCCGCGCACTACCTGCATCCGTTCACCGACAGCAAGGCGCTGGCCGCCAAAGGCACTCGGGTTATTACACGCGGCGAAGGTGTCTACATTTACGATGTCACCGGCCACAAGATGCTCGACGGTATGTCGGGTCTGTGGTGCGTCAACTTGGGCTACGGCCGCCAGGAGTTGATCGATGCGGCGAGCCGGCAGATGGCTCAGCTGCCGTTCTACAACAGCTTCTTTCAATGCGCCCACCCACCGGCCATCCGGCTCGCGGAGTTGCTCGCGCAAGTGACGCCGCCGCATTTGAACCATGTCTTCTTCACGGGTTCGGGCTCCGAAGCCAACGACACCGTAATCCGTATGGTGCGGCATTACTGGAGCGTCCTGGGTCAGCCGCAACGAACCATTCTGATCAGTCGCGAGAATGCGTATCACGGCAGCACGATGGGAGGGGCGAGCCTCAGCGGCATGGCATACATGCACAAGCAGGGCGGCTTGCCGATTCCGGGCATCGAGCACATTGCGCAGCCGTACTACTTCGACTACCAGGGCAATCTGACTGCCGAAGAGTTCGGTATCGAACGTGCGCGCGATCTCGAGCGGCGGATCGAAGCCGTTGGGCCGCAGAATGTCGCGGCGTTCATCGGCGAGCCGATTCAAGGCGCCGGCGGAGTCATCGTGCCGCCGGCGAGTTATTGGCCTGAAATTCGGCGCATCTGCGCCAAGTACGGCATTCTGCTGGTGGTCGATGAGGTCATCACCGGATTCGGCCGCACCGGGCACTGGTTCGCGTCCCAATACTACGGTCTGGAACCCGACCTGCTCGTAATGGCCAAGGGGATGTCGTCGGGTTACCTGCCGATCGGCGGGGTGATGGTTGCTGATCGTGTCGCCGCGGTGCTCAGGGAAGGCGGCGATTTCAACCATGGCTTCACCTATTCAGGCCACCCCACCTGTGCTGCGGTGGCAGTGCGCAACATCGAATTACTGCGCGACGAGAAGATCGTCGAGCACGTACGTGATGTTGCGGCACCTTACCTGGCGCAGCGGTGGAGATCGCTTGCGGATCATCCGATCGTTGGCGAAG
>Ga0209254_10000032_pt1 | contig 78860 bp, 83 predicted proteins | sample FrelakmetDIP11DI_FD_187148 | JGI IMG/M metagenome (GOLD analysis project Ga0209254, IMG submission 187148) | Freshwater lake sediment microbial communities from the University of Notre Dame, USA, for methane emissions studies - DIP11 DI (SPAdes)... | ecosystem: Environmental > Aquatic >...
AGCCGTTCTGGTGAGACGCCTTCGCCACAGGTGGTCCCCCAAGGATTACAGGATTTCACTCCTACCCCTGGAGTACCTCTCACCTCTCCCGGTCCCTAGGTTGCCAGTATCCCCTGAACGCCCATCGGTTGAGCCGGTGGATTTCCCAGGAGACTTAACAACCCAGCTACGGACGCTTTAAGCCCAGTAATAGTGGCCACCACTCGAGCCGCCGGTATTACCGCGGCGGCTGGCACCGGTCTTGCCCGGCCCTTTCTTCGCCAGTTGTTTACACTGACGGACAGCCCGAATTTACGGGCACTCGGGGTTCCCTTATCACGATTTCTCGCATTGTAAAGTTTTCGCGCCTGCTGCGCCCCGTAGGGCCTGGATTCGTGTCTCAGAATCCATCTCCGGGCTCTTGCTCCCACAACCCGTACCGATCAATGGCTTGTTGGGCCGTTACCCCAACAACAACCTAATCGGCCGCAGACCCATCCTGTGGCGGCGGACCTTTGAACCAGGGGGCATTCCAGCATCCCTGGTCTATGGGGTATTATCCCCAGTTTTCCGGGGTTATCCCCCACCACAGGGTAGGTTATCCACGTGTTACTGAGCAGTGCGCCGAGGTCTTGCACCTCTCGACTCGCATGGCTTAATCGAACCCCGATAGCAGTGGCCTCTGGCAGGATCAACCAGAATTCAAGAGTAATATGCACACTATCGGATGAAAATTTCGAGGAATTAGCGGTTACTATTGCAGATTTCCGCATTGCCAGTACCAGCGTCAGAACCAAGTCCGGCATCACCGGCGTGTTTGGTTCTCCATCACAGAGGGTGTTATCATATGCATTGTTGGTATTTAACCATTCCCACCTTCACCAGGAACGCGGTATGGCCTCGACGGATCTGTCCGATCAGAAACCGTCTGCCACAGGAAGAATCACCCGGCCGCTGTGAGACCGGCACCTGCAAGGTGACATCCGGGCATATCAGAACCAGACAATATCTCGCAGCAGCGTCCGGTTCATCATCAGGATATGAGGATATATTCATTGTCCATGATCCTATATCAACCTTATCGCCCCTCCCTGACGAGAGGAGAGGAGGTGGCCGGATGCCGTTGCCGGAGGGATGATTCGCTCACTTCGTGAAGGCGAACAATACCCGTGGAGGATCCCCTGTCCAGAAGGGCTCCCTCCCCGGGCAGCTGAATGGTGAATTGACCATGAAGAAGTGATTCACCTGTTCTATGGATCGATCTTCCCGGACAGAACGGTGGACTACTCAGCTGCGCGGCAGGCCTGGACCATGATCTCCCCGAAGAACTCCTCCTGCCAGAGCACCAGTTTTCCCTCAAACATCAGGTACAGGAGGGGGATGTAGACCTCGATGAGCCCTTTTCCAAGGAGCGCTGCCAGCTCGTGCAGGGTCATCACCCCTTCCGTAGCGATGGTGCCCTCGCACTGGCAGAGCACGGCTGCGGCCGCTTCCCGGTAGCCTTCCTCGTGGGCAATTCCCACCACCTCCTCCATGTCCATCAGATCCATGGAGAAGGGTTCGCGGAACCGCTGCTTCCGCCGCTGCTCCTTCTCGGCGTTCTTCAGCTCGAGGATCAGCTCAAAGAGGGTCACCGGGCGCTTCCGCAGGTTCTTGCGGTCCAGCCGCCGCTGGATCTCCCGTTCGAGCTGGTCGATCGGTCCTCCCGGGCCTTCCGGAAACCCGATGAAATCAAAGACATCGGACTCGTCCTCCAGGAAATCTTCCGGTGTTTCCTCGATGGAAGTATCGAGGTAATCGGACTTCATACGGAGGAGGAGCGCGGCATAGAAGAGTGTCCTCCCGGAGATGCGGAGATCGAGTTCCTTCCGCCGCTCAAGCTCGGAGAGAAACCGGTCGGTCACCTCCACGATGTCGATGTTCCAGGGGTCAATCTCCCCCCGTTCGGCCATCTGCACCAGGATCTCGACCGGTTCCTCAGCCATCGGTTTTTACTCCGGTCACAAACGAGCTCTTGTCCGGGAGCAGGGTCACGCCGAGGATCCGGTCAGCCCCCTCGATCATGGGTTTCCGGAGCGAGACGATAATGAACTGGGACGTCGAGGAGAGCTCCCGGATCATATCCCCGATCCTTTCTACGTTTGACCCGTCAAGTGACATGTCCACTTCATCGAAGGCGTAGAACGGCGCCGGGATGTACTGCTGGATGGAGAAGATGAAGGCCAGGGTGGTCAGGGACTTCTCTCCCCCCGAGAGGGCCGAGAGCAGGTGGACCGGCTTGTCCCGGGGCTGCACCGCGAAGGAGAGGCCTCCTGCGAAGGGGTCTTCCTCATTCTCGAGGATAAGCCGGCCGCTCCCGCTGGTGAGCCGGGCAAAGATCTCCCGGAAGTTGGCATCAATGGCCCGGAATGCGGAGGTGAAGGCCTCGAACTTCATGGTCTCGAACCGCTCGATCCGCTCGAGCAGGGTTGCCCGTTCCCGGGACAGGATCTCCTTCCTTTCGACCCGTTCGGTCACCTGGGCCTCGACCCGGTCATACTCATCGATGGCCAGCATGTTGACCGCCCCGATCTTCCTCATGGCGGCGGAAGCCTCGGCGATCCCGTCTTCGATCTCCCGTAAGGAGAGGTCGGTGGTGACCTCCCCCACATCTGCACGGAGCTGGTCAATTTCGGCCACCAGGGTCGTCTTCCGGTCCACCAGGGCTTCGAGCTGGATCCGGATACGCTCCTTTGCCGCATCGTGCTCGAGGATCTTCTTCTCGGATTCCCGGATGGCATCCGATATCTCGCCATGGCGGGCACGCAGCGTATCGAGTTCCCCTGAAAATTCCTTCTGCCGCTCTTCGATCTCCCGGATGGCTGCTTTGCCCGCCGCGATCTGTGCCTCTGCTGCGGCAATGTCGGCATCGACCTGCTGGTTTGCCGCGGTGATACGTCCGGTCTCGGCTTTCAGCTCGTCAACCCGGGCAGAAAAATGCTGCCGTTCCCGCTGGAGGTCACTGATATCAGATTCCTTGTTCCGCAGCCGGCGCTCGGCATCCTCGAGATCCCGTCTCTTCTTCTCGATCTGGTCGGTAAGCACCGGGATTGCCGTATCCTCGAGCCTCTTCTTGAGCTGTTCCATCCTTTTCGTCAGCTGGGCGATCTCCCCGGTGGTGGTGTCGAGGGATGCCTCGAGGGCGGCAAGATCCCGGGTCCCGCCCTTCACCTCCTCGGCAAGTTCGGCAAGGGCGGCCGCGAGCCGTTCCTTCTCCTGGGAGTAGAGCCCGGCCCGCTTTTCCATCTCTTCTGCAGTTATCGACAACCGCTGCAGCTGCAGGTCGATCCCGGTCCGTTTTTCCCTCAGGGACTCGATCTCGCTGCTCCCCCGCTTGATAGCCGCCTCGGCATCCGCGATCTCTGCCTTCAGCTCATCGACCGCCTGCCGGAGCCGGCCGATCTCGTCCTCCACCGCTGCCCCGAACCCGCGGATGGGTTTTTTGAACGTCCCGCCGGTCATGGCCCCGCTCTTCTCCAGGAGCTCCCCTTCGGGGGTGACCATCCGGTATGTGCCGAGGAGTTTCCGGCCAAGGTCCAGCGATTCCACCACAACCGTGGCTCCAAACACTACCCGGAAGGCCGGTTCAAACCGCGGACTGTACTCGAGCATCCGGACCGCGAGCCCGATGATCCCCTTCTCAGGGGTCTCGGGGAGCGGTGCCGGCCTCAGCTTTGAGAGGGGGAGGAAGGTGAGCCTGCCGAGCTTCTGGTCCTTGAGGTACCGGATCGCCCCGGCAGCCACCTCGTCATCCTCCACCACCACGTAGTGGAGCCTGCTTCCGGCGGCAACATTCAGGGCGGTGGCATATTCGGGCGGAGCCTTCGCGAGCTGGGCGATCGTCCCGCAGACCCCGTCCATGGCCAGCACCGCCTCGAGGGCACGGCTGCCGGGCTCGCCGCGGGCCTGCTGCTGGGCTTCAAGGCGGACGATGTCCCCGTCGGCTGCCCGCTGCTCCTCCCGCAGCCGCTCGAGCGTCTGCCGCCGGGCAAAGACCGCACCCTCGAGTGCTGCCAGCTCCCGCTCGAGGTCCCCCTTTCCTGCCTCGAGCGAGACTGCCTTCTGCTCCTCCTCCTGTTGCCGGGCTCCTGCCCCGGTCTCAGCCTCGATGGCATGGAGCCGTTCCTCCAGCCGTTCCCGCTCGGAGGACCGCATCCGGCTCTTTTCAAGGAGGAGATCTTTTGCGTGGAGGATAACCGACCGGTCGGCCTTCTTTGCCTCGATGGACTGCATGAGCGAGAAGAGCTCGTCCCGGGCTCCCTCTGCATCCCGGCTCTGGTTCTTTATCTCGGCCTCGAACTTCTCGATCTGGCCCCGTGCCGTGGCTGTCTCCATGGCCAGGTTGGTCCGGTCGATGGTCATCTCCCGGACGGCCCGGGTGCATTCGGTGACCCGGGTCTCTGCCCGTTTCATGTCCACGAAGGCCCGGTTCAGCCCCTCGAGGTTTGCCTCTTTCTCCTTCTTCAGGCGGCCAATGCCCTGCTCCGAGAGGCGGATGGTCCCCTTGGCTTCCTCGAGGTCGGCGATCAGTTTCAGGTATTCGCTCCCGCTCTTCTGGTTGATCTGGCGGGCCACGTCATCCAGATCCGCGGCGAGGTAGGACCGCTCATGCTCCTCGAGGCTCCGGTCCGAATCGATCCTTTCTCTGGCAAGCTGCTGGTCAGCGATCAGGTGTTCTGTCCCGGCAAGATCCTTCTCCCTGGCATGCAGGAATGCTGCTGCCCTGCAGCTCTCAAAGGTCCGGAGCTTCTCTGACCATTCACGGTATTTGAGCGCCTCTTCACGCTCCCTGAACAGCTCATCGAGGCGGCGGGAGAATTCATTCAGGAGCATCTCTTCCCGCTCCAGGCGCTCCCGCACCACCTCGAGTTCCCGGAGGGCCTGGTCCTTCTTGGCATCAAACTCTGCCACCCCGGCTATCTCATCGATGATTTTCCGCCGTTCAGAATCGCTCATCTCGATGATCCGGGTGATGTCCCCCTGCATGACCACGTTGTACCCGTGGGGCTTGATGCCGAACTTTGAGAGAAAATCGGTGACATCGGACTGCTTGCAGACCTTCTCGTTTAGGTAGTTGTAGCTGTAGTACCCGGTCCCGGTCCGCTTGATACGCCGGCGGACCTTCGTCCCGTCCGAGAAGGTCACCGAGACTTCAGCAGTCGGTCTCCCTGAGTTGAGGTTGATCAGGTCGGTCAGCTTCTCGGCCCGGAGTGACCGTGATGAGGAGAGGGCGAGCACGAAGAGGACACTGTCGATGATATTGCTCTTCCCTGACCCGTTCGGGCCGGAAATCACCGTAAATCCCCCAAAAAAAGGTATTTTGGTCTTTTTTATAAAAGATTTGAAGTTATCTATCTCAAGCTCAGTGATGTGCAAATACCGGGTCTCCGATCACTTTTTCGATTCGTCTTGTTCCTTGTCTTCGGCAACGATGAGGTCGCTCTTCTTTCCGGCGCCGGAAGCCTGCTGCTTCCCCTTCTTTGTGTATGATGCGGAAGCCACAATGTAATCGCCCGTCTTCCGCTTCTCGGGCTTGATAGTCCCGTCCGGCTGCATGATCATGCTCATCTCCTCCTGGGCAGGTTCCGGTGGAGGAGGGGTCCGTGCGGCCGGTTGTGTTGCCGGGCGCTTGGGGACGACGACGGTGCTCGTCCCGGCCGTTCCGGCGGGCCGGGTCATCTTGAGCTCTGCCCGGCCGCGCTCCTCGGTGACCTTGTTCAGGCGCATGGCAATAGACTTGAGGTCGAGCAGCTCCTCGGTGAGTCCCTTGAGCAGGGCTTCAATCTCCTTTACTTTCCGTTCCAGGGCAGATATCCTCTCTTCAGGAGTGGCAGGGGGGGTGGCAGGTGACGGGTTTCTTGGTATCTCCATATTCTTCTCCTTCTCTCCGGGTATGGTCTTTTGCAGGGATTTTCTCAAATCCTCCGGCATCATGAGAACCCTCAGTGATAGTCATGGATTATTACCCTATAATAATTATGCTCCCATTTTTCGGTCAGAATGCCCAGAAAACCGGTTTTCCATGAGCTGCCCTGTTCTGCCCGGCCACCCGCGGTTTTTGCACGGGCACGACCCTGTGGCCGGGCTCTCCCCCGGGTGTTCTGCCGGAGCGGGCAAAGTGTATTACCTGATAACAAACGACCCTTCTATACATGTCATATCTGGCCACTACAGATTATGAAATAGCCGCGATCATTGAGAAAGAGCGGCTCAGACAGCAGAACGGGCTTGAGCTGATAGCATCCGAAAACCTGGTCTCCCGGGCCGTGCTGGAAGCCATGGGCTCCATCATGACCAATAAGTACGCCGAAGGGTACCCGGGCAAGCGGTACTACGGCGGATGCGAGTTTCACGACATGGCCGAGAACCTGGCACGGGACCGGCTCAAAGAGCTCTTCGGTGCCGAGCACGCCAATGTCCAGCCCCATTCCGGAACCCAGGCCAACATGGCCGTCTATTTCTCTGCCATGGAGTGCGGTGATTCCCTTCTGAGCATGAGCCTCACCCAGGGCGGACACCTCTCCCACGGATCCCCTGTCAGCTTCAGTGGCCGGCTGTACAGGGTGACCCAGTACGGAGTGGACCTGAAGACCGAGACCATCGATTATGGCGTGGTTGAGGAGATTGCCAGGAAGGTATCCCCCAAGGTGATCATCTGCGGCGCCAGCGCTTACCCGCGGACCATCGATTTTTCCGCGTTCCAGGAGATCGCCGATGCTGTCGGGGCGGTCTGCATGGCCGATATTGCCCATATCGCCGGCCTCTGTGCGACCGGCATGCACGAGTCGCCGGTCGGTGTGGTGGACTTCGTCACCACGACCACCCACAAGACACTCCGGGGACCCCGTGGCGGGGCCATCATGTGCGATGCAGAATTCGCCCAGCAGGTCGACAAGGCCGTCTTCCCGGGCATGCAGGGGGGGCCGCTCATGAATACCATCGCCGCAAAAGCCGTCTGCTTCAAGGAGGCGCTCCGCCCCTCGTTCAGGGAATACAACCGCCAGATCGTGAAGAACGCCCAGGCCATGGCCGGGGTCCTTGCCAGCGAAGGGCTGCGGGTGGTCTCCGGCGGGACTGACAACCACCTCATCCTTCTCGACCTGACCAGCCTCGGCATCACCGGCCTCGAGGCCGAGACGGCGCTGGGGAAAGCCCATATTACGGTCAACAAGAATACCATCCCGAACGAGAGCAGGAGCCCGTTTGTCACCAGCGGCCTCCGGGTCGGGACACCGGCCGTAACCACGCGGGGCATGAAAGAGGAGGAGATGCGGAAGATCGGACACTGGATAGCCGCTGTCCTCAAAGACATCAGGAACGAGTCTGTCATCAGGAAGGTCGGGGCAGAAGTCCACGAGATGTCAAAGACCTTCCCCCTCTATCCCGAGTGATATGATCCTCGACGGGAAAAAGATCCAGGAGAAAAGGCTCGAGCTCCTCAGGGAGGAGATCGACGAGTCCGGCCTCTGTCCGCGGCTCGCCACCATTATCGCCGGCAACGACCCGGCCTCTGAGCTCTATGTCCGGATGAAACGTGCGGCAGGTGAAAAGGTCCATATCGGATCGGTAGGGATCACCCTCCCGGGAACGAGCACCACCGGAGAGATCATCCGGGAGATAACCACGCTCAACCGCGATGCCGGGATCTCGGGCGTCCTCGTACAGCTCCCGCTCCCCCCGCAGGTCAATACCCTGCAGGTGACCGGGGCAGTCTCTCCTGCCAAGGACGTTGACGGGTTCCACCCGGAAAATCTCGGCCGGCTCTTTGCCGGCCATCCGGTCTTTGCCCCTGCTACCCCCCTCGGGATCATCAACCTGCTCGATGAATACGCCATCGACCCGCAGGGGATGCATGCCGTGGTCGTGGGAAGGAGCATCGAGGTGGGACGGCCAATGGCCGCACTCCTCCTCTCCCGTGACGCCACCGTAACGGTCTGCCACTCGAAGACCCGCGATCTTGCAGCCCTGACTGCCCAGGCCGATCTCCTGGTGGCTGCGGTCGGGAAACCCCGGTTTATCACTGCGTCCATGGTGAAGGAGGGTGCAGTGGTCATCGATGTGGGCACCAACCGGGTTGACGGGGTGCTCTGCGGTGATGTTGACTTTGACCGGGTGAAAGACCGGGCTCTAGCCATCACCCCGGTCCCGGGCGGGGTCGGTCCGATGACCATTGCAGCCCTGATGGAGAACACGTTCCTCGCGGCAAAAAGGTTGGCATGAACCGGTGCGAAATAAAGGGGATCACCATCGGAAAGGGTCACCCGGTCCGGCTGATGGGGGTCATCAACTGCAGCCCGGAATCCTTCTACTACGGTTCCTATGTCCGGGAGGGCTCGGTCCGTTCCCGGGCAGAGGAGATGGTCGCCGCCGGTGCTGACCTGGTCGATATCGGCGCCCGGAGCACGGCTCCCGGCTCTCCCCCGATCAGTGAGCAGACAGAAGCTGGCAGGCTTGACCGGGCTCTCACCGAACTCGACGGGTCAGGCATCCCGGTCAGCGTCGATACCCTGCACCCGGCCGTCCTTGAACGGTGCCTGCGCCATGAGGTGCATGCAGCAAACGATATTTCCGGCCTGGTCAGTCCCCGCTATGCCCGGATGGTGGCCGATGCCGGTCTTCCTGCCTTCCTGATGGCATCCCACCGGGGGCCGGGAGATAATACCACGCGTACCGGGACGGGATCTGCCCTGCAGCTGGTGGTCACGCGGTGTGCTGAGGCCGGGATATCCCGCTATGTCCTCGATCCCGGGATCGGCCTCTGGACACCGAAACGCACCACTGCGCTGGACTGGGAGCTCTGCCATTATTTTGAGGAGTTTGCCCGCTTCGGGCGGCCGCTCCTTGCCGCAGTATCGCGGAAGACGTTTCTCGGGGAGCCCGGGAACCGTCCCCCCGAAGGAAGGCTCGCCGCTTCTCTCGGGCTCACCGCGTTGCTCATTGCAAAGGGTGCGGACGTGGTCCGGACCCATGATGTCCGGGAGACCGCAGACGTCATCCGGACTGTGGCCCGGGTGGTGGACCGCTGATGGGCCCGTTTTCCACCACCGGCATCCGGACCGGGATCATCCGGCAGGGCGATGACCTCGTCCGGGCACTCCTTGAGGGCGTCATGCAGTCGGCGGCAGGTTCGTTCCGGGACGGTGACGTACTGGTCATTGCCGAAAATGCCGTGGCCACTGCCGAGGGACGCATCATCGACCTCGCCACGGTCAGGCCGGGGGAGGACGCTGTCAGGCTGGGAAGAGAGTTCGGAATCGACCCCTGCCTCGTGGAGGTAGTCACGGCAGAAAGTGATTCGGTCGTGGGAGGCATCCCGGGTTTTCTCCTCTGCATGAAGGGGGGGACCCTCCTCCCCAATGCCGGGGTGGATGCCTCCAATGCTCCCCCGGGATGTGTTGTCCTGCTCCCTGAAGATCCTGACCGGAGCGCGCTCCGGGTCCGCAGGGAGATCGAGCGAAGCACGGGAGCCCGGGTCGGGGTGATCATTGCCGATTCCCGTACCCATGCCATGCGGTCCGGGTGCAGCGGAGTGGCAATCGGATGCTCCGGAATCCCGTCGGTCATTGATGTGCGGGGGAGGACCGATCTCTTCGGGAGACGCCTGGAGGTCACCCGGCAGGCCATTGCCGATAACATCGCTTCAGCGGCAGAGATCGTCATGGGGGAGGCCGATGAGTGTACGCCGGCAGCAGTCCTCCGGGGGCTTGGCATGCCGATCGGTGACGGGGAGGGGATCGAATCCATCGCTGCAGATGCGTGCCTGTTCATGGGAATCCTCCGGCAGCGGGAGAAGGGGTAACATGTTCCCGCGTTCTCTTTTGGTTCCGAAGGATGATTTCAGGGCCCGGGGAATGGTTACTTCATCTCGAACGTCCCATAGTATACTGGTAATTTATCTTTAGCAGGGGAAAGCGCCGGTATTCCTGGTGGAGACCTCAGTTGCCTTTGGGAAAACAGACCCGGACATCTGAAAACAATCCATGGGGGATCCCGGAACGGTCCGGGGAATCCGACAGTTCTTCCCGCATTCTGCTTTTGCCATTACCAGGATGAATAATGGAAAAAATATCGTTTGAAGTCCCGCAAGTCTTTGTACCCGACCCTATCCATATTCAGATTCTGCAGACGGTCGGAGATAATCAGGGGTGCCACATGAGTCATGTCGTTTCAAAGCTTCGGCCTCTCCAGAGCGAGAACAGTGTCCGGTCCGGCATCCGCCTGCTGCTCTCAAAACGATGTCTCGATGGCGGAAAGTCCTGCAATGAGATCATTCTCCGGCTGACATCACGGGGCCGTGTCCTTCTCCAGAAGGCAGAAGTCTCCTGAACTATCCCCACATTTTCAGCTCGTGATCAACCGTTCAAATTCTCCATTTCTTCCAAAAACCGTATCATTTCGCCGATTTTTCCGGTTTGATCCCCACCCGATGAAAAAACTGCTGATTTCCTTCTCCTGACCCTTGAAAAGCCTTCGCAGAAGCGTTTTTTGGGTGGTTCTGCCAGTATTAAGGAGAACATATCCGGATCTGCCCCCTTCCCGGCCCCATACAAGGCTTGATAATAGCGTTTCTTCACGGGATCCTTTCAATAATCCAGGAGGGGAACAACCGATGCCATGTTTCATGCATAAAAAATGTCTTCACAGAAGCGTTCCTTTGATGGATCGTTTTCACTATTTCAGGAAGGTGCACGGCCGATCCCACTCTCATGCGTAAAAAAAGCCTTCATAGAAGCGTTCCTTTGGCTGATCTCATCCCGGGTCGATGTTCGGATACCCCCCTCTTTGGGACGGTCACAAAAAGGCATTATTTTTTCCTCTGTTATTTTCGCATATTTCCCGAAAATAAGCGTTTATTGAGGGAAACTAAAGAAGGGTACTGGAGATATGCACCGGCATGCCCCTTTCCGGAAAAAAGGAGCCCGGAATGAGCCTGGATTTACCGGGACCAGGATACGTCCTGCCTGACCTTCCTGTCTGACAGGAGGGTGCTGGTCCGGGGATTCACCGTGCGGGCAACTTCCCGGTCATCCTCGTTCCATTTCTTCCAAAAACCGTATCACTTCGCCGATGTCCGGTACGCTGTGGACAGGGGAGACCCTGGCGAAGATGACCGCCATTTTTTTGATCCAGGATCACGTTTGCCCGTTCAGAAGAGCCGTTCTGCTCCCGGAAGAGGCCATAGGAGCGTGCCACCCGGCCGTGAGGCCAGAAATCACAGAGGAGCTGCGTCCGGGAGATGCCGGGCTGCCGGGCCCATTCCCGCTTGCAGGGCAGGGAATCAACACTGATCCCGACCGGAACCGTGTTTGAGCGTTGTAAAGGTCTCCTTGTTTCCCTCCAGCGATACCATCTGGGCGGCACAGTACTCTGTCCAGGCCAGGGGATGGAAAGGAGAGCAGGACCTTTCTCCCCATCTGCTCCAGGAGATCAAAGGTCCGGTCATTCTGATCCTTGAGCGAGAAGTTCCTGGCAAAATCGCCGGGCTGCACGATTCTCTGCTGCGGTTCGTCCATGGGAAATCTCTCTGCACCTGCCGGTGTTAAAACTCTGTATGCGGGAAACCATGCAAGAGAATGGAAAAGAGATGGGCGGACCTCCATCTTCCGGAAGGATCAGGTACCGGATAGCCGGTCCCGCACCACCCCGACCCGCCCCTTCTCAGCCGAGATGGCAAATCCAAGCTCCCTGAGATACCTGCTGCTCATCCCCTTCCCGTGGATGAGGAGCTCCACCAGGTCCTCCTTCTCATCCACATCGGTATGGATGAGGAAGGAATCGATGACCTCGCAGGAGAGCCCCCGTTCCTTCGCAATCATCAGGTGCTTCTGGAAACTTGCCCCGTAGTAACTGACCTGGAACCGGTCAGCACGGGAGAGGTAGACAGCATTGGTACCTCCTCCTCTCCCCGGGGCTATAGCCATGTCGGCAGGGGTGGAGATCAGCTCCCGCACCGCTTCCGGAGAGGTGAGCGGCACATCGGCCATGATGATCAGCAGCGGGCCGGGCGTGCGGGAGATCAGGTCATTGAGGGCTTCATTGAGGCCCCGGTCATCATGCACCACCGGTGTTTCACCGAATGAGAACGGTTCGGTGGCAAGGATGAACGGGTCACATCCGCCTTCCCTGGCTGCCACAACCACGTCACAGAGCATCAGGGCGGCAAACTTCTCCCGCTCCTCTGGTTCGAGGACACAGGAGAGCCGGGTCTTGGGGTTCTTCGGTTTGAACGGGATCACCGCAGGGACAGACACGCCAGATAACGGGTTGTCTGAATGGGGATTTAAATCATCGGTCCTTTCACCCTGTGATCCACGCCCTTATAAGGGAACAATCAGAACTCTCTACAGGAAACCCATGGGGCCCCGGGTCATCACCTACTCAAAGAACGTCTTCCTCCCGCTCACCACGGTCTGCCACAACCGGTGCGGGTACTGCATCTTCAGGACCCCCGTCCGGGAGGGCTGCCTGATGAGCCCGGCCGAGGCTGATTCCGTGCTGGCCCGGGGGGCATCGCTTGGCTGTACAGAAGCCCTCTTCACCTTCGGGGAGCGGCCCGGGCTTGAACCGGGATTTTCTGACCTCATCCTCAAATCCGGGTACCGGGATATCCTCGAGTACTGCCATGACCTCTGTTTGCGGGCACTTGAGTACGGCATCCTCCCCCACACCAATGCCGGGGTCCTCACCTGCGGGGAACTCGACTACCTCCGGGAGGTGAATGCGAGCATGGGCCTGATGCTGGAGACCACTGCCATCCTTGAAGCGCATCGCCTCTCGCCTGGCAAGGACCCTGCCGTTCGGATCGGCATGATCGAGGACGCCGGCCGGCTGAAGATCCCGTTCACCACCGGCCTCCTCCTTGGTATCGGGGAGACCATGGAGGACCGTGAAGAGTCCCTGACCGTGATCAGGGACCTCCACCGGCGCCACGGGCACATCCAGGAGGTAATTCTCCAGAACTTCTGCGCCAAACCGGGGACGGCGATGGCCGGATCCGGGGGTATCGGGACCGATGAGATGTGTACCGTGATCATGATGGCAAAGGAGATCCTGCCGTCCGAGATCGCCGTCCAGATCCCCCCCAACCTCGCTGAGGCCCGGCAGCTCATCCCCTGCGGAGTTGATGACCTCGGCGGTATATCCCCCCTCACCATTGATTATGTCAACCCCGGGCACCCCTGGCCGGAGATAGAAAGGCTCCAGGAGATCGCCGGAGACTGCGTGCTGCGGGAACGGCTCTGCCTCTATCCCCGCTACCTTGAGAAAGGGTGGTATCCCCCCCGGCTGGAACCTCTTATTAGGAGACTGGATCAACATATGAGAAGAGAGGAGAAGGCGTGAAACAGGGTGAGCTTGTGTATTCGGGAAAGGCAAAGTCCCTCTACCGCACCGATACTCCCGGTGAACTCCTGGTCCAGTTCCGGGACGACATCACGGCATTTGACGGCGGAAAGAAAGATGTCATCACCCGGAAGGGGGTATGGAATGCCCGGGTATCGGCAAAACTCTTCGGGCTGCTCGAGGAGAACGGCATACCGACCCATTTTATCCGGATGGATGGTGACTCGACGATGATCGTGCGGGACCTGGCCATGATCCCGCTCGAAGTAATCGTCAGGAACATCGCTGCCGGATCACTGGTCAGCAGGTACCCGTTCAAGGAGGGGACCCCGCTGCGTCCCCCGGTCATTGTCATTGATTACAAGGACGATGCCCGCCATGACCCTATGATAAACGATGATATCATCATCGCACTTGACCTCCTCTCCCGCGACGAGCTGGCAACGGTGCGGGAGATGGCGCTGCAGGTCAACGAGGTCCTCGTCCGGTTCTTTGATTCCATCGGGATCAGCCTGGTCGATTTCAAGCTTGAGTTCGGGAAGGACAGGGGAAGGATCATTGTCGGGGACGAGATCAGCATGGACTCCATGCGGCTGTGGGACAAGAGCACCGGGGAGTCCCTTGACAAGGACGTCTACCGGTTTGAGAAGGGAGATGTGCTCGCAATCTACCGGGAGGTAGCGAAACGGGCACTCTCGGGAGATGAAGAGAGATGATGTACCTGGCAAAGATAACCATAGGTCTCAAAGAGGGTATGCTTGACCCCGAAGCCATGGCCATTTCCCATGCGCTCGGAAACCTGGGATTCGCGACCGATGACCTCCGGACAAAAAGGCTCTACCTCATCCGCTTTGATGCGGCGGATGCCCGCGAAGCCGAGGAGAAGGCGCGGGGGATGTGCGAGCGGCTGCTTGCCAACCCGGTGATTCACCACTTTGAGATTGAGGTTCACCGATGAGGTTTGCCGTCATCCAGTTCGGCGGGAGTAACTGCGACCGGGATGCACACTCCGTCCTCTCTGATATCTGCGGGGTGGAGACCGATCTCCTCTGGTACAAGGAAGGCCTGCAGCGGCCCTATGATGCGGTTATCATCCCCGGTGGCTTCTCGTACGGGGACTACCTCCGGGCGGGCGCGATTGCCGCCCGTACCCCGGTCATGAAGGATATCATGGTCCATGTCAGGGAAGGGCGCCTGGTGCTCGGTATCTGCAACGGTGCCCAGATCCTTGCCGAGAGCGGTCTTGTCCCGGGGGTCTTCACCATCAATGCCTACCCCAAGTTCATCTGCCGTCCCGTGCACCTCAGGGTAGACCAGCCCGCATCACCGTTCACCTCCCTCTACCGGAAGGGCGAGGTCATCCGGATCCCGATCGCCCACAAGGAGGGAAGGTATGTCGCCCCGGAGCCGGTCATCAGGGACCTTGAGGATTCCGGGCGGGTCGCATTCCGGTTCTGTTCCCCTGACGGGTCGCTCACACCGGAGAGCAACCCGAACGGGGCGATGCACCACATCACCGGGATCCTCAATCCAGCCGGCAATGTCCTTGCCATGATGCCCCATCCTGAACGGGCATCAGAAGCAATTCTCGGATCGGATGACGGAAAGAAGGTCTTTTTATCCATGATCACCCATATCGAACATTCAGGAACCGGAAAGCAGAAGAAATGGAGAAAGCCCTGATGACTGAAGAGGGGAGCGAGAAGGCAATCCTGGAATGGGCAGAGAAGTACGCAAAGGATCACGGCTGGATCCTCAACCCTGACCAGAAGAAACTGGATATTGTCATCCGCGGGCTCGCCCGGAACAAGAAGAAATTTGGTGAGCAGTACTGCCCCTGCCGGCTCCGGAGCGGCGACAAAGAGAAGGATGCCCTCATCATCTGCCCCTGCGTCTACCACAAGGACGAGGTTGAGGGAGAAGGCAGCTGCCACTGCAGCCTCTATTTCCTGGAGAGCCCGGAGAAACCGTGATCTGTTCCCCGGATGCCGGTAAATTTTTTGGATATAGTGACATTTCAGCCACTAATTTTTCCACCGGTTTTAGATCACTACCTCGATTAAGACGCTCCTGGGGGTTGCGCCTTCGGCTTACCCCCGCCGCTGTGGCCTCCCCCATAATGCGATAGATCGGTGCTATGTAACAGATCCTTTTCTGCATCCATACGAATGCTTCGTGACTTTTTTTATGTCGATTTCAGAACTGGATACATACCACATTTTCAGTCGTAATTTGATTCTGGATTTGGTGGTCAAGTTAATACTATACCCATTTTTTTACCGGTTCTCCTTCTTCTTTCCGCCCCAGATCACATGGTAGAGGGTATACAGTCCGATGAGGATGGCTACAACATAGGCGAGGGCAGCAAGGTAGAAGACCAGGGGGGGGATATGGACATCGGCGACGGTCAGAACCAGGGAGGACCCCACCACAACGCCGGCAATGATCAGGCCTATCAGGATCTTGTCGCTGGTCTTGTCAAGGGACTGCTGGAGCTTGAGAATGTCGGAGTCAACGATATCGATCTTGATAGTTCCCGTTGAGAGCTGCCGGAGGGTCTTGTTGATACTCCTCGGCATTTCAAGAACCCCGTCGACGGTCTCAAGGAAAGAGTGACTTGCCCGGTACAGGAACTGGTTCAGGATATTCTCCCGCATACCTACCTTCCGGACGAAGGGCTCCACCTTCTCACCGAAGTTGAAGGAGGGATCCAGGGTTACCCCCACATCGAGGACCATCACGATCACCTTGAGCATCAGCATCAGGTTCTGGGGCATGACGATCTGGTAGTGCCGGAGGGTCTCGGTAAGACTTTCGCTCATGCTGGTGAAGCTCAACTGCCCGATGGAAGCTCCTTCGGAATCCAGCATGGCCTGGTAGATATCCTCCCGGAGGTTATCACGCTCGTTCTCACCGATGGTGACACCCAGATTCTCAAGGGCCTTGAGCATCATTTCAGGGTCCTGGTAGATCATTGCCGACAGGAGGTGGATGAAGGAGAACCTCCGTTCTGGATAAATAACACCGACAATTCCAAAGTCAAGGAAGTTAATGGTCCCGTCTTTTGACACCAGGAGGTTGCCGGGATGCGGGTCGCCATGGAAAAACCCGTCTTCAAAGATCTGCTGCAGGTAGGCATAGAAGCCCCGGGAAGCGATCTCCTGGGGATCGAGCCCGAAAGCGGTGATCTCATCCACATGGTCAATCCGCACGCCTTCGATAAACTCCATGACCAGGAGGCGCCGGGTGCTGTACTCCCAGAAGATCTTCGGTACCCGGATCTTCTCCAGATCCTGCATGTTGAAGCGAAGACGATCCGCGTTTTTACCGTCACGGACGAAATCAAGTTCCTTCCGGATCTGGACCGCAAAATCTGCTACAATCCCCCTCGGGTTATAGACCTTGTACTGGGGATAGTAGCGTTCCACCCGCTCGGCAAACGATTCGAGGATGAGGATATCTGTGTCGATAATATCCCTGATACCGGGCCGCTGGACCTTCAGGGCGACGGGAGTGCCGTCTTTTAATGTGGCCCGGTGAACCTGGGCGATGGAGGCGGAGGCAAGTGGCGTCTCCTCGATAGAGAGGAAGCATGCATCATGGTCAGGACACTCCGCCTCAATCACCTTCCTGATCTCGGAAAACGGGAGGGGGGAGACCTGGTCCTGGAGCTTCTTCATCTCTTTGATCAGCTCCGGGGGCAGCACATCCGGGCGGGTGCTCATGATCTGGCCGAACTTGACAAAGGTGGGACCGAGTTCCTCGATGGCCAGCCGCATCCGTTCATAGACTGAAGAGACGGTCTCAATCTCGCATTCCTTGCAGCGGCGGAACCGGTAGGTACCGGGAAAAAGCCTCTGGACAATAGAACCGAATTCGTATTTTATCAGGATATCGCCAATCTGCCAGTATCGCCGGTACTTTGTGACCATGAAAATGCACCCGGGCCGGGAAGTTCCGCCCAACAGCGGCTGAAATAATTACCTGTGGCAGAAATAAGCAATTAATCCTTGTGGTTCCACGCGATCGATCCGGGCAAATCCGACCCGCTCGAACTGTACCACCTTCCCGATCTCTGCCGCCACCCCTGGTTCACAGGCACCGGAAACAGGCCCTTCCTGGGTCAGGAGGGTGCAGGGGAGGGCACTTTTTTCCGGAAGCCACTGGATGATCGGGGCTTTCTTTGCCCGTGCCTCTGCAAGGTCAGGGCCTGCATACGAGAGGGTGATGACATCTCCCTCTGCGATGAGGCGGACATTGAAGAGATCCTTTAACCGGATGACCGGGGGTGTCCTTGCCAGCTCCCCGTTGGGGATCATCACCGTTCCGGTGAAGGGAAGATCCCGGGTACCCCGGGACGGCTCGTTCGGGTGGAGGAGTGCATGGGCAGTTTCCCGGGGGGCGTCCCTGACAGGGAGGGTGACCGGGTCGGGGACAAAGAAGTAGCGGCTGGCAACCGGGTCGACAATGGCCCGGTTGTGGGCATAGAGGTTGTCCCAGGAGAAGGAGATATCGGTATCCCCGATACCGATCTCGATGACCGCTTCCCTGACCGCCCGCGGATCAATACCCCGCCTGGCCAGGGCCCGCAGGGTCCCGAGCCTGATGTCATCCCAGCCCTGGTACGTACCTGCCCTGATACCTTCACGCATCTGTGAGGTGGAGAGCACCACCCCTTCGATCCCCATCCTCCCGTAGTGGCGGTAGACCGGGACCGGCCAGCCAAAATAATCAAAAATATACCGCTGGCGCCGGGTGTTGGCGATATGGTCCTTGCCGCGGATGACGTGTGTCACCCCGAGCAGGTGGTCGTCTGCCGCGACAGAGAAATTCATCAGCGGGTAGACGGAGGCTTCGATCCGGGGATGGAGCGGCGCACGAAGGATCCGGAAAGCGGGGAAGTCCCGCATGGCCGGGTCCGGGTGCTCGAGATCCGTCCTCACCCTGACCGAAGCCTCCCCTTCATAGAATTCTCCGGCACGCATCTCCTCCCAGCGGGCGAGATTCTCCTCGATGCTCTTCCCCCGGCAGGGGCAGGCCGTCCGTGCCATTTTCAGCTCCCTGAACCGCTCGTTGTCGCAGGTGCAGACATATGCCCCGCCCCGCTCGATCAGTTCCGTTCCCAGCCGGTAGTACTGGTCGAACCGGTCACTCTGGTAGACCACTTCGTGGATGGCAAGATCCAGCCATGCGAGGTCCTCCTGGACCATGGCGTATGCTTCGGGGTCTATCCGTTTCGGATCGGTGTCCTCGATCCTGAGGATGTATTTCCCTCCGTAGCGGCGGACATACGCATCGTTGAGCACCGCTGCACGGGCATGGCCCAGGTGGAGCGGCCCGCTCGGGTTCGGGGCAAACCGCATCACAACCCCCGATTCAGCCTTCTCGAGGGAAGGGAGTTCCTTTGACCGGACACGGGGCTTTCCCGGATCATCGATCAGCTCAGGGGCGAGTGCTGTGAGCCGCTCTTCGCGCTCCCCGGGGGTGAGCGCCCCGACTTCAGAGAGCACCCCTTCCATGATCCCCGGGGCCTCCTGTGCCCGGGGCCGGAACTGCGGGTACTTCCCCATGACCATCCCGATGACGGTACTGCCCTTGGGGAGGTTGTGATGCTTTACCGCATTCTGCAGGGCAAAAATGAACAGGACATCCCGGAGATCATCGGGCATCTTCAGAAACTCCGGGAGAGAAAGTGGTCCGCAATGTCCAGGAGAAGCCGTTTTTCTTCTGAATAAGGGAGAATGGCAAGCCGTTGTTTGCTGTTCTTAATCAGGTCCCGTGCCACAGCCCTGACCTCCTCGATCACGCCCATTTCCTCGAGCTTCCTGATGACCCCGTCAATCTCGGCATCCGGGAGCGGACGGCGGTAGGGTGAGAGGTCAAAACCCTTCTCCATGGCCTTCAGCAAGATCAGGGTCTTCTTCCCTTCCCGGAGGTCGGATGCACGGTCCTTGCCGCTCACCTCCGGGGGTGCAACCAGATCGATGATATCATCCTGCACCTGGAAGGCCATGCCGATCCCTTTTCCGAAATGGTAGAGGGCTTCAACGTGGGCCGGGTTTCCGCCGGCAAGGATCGCACCGACCCCTGCTGCCGCAGCGTAGAGCACCCCGGTCTTCTTCTCTACCATCTTGAGGTACTCGCCTTCAAGCACATCATCCCGGGCCTCAAAGGAGATATCCATGTGCTGGCCCTCGCAGATCTCGACACAGGTCCGTGCAAGCATCGAGATTGCCCGGACCTTGGCGTTGTCGGGGGCATCGGTCAGGGTAATAAACTCAAATGCACTGGCGTAGAGCACGTCGCCGGCGAGGATGGCAGTCGGTTCATCCCACTTCGTATGAACGGTGGGAACCCCCCTCCTCACCACGTCCGCATCCATGATATCGTCATGGATAAGGGTGAAACTGTGGGTCAGTTCGATGGCGAGTGCAGCAGGCATCACATCGATGGAGCTCCCTTTCCGTACCGCGTCTGCGGAGAGGATCACCATCGCCGGGCGCAGGCGTTTACCCCCGGCAAGGAGGAGGTGGGCACTGGCCTGAGCGAGCTCCCCTGATGCATTCCCGAAATACCGGTAGAGAAGCCTGTCCACCTGTTCAGCGGTGTTTTCGAGATACTCCTTCAGATCCATTGCCGTATCCTTCTTGTTTTCAACTCATCTTGATCCGCTGCCCGTTTGAGAGGATGTGTACGTCGTTGTGGAGGGTATATCCGATATTTTCTGCAAACTCCGCATACCCGGAGGTCATCCGGATATGCCCGTGGGCCGGTATGACGTGCTGGGGATTTAACAGGTGGAGGAACTCGTAGTGGTCCTCCTGGTAGGCGTGGCCGCTCACGTGGAGGTCGGGGAAGACCCGTGCTCCCGCCATCCCGAGACGGGCCTCGATCATGTAGCGCTGGCCGACGTTCATGGGATTCGGAATGACCTTGGCTGAGAAGATGATCTTGTCTCCCTTCTCGACCTTGTAGGGTGTGTCTCCCAGCGCAATCCTGGTCATGATGGACCCCGGTTCACCCTGGTGCCCGGTAACAATGGGCAAGAACTTGTCCTTTCCCGCCTTCATCATGCGCCGGAGGGTCCGGTCGACGGTCCGCCGGTTCCCGAACATGCTCATCTCTTTGGGAAATCCGACGAGCTTCATCTGTTCGGCCGTTGAACTGTACCGCTCCATCGACCTCCCGAGCAGGAGCGGTTTTCTCCCGATCTGTTCGGCACATTCCGCAATGGTCTTGACCCTGGCGATATGCGATGAGAACGTGCTGACGATGATGGCATTCTTGTCGTCCTCGTAACTGGTGATGGTGTCACGCACGAGATCCCGTGCAATCCGTTCACTGGGAGCCCGTCCCCGGTTGTCGATATACGTGCTCTCCGTGATCAGTCCAAGAACCCCTTCCTTCCCGATCTGGCGAAGCCGGGCAAAATCAGGGGGGTCCCCGATAACCGGTGTCCGGTCGAGCTTGAAATCACAGGCGTACACGATTGCCCCCTTCGGGGTATGGAGTACGGCGGTCACCGTCTCAATGATGCTGTGCTGCATCCGGACAAACTCAAGGGTAAGCTGCTGTGACAGGGTATACTTCTGCCCCGGTTTCAGCGCGAAGAGCTTGTTGTTGACCCCGAACTTCTGTTCACCGGCAATCTGCTGCCGGATAAGTTCTGTCGTATACGGCGTGGAGATGATAGGGGCATTATACCGGTGGGCAAGCTTCGGAATGGCCCCGATATGGTCCAGGTGCCCGTGGGTACAGACAATCGCTTTCACGCTGCCTTCCACGGTATTCATCATCGTATCATCAGGGATTGCCTTCATCTGGATCAGGTCCAGTGAATGCAGATTCTCGACTTCGGCCTCTTCATGGATCATCACCTGATCCAGACGGAGACCCATATCAAAAATAACAATCTCCTTTCCGCAGCGGACGGCGGTCATATTCCTCCCGACCTCATCATATCCGCCTACGGCAATTATCTCAATATCCATTATTTTCCTCCATTGTTCTTCAGCATCTGGCGGGTCCTGCCGGTTATATACGGCCTCCTCTCCTTCAGTGCATCCAGGTTCTTCGCCCCGGAAAGGAACATCGCTACCCGCAGTTCTTCCACAAATGCTCCGATAACCTTTGTAACATCCTGCTCTCCCCGCATTGCAGGGGCAAGGAGCGGCAGAGCGATACCGCAGATATCTGCACCAAGGGCGATAGCCCTGGCCATATCGAGGCCGCTCCTGATCCCCCCGGTAGCAATAACCGGCCCGCCCGTCCCTGCAACCTCGCAGAGGCTTACCACGGTGGGAATCCCCCACTCCTCGAAGACCAGGGAGAGCGGGGGCCTCTCCGGATGTTCCGTCCTGATCGTTTTCTCCCGGCGCAGGCCTTCAACAGCTGCCCAGTTCGTTCCGCCCCATCCCCCGATATCAATAGCGGCAGCGCCGGCATTCCAGCAGTCTCTGGCGGTGGCCGCCGAGATTCCGCTGCCCGTTTCCTTCACAATGACCGGGGTCCTCCGTTCCCTGCAGAGCTCCTCGAGCGCTGCATAACATCCCCTCGCATCATGGTCCCCTTCAGGCTGGAGCGCCTCCTGGAGAAAGTTGAGGTGGATGGCAAGGGCGTCGGCATCGATCATCTCCACCGCACGATCAGCCCATTCCAGGCCGTGATCGCGGAGCTGGACGACCCCCATATTTGCCACGATAAAGGACCGCGGGGCCTCGTCCCGGACCACAGAAAACGTGTCCTCGAGGGCAGGGTTCTCCAGGGCTGCCCGCTGGGACCCCACGCCCATACCGATACCGGACCTGTCGGCTGCCTGTGCAAGGACCCGGTTGACCTCCCTGGTATCAGGATGCCCACCGGTCATGCCGGCAATGAAGAGGGGGGCAGCAAAGCTGTGCCCGAGGAACACAACAGCCGTATCCGTGAACCGAAGGTCCGTTTCGGGCAGGGCATTGTGCACCAGCCGGATATCCCCAAAACCGGGATCCCCCCGTTCGATATCCCGCTCAAGGCAGATGCGGAGGTGGTCAAGCTTCCTCGATGATGTCGGTTTCCCCTGCTCCATTCTATCCGCCTCTCACCACGGTACCGCCGTGCGGTTTTCCATCCAGGAAATCTCCCAGCCGGTCGACATGAAAGATTGCCGGGCGTGTCCCGTCCCGGGCCAGGTCGAGGAGTTCCCTGACCTTGCCTGCCATACCCCCGGTGACATCGGTATGGCCTGATGCCATGATAGGAAACGTCCCGGCAGAGGCAGGAGTAACTTCGGGGATGACCCGGTCACCATCAAGGACACCGGGTACGTCCGTTGCAAGACCGATCCTTCCGAAACGGAGGGCACGGGCGAGGTACACGACCAGCTGGTCACCGGATATGATACTTGCTCCTTTCACTCCATCCATGACAACATCACCGTGCAGAACCGGAACCATCGAACGGGCGATCATCTCCTGGATCTGCCTGCACTCCATGGAGACCAGCCGTCCGTTCTCGGCATAGCCTGCATGGAAGGGATGGATGCCGATCGCCATGCTGCCATGCCTCTGCAGCGCCGCCACGAGCTCGGTATTCAGCCGCGATACCGCCTGGTGGGTCACCGCGACTCCCTCCAGGTTCTTCCGGGACAGCCCTCTGTCCAGGCCATACTTCCGGGCTTCCGGGTGACCACACGATCCAGCCCCGTGGACGATGGCAAGGGGGATACTGCTCCGGGAACCGATCGTCTCTCCTATACGGTCAAGCTGTTCAGCCATGATATCCCCCTGCCCCCCCTTCCTGGTGAGTACACTCCCCCCCAGTTTCAGCAGTACTGCCTCAGGCATCCTTCTCCTTCCGGACTCCTTCTGTATCAATGCTCGTGGAAAAGGCACGGGAGTCGCATGCCTCGATGGCCCCGGTCACCCGGCTTTTCAGGTGCTTGGGGCAGATAGAGATCATGCACCCTCCGCCTCCGGCACCGGTCAGCTTGGCCCCGTAAGCGCCGGCGGTCCGGGCTGCCAAAACCAGCCGCGAGAGCTGCGGGTGCCCGACTCCCAGCACCTCCAGGAGTGCATGGTTCATGTTCATCAGCTCGCCGAGCCGGTTCGGATCATTCATGTGGTGCATTGCAGACAGGGTAATGGAACCGATGGCATCGAGAACCGGGTTGCAGATCTCCGGGCTCTTCTGACGAAGCCGGGCTACCATCTCCACCATCCGTGCCGTGTTATGCTGGACCATGGAGTTCCCTACCACCAGATGGAAGTTCTGGGGCGGCAGTTTCCTCCGGGCTGTACCGGTTATCAGGACCAGGCCGCCAAACGTTGAGACCGTGGTGTCAGTGGGGCTCGCCCGCCCTTTCTGGACTTTCTTTTCGATGGCAAAGGCCATGTCTGCAATATCCTCCAGCCGGTATTTTTTCCCGAATTCATCGTTGATTGCTGCGAGTGTGGCTACCGTGACCGCCGCAGAGGACCCGAGCCCGGACGAGCTTGCCAGCTGGGAGTTGACATATACACTCCCCCTCACCCCCATCTCTTCGAAGCAGTTGTCGATGTAGGGTGATTTGGCGTGGTGTGCTGTCCTGCTCTTCCGGACCGTAACGAAGACCCGGGGCTTGATGGCCATGGCAATGCCGGGTTTGCCATAGACCACGGCATGTTCGCCAAACAAAAAGACTTTGCCTGGCGCACTCCACGTCGCCAATGTCACATCACCGCGATGGCTCCATATCCCACAACTGCCGGGTCACCGGTCACGTCCCCGCTGGTCGCGTACGTCAGCAGCTGCCCCTTCCGGGCACCCTTTGCCCCGCAGGCAAGGCATACCGCGGCAATGGGACCAACCCCGCAGGCACTCACGTTTCTTTCGATGACTCTCCTGTAGAACTCTTTGACGTCCAGGGTATTGAGGGCTTCTATCGCATAGCGGTCATGCTCGCGGGCTGTTGCTGCCGGAACATAGTGGGAGAAATCACTTGAGGCAATAAAGCGCACATCGTCACGTTTTGTCCGGTTCACGGCATCGAGCACCGTCTCCGAGAGGAGGACAGCACTCTCATACTCCTGGTCACCCATCAGCACGGGCACGATTCGTGCCCGGGGGAACCGGAACTTTATGAACGGGATCTGCACCTCGAGAGAATGCTCATCCCTGTGCGACAGCTCATCGGTCTCGATATCGAGGGCTGCAGCGATCTCAGGATCCGTGTCGACGATACCGAGTGGTGTCTCCCAGGGGATCCGTGAGATGCTGGTACGGTAGCCCCGGTGGCTCGGCCCGATCACGATGAATGTCCCGGCAAAGGAGGCGGGGATAGCACTGTAGGCCCATGCCGCCACCTCACCGGAATAGGGGTATCCGGCATGGGGAGCCACGATTCCCCGGGCATCCAGTCCCGGTTCCTTTCCCCTGAAATACTTCTCCAGCAGCTGCTCAAGGTGATGGGGGTCCCTCGGATAGAACATGCCGGCGACTGCGCATGTACGGATCTTCATCGGATCTCCCTCTCTTCCTGCTGCTATTTAAAGTTCAGTCTCGAAATCCTCAATGGAGAGCGAGGTGCTGATCCCGCGGTGGCGGAGCATCTCCCGGGTCAGGAGATAGTAGACCATGGAAAGGGCCTTCCTGCCTTTGTTGTTCGTGGGGATGACCAGGTCAATGTAACTGGTCATATTATTGGTATCGCAGAGAGCAACGATGGGAACACCGGACTGGACCGCCTCTGTGATGGCCTGGGAATCCCCGATGGGGTCCGTTACCACCACGACTTCAGGCTCCATGTACCCGTTCAGGTTCTGGTTGGTGAGCATGCCAGGGATAAACCGGCCGGTAACCGCCGTGCCCCCGATCGTTTCGGCAAATTTCTTTGCCGGGTACTGTCCATACTGGCGGGACGTAACCACCAGGATTTTCGGTGTATCAAACTGGTTCAAGAACCTGGCTGCGGTCTTGATCCTTTCATCTGTCTCTCTGATGTCAAGAATGTACAGCCCGTCCCCACGGACACGGTAGATAAACCGTTTCATATCCTTGCTCTTCTGCTGGGTTCCAATGTGTATCCCCGCGGCAAGATACTCTTCAACCGGGACGAGCGGCTCATTCAGCTGGATTTCCATCTCGTTTTCCGTCATGCTATCTGTTCCTCGATTCGTATGAGTTCATTTAATTTTGCGGTCCTTTCTCCGCCGACTACCCCGGTTTTTAAGAATATGCACCGGAATGCCGTGGCCAGGTGGGCGATGGTCATATCCGTTGTTTCGCCCGACCTGTGGCTCATGACCGTGTCCATCCCGCTGGAATGGGCAAGATGAATGGCATCGAACGTGTCCGAGAGCGTCCCGACCTGGTTGGGTTTTATCAGGACGCAGTTCGCCGATCCCTGCTCAATCCCCTCCACAATACGGGAAGAACTGGTGACAAAGAGGTCATCACCACAGACCAGGCACCGGTCCCCGACCTGGGCCGTCAGGTCGGCAAACCCTGAGAAATCCTCCTCGTGGAGGGGGTCTTCAACGTAGATGAGATCATAGCGGTCGACCAGCTCGCAGATATAGGCGATCTGTTCTTCAGGTGTCCGTACCCGGTCCCGGTAGTGATACGTCCCGTCATCGTTCCAGAGCTGACTTGCCGCCAGGTCAAGACCGATGCGGATGCTGATATCGAGAACATCTGAAACTTCAGATACCGCCTCGTTCACCAGCTCAAATGCCTCCTCGTCACGCAGCTGGGGGGCCCAGGCTCCCTCATCGCCTTTTCCGCAGGATTTGCCCTGCTCTTTCAGCAGCTCCTTAATTTTCCGGTGCACGGCGGCATTGGCAAATACGGCGTCCTTCGGGCCCGATGCTCCGGTAGCGACCACAAGGAACTCCTGGATCTCGGTTGCATTCTCGGCATGGGCTCCGCCCCCTATCACATTCCCGAGGGGGAGGGGGAGGGACGGGACAAATACCCCGCCAAGGTACTGGAAGAGCTCCATTCCAAGGGATGAGGCAGCGGCCCGGGCATTGGCAAGGGAGATGGCAACGGCGACATTTGCCCCGATGGTGGAAAAATCAGCAGTCCCGTCAACATCCCGGAGAATCCCGTCAATGACAACCTGGTCCCGGGAATCCTCACCGATGAGCGAGGGAATAAGGTTTTTTAAAGCCTGCTCGATTGCCACGTCCGGTTCCACGACCTTTGCCTCGTAGAGTCCGGTGCTGGCACCGCTGGGGGCAGCTGCACGGCCAAATCCGTTTTCGGTGTAGATATCAGCCTCGACCGTGGGATTCCCCCTGCTGTCCAGAATTTTTCTCAGTTGGATCTCGCAGATGGTGGTCATGGAACCTCACTTCCTCTTTACGGTGATGGGAATTACGTTGTGCTGAAATTCCTCGAGCGCTATTTCCAGCGGATCGATCCTTGCCGTCCTGATCAGTAATGGAGCACCCATCGATATTTGCAGGGCACGGGCACCGATGATCCGGGCTCTCTCATACCGGGTGTACGACTCTATCATACTTCCTCAAAATTTTCCATGGATACATAAATGGGGTCGCTGAGATTCGAACTCAGGTCACAGCGTCCCGAACGCCATAGGATAGACCAGGCTACCCCACGACCCCTCATTGATACGGATTGAGATCATCGATGATCTCTTTGTGGGTGAGCAACATCCGGCGGCAGCAGTATCGCTCCATGCCGAGAACGTCGAGGATCTGCTGGGGATCCTCGCCCGCATCACGGCGCCGCTTGAACTCCTCGTATGCCGAGGATATTACCTTTCCACAGGTGAAACACCGCACTGGTATCATACCTGTCCGATCTCCCAATTCATTTTAACACTTCAACGATAAGACTTTTGGAACTTCTTCCGTGCTCCACGTCCGTGGGGCTTCTTCGATTCTTTCTGGCGTGAATCATTCACCAGGAGCGTGCGGTCATAGGCCAGGTAGAGATCCTTGATCTGGGGATCATTATGCCACTTGAGGATTCCCCTGGCAAGTGCCGTGCGGATCGCCTCTGCCTGTCCCATGATTCCTCCGCCACTCACATCAATGGCCACATCGATCCCCTCCAGAGCATGGGGGAAAAGGATCAGCGGTTCGGCGATCTTCATCCTCACCATTTCATTCGGATAGACCTCGAGCGGAACGGAGTTGATCCTGACGATACCGTTCCCGGCCCGGAACGTTGCACGGGCGATGGCCGTCTTTCGCTTTCCACTTGTATTGACAATCTTTGCCATCCTCTCACCCCTCTAGTACTTTGCTCCCAGGAACGTACTCACTGACCCGATTGTCACGAATTTCGGGGTATTCAGGCGGTTCATATGTGCTTCCTCGATAACTTCACATGCTGATCCGACCAGCTCGGACGGAACCCCGACGTATACTTTCACACGCTTGAGGGCGTCCCTTCCGGCAGGCCGCTTGTACGGGAGCATGCCACGGATTGTTCTTTTCACGATATGGTCAGGACGCCGGGGGAAGAAGGGACCTCCCTCCCGTGAGCCCCGCTGCCGTTTGTGGCCGTAGTGGGTCAATACCCGTGCCCTGCTCCCGGAAATCACGGTCTTTTCGGCGTTGACAATTGCTATCTCTTCACCGGAGAGCGCCCTTTTCGCAACGACACTTGCCATCCGCCCGAGGAGGAGCCCGTTACCATCGATTACTGTCACCATCTCCTCACCTCAGGATCCTGACCCTGCTCCCGGTAGGATTGACCGAGATCAGTTCCTCAATGCTCATACATTCACCGTCTGCCTGCCTGATCTTCTCCGAAGCAGACTGGGAAAAGTTCAGGGCTGCCACCTTCACCGAAAGATCCAGTATCCCGCTGCCGAGGACCTTCCCGGGGACAAGAATGGTCTCCCCGTTGGTGGCATACCGGTTGATCTTGCTCAGGTTCACTTCGGCATAGTTCCTGCTCGGGGCCTCGAGACGGTCAGCAATATCCCTCCACAGGTTCACCTCGTTCTCCCGCGATGTATTCTTGAGGAGGGAGATGAGGCTGGCGAGGCGGGGGTTGGTCTTTCTGTACGTCATCCTATTCATCCCGGATCTCTCCTGTTATCTCGTCAACAGATGCTGTAAGTTCCACAGACTGTTCCTTGATGTATTCCAGTGCCTGCCTGATAATCATCCGGGGCGGAAGCGACCCGTCGCCTTCAACCACAAAGAGAAAACGGGTCACATCGATTGCAACGGATATCCCTGACTCATCGCCAATTCCGGTATTCAGGCATGCCCGCTCGCAGAGCCGGCAGAGGGAGCATTCCTCAAGCCTTCCATCGACAACAGCTACCTTCTTTCCCCTGATCTCAAGGATTTTCCTCGGGCATTCATCCACACACAGCCCGCAGGCGTCACACCGGTCGCTGATGGTGATGACCGGATAATTCTTGTACCCGCACGCGGTCGTGGGCTGCCATTTTGCATGCTCCCTTCCCCGGGAGACGACCGCACGGGCCTCAAGCACCAATTTCTGGTCCTTGGTCAGCTTTACGATGGGGATATGGGGATCGGCAGGTCCAATCCGTGGATCCTGGGAGATGAGGTCGTTTGAAGTGACCATGCCCGGACCTTCAACACTCATGGTGAAGATAACACTGCAGGCCGGGCATCCTTCTCCGCCACAGCTGCAGGCATCCCGCGGCACGGAACATTCTCCGTCGCTCCTGATAGGGATCAGCCCGAGCCGGTGTGCAAGCATCTCATCGAAGAGAGCACTCGTGTTGTCGTAAATTTTCACATCCTCGATGGCGAGGGTGGGGACTTCCCCAATCATCGCCCTGCGGAAGGAGTTGGCAAACGCCGGGGTGCACTCTCCCAGGAGGAAACGGGCGGAGTTTTCATCAAGCCTGGAAAATTCGATCTCCATCAGACTCTCCTTCCCCGTCTTCCGCCCTTGGCCCGTATCGAATCGTGGGGAACGGGAGTGACGTCCTCAATCCGCCCGATCCTCATACCGGCCCTGGCCAGTGCACGGATGGCTGCCTGGGCACCGGGCCCGGGGCTCCGCTGTTTTCCTCGTCCCGGGGCACGCACCTTGACATGGACCCCGACAATTCCCTTCTCCATCGCCGTCTGGGCAACATTCGAAGCCATCTGCATTGCCGCATAGGGTGAGCTCTCATTCCGGTCCTGCTTTACCACCATGCCGCCACTGCTCTTTGTCACCGTTTCGGCACCGGAAAGGTCGGTGATGGTGATGATAGTGTTGTTAAATGAGGCATAAATGTGGGCGATCCCCCATTTTTCCTTCTCTGCTGCCATGACTATCTCCCTGTCCTGATGATTCGTGCACGCTCGGCGTGATCAGGACCGGAAAACGGGGATTTTCCATAGTACGAGATCTGGCCCTCCTCAGCCCGGGCCACGCGGTATCCGGGTATGGTGACCCGCGTGCCGGCAATAGCGATGTGCCCGTGGGTGATGAGCTGGCGTGCCTGCTTTGGCGAACGGGCCAGGCCCTGCCGGTGAACCAGGGTCTGGAGCCGCCGCTCAAGACCCTGCTGGATCCGCAGCGCGAGGACATCGTCAATGTCCGCATCAGGCCCGAGGAGTCCCAGCCGCTGCATATGGCCGATGAGCTCCGTCTTCTTCTTCTCATACCGTTCCTGGTCCGTCCCGATCGAGGTAAGGGCGAGGAGTTCCCGGGCGGCTTTCCGGTACCGCCGCAACGAACTCTGGGTCTTCCACACCTCACGCTTGTTGCGGAGGCCGTACTCGATGACCATCTTCGTCTCTTCCTCTATCCGGGTCTTCTCAAAGGGCCTCTTGGGGGTCTGGTACTGTTTGTGGTTCTTTCCTGGATATCCCATTGAATCACCTGGATTATTCCTTCTTCCTCTTCACACCGACTGTCAGTCCGGTCCTGCCGGTAGACTTTGTCCTCTGGCCGCGGACCTTCTGGCCGGTCTCATGCCTGATGCCCTTGTAGCAGCGGATTTTTCGCATGAGGTTGATATCTTCATCCTTGGCCATGGCCAGGTCGGTCCCGAGGATGTGGCGTGCCTCGCCGGTATACGTATCTTTGGGCCTGTTCATGATCCAGGAGGGAACCCGCTGGGTATAGGAGTCCACAACCTGACGGAGTCTCTCAACTTCATCGTCTTTGAGGCGTCCCATCGTCTCCTTCTCGTTCACCTTCGCCAGGTTGGCGATGATCTGGGCAGTATGCATGCCAACGCCCCTGATCCCGGTGAGGGCGATGTGGACCGGTTTTGTCCCATCAAGGTCAGTGTTGCTGATCCGGACGAAATACTTGATATCTTCTTCCTGAGCCATCCAATCCTCCGTGACTGAGCATTCTTGAGCGCTGAGGGAGGGATTTGAACCCTCGAGTCCCAGGGGGACACAGGTTTAGCAAACCTGCGCCATACCAGGCTTGGCTACCTCAACAGGGAATCTCGCGTCTTCCGACACTCGCAGCACCTGATGGCGCCACTCCATGAATGGTGCTTTATCATTTGGAATGCCCGCATATTAACCCTTTGGGTCCGGTATCATCCTGGCGACGGAAAAATGGTCAGGATCTGACCTTCCTCGTGATGTCCCGGGCGACCAGGGCAGACGTGACCAGGGGAAGGGCAATAGTCGCATCGCAGAAGACCTGGACACGGGGGGAGGTGAGCGTCTCCTTGCCCCAGCTGACAGCCTCATCAAAGGTGCACCCCGACAGCCCGCCCCAGTGAGGGGCGTCGGTGGTATACTGGATGGCATACGCATGGCCTCCGAGCTCGGCACCATGGATGGAAGCGATGACCTGGGTCTGCTGGATAAAATTTTTCGGGACTCCCCCCCCGATAAATATAACCCCGGTCTTTTCTGACCGTTCGACAAATTGTGTGATTTCATCGGCATCGGCCAGCTGGTCCACATCTACCCTGATCCCTCTCCTCCGGGCCATCACGAGACCTATCCCGATCGAGGAATCGGCAAGAGCGGGGACAAAGATGGGAATGGCCTCCCGGGCGCAGGTGGAGATCAGGGACTGTCCTTCCGGGTATTCCCGGATGGCAAACTTCCCGAGCTCCCGGATAAAGGCGGCTGATGATCCCGAGAACGGGGCGATTTCCCGGGCAAAGTCCGCGATCCGTGCATCGGTGCCTCTGAACTCCTCCTCGTAGGCAAAGACATCATAAATCCGGTCAATCCCCTGCCTGAAGAGTTTCACATCATCGGCATGGTGGTATCCCTGGTAATGGCGGATACCAAAATGCTCACAGAGATCATGAAAAATATTTGCACCCGTAGAGACGATGGCATCAAAGTAGTGACGTTCCGCCAGGGTCATGAGGCACCGCTGCATGCCTGCCGGGATCATCGCCCCTGACAGGCCAAGCAGGATGGTGCAGTCGGGATCCTCAAGCATCCTCTGCCAGATATGGAAGGACTCCCCCAGCTTCCGCCCCTGGAATCCGGTCCTGCTCATTCCGTCCAGGAGATCCGCCACCCTCGGGTCCGGTCGCACCGGATCAGTCGGTGTCAGTGCCATGTTCTTCCAATCACGTTGCCACTGCTGATACATAAGTATTACCACCGGAGACAGCGGTTATACCTGGAGGCTGCCGGCAGTCCCGGGGGGTCCTGGTAAGAAAAAAAAGTCAGAGGGCTTTGATGAGGGATTCCCTGGTTACGATCCCTCTCAGGCGGTCTCCGCTGGTTACCGGAACGGTGCTGATGTTCTTTGCGGCCATCAGATCAACGACATCGTCAACGCATGCAGTGGCATCTACTGCCATCACCGGCGTGCTCATGATATCTTTCACCAGCAGGTTCCGTATGCGGTGGTCCTGGTGCTTGTCGTCAACGACCTCGCGGAAGTTCCTCATCGCTACCGCAACGTCGGTCTCGGTCACGATCCCGACCACCTGGTCATGGTCGGTCACAATGAACCGCGGGATAGTGTCATCGATCATCCTTCTCCGCAGATGGACAACCCGTTCTTCGGTATCAATGGTGCAGGCTTTTTCTGTGACCTCATCGAGCGTGCCTGCAGGCCGGTACACTTTGAGCAGATCCTGGGCGGTCACCTTGCCGACCAGCCGGTGTTCATCATCATAGACGATGACCAGTTTGTAGGCCTGGAGGAGCGGGACGAGGATGTCGATATCCTGGTCGGGGTAGACGGTGGTGAAATCCTCCTCGACAGTACTTGCCACGTGGATCGAGTTCGGTGAGATGGCCGAATTCCGCCTGGTTCCCAGCTTCTCTGCCACCTGCTTCCGGGAGACCGTACCGACAACTGCATTATTGTTCACCACGATGAGCGGATCGATCCCCTCATCGAGCATCTTATCAAGCGCTTCGGTAATCACCGCCGATTTCGAGATAGTTATCGGACGGGACATGATATCCTTGACAAAAAGTTCGTCGTTCATTGCGCCACTTCCCTGATAATATCGTCTCTCTTGATTATTCCCCTGATGTCATCGTTTTCAACGATAACCAGGCTGTTGATGTTCTTCTCCCTCATCAGGGAGACTGCTTCGCGCACGGCTGCCCCTGGTGCTATGGTCACTACCGGACGGGACATCAGATCTTCTGCCACTGCCGCTGTCTCCACGACGTGACGGAATGACTTTTTCCCGCCATGCTCCTGCTTGCGGAGCATGGTGACATCTTTTACCGGCAGATCTGCCTTATCGTTAATGTAGAGGAAAAAGGCCAGGTTGCTTTCGGTAATAATGCCGGCAAGGCTCCCGTCGTTGTTGACCACGACCACCTTGTCATTCCGCTCCCGCATAAGGTCGATTACATGGGTCAGTGAATGGTAGCGGGAGACGGTGATCACGTCCTCCATCACATCCTCGACCCGGGTATCCATGCCCCCGATGAGAGCAGATCGCATCAGGTCTGATTTGGTGATGATGCCCACCACCTCTCCCGCATTTATCACCGGTATTCCACTGATATCATGCTCAATCATCAGTGATGACACCACCCTGATCCCGGTGTCGGGAGATACCGTGGTAGGGTCGGTGGTCATGAGGACAGAAACGGGAATGTTGTCGATCGGACGCCGCCGCCAGACAGGCTCGCTCTGCCGTAACCGGTATCCGATATCCTTCTTGGTGATGATGCCAATCAGCTTCCCGTTTTCGAGGACCGGAATACGGGATATCCGGTGCTTCAGCATCAGGTGCCGGGCATGGGCCACATTTTCAGCCGGGCCAACCACATAGACCGGGGAGGTCATCACGTCCGCTGCTTTCATTCGCCATCACTTCCGGCCAAGTGCCCTGACCATATCAAACTCAGTGATCAGCCCGACAAGCCGGGCATTTTCGATGACCGGGAGAGCCCCGACGTTTTTGTCAAGCATCTCCCGCGCTGCCTCGTTGATGCCTTTCTCGGGAGCTGTGGTATAGAGACTCCCTGAGACCAGGTTTCTCACCGGGAGACTCATCACTTCGGCGATATCCCCGGTGACCATCTGGTCAAAGACTTTTTTATTGCCCAGGTATTTCATGATGTCGCTCGTGGTGATAATCCCGTAGAGGATATCATTGCTCACTACCGGGAGACGGCGGAACCGGTGGGAGGTCATGTCCCGGGTCACGCTGCCGATGGGACAGTCCGGGTCCGTAACCCGGAGGGAGGTGGTCATGACACCATTGACGGTGAGGTCAACCTTCTCGGTCACCAGCACCTTCATGACATCCCGCTCGGTAACAATCCCGACCAGGACTCCGTCACTATCGGTTATCGGCATACCTCCAACCTTCTTGGTGAGGATGATGTCAATCGCATCATTAATACTGGCAGAATCGGGGAGGGTGGTGAGCTGCTGGGTCATGATGGTCCGGACTGCTTCGTTGATGGCAGGCAGGAGATTTCCCCCGTGCTTGACCTGGACCAGGTTGAATTTGTCTCCGCCCCCCATGAAGTTGATGATATCGCCGGAAGTAATGATCCCGCGGAGTTTTCCGCTCCCGGCATCGACCACCGGCAGTCTCCGGAACCCGCATGCGGTCATTTTCTCCACCGCCCCCATGATGGTGATGGTGGGTGGAACCGACACCACATCCCGCGTGGCAATAGCCATGATCTCTCCCTCGCGGGAGACGATATGGGACTTGAACTCAACCGGCCCCCGGTCGAGCTTCCCCGGCATCTTCAGGAGTTTGTCGCCCTGTTTGAAATTTCGGTCATTTGTATGCATTTCCCGTCCTCCATTCTGTCAGTAGTTGAGAAACGTTTCTGGTAAACCCGGCCGCCCGAGAGCTCAGGCCAGGAGCTTCAATATGTCATGCCGGTCGATGATGCCCACGATGCAGTCATCTTCGATTACGGGGAGCCTGCTGATATCGTGCTTCACCATCAGGCCGGCAGCAGTCCCTGCCTCCTCATCGGGGGTTACGGTCATGACCGGGGTGGTCATGATATGGTCTACCTGGGTGCTGCTCTCGGATGGGGTGCGCCACCGGCCATCCTTCAAGAGGTCACGACGTGAAATCATCCCAACAAGCCTCCGTTTTTTTACAACCGGAAATGCGGTAAACCCGCTTTCCATGATAAGATTATGGATCCTTTGTGCAGAATCATCGGTTCTGCAGGTAATGACATCGGTTGACATGCAGTCCCTGACCCTTCCCTTCAGCTTCTGCATCGTGATAGCAACCGGGAAGAGCTCGGAAAGGAGCACTCCCCCCAAAATGATATTCTGCTCGCCGACAACCGGGACACTGTCAGTATTGTTCTTCTGCAGGGTGGTGAGCACATCCCCGACCGAGTCATGAGGAGTAACAGGGGTGATTGCCCTGATATATCCCTTGATGGTGACATTTGATTTTGTGGCCGTTACCCTGAGCACATCGGTGATATCAATATAACCGAGCAGTCTGCGCTGGCCATCCTGGACAAACAGTTCGCGGTAGACATCATCCCGAAGAATCTGCCGCGCCCTGGTGACCGGGTCATCGTAATGAAGGACGGGGACCTCAACAATGAAATCCGATGCAGTTTTCATTGAAGAAGGTCCTCCTCGCGACACGACGGGCAGAGCATGATATTGTCGGTTCGCCGGAGGTCGTCAGACATGGTTCCGCACCTGCTGCACATCCCGACTTCAACCTCTTCGATCCGGTTTATCTCGATGAGATCGTTCATGAGCTCATTGATCTCGGTTGAAACCGTGAGTATGTCACGGACAGTAACAATCCCGATGACCTTATTCCCATCATCAACAACCGGGAGCCGCCGGACGTGATTCTTGATCATCATGTAGGCAGCATCGCGCACGGTCTTTTCACATCCTATGGTGATGAGGGGTGTGCTCATCACCTCATTGACACGCACCGCACCAGGTTTCCTGTCCCTGGCCACAACCTTGCAGTTTATATCCTCTTCTGTCACTATCCCGACGGGAAGGTTGTCCTTTAAGACAATGCAGCTCCCCACTTCATCACGGCACATGGCCATAGCAGCCCGTGCTACCGATTCCTCGAACTGGATGGTGGTGGGGTTCCTCCTCATCACCTCCTTCAAGGGCACCCGGGTATCGAACCGGATTGAATCTGATGACTTTTTCATGAAATCACCCCCAACGAGCATCCCAGAGAGAAGGGTATCCGCAGTAACCACTACTGCGAGCCATCATTATTAAAATAATCTGTCTATATAATACCTCCTTTGTTTTTTTCCAGAATCGGCGCATAAAAAACCTAATAACTCCTCTCCTCAATACGGTATAATGAAAAGAACGGGGAAACCGGTGGACGTAGCCGTGTTGAGGTAACCTATGAGTATTTTTGTCCAGGCAAAAAGCCGTGTCTCAAGATTTCTGATGGCATTCTTCAGGAAGAGGCGTTCACGTATCGGGATCTATGGGCCTCCGAATGCAGGAAAGACCACCCTCGCCAACCGGATAGCACGGGACTGGACGGGTGAAATGGTAGGGCCGGTGAGCGAGATTCCTCATGAAACCCGCCGGGCTCTCAGGAAACAGGATATCACCATTACCGGGAACAACGGCAGCACCATCACCATTGATATCGTCGATACCCCGGGGGTTACCACCAAGATTGACTACAAGGATTTCCTCGAGTATGGTATCGGCAAGGATGAGGCAGTGATCAGGGCACGGGAGGCAACAGAGGGAGTTGCCGAGGCCATGCACTGGCTTCGCGAGGATATAGACGGGGTGATCTACATGCTCGATTGTACCGAAGACCCGTTCCTGCAGGTCAATATCATGATGATCGGTATCATTGAAAGCAGGAAACTCCCGGTGCTCATTGCTGCAAACAAGATCGATCTCCCGGATGCAAGCCCGCAGCGTATCAGGAGTGCCTTTCCCCAGCACCCCGTCATTGCCATTTCCTGCACCGAGGGCAAGAACATCGAGGAACTCTATGAACAGATGGTATACCACTTCGGGTGAAGTATGCAGCAGGGTGTCCAGATAGACCTGATCGCGGAAGAACGGCTCTCGGAGATGACCTCCTATGAGAAGATCCACATGATCCTTGACAATGTCAGGGAGGGGAGGATCGTGATTCTTGAAAAGGGGCTCAGCCCTGAAGAGCAGAGCAGACTGATCGAGATGACCATGCGGGAGATCCTCCCTGACGGATTCAACGGGATCGAGATAGAGACCTACCCTTCCCGTGACGATGCCCCGGGATTTTTACAGCGTCTCCTGGGCAGAGCCTCCCGGGAGTCCCGTCTTACGGTCATCGGCCCGGCAAACCAGCTGCGCATGATACGGAAAGACAAGGATATGATCAGTGCCTGGGTCTCTTCGCGGTGATCCCATGGCCCACACCTGCGCAAAGTGCGGCAAAGTCTACCCTGACTCCTCAGCGGAGATCCTCCGGGGCTGTTCATGCGGAGGGAGGAAGTTCTATTTTGAACGTCCGGAAGCACGGAAAGGGTCGATTGCCACCACCCTGCAGGAACAGGAACCGCGGGTCGCCGAAGAACCTCCCGCAGGAGCGGAAGAACCGGCCCGGGAGGACCGTTTCAGCCGGGTCGAGAGCATCAGGATCCTTGGGCCCGGAACCTATGAGCTCAATATTGAGAAGATGGCAGAGTCTGATGACCGGGTGGTCGGGCTGGGCACCGAGGGGAGTTATGCGGTGGATCTCCTCTCGATGGCCGGGACAAAAAAGGGAAAGAAGAACCGTCTTAAGAAAGCATGAACCGGGGCGATGCCGGCCTGTTTTCAGATACCCTGGAGAGAAAGGGGTATCCTGTCAGGTTGACCCCTGACGTCCTATCACTTTACGATGGAGATAGGTCTGCCAGTCAGATTCCGATTATCGACAGTACCACGAAATAAGGAAAATATGAAAATCAGTTGATATTTTCCACGCTGTAACCTTTCTTGGCGAGGAGGTCTTTTACCCTGTCCTTATGGTTTCCCTGGAGCTCGATTGAGTTCTCCTTGACCGTTCCCCCGCAGGCGAGTTTTCCTTTCAGGTACTTGGAGAGGTCTTCGAGGTCGATATCGGTCGGGTCAAGACCTTCGATTACCGTAACCTCTTTCCCATACCGTCGTTTATTGACCTTGACATTGATACGTTGCTGCTCTTTTGCTACTTCCTCACAGATACAGAGTTCCTTTGGTAATCCACACGTCGGGCAAATCCCACCATTCATTACAAGTACGTTCAAGTTCTGTTTATATATTTGTTGGCATCAGCCGGCCGGTTATTCCCGGTCCCGGTATCCCCGGGGCCCCTGAAGGCGCCGGGTGGAGGACGGTGCCTGCTCATCTGCTGGAGCTGTCCACCCGGCAGGTGTCACAGCCGCGGGAAAGGACCTGATCTGCCCTGCTGTTGTACCGGTACACGGTGATACCTTTGCAGCCGAGCTCGCGGGCCAGGAGAAAAATCCGTCCAATTTCTGCCCCGGTAGCACTTTCAGGCAAATTCACGGTTTTTGAGATGGCATTGTCGACATATTTCTGGACCAGGGCCAGCACCCGGATATGGAACTGTGGTTCAATCTCTGCTGCGGTGCGCAGGAGTTCTTTTACCTCATCGCTGACCGGAACGTCCTGTACACTCCCCGTTCTCCTGATCTGTGCCAGATGTGAGCTCCCTCCCGGCACCGTTGCAAGGAATCGTTCAACCTCGGGGTGGACGGTATGCAGGGAATGCCCGTTGATGGTGCGGGAATAGGAGAGGGAGAACAGGGGTTCGATGCCACTGCTCGTCCCGGCAATAAGGTGGAGCGAGCCGGTCGGGGCAACGGTCGTGACGGTTGCATTCCTCATCGGTCCGGTGTATATGCTCTGGTCGATCGCAGGGAATGATCCTCTCTCTTCACCAAGCTCTTCTGATGCAGCATGTGCTTCGTCCTGGATAAAGCGCATGAACGCCTCTGTCCAGGACAATCCCTCATCTGACTGGTAGGGAATTCCCATTCTGATGAATGCATCGGCCAGCCCCATCACCCCAAGACCGATCTTCCGTGTGCGGAGGGTTGCCGCCCTGATCTCGGGGACCGGGTAGAGGTTCACGTCAATGACACTGTCAAGGAAGCGGACTGAACGCCGTACCACATCGCCCAGGGTCCCGTAATCGAATCCGCCGCCGGTGACGCAGGCGGCAAGATTGATACTCCCCAGGTTGCAGCTCTCGTACGGGAGGAGCGGCTGCTCCCCGCAGGGGTTGGTTGCTTCAATCATCCCGAGACCGGGGACCGGGTTCTTTTCATTGATATGGTCAAGAAAGAGGATTCCCGGGTCTCCGCACAGCCAGGCTGCCCGGGAGACTTCATTCCAGAGCAGCCCGGAAGGAACCGTTTCCCGGACCTCTCCGTTGCGGGGATTGATCAGGTCATAGTCCCCGCCCCGGGAGAGGGCCTCAAAAAAGTCCCGGTCAAAACCGACCGAGAGGTTGAAGTTCCGGAGATCTCCGGAGACTTTTGCCCTGATAAAGGCGACAATATCAGGGTGGGAGCTTGCCAGCACCCCCATGTTTGCCCCCCTGCGCTTCCCCCCCTGTTTGAGGGCGGTTGTGGCTTCATCAAAGACCTGCATGAAGGGGAGCGGGCCGCTGGCAATCCCTGCTGTCTGGCCGACACAATCCCCGGACGGCCTGATATGAGAGAAGGAAAAACCGGTCCCTCCGCCGCTTTTATGGATGAGGGCCATCTGCCTGAGTGCAAGGAAGATACTCTCGATCGAATCGCCGACCGGGAGGACAAAGCAGGCTGAGAGCTGCCCGCCCGGAATTCCCGCGTTCATCAGCGTGGGTGAGTTGGGGAGGAAGAGGAGGTCATCCATCATGCTAAAGAATGCCTCCTGATCGGCCGTCCCGACAGCGGCAGCTACGCGATGGAACATCTCCCGTGGCGTTTCTCCCGGGAGCAGGTACCGGCTCCTGAGCAGGACCCGGGCAGCTTCGGTAAGGCCCATATAAATCCTGAATGAATGCCTTTTATTTAAAATCCATGCACACCATTCTGGTGAGATGTCCCTCCTTGTTCTCGGCACCGCTTCGCATGTCGGGAAGAGTACGGTGGTCGCAGCCCTCTGCCGGCTCCTGGTCAACCGGGGAATTCAGGTCGCACCCTTTAAATCGCAGAACATGAGCCTGAACTCGTATGTCACGCGGGACGGGGCTGAAATCGGGATTGCACAGGCAATGCAGGCTTTTGCTGCAAAGCTTGAACCCGAGGCTGACATGAATCCCATCCTCCTCAAACCCAAGGGAGACCAGCTCTCCCAGGTGGTGCTGATGGGGAGGCCCTACAAGGATCTGCCGGTTTCCAGGTACTACCAGGAGACTGAGTACCTGCTCTCTTCTGCGGTTGGCGCAGCCCATCGCCTGATTCAGCAGTATGGCCATATCGTTGCAGAGGGGGCAGGCGGTGCTGCTGAAGTGAACCTGTATTCCCGCGACATCGCCAATATCCGGATTGAACGGGAACTCAGGCTCCCCATCCTCCTCGTTGCTGATATCGAGCGGGGGGGCGTGTTTGCCCAGGTCTATGGCACGCTCGAACTTCTGCCGCCCGACATCAGGCCCCTGGTGATGGGAGTCATTATCAACAAGTTCCGTGGTGACCCCGCACTCTTCGAAGACGGTGTCCGGATCATCGAGGAGACCTGCAGAGTCCCGGTTCTGGGAGTCCTCCCGCACCTCTCCCTGCCGCTGCCAAGTGAGGACTCGCTCTCGCTCGGGGACAAAAAACCACCTGACCATCCGGTGAAGATTGCCGTGATACGGCTCCCCCGGATTTCAAATTTTACCGATTTTGAGGCCCTCGAACCCTATGCCTCGGTCGTTTATAGAACGCCGGGGTCATCCCTTGCCGGCTATGACTGCATTATTCTTCCCGGTACCAAGAATACCGTCGATGACCTCAGGGTACTGGTGGAGAGCGGGACTGCCGGTGAGATCCTTGCCGCCCGGCAGCGGGGAGTTCCGATCATCGGAATCTGCGGGGGATACCAGATGCTCGGGCTGGAAGTTATTGATGAAGGCGTGGAGTCAGGCAGGGGAAGGTATCAGGGTCTTGGCCTGCTGCAGGTCATTACCCGCTTCTCACGGTATGAAAAGGTTACCGAGCAGGTGACCAGAACCGCGTCTCCTGCGGGGCCAATCCTCTCCGCGATCGGTACGGTGCAGGGATATGAGATCCACATGGGGGAGACGGAACGGATAGGAGACGATGAGGCTTTCTCAGGGGAGGGAGCCGTGGCCGCTGACGGCATGGTCATCGGGACCTACCTCCACGGGCTGTTTGGAAATCCGAATGCCCGGAATGCCCTGCTTTCCTGCCTCTATGCAGGAAAGGGTCTCGAATTTATTCCTCCCTCTCCTGACGGGGGAGGTGATCCCTATGATCAGCTGGCGGAAGAATTTGAGCGGTATGTGCGGCTGGATCCCATCCTCAGCCTGTTTTTACGGTGATCCCGGATGGGGGGTTTTTAATGTGGGACGTCCCATGAGAACACTGAGCATGTTTCCGGAGAGATGCCTGTGACCATGAGGGTTTCATTAACCATGGACACGGAAACGATGGACGCCATCGATAAATACGCAAAGGAACATGGCATCGATCGGAACCGGGCGATCCTGGAGCTCCTTGAAAACGGATATACCAATATTACCGGTGAACATCCGTATACGCTGAACCAGAAACGTTCTTTTGAAGAGTACCATGAGCTTCGGACAGCCATGGAAAAGGTGCAGCAGTCTCTCGAAAATCTTGCTGGCGAAGTCCAGCTCATCCACCATATCATGGAGGTCGAGTGGGACAGGGAGATGAAACCGGTTCCGTTCCAGTCCAGGAAGTGGTGGGAGTTCTGGAAGACCCCCTGACCGGCTGGCCGGGTGTCACCCCGGGACGCTGTCATCCGATGATGTTCATTATGCTCAGGTAGCCTTCCCCTTTCCGGTCGGCACAGGAAACCGCCTCCACTGCCCGCAGATCAACCTCTTCTGTTGCCCGGTGCCGCAGGCAGTAGGCCAGGGCGGGTGAGGTTACGAGCTCACCCCTGACCCTGAAGGAGCGGGAATAGACACAGAACCTGCAGTGCTCGATGGTCTCTTCCTTATCAGGAAGGCAGCGAACTCTCCCCCCTGAGACCTCAAGAACCCGGTATCCTTCTTCCGGCATCGTTCGCATCCTCTGATGATTGTTTTTCCCCGTATCTTAAAGAGGCTCTGATCAGGGACGGGCAGATCAGGCCTGACCCGGGCGGTGAAGGGTGACCTTCCGTTCTTCAAGAGCTGAGAGCGCCTGTTCAACCCGGTCCAGGGTAACTGGTATCTCTGCATCGAGGAGTGCCGCCCGCTCCTCAATGCCTGATCTCTTCCCGGCCAGTGAGGCGAGGCGGGACTCCCGCTGCACCTTTTCCCTCCCGAGATTCTGCTCCCGTATGACAACCGGGTTTTCAGCAATCTCCCGCTCGACTCTCTTCAGCCGTGAGTCAGCCAGCTCCCGTTTCTCGTAATGCCGGGAGAGCCGGGCTAATATATCGGTAGTACCGGAGAACAGCTCTTTTTCCTCTTTATTTTTCAGGACGATGTCCCCGTTTTCAATCATGCTGCTGATCAGCGGGAGAGCCCGGACAAGGCCGGGAACGACCTGGTCCTTTGCAGGCAGCCCTGATACCGTGAGCGAATCAACGACCAGTTCCAGGTCTTTTGCTGCGGCTCCTCCCTGCCCTTTCTGGAGGACCTTCTCACCCTTCCTGAGGAGATGAGAGATGACCGAGAGGTCATTCCTGATATTCCGCTCTTCTGCGAGAACCTCCTCCCTGAGCCCGGCTGCCTGCTGGTCCAGGCTGGTGATAGCAGGAGAGGTGAGCGCCAGCCGGACCTCCTGTTCCTGGCCGGAAAGGAGGTCAAGTCCGGCTTTCTCCTCCTCAATTTCGGCTTTGGTCAGGGAAAGCCCGGATGCCAGGATCTCCTTTTCGGAAAGATCTGCCGTGAGCCGGTCCAGGTCCTTTCGGAGAGCCCTGACCTGGTCCCGCTTCATCCGTGCCCTGGCTATGTGCGGGGTCATGGCATTCATCTCCCGCCCGAGCAGGTCCACGGTCTTCCTGATCTCCTTCATCTCATCAGGGAAAACTCCCCTGAGATACCGTCCCGGACCGGCCAGCCCCTTGACGCATCCTTTCAGGGACTCTGAGCCGGCCTGGTAGAAAGCTTCCGGTTCTTCCGGGAGAACTCTGGCCAGGGAGGAGAGCATGGCCTTTTCAAAGAGGGGCAGGGTGTTTTTGGCAATCTTCTCGAGTTTCGGATGGTAGGCTTCCTCCCGTTCCAGGGAGACCAGTTCCTGCACCAGCTCCGTAAGCCCGGTCCTCGCCGATAGAATTGCCTTCCGGCTTATTTCCGTTTCACGGGTCAGGGTTCTGGTGATCTCCTTTTCCCGGGCTTCAAGAATTGCCGGGATATCCCTGACCGTAACAGACAGCGGTTCCTCTTCTTCGGATGAACGCCGGCCCCTGAGGAATTTGAACATATACTACCCACCCCTTACAGGCTGCGGTCGCTCCGCCCCTTTTCCCCGTCACAATCGTCCCTGGCAATCTCCCGGAGCCGTGCGACACCCCCGATTTCCCCAATCACGCTGACAACAGAAGGGGGAACGAGCTGCTCCCATGCTTCTCCCTTGAGCATCCTCCGCCTGATCTCTGTCCCCGAGTGGAGTTCCCGGGCATACATGGCCGGTGACTCGACCGGGACTCCCTCCTCGGCAAAGAGCCGCATCACCAGCGGGTTGCTGGAATAGATGAGATCGAACGGGGGGGCCATGGACCGGACATGGGCGACCCAGAGGGCGTTCCGCTTGATGTCCTCGATGGGGATGACATAGAGGGGAATGCCGATATCCTTCAGGGAGCCGGTGATCATCAGGATCCGTTCTCCGGCAGTAAAGGGGTTCTCCGGCTCATGGGAGAGCTGTGCACTCCCCACCCCGATGATGATCTCATCTGCCGTTTTTGCAATCCGTTCGAGGACGTACTGGTGTCCGTTATGGTATGGCTGAAACCTGCCAATGTAGAATGCCCGTGTCATCTGGCTGCCACCATAGTTGCGATCCGGGCCGCAAAGGCCCCTGCCGTAAAACCGGCATCAATGTTCACCACGGAAAGCACGGAACAGGACTGGAGCATGCTGGCGAGGGCAGCCCTCCCCTGTCCCATGTACCCGTACCCGGTGCTGACCGGCACCCCGATAACCGGCCGGTCCACGAGCCCGGCAACCACGGCGGGAAGTGTACCCTCCCTTCCGGCGGCAACGATGAAGACATGGGCATCGATGCACTTCCGGAGTGCCGGGAAGAGGCGGTGGATACCGGCTGCCCCCACATCATAGGCCGTGCAGACCCGGCAACCCATCTCCTCGGCAATGACCCGTGCTTCTTCAGCCACCCCGATGTCAGAGGTGCCGGCGGTAATGATGGCGACCACTCCCCCGGTGGGCTGGACCATTGTGCCCGTTGACAGGACCACCATCCGGGCTTCCGGATAACAGGTTATCCCGATTCCCTCCGCTGCTGCACGATCTTCAAGGATCTCATGCTGGGACCGTGAAATCCGGGAGACGAGGCATCGGCCCGAAGAACGGGCATGGGCAAGGGCGATGTCAGCGAGCTGGGCGGCCCCCTTTCCCTCGGCAAGCACCACCTCGGGTATCCCGCAGCGGAGGTTTCTCCCCAGGTCAAGGTTGGCCATGTCACCTACTGCCTCGATCCGTAGGCCGTCAATCTCCCGCTCAGCTTCCTCGAGGGTGATGGTCCCGGCCCGGAACCGTTCCAGTACCTCATGGAGGATCCTGTTTGCCTGCATACCTCAATAATAAAGATATGGGCTCGCGTATAATAATACGTTCATAATCATGAGTTATCTGGTGTATATCGCCCTTTTTGGGGCAGCAGTGGTTTTTTTCCTCTGGCTGCGGGATGCCCGGATATTCTACCGGACCGGTCATCCCGGGTACCGGAGGGCTGCCTACCGGGGAGTCCTCTTCGGGGCGGTTGCGCTGCTGGGCGTCGCGGTAACCGGGTGGTCGTCCCTGGAGATGCTCGGGCTGGGCCTGATCCTCCTCGCCCTCTACTTCCAGGGACGGGAGGAGCGTGAGAGGGTCTGGACTGATGAAGGGACGATGGACCGCTTCCTTGGAAAAGCTCCCCTGAACATTGCCGCACGAAAGGAGGACTGATCCTCACATGCTCCAGAAACCACGCGGGACACGGGACTTCCTGCCCGATGAGATGGAGGGGCGGCGGGAAGTCGAGGGTATCATGCGGGGGATTGCCCGGACCTGGGGATACCGGGAGGTCTGTACACCGGAGTTTGAAGAACTGGAACTCTTCACCACCCGCTCGGGTGAGGGGATCGTCCAGGAGATGTACATCTTCGAGGACAAGGGGGGAAGGGTGATGGCCCTCCGGCCCGAGCTTACCGCACCGGTGCTCAGGATGTATGTCAACGAAGGGAGGACGCTCCCGAAACCGCTCCGCTGGTACTACCTGGCAGACTGTTTCCGGTACGAACGCCCGCAGAAAGGACGGTACCGCCAGTTCTGGCAGTTCGGGGTTGAGCTGATTGGTGCTGATTCACCCCTCGCCGAGGCAGAGGTGATCATCCTCGCCCATGAGATATTCTCGGCCTGCGGGATCTCGTTTTCCCTCCATATCGGCCATCTTGCCCTGATGAAGAGCATGCTCCGGCACCTGCCTCCCGAAGACCAGAAGAGAGTCCGTATGTTTCTCGATAAGAAAGATGAGGATGGCCTCACCCGGTACCTCTCTTCGCAGGGATGCTCCGACCTCTGTGAAAAGGTTACGGCGCTTGCCGGCTGCCGGGATCTCGGAGACGCATTCGAAATTACGGGTGATTTGCCCGAGAAAGAGCAGATCCGGGAACTCTTTTCGATCCTGGACCGGTCAGGGATCTCCTATACCCTGAACCCCGGGATTGCACGGGGGCTTGACTACTACACCGGAATGGTCTTTGAGATCTTTGCCGAGAACCTGGGGACAGAAAACCAGGTGCTCGGCGGCGGGACCTACCGGCTCGCCCACCTCTTCGGCGGGGAAGACACCCCGTCGTGCGGCTTTGCCATCGGGTTTGACCGGGTGATGGTTGCCAGGGGTGTGAGGACACCATCCCGGGACCTGGTGGCCGGGGTTGTCTTTACGCCGGAAGGCCGCGACTGGGCGCTCGCTGTATCCCGGGAATTCAGGCGGGCGGGTATCAGGACCGAGCTCGATCTCTCTGAAAAGTCCATCGGCCAGCAGCTCTCCCGTATCTCCCGGACCGCAGACTTTGCCCTGATCATCGGGAAACGGGAGAGCGAGAACCACCTGGTGACGATCAAGGATCTCCGTTCAGCGGTCCAGAAGGAACTATCACTCCGCGATGCAATCAGTGAGGTGACCGGGAGTGAGCCTCGCTGAGGAGCTTGCCGGGCAGCAGCGGAGTATCAGCGTTGCAGAGTTTTTCGAGAGAAACAAGCACCTCCTTGGTTTTGATTCTCCAACACGGGGGATCATTACCACCATCAAGGAAGCAGTCGACAATGCCCTGGATGCCTGCGAAGAGGCCATGGTGCTCCCGGATATTTACATCGGCATCCGCAAACAGTCCCATGATACGATCAGGATCATCGTAGAAGACAACGGACCGGGAATTGTCCCCCGCCAGATCCCCTACGTCTTTGGAAAACTCCTCTATGGTTCCCGGTTTCACCAGATAAAACAGAGCAGGGGACAGCAGGGTATCGGAATCAGCGCTGCAGTTCTCTATGCCCAGCTCACGAGCGGTCTTCCCACGATTATCATATCCCGGACCGGGCCGGATTCACCTGCTCACCGTTTCGAAGTGCAGATCGATATCGAGACCAACGAACCGGCCGTGGTAACGCGGCAGGAAGTTGACTGGGACCGGACCCACGGCACCCGTATCCAGATCGAGTTCCGGAGCAATCTCTCTGCGAGGAAACGTCTGATCGAATACCTCAAGTATACCTCTGTGGTGAATCCGCATGCAAGGATACGGCTGGAGATGGATGACGAGACTGTCCTGTTTGACCGGGTGAGTGACGAGATTATTGCCTGCCCGAAGGCCATCAGACCCCATCCCCATGGCTTTGAAATCGGCCAGTTGCGCCGGATGCTCGGTCCGGACAGCGGGACACTCGAAGAGTTCCTGACCGGAAGTTTCTCCCGGGTCGGGAAAAAGACCGCCCGCGAGATCTGCGGGAAGGCGGGGCTCTCCCCTGCCAGGGACGCAGGTTCGCTCTCCCTGGCGGAACAGAAACGGCTGATCGAGGCCATGCAGGACACCAGGATCCCTCCCCCGCCTGTCACCCAGTGCCTTTCACCGATTGGCGAAGATCTCATCACACGGAGCCTTGAAAAAGAGTTCCAGATGGATTTCATACGGGCACGGACCCGGCCGGGATCGGTTTTTTCAGGCCACCCGTTCATCGTTGAAGCGGCAATCGGGTATGGCGGGAAACTTCCTCCGGATGGAAACGCCCAGATCATGCGGTTCGCCAACCGCGTGCCCCTGATGTACCAGCAGGGGGCCTGTGCGATAACCCAGGCCATTGCCGGGATGAACTGGAAGAACTATAATGTAGCCCAGACCGGACTCCCCGCCGGCCCCCTCCTTATCCTCGTGCACCTGGCCTCGACCAGTGTTCCCTTTACCAGCGAGAGCAAGGATGCCATTGCATCCATCCCGGATATAGAGAGGGAGATCGTACTCGCACTCCAGGACCTTGGGCGGGACCTCAAACTCTTCCTCTCCCGGAGGGATAAAAACCGGATCCAGGAAGACCGTGCACGGGCGGTCTGTGCTATCCTTCCCGAACTTGCCGCCAAGGTGGCTGAAATCGTTGACCGGGATCCTCCCGACATTTCGGCGATTGAAGGAAAGGTCATGAGGAAGCTGGTTGTCCGAAAAAAAATGACCGGGACTGGCGTTATGCTCGAGCTGACCAATTACACTCCGGATCCCATGACCCTGTCGTTGTACAATATTTCCGCAAACCAGGCAACCGATGCTCATCCACCCCCTGATTTTGTGAGCGAACTTGATGGAGAGTATACCAGGGTATGGCAGATCAGGATCGAACCGGGCCACTCATGGAAGACCAGCTATGGCGGGTCCGGGGGAGGAACCATGGAGATACGGGGTGTTGACCCGCACCTGGTGGTCATGGTGGATACCGATGGCTGAAAAGAAACAGGATACCCTGGTCATTGAACGGCTGATGGGTATTGCCGGGAAATGGTATGACCAGCTGCTCGAGGGGCTCCTTCCCTCCATATCGCTGCCGGCCAGGACGAAACAGAATATCGCCTATGATGACGAGGCAGAGGTCTGGAAGTATGGGGATCGTGAGAGTACCCGATCCGCAGGAACGGCCAAGAGCGCGCTTCACCTCCTTAAAATGGCCTATGTCATCTGGTTCCTCAAGACCCAGATCACCCAGAACCGTTCCTCAACATTGAGAGAACTCTACTACATCTCCGAAGGGTGGAAGAAGGCCAAATTCCAGGCGCAGGACGAGAGCAATTTCCTCATTGAGGACCTTGAGATCCTTACCGATATGCAGCGCGAGGCATTTCACCTCAGGCCGGAGGAGGACGGGGCAACCATCTTTGGCCCGATGAAGCTCCGGGAGATGACGCGGCGGGGTGCACGGGATATCCACTGCCAGGATGATGTGGGTGAGGCCGGATACCAGATTCCGACCAATGTCGAGACCATCGAGCTCCTTGACCATGACGCCCGGTTCGTTATCGCCATCGAGACCGGAGGTATGTTTGCCCGTCTTATCGAGAACGGATTTGATAGTGAATACGGCTCTATCCTCGTCCATCTCAAGGGCCAGCCGGCCCGCTCCACCCGCAGGATCCTCAACCGTATCAACGACCAGTTCGGCCTCCCGGTCGTTGTCTTTACCGATGGCGACCCCTGGTCCTACCGCATTTATGCCAGTGTGGCCTATGGTGCCATCAAGAGCGCACATATCTCTGAGCTCCTGGCAACACCGAAGGCACAGTTTGTCGGGGTACAGCCAAGCGACATCCGGGATTACAATCTGCCTTCAGACCGGCTCAACGAGAAAGACATCGCGGCACTGCATAGTGAACTTACTGACCCCCGGTTCGCATCTGAGTACTGGAAAGAACAGATCGAGCTCCAGCTCAAGCTCAACCTCAAATCAGAGCAGCAGGCATTTGCAGCAAAAGGACTCGATTTTGTGACCCGGGAATACCTCCCCGCCCGTCTCTCGGATATGGGAGTGCTCAAAAAAGAAAAATAATTTCTGTTTTCCTGCTCTTGCACGGATGATAATGGCGAATATCATTCACCTGGCCCTCCCTCATAGAATTCCCCGGGCCCTTCTCCCCTGAAAGATCACTATTCTGCCGGCAAGCTTTTCTGGAACCCTGATCCCCTCCGTCCGGGTGAATTATAAAATGAGGGAGGTCCCTCTCCTCCCGCACCATCACTTCTTTCAAACAAAGAACCGGAACGTTACCCAGGCAATAAGAACCATAATGACCGAATACTTCAGCCCGGCCGTGACCCGCCCTTCACCCATCTGGCCAGCCACGAGGCCTGAGAAGAGACCCTGGATGATTGCGGCGTGAGTGAAAATCCTGGTGTAGAGGGGGAGGTTGATATTCGCACCGAATGCACCCCCGGCAGCACTTGTTTGGGCAACAGCGGCTCCGGCAGTGGCCATGACCGACAGAAAGGTGGTTACGAGGATATAGATGACGAAGACAAAGACCATGAAGGCAATGAATACGATCACGATGTAAATCAGCATGTTGTTGCGCCGGTCGGTGCGCAGCATGATGAATTCGTACCCGTCATTCGCCGCCGCCCTGAGCACCTCGCTCACATCGCCACCGGCCTTGCTCGCCTTGGCAATGAGGTCGATGCTGCGATCGGTCAGGGGGGTGGCCAGCCGGACCCGGAACCGCTGGATGGCATCAATAAAGGTGATACTCCACGACATCTCATTGTCAAGTTTCTTCACGTAGGGGGTAAGGGTACTGTAATCGGCCTGGGCGACCAGGTGGACAGCATTCGGGAGGGTCATCCCGGAATCATTCATACCGGCAAGGTCGCGGAAGAAGTTCGGGAGGGCTTCCTCAATGTGGCGCCTCCGCGACATTTCCTTGAAATCGAGGATGGCAAGGGGCAGGGCCGCAATCAGGAAGGTGAAGACCGCAATATCATCTATGGATGTCGATTCAAAGAATGCATTTATTCCGGCCTCCCGTATAACCAGCGCAGTGCCGACCACGAAGAAGAGGAGAGCGGCCGGTATGGTGATATAGAGGGTATTGATGGGATGTTCTGTCAGGACCTTGACCGGATGCCGCAGTATGCGTCGGAATCCATGCTGTGACGCCCGGTATTTGTCGATTTTCCTGAGTATTTTCTCCTGGTCCTGTTCAAATTCCGACTTTTCGGCTTCCAAAAGCTCGACCTTTGCGGGTTTCTCCTTCTTCGTAAGCCTGAAGAGTCCGGCTAATCTTCCTGTTTTTTCTTCCGGGGAGCTGACTCCTCCTGTTTCCGCCGCTCCTGGTTTCCCGTTGTCTGCTATTCCTGGTTTGGATTTTCCATGAAAGATATCATTTATTGCCATGATCAGGTCTCCGGTGTCATTGCGCTGATGAGAACTACGAACCCAAGACTCCCGAGGGGGATGATGAGGTAGATGATGATGTAAAGGAAGAGGGGCTGCGTCTGTTTTGCGATGACAGACATGATAGACTGGAGGATGATGAGGAAGAGGGGGCCGGCAACCATTGCTGTCACATAGGATTCAGCAATGAGGCCAAGCGTCTCAAGGAACATCTTCTGGGTCTGGCGGTTCTCAAGGGCGTACTGGCTGGCCTTGGTCCTGAAATATGCGGTCAGGTCGCTTCCGGCAGAGATACTCCCCATCGCCCCCTGGAGAAACTCCTTCATCCGGTAGCTCGGTGTCGTCGAAGATACGAGGCGCAGGGCATCGATCAGGTCACGCCCATAGAGATCAATTTCCAGGGCGATAAACCGGGCCTCGGTTGCGCTCTCCCCGTAAATCGGGCTGCTCCCGAGAAGCCGGAATATCTCTGCGGGGGGAATGCCGGCAGTTGACATGGCAGTGACGTAGTTGATGGCATACGGGAGGTTGGCATCAATGTTCCGTTTTCTGTTTCCCGAAACATATGCGGGATAGAGGAGAAAGACCACAAACGTTACCCCCCCGATGACGAGGAATGAGAGGAGGGTGGCAAGGATTGTACCGATGACCAGGGCATTTTGCGAGAGAGTAATGATGAATTCGGGAGCTGCCCCGCGGTAGGTAACCAGACTGGGTAAGTTCAGGGCCCAGGTGAAGAACCCGAGGAGAACTGCAGCAGCAATACCGACAATGATTGAGGACAGGTAGGCTGTGGCGAGATAGACCTCGAACGGCACCTTCATCCTCGCGGTCAGCAGTGAGTTCCGGAGTTCAGCGTATTTACTCCTCTTTTTTCCTGCATAGGACCCCAGCAGCCTGAAGGCCAGTCGTTCGAGACTATTCATTGAGGTCAGCCCTTCTCATAGAGTTCTGCCCGGACAACTTCCATGATTTTACTGGGATCCCGGTAGTACTGGATGAGAATGTTGCTCACATCCCGGTACTCGCGGATCTTTTTCACCCGCATCCATTCGAGCACTTCCTGGCGCATCTTGAGCTCCTCACGCATCCGTTCCTCTGACCATCCCCTCGATTCCATGATCTCTTCAAGAACAAATGATTTACCCGAATAGGAGATTTCATCGGTGACCGGTTGCCACCGGAAGACCTCGTTCGTAATGAGTTCGTTCGTCCTGGGATCAAGATCGAGGATCTCCATGATCTGCTTGGTTCGCCTGATGCGCTGGCCACCGATACGGGCCTGGACCTGGACTGAGATGAGGTTTAATGCCGAGAGCATGTTCCGGGGGACGTCCAGCGGCGGGTTTTCCAGGCGGTGCACGATACTGGCGACCGAATCGGCGTGCATGGTTGAAAAGGTGATATGCCCGGTGCTCATGGCCTGGAAGAGGGTGAGGGCCTCCTTCCCTCGGACTTCTCCCACGATGAGGTATTCAGGCCGCTGTCGCAGCGCCGCCCGGAGCAGCTCGTACATGTTAATCTCGCCTTTTCCTCCGGTATCAAACGATGTTCTGGTCACACTGGGAATCCAGTTGGGATGGGGAAGTTTCAGTTCCCTGGTGTCCTCGAGTGTCACAATCTTTGCCAGCGGGGGGATGAAGAGCGAAATAGCGTTGAGGGACGTTGTTTTCCCGGATGCTGTCCCCCCGGCAAAGATGCAGGACTTTCCGCTCTCAACGGCAAGCCAGAGGAAGGCAATCGAGAGTGGGGAGAAGGTGGACCATTCGATGAGGTCTGTGGGGGTGATCGGTTCGGATTTGAACTTGCGGATAGTGTAGGTCGACCCGTGCGCTGTCACCTCTGTCCCCAGGGTCATCTGAATCCGTGACCCGTCATGCATGGTTGAGTCAAGCATGGGTTCGGCAATCGATATGTATTTTCCTGACCGCTGGGCGAGTTTTGTCACAAAAGAGTCAAGTTCCGTGGAATTGTGGTAACGGAGGTTGGTTCGCATCGATTCATACCGGGTATGGTACACAAAGAGGTTGACATTGACACCGTCACAGGAGATGTCCTCGATGTACCGGTCATGCATGATGGGATCGATCATCCCGTTGCCCAGGAACTCCTTGTACATATTGTAGAGAATCTTCTCCCGCTGCAGGGGGATGAGTGAGAGCCCGAAATCCGCAATGACATCATCGGTAACGTTACGGAGGGTGGTCCTGGCTTCCTCATCAGGCATATTCTGGGTATTGACATCAAGGCGTTCGAAAATCCGCTCTTTTATTTCCCTGAAGAGCTCTTCTTCGGCTGTGGAAAGCAGGGGTTCCAGGATCTCATACGTATATTCATGGGTAGCATGGTCGTAGGTGATCCTGATATATGAGTAGGGTTCATATACCGGGTAGAGCTCAATCTCCTCGATCCCGGGGCGCGGGCGAAACACGAGGTCAACAAGGGGCCCGTGGATCCGGTAATCATACTCCTGCACCTCATGCCGGATAGCACCCAGCGGGCTCAGTTTCTTCAGGATACTGCCCTTTGGTTCCACGACCTCGATCGCGGTGGCCGCCTCAGTGACACTCCTGATACCCTCACCCCTCAACAGACTCTCTTTCTGTGAGGGGATACCCCCCTTGCTCTTGAGATCAAAGACCTGGGTACGGGCTTTAATTTTCAGCTCATCGACTTCGAAGGTGGCACTCCTGGGTATGACCAGCCCGGAAAGGTCATTGATCTCGTCAATGGAAATGACTGCTTCGTCATGAACGGATTTTTCTTCAGACCAGACGCTTTTTTTTGCAGGAACGAACTTCGGCGAAGCCTGGACCTGGCTGACAACTTCACCCTCATCGGTCTCATACGAACGCTGTGCATCAGGCAACGGAGCGGGATGAGGCTTGTCTGCCATGGAGGCTGCTTTCTCTTTTTCGCGGAGTTTCGGGGATACGGAGGCCGGGGACGCTCCGACTGCCCGTTTGAGCTCTTCAGAAAATTCGAATTCAAAGTCTTTTTCTCCAGGACCCCCAGGGCCTGGAACTGTCATCTGACCGGGAGACTCTTCCTTTTTCCCCCGGGAGAACAGTTTATTAAGGGATGATTCTTTCTTTACCTTGTCTGCCATAACTACCACCTTATATTCCAGTACCACCCTCATTTACCAGGATCTCCAAAGCCTGGAGATGCCGGATTGCAAGCCTGATAAGACCTAGATTTGCATCTGGTGTCGTAATCAGACAGAGAGAGAGATCGCCATAGGGAACAATGATGCATTTCTTTTCCCTGCCCTCAAGAGTAATCTGATTCAGAACCCCCATCCTCATATCAGAGGTTACCCTTTCACCGGTACGGAGAAAGTCTTCTGCGATTGCCGCAACCTGCTCGAAGTCTGCGCCGCCCAAGGATTTGACCGGAAATCCTTCATCAAAGGCGATTACCGAAAGAACCCCGGGTTGCCTCCGGATAACATTCAGCCGCTTTTCGTCAAGGAGGTGCGATAAATTCGCAGTACGGGATTCTCTCGTATCTACCGGCATCTTGTTCCCCATTCCGGGATGTTCCGGACCGTGTATACTTCAACCGGGAATCAGTCAGCCGGCCTTCAGAGCGCCGCAACGAGGCGTTCCTTGTTCTTCTTTACTTCGTACCGGATGCGTCCAAGGTTAGCCGTGCTATCTGCCACAATAGCGATCAGTTCGTCTTTGGAAAGCGGCGATACGATAATCGGGCCCTTGTCCAGTTCCACCAGCATCTGGGTGAGCTCTCCTTTCCCAAGCTCTCTTCCCATCGCTTCCGATGTCCCGATTCCCGTTGATGCCATTGCCCCGAGTGCATCGATGTCCATCTTGCCCGACGTCGCACTCTCTATCACGAACCCGTCACGGCCCACCACCACTGCGGCGGAGACGCCATCAACATTTAAAAATTCTCCAAGAATTTGTTTCAACATTCTATGCCACCTTTTATAAAACATCCTCTGGACATATGGAAATAAAAAGGTTTCCCCGGCTACCGTCTCTGTCATGGGTGTAGAGAAGGGATTTCTGCTCCCGGAACCGTCCGAAATCCCCCAGAATACCATTAGTATTATGAACGAAAGAGAATGTATTGACTACTGATGCAGCTTCCCAGGGGTACGTTCAGGGATATCAAGAGAGAATCAGGCCTCCATTCCCTGATTTCCCATATGGCAGAGGTTTCCCTTTCGGGATACTGCAAGATCATCTCAGATGAGACCCCCATCCTGCTGGTATTCCGGAACGGCACCATCATCCTCGCGGAATGCGGAGCGCTGAAGGGTCCTGCAGCCATGGAGCAGATTTCATGCCTTGGCGACAGGATGGTGGATGTCGTACTCCACGATCTCAATGATACCCAGCTGGGGCTTGCCCTGGAATTCAATCCCTCCTGCACCTTCCCGGAAGGGGACCCGGCCAGGGGAAGGGGTACCAAACCCCCTTCCATGCCCCGTGAAGGAACGATCGTTCCCCAGTCACGGCAGCCGGGAACCGTCAGGACGGTATCAGCTGAGGGGGGAGCCCGGCCGCATCCGGGAGTGCCGGCTGCACCGGAAAAGACAATGCTGTCGACCCCGGCCCACAAGAGAGGGACCGAAGAAGAGGTTTCACTCCTTCTGCGGGAGCTTGATTCCCTTGACAGACTTGACATTGAATCCATGACAGAAAAGTTCCGGGCAAACTGCAGGCTGATGATCGAGAAACTCGATCTCGAATACCTGCTTGAACAGAATTCGGGAAAGGAGAACCATGATTGCGATTGAATCATACCTTCTGCTGGTCCTGCTGATCATCACGGCATTTACCCTGTTCCTCTGCATTCTGAATGCCCTGTACATGTTCGGTCTCGGGAAACAGATCAAGGAGCTGAAAAAATCTGCTGCCGCTACAGGAATGGGAGAGACCGGCAGGTATGAAACGGCAACATCTCCTCAGATCGTCCACGATATCAGTTCAGGCCTCCGGATTACTGCCGGAAAATATCACGTGGATTCCCTGGTTGTGAGTACCCGGGATGGGCTGCTTGTTGCATCATATGGCAGCAGGAATCCTGAATACGATGCAGCATACTACAGTAATGTGCTGACAGAAGGGAGGGTCCCAGCTGAAGACGGCGTACGGCTGTTTGAATTTGATACCAGGGGAATGCCGCTGATGGGAATTGTTCGCGCCAGAACAACTCCCCCGGAAGATATTGTCCCGCCGCTGATATCTGATATTCAAACGGTGTTTGAGACCCAGTTGTGATTAAAATTCATGATTTCCCAGTGGCGATTAAAATATGATTTAATTGCACAGGGGTTTTATAAATAGAGAACAATCACTCAATAAGGAGAGCTGAATGGTCAGGGTATTTACCTTTGCTTCCGGGAAGGGAGGGACCGGAAAGACCACATTAACCATAAATCTCGGTACCTGCCTTGCAAAATTCGGGAAGCGGACCTGTATCATGGATGCTGATATCGGTATGGCCAATCTCGGGCTTTCCCTTGGCATGGAAGATGCCCCGGTCACCCTTCACGAAGTCCTTGCCGGAAAGGCATCGATACACGATGCCACCTATGAAGGCCCGGGCGGGGTTCAGGTCATACCCAGCGGGATTTCTTTGCAGGGATTCCAGCAGGCAGACCCGGAACTCCTCCGGGATATCCTGAAAGATCTGGTTGACCGCCTGGATTTCCTCCTCATCGACGCTCCTGCCGGAATCAGCAGGGACGGGGTGGTTCCCCTCGCAGTGGCCGATGATGTAATCCTGGTCGTCAACCCCGAGCTCTCTGCCATTGTCGATGCCATGAAGACCAAAATCCTGGCCGAAGTTGTGGGGGGGCACGTCCATGGTGCTGTTATCAACCGGGCAACTTCTGAAAGTACAACGGCAGTAAGCCAGAAGATGGAGAAGATACTCGGGACCCGGGTGGTGGGTACAGTTCCGGAAGACCAGAATGTCCGAAAAGCAGCGTCCGCAAAGGCTCCCGTGGTTATCAAGTACCCGACCTCTGCCTCTTCGGTTGCATTCCGGCGAATTGCTGCCGGTCTGGGTGGTATCGCCTATGATAAAGATAAAATGGAGCCGAAAGACAGTTTCGTCGATCGGTTCAGCAAGGTCCTGTTCAGGGGAAGAAAGTGACACTGTCACCCGGCATTCTTCTTTTGATTGGTCTCCTCGACGGTGCCCTCGTCGTTGTGGCTGTCCTGACATATCGCCAGTTCAACTCTCTTTTGAAGGAGTATCAGCGGATTTCCCCCCCGCTTCCGTGAAGAGCGGCTGTGAGCCGTATATCGGATTACCAGCTCTGCCCGCATTCACCTTCATGGGGCGAAATATTGAAACAGGAGATGATTTTTTTTTGGTATAGTACTATTTTGACTACTAATCTTACCATCAATTTACGACTGAAAATAGGTTGAACTTATCGTCCCGAAATCCATCACAAAAAAGTGAATTCCCCCTTTATAAAAACAAAAAAAAGAATCTGATGCCTGATACCGGGGTATCGCATGGTGGGGGACGCCACAGCAGCGGGGGTAAGCCCAAGGCGCAACCCCCAGGAGCGTCTTGAAAATTTGGGGCCCCCTATGGGTTGAAAAAAATTGGTGGTTGAAATGCCCCTATACCTTTTTTTTAAATAAAAAAAGACCGGTTTAGTCTGTCCGGTTTGTTATTTCAAATACACACTGGGGATCGCCTTTCGACCGGCATTTGACCTCCCGGCCCCGGACTTTGATGCCGAAAGCCCCCTCGACAATCCCTGCAAGGAGTCCCGCAGTACAGAAACAGACATTTTTTCCGATGTTCCCAAATGATTCCGATTCTACGGTATTATCGAGGGTGATGGTTTTGGTCTTTGCCGCCTCATTCCATTCCATCTTGACAATCCGGAACCACCCCATCTGGGAATAGAAGGCAAATGCCATGTCGCAGATGGTCGTGGGATTGATCTTTTTAAGTTTCTCTTCCATTAACGGGCCGTAGACAGTGTCTTCAGGAATTCCGACAAAAAGGATGCCGATGATTTCTCCTGCGGAATTCCTGATTGGCTCATATGCCACGACAAATTTTTTACCAACCACATCTGCAGTGCCGTAATAGGTCTGCCCTTTGTTGATCACGGCATCGTAGACAACACTTGAAATCTCGGTTCCAACAGCCCGCTTGCCGTCAGCGCCAACAACGTTGGTAGATACACGGATTGCCTTATCACCGATTTTCTGGAAGACGGTGGCCTTGCTGCCCACCTCCTTTTCAATGGAATCAACAACCTCGAAGTTATTGTTGACGATATGTCCGCCATAAGCAATCTGGCCTCCGGAAACTGAAGGAGCCCCGTATGCTGCGAAACGGTTGTGCAGCAGGTTGAGATCCGCGTCAAGTTTGGTCCTGGAGAGGTCATACGAGATACTCATCTTCTTGTAATGCTCGACGTTTGCCTTACCCATATCCATATAGGCACGGTAGTTGACGCCGCTTGCAGGCGCCTCTCCCATGGTCTTCTTCAACGAATTGGTCATGGACGTGAAGATGAAGCGGGGCATCATGACGACGGGATCGTCCATGAGGGAGATCTTGCCCTCAAGGGGTTTGTGCTCGATGAACTCGGTGATGGCAGAATCGCCCTTGACCACGGCCTCCGCCTTGAACTTCCAGCTCGCTGAGACCTGATCGGCTACAAACTCGCAGTACTCATCGCCCTTGGCATGGCAGGTCTTTTCAAGACAATACCACGACTTGCCGGTAACCGCCGTGAGGATACCCTCGATCCAGCCTTGGTGGATACCGCAGACTGCCATGTTCCAGTCCTTGAGTACCTGGGACTCGAAGGTATGCCGGGTCCTGATGATGATGCGCTTTTCACTGGCCGAGACCAGGTCAAACGGGGCGCCCCAACCCTGCTGGTGCTGGAGCTTGAAGACCAGCATCAGAAACTCTTCGGGTTTTAAGTCCATGCCGAGTTTCTTTAAAAGGTTATTAAGCCCGACAGAACCCGCACCGACAGAACGGAAGAGCTTGCGCACGGCCTTCACGGCAAGTTTCCTGTTGAGGTTTGCCTCGTAATTCTCATAAATGGCTTTGATGAGATAATTCGGGTTGCTCGCGGTGTTAACACCAAAACAGGTCGTTATCCCGAGCCCGGGATTGATATCCATGTACTCCCGGACATCCTTCGTTCCGGAGAGGATTGCTTCAAAATCCTCTTTTCCTATTTTTTTCCGCTCCATATCAGATAATTCTGGACTGGGATATTAAATAATATCTTTCAGATCCGGAATCAGAGACAGGAAAAGAACCTTCTGATGAAAATGAGACTAAAAAATGAATATTACCTGCAGGGATGAATATTATTCGATTTCCAGATCGAGCGGCTTTTCATGGTGTTCGGAGGCAAAGGAAAACTCATATACATCAATATCCTGCTCAGTCCTGACGAGGAGGACTTCATAAAGGCCGTACAACAGGCGGAATGAAACGATACCGTTCTGATTCGTGACATCATTGCCTACAATCTGGCCGTTCTTCCGTATCTTCACCGGGATATCGGCAGCAGGACCGGCTGCATTCTTGACGGCAATAATGAGCCTGCCGATTCCCTCAGCCTTCTTCCCTATTTCCGGGAGACCGAGAGAATAACTCCTGGTAAAATGGCTTTTGTCATAAATCCTGCAACCGAAAACGATCCGCTCGACCATGGCCGGGTTCAGGGGAAACAGGGTAAACCGGTCTTCGCCCCGGATGAGGTATATCGCCTTATTCCCGAAGAGCTCCCCCTTGCTATCCGAGACGATTGCCCCTTCCGGTTCTCCTTCAAGGAACAGAATATAGGTCTTTTTTCCCTTGGTCTCTGACAGCCCGATACCGTGAAACTTCTTCTCGCGGACCGTCTGCAGGAGGTCGGAATAGGTATAGATACCTTCGGGTGGCGCTTCCCTGATGAGGTCATCGACGATGTCGGAAGTATTCACGACCAGCTTCCCCTGACCAGGTGAAGGCCCCTGACCTGGCCTTTCGTATATGCAGATGGTTGCAGATACCTGATATTTCTTATCCTGCCCCAGCCTGCTGAGGGGGAGACATATTAGCAGGGAGAGAGACAGTGTACATGATCCCCGTGGTATCTCCGCTGATTGTCCCTGCCCTTGCCATCGGAATCACGCTCTGCTATGCCTCAGTCCTCGATATCAGGGAGCGGAGGGTACCGTTTCGGACATGGTATCCTATGCTGCTGGTGGGACTCCCGGCAGCAGCCCTGTTCTATCTCCTCCTCGTTTCTGGAGGTGCCGTGGACGCAGCGCTCTACTTTGGCGTCCTCGCCATTCTCTTCTCTGCCATGTTCTACCTGTTTGCCTATTTTCACCTCTTCGGGGGTGCTGATGCCTGGGCCCTCATATTTATTTCCCTGTGTATTCCGGCCTTCCCGTTTCCACCCCTTCTCGGCATTCCCCCCCTTGCCTTCTTTCCGTTCAGCGTCCTCATCAATGCCATGGTTCTCACCCTTGTTACCCCGCTCGCGATTCTTCTGATGAACCTGAAGCGGGGGAACAGGGCTCCCTTCCCGTACATGTTCTTCGGGTTTCCTGTCGATGGAGAGCGCATCGGAGAGAGTTATGGATACGTAATGGAGGAGATCAGGGACGAAGACGGCCGGATCCAGCGGCGTTTCATCGGTATCAGGGAGTCGCTTGCAACCATGGTACGGGGAAAGGGTCGGGTCTATACCCTTGATATTCGCCGCAGGCCGGAGGAGTATGTGCACGAGCGGGATCTCTACAGGAAGGCTGGCAAAGTCTGGATATCATACGGCGTACCCTTCATTGTCCCTGTCACCGCCGGCCTGGTTTCGGCACTCATTTTCGGGGATTTCATCTTCGGGCTGCTGCAGGTTTTTTCGGGAGGTTAATATGATTGCTTTACACTTTACCGATGGTCTGATCCCGGTCGTTGTTCAGGATGCCCGGACAGGAGAAGTACTGATGGTCGCCTATGCAAATGCAGAAGCGGTGCAGTGTACACGAGAGACAGGGTTTGCGCATTTTTTCAGCAGGAGCAGGAAAAAACTCTGGAAGAAAGGAGAGGAGAGCGGCCATGTCCAGAGGATCAGAGAGATTCTTGTGGACTGCGATGAGGACTGCCTCCTCTACCTGGTCGAGCAGGAAGGTGCTGCCTGCCACACCGGCTACCGGACCTGTTTCTACCGGACCATTGACGGCGTCATCGTATCAGAACAGATTGCTGATCCTTCTAAGGTATATGCTAATAAAGGTCAATGATCATATACGTACGCGGTGATATTTTTTGAAAATAGTACCTGATACCAGTGTCGTCATCGACGGCCGTATCACTTCAATGATAAAAACCGGCGAATATCAAGGTGCTACCATAATCATACCCGAAGCAGTTGTCGCGGAACTTGAGGCACAGGCAAACCAGGGGAGGGAGATCGGTTTTTCCGGCCTTACAGAACTCCAGGCACTCTGCAAACTGGCAGAAGAAGGTGTAATAACGCTCACCTTCACCGGGATACGTCCCACTCTGGAACAGGTGAAGCTTGCCAGCGGGGGGGAGATTGACGCACTCATACGGAACGCCGCTATAGAGCACGAGGCACAGTTCATCACGAGCGATATCGTCCAGGCTGAAGTGGCACGGGCAAAAGGGCTTGATGTCGTCTATCTCCGGCCACAGGTGGAGGGTTTCGCTCCTCTTGGTATTGACCAGTTCTTTGATGAACACACCATCACCGTTTACCTGAAGGAACGGGTCCCCCCCATGGCCCGGAAAGGATCGGTGAAGGAGATGAAACTGGTGAAACTCCGGGATCAACCCATCTCCGACTACGAGCTCCGGAACCTCTCACAGCAAATTCTCGAACGTGCCAAGCGGGATCCGGACGGTTTCATCGAGATAGAGCGGCGGGGAATTACCGTGGTCCAGATCGGTTCCATGAGGATCGCCATAGCGCGACGCCCATTTTCCGATGGCATGGAGATCACTGCCGTCCGACCGGTTGCTGATGTGAACCTGGATAGTTTCAATAAGGCAACAGTCATCAAGAACCGGATTATGGGGGAGAAACGGGGGCTCCTCATTGCGGGTCCACCGGGGGCAGGAAAGACCACGCTTGCCCAGAGCATTGCTACCTACCTCGCTGACAACGGGTTCATTGTCAAGACCATGGAGGCGCCCCGGGAACTGCAGGTGCCTGACCATATTACCCAGTATACCGGCCTGGAAGGGAGTATGCAGAACACGGCCGATGTACTGATGCTGGTCCGGCCGGACTTTGTCATCTTTGATGAACTGCGAAAGAATGAGGATTTCCGGGTATTTGCCGATATGCGCCTGGGAGGTATCGGGATGGTCGGGGTTGTGCATGCCATCGGGACCCACGATGCCCTCCAGCGGCTCTCGGACCGGGTTGATTTCGGGGTTCTTCCCCAGGTTATAAATACGATTATTTTCGTCGACAAAGGGGAGATCACCAATGTGTATGATGTCGGGTTCACCATCAAGGTCCCGGAAGGGATGTCCAGTGAGATCAATCTCCGCCCGGTCACTACGGTTGCCGATTACGATACCGGAGAGCTCCTCTTTGAGATCTTCAAGTACGATGGCGAGACCATCGTGATGCCGGTCATGCGTCCTCTCCCGGCAGCGTCACCCCTGAAACCACCGGTTATTCAGAAAGAGCATGCCGAGGTCTCGTCATGGAAGATCATTGAGCGGGATATCCAGCGGGAGATCGGGAGATATACCGATGGATATGTCGACGTCCACATGCTCTCTGATACCAAGGCAGTGGTATATATCGAGGATAAGGATGTCCCTGCTGCTATCGGAAAAGGCGGGAAGAACATAGCGGGGATCGTCAACAAGGTGGGAATCGGGATTGATATCCGTCCCCGGAGCGAACTTGAGAAGCAGCCTGCTGCTCCTGCACCCGAAGAGGAACTCCAGCTCGGGGGAGGGGTTAAGATCAGGATGGATAAGAAACAGCTGGCCATCATCTGCCCGGAGCAGGCCGCGAAGATCGTGGATGTCTTTGCGGGAAAGGAGTACCTCTTTACCGCCACCGTGAATGATACCGGGGAGATTCACCTGGCCAAGAACAGCAGTATTGCACAGGAAATGATAAAACGGTACAATGACGGGGATACCATCAGGCTCCGGCCGGTGTAGGTCCCGCCGGTATTTTTCTTCAGGATTTCTGGTTTTATAAGAAGAACGGTGATGATGGATGAGCAGCCCTGATATGCGGCAGATCGAACGTGATGCCCGTCTGGTTTGGGAGCACGCCTTTGAGCCCGATCCGACCGATGGTGAAAAATTTTATCTGACGGTTGCGTATCCCTACCCGAGCGGTGCGATGCACGTCGGCCACGGGAGGACCTATATTGCCCCCGATGTCATTGCCCGGTTCTGGCGGATGCGGGGAAAGACCGTCCTCTATCCCATGGCCTTCCATGTTACCGGGGCACCGGTCATCGGTATCTCCAAACGGATAGCCCGGGGGGACCCACAAGCAGTCTCCCTTTACCGGGACCTCTACAAGGTCCCGGAGGATGTGCTCGCCCGGTTCGTGGATCCCCTGGCCATTGTCAGGCATTTCTCTGATGAGTACCAGCGGGTGATGAGCGAGTGCGGGATCTCGATTGACTGGCGGAGGCGTTTTACGACCGTCGACCCCCAGTACAGCAAATTCATCGAGTGGCAGTGGAAACACCTCCGGGAAGGAGACCATGTCATCAAGGGTGCCCATCCGGTGAGGTACTGTCCCCAGTGTGATAACCCGGTTGGTGACCATGACCTGCTGGAAGGGGACAAGGCCGAGATCATCAGGTTTACCCTGGTGATGTTCCGGTGGAACGACGCGTTCATCCCTACCGCAACACTGCGGCCTGAGACCATCTACGGGGTCACCAACCTCTGGGTCAACCCGGCAGTCACCTATGTCCGGGCTCTGGTTGACGGGGAACCCTGGATTATCACCAGGGAAGCTGCGGAGAAACTTTCGTTCCAGGACCATACTGTTGAGATCTCGGGTGAAGTCGCAGGTGCTGCCCTCATTGACCAGACCGTTTCCCACCCGCTCTGCGGGGATGTTCCGATCCTGCCGGCCGGGTTTGTGGACACGGATATGGCCAGCGGGATCGTCATGAGTGTGCCGGCCCATGCCCCCTTCGATTACATTGCTCTCCGTGACCTCCAGCAGAAGGGGCAGTATACGGATATAACTCCTGTCCCTCTCATCAGTGTCCCGGGATACGGCAGCCTCCCTGCACGGGATGCGGTCGAGCGGGCAGGGATTACCGGCCAGGACGATCCGCGGATGGAAGCCCTCACCCAGGAGGTATACGGGACTGAGTTTGCCCAGGGCAGGCTTTTTGAGAAATTCGGGGGGAGACCGGTCAGGGAAGCCCGGGATATGATTGCCGCTCTCATGATGGACAGCTATGGCTCGGTCCCGATGTACGAGTTTGATACCCGCTCGGTGGTCTGCAGGTGCGGCTCGAAGGTCGTGGTCAAGATTCTCCATGACCAGTGGTTCCTGCAGTACAGTGATCCGGCCTGGAAAGCAGAGGTGATCTCCCATTTAAACCGGATGGATCTGATCCCCCCCGAAGTCCGTGCAGAATTTGAGCGGACGGTTTCCTGGCTCAAAGACTGGGCATGCACGAGGAGAGTAGGTCTGGGCACCCGTCTTCCCTGGGACCCGGCCTGGCTGATCGAGCCGCTCTCTGATTCAACCGTCTACATGGCATATTACACCATCGCCCACCATCTCCGGTCCATGCAGGCCGACCAGCTCACCCCGGAGGTGTTCGATTTCATCTTCCTTGGCAGGGACTCTCCCGGCCTGCCTCACCGCGAACGGCTGGAGATGATGAGGCGCGAGTTCCTGTTCTGGTACCCGTACGACTTCCGGTTCTCGGCAAAAGATCTCATCTCGAACCACCTGACGTTCCAGCTGTTCCACCACGTGGCCATCTTTCCGGAACCCTGTCTGCCGAAGGGAATGGTGGTCTTCGGGATGGGGCTCCTGAACGGGGCAAAGATGTCGTCTTCCAAGGGGAATGTATTCCTCCTTGAAGATGCAGTTATGGAGTTTGGTGCAGACACGGTCCGGATGTTCCTGGTGGGCAGCGCGGAACCCTGGCAGGACTTTGACTGGAGAAATGATCTGGTCACCTCCACGAGAAAACAGATCGACCGGTTCATGAACACCGTAGTGGAATGTATGGCTGCCAGGGAGGATCCCGGCGACCTCGACTCCTGGCTGCGGAGCAGGCTCCAGGGCCACATTTCCCGGACAACCGAAGCACTTGAGCGGTTCCAGACCCGGCAGGCCCTGCAGGAGGCTTTTTTCGGCATTGAATCTGACCTGAAATGGTATCGCCGGAGGCTTCCCGAGGGCTCGTCCGGCAGTGTCTACCTGCACGAACTCTGCTCAGCGTGGGTACGACTTCTGGCCCCGGTCATCCCTTTTACCGGGGAGTATCTCTGGAAAGCACTCGGCGGTGAAGGACTGGTCTCGTTTGCACCATGGCCAAAAACCGATAAAACGAATGAAAACAGGAGCATCGAGGTCGCTGAAGAGCTCCTGGCACGTATTGTTGAGGATATCGAGTCTATCCTCAAGATTATCCAGCTTGAACCTGCTGCCATAACCATCTATACGGCACCGGAATGGAAGAGAACCATTTTTCAGGCGGTTGCTTCAGCAGAGGAGAAAACCGGTGTAATCAAAGAGATCATGAAGGACGAGGCAATGAGAAAGCGGGGGAAAGAGGTGACCGACACCGTGCGCCAGTGCATTACCCAGGTCCATCGCCTGCCACCGCAGGTCGTGTCAGGGCTGCTCCAGGAAATGCCGGATGAAAAGGCTGTCTTTTCCGCGGCTTCTCAATTCCTTGCCAGAGAGTTCTCAGTCCCGGTGACGGTGCGTGACGCTGGTGGGAGCAGCCATGCCAAGGCAGCCACAGCCCTCCCCTTCAAGCCGGCGATCGTTATCGAATAGATTATGAATTATCCTCAACGCTTTTCGCTTTTTTTAACCGTTCCTTGGTGGAGTACCCGGTAGCAGCATCCAGGTACCGCCTGAACCGGCGGTTGGTATCGATAATCACCTCATCGGTCGCATCCCGGTTTGATTCGGTCTGTACAACGAGGGTCTTTCCCCCTTTTCCAAGGGAGACATCGAGGAGGTGTAATGCCCCGTAGCTGATCTGGTAGTGGTCGCCTGCCTTGTGCACCTCTGTCCCGAAACATTCTTTCAGGGCATCGACCATTCGCACATCGAGGTCCCTGGTAAGACCCCGTTTTACCGGATACTCTTGCATAATACTTTTTTATATTGATGTGATATGTTAATCTAATGTCGCCGGATCCCAGTTCAGATATCAAAATATTCTCCCGGCCTTTTACCCAGGAAGGTTCCTCTGTTCTCATGGGCTTTCCGGGAAGTGGTCTGGTGGGCAGCATCGCCCTGCAGTATATGGTCGATCAGCTCGAGTTCGCGCAGATCGGCAGTATGAACAGCAAGTATTTCCCGCCGCTGGCTATGATGAACCGGGGGGTTATCAATGTCCCTGTCAGGATCTATGAGAAGGGTCCTCTCGTTGCGGTCGTTGCAGACATCCCGATCCACCCCATGATCTGTTATGAAGTGGCAAATGGCATCATGGACTGGCTGATGCCCTTCAAGGTAAAAGAGGTGGTCACGATTGCCGGAATCATCACCAACGAGCCGGAGAAACGGGTCTTCGGGGTTGCAACAACCGATGAAGCACTGCCAAGGATCCAGGAGCACACCATCATTCTTCCGGTCGGGAGTATCTCGGGCATCGCCAGCAGCCTCCTGACCGAGTCCAAGATACGGAATATTCCGGCATATGGACTGCTCGGTGAGACCATCAATGCACCTGATCCCCGTGCCTCAGCAGCGTCGATCGAGGTGCTCAACAAGATGTTCGATTTGAACCTCGATGTGCAGCCCCTGCTTGAGCAGGCCGAGGAGATCGAGGCGACCATGCAGAAGATCTCCGAGCAGGTTCAGTCAGCCGAGACTCTGCCAAAGAAAGAGCAACTTCCGATGTACGGGTGAGCGCCATGAACTGCTATGCATTGACAGGTATTGCTCCCGAAGTCATTACGGAGCTCCATCGGGGAAAAGCACGTACCATTGAACTGCAGAGTACCCATAATGTGATCACCCTGGCAGGGATTGAACCAGGATCGGCAGTATTCATGACCTCAGAGAACCTTGAAGACCTTACGCCGGGAGATTCCGGGATCATTGTCGAGCTCATCGGGATCAGTATCACGATGAAGCGGGTGGTCGAGTTTACCCAGGGTCTCCACTACGAGGAACGGGAACGGATGTCTGCCCGCATAAAAGTCCGGTGCACCGGTTCATCAACGGTGAAGAGTGTCACTCAGGAGAGTATGATCCGGCCGGTCTCGGTTGAAGTGGTCAAATCGGCCTGCTACCACGCCCTCTGACCTCCCGCCATCCCCTTTTTCCCGACTCCGGCCCTGATCCGGAAAAACCCCTGTTCCGAGGCTTAATATGGGTGAACGCCGCATAGTATGGGTTGCTGTGGGCTTGTGGCTTAGCCAGGATAGAGCGCCGGGCTTCTAACCCGGATGTCGGGGGTTCGAATCCCTCCAGGCCCGTTCCCGGAATTTTTTTTTAAAAAAAAAGTTACGCCACTTCGTCTGCGACCAGCATGACGTCGGCGATATTGTGCTGGCGCAGTGCCAGCTTCTTGGCCTTGAAGATATTTTTTCCTTCCTTTCCAATCGCGATTCCCCGGTCCTCCTCCCTCACTTCAATATGGGCAACCTGACCGCCATCGCTCTCTTCAAACCTGACAGCCATGACCTGTGCGGGAAGGAAACAGTTCTTGAGGAACTGCTCGGGGCTGGTGGAATATTCGACCACCTCGATCTTCTTGTCCATGACCTCCATGGCCTTCTTGATGCTCGCTCCCTTCTTCCCTATGGCGAGACCCATCTCTCCAGGATTGACAACGAAGATGAGCCGGTTGTTCCGGTCATCGATGATACAGTCCCTGCTTCCGGCACCGGTGAGTCGTTCGAACTGGGAAATGAGGCGCATGCAGTCCTCGGTCAGCACAATCTCGGACATGGTAGTTACGCCCTCTTGAGACTGAGCAGGTCTGACTCCCCGGGATCAATGATGGCAAGGGCGCTGACCATGAACGGTTTCCCGCAGGCCTTCCCGAGCTGGACGCTCGATCCCTCGTAGGTATATATGAACAGACCGGTCTGTGATGTAAGCGATGCTCTGTAGTTTTCCGGGCAGTTTCCGGCGATGACCACCATCTGGGCCCTGCCCTCATGGATACATTGTTCAGTTTTGTTCTGGCCAAGAATAACCTCCCCGGTCTTGATGGCCCTTCTCAAGGATACATTAAAATCCATTACAATTCTCCTAGGTTTGCAGGTTTTGCGATAAGTTTTACATCCCCGGTCCCGAGCTGAATGGGCTGACCAACGATGACGTTTTCCGTCACCCCGGACAGTTCATCGGTCTCATTGGCCACCGCCGCATCGAGGAGATGGTTCACGGTGACCTCGAATGCTGCCCGGGACAGAACACTCTCCTTCTCACCGGCAATCCCGTGGCGGCCGATCTGTTTGACCTCGCCTTCCATGCACATCATATCGGCGACCAGCATGATGTGGCGGACATCGACGAGGATACCCTGCTCGGACAGGGTCGACAATGCCTCAAAGATGATCGAATTGCGGGCTGCCTCAATCCCCAGGACCTGGGATATCTCACTGATGTTGTTGGTGCGGGTGCGGGTGGTATCTACCCCCTCGACATCGAACACATCTTTTAGGTTGGAGCCCTCAGTATAAAGGATATACTCTCCGCTCTCCTTCCGCACCACAACCCGTTCAATATCATCAATTCCCTGGACGATCACATGCCGCACATGCTCGGCCAGCTGAAAGAGGTTCTGGTAACTCTCGCGGTTCTTCGGCATGAAAATGATTGTTGCACTCTTCTCGTCCACCTCAAACTCGAAATCCCGGTAATGACGGCGCTCGCGGATCTTCCGCGGAGCGATTTCGAGGATGGCGGCCGGCTGTATCTTCCGTTTTTCACATACCGCCGTGTTCAGGAGGACCACAATCTGCATGTTCTCCATGTCGATCGTGATGTCCCCGAACTCATGGAGCGGAGCGGCCTCAATCTGCCAGCTGACTTCCCGTGCACGGTCGCGGTCCCCGCCATAATCGGGTTCAAGGTAGATGGTCATGGTGGGGGTGCTGGGTTCTTTCCGGGCGTCCATGATCTCGATGAGCCGGGGCAGGCCGAGCGTAACGTTGATCTCGGCCACTCCTGCATAGTGGAAGGTCCGCATCGTCATCTGGGTACCGGGTTCGCCGATAGATTGTGCAGCGATGATTCCGACCGCTTCACAGGCCTCAATCCTGGTGTTCCCGTATTCGGTGATGACACGGTTGAGAATCCTGTCGAACTGCTCCTGGGGGACATCGCGCTCCCCGAGATACTTCTTCAGCTGCTCCTTGGTCTTGACCGGGAGGTCCGCCTCATCGACCTGTGCCGCCTGGGAGGAAAGCATCTAGACCTCCTCCTTGAGGATACTTTCCACGATGCCCTTCACATCAACCGGATCCCCGAAGCTGCTCTTCATGGGATCCGTGCCGTCCTCACCATACCTGAACTGGATAATCCTTCCCCCGGTCGTCCTGACCGTTCCATCGTAGGCCACCTTGAGGTCCTGGAGAGCATTGATCATGCGCCGCTGCAGGTACCCGCTCTGGGAGGTTCGGACGGCGGTGTCCACAAGACCTTCCCGCCCGCCGATAGCATGGAAGAAGAATTCAGTCGGGGAGAGCCCGCCCTTGTAGCTGTGCTGAATGAACCCGTGGGCATCAGAACCCCGGTCACCTTTCCGGAAGTGGGGGAGCGTCCGCTCATCATACCCCCGCATGATCCGTTCTCCCCTGACTGACTGCTGCCCAACGCACCCCGCCATCTGGGTGAGGTTCAGCATCGATCCCCTGGCTCCTGAAACGGCCATGACCACGGCACTGTTGCCAAGACCGAGATGCCTTCCGGCTATCTCACCGGTGCGGTCACGGGCCTTCCCCAGGACCTGCATGATCTGCATCTCGAGGGTCTCCTCGGGAGTGCGCCCGGGCATCGGTTCGAGCTGCCCGTCCTCGTAGATTTTAATTCTCCGCTGGACATCGAGAACAGCGCTCCTGAGCACCTCATCGATCTGACCGTACTCGGTCCGTGAGAGGTCCTCGTCATCAATCCCGAATGAGAATCCATCGAACATGATAGCCCGGATGGCAAGATGGGTGATAGCATCAATGAATTCGGCAGCCCGCTTCATGCCGTACTGGCGGATGATGCGGTGAACAATCTGCCCGTCAAAAGCACCGATGGCCTTCTTGTCAATGGTCCCCGATTCGAGGTTTCCATCGATAACCCGTACATAGGCATCGCGATCGCAGAGTTCCCGTTTGCAGGTATCACAGTTCTGGCAGGAACTGGCCTTGAAGACCATGTTGAGTTCCTTCGGAAGAACCATGGAAAATACCTGCTTGTTGCTCCACATTGGCTCCCCGTTGCGGGTCATGCCCGGTTCGGGCAGTTTTTCCACATCGATATTCTTGGTGAGATAGAGCGCTTCGCTCTTGGAAAACCAGCGGGTCTGGTTGGTGAGGAGGAATATCCCTGAGACGTGATCATGGATGCCACCGATAATCGGCCCGCCGAACCGTGGTGAGAGAATATTCTCCTCGACCGCCACAAGGATTGCTGCCTCGGCTCTCGCTTCCTCGGTCTGGGGGATGTGGAGGTTCATCTCGTCCCCGTCAAAGTCGGCGTTATAGGGCGGACAGACTGCCGGGTTGAGACGGAAGGTCCTTCCGTCCATTACTTTCACCCGGTGAGCCATGATGCTCATCCTGTGGAGTGACGGCTGCCGGTTGAAGAGGACGATGTCCCCGTCCCGTATCTGCCGCTCGACCGTCCAGTATGGTTCGAGCTGCTCTACTACCGTCTCAAGGTTGCCTTCCGCAAGACGGAGCCGTCGTTTATCCGGCCTGATAACATAATTTGCCCCGCATGGCTGCCCGAGAGCGGTGCGGATAGGCCCGTTCAGGACCATCTGACGGAGCTCTTCGATATTGTAGGGGGTGACCTGGACCGGGATGGACATCTCGTTTGCCACCGCGAGCGGGATGCCCACTTCGATGACGCTCAGGTTCGGATCCGGTGATATGACGGTACGGGCGGAGAAGTTGACACGCTTTCCTGACAGGGATCCCCTGAAACGCCCGTCCTTTCCTTTGAGGCGCTGGGAGAGCGTCTTGAGCGGCCTTCCACTCCGGTGCCGGGCAGGCGGGCAGCCTGCTACTTCGTTGTCAAGGTAGGTTGTCACATGGTACTGGAGCAGCTCCCAGAGATCTTCGATGATGAGCTGGGGGGCCCCTGCATCCTGGTTCTCCTTGAAACGCTGGTTGATACGGATAATATCCACCAGTTTATGGGTGAGATCATCCTCTGACCGCTGCCCGTTTTCGAGGATGATTGACGGGCGCATGGTCACCGGAGGAACCGGGAGGACGGTCAGAATGGTCCATTCAGGCCGGGCGACATCGGGGTTGATGCCGAGGTGGCGGAGATCCTCGTCCGGTATCTTCTCCATCCGTGCCCTGATGTCAGCAGGAGTGAGCTTGTGTTCAGTCTTGCGGCCATCTTCCATGAGGATCTCAGAGAAGGTGGTCGGTTTCTCGAAGTTTATTTTGAGCTGCTGTTCCCCGCAGTGTGGACAGAGACGCTCCTTCTTGATATCTTTTTCAGAGAGGACATCGCCGGTCAGCTCATCTTCAGTCCCCACCACCTTCTCGATCTCTTCAGGGGAGAGGAGGAGCCGGCTGCAGCTCTTGCAGGTGGCGCGGAGAAGTTTCCGTATCAGCCGGGTATACCCGACATGGATGACCGGTTTCGCAAGTTCAATGTGGCCGAAGTGACCAGGGCACTCGCTCGCCTTCTGATCACAGGTCTTGCACCGCAGACCGGGATCGATGACCCCAAGGTGGAGGTCCATCAGTCCCTGAGGGTAGGGGAACCCGTCATCATCGTAGGTGTCTGCCCAGATGATCTTCCGCACACTCATGGTACGAATCTCTTTTGGGGAGAGTAACCCGAACTCGATCTTTCCTATTCGTTTTGGGCTTGGCATGCGTTTTCCTCCTACACCACGTCTTCAAGTTTCATTCTCGGTGCGATCCCCATACTCTTCATCTCATCGAGGAGCAGCTTGAAGGCATAGGACATCTCGACCGGGTAGATATCGGTCTCGCTTCCACAGGCAAGACAACGGGTGCTGTTGGCCTTCCGGTCAAGCATGGCCACCATCCCGCAGTGGGCACACACGTACTCCATGACCTTGTCTGATTCATCGAGGAGTCGTTCCTTGAGCGCCATGGCAGCTCCATGACCGATCATCACGTCACGCTCCATCTCCCCGAACCGGAGTCCGCCTTCCCGGGCCCTTCCTTCCGTGGGCTGGCGGGTGAGCACCTGTACCGGTCCCCGGGAACGGGCATGCATCTTGCTCGATACCATGTGGTAGAGCTTCTGGTAATAGATGACCCCGATATAGATGTCAGCCGAAAACCGCTTCCCGGTGATACCGTCGTACATCACTTCCCGGCCGGTATGGGCAAACCCGAGATCATTGAGTGATTTCCGGAGGGATGTCTCCTGTGCCCCCGAGAAGGCGGTGGCATTGATCCTGTGTCCTTCAAGGGATCCGACCTTGCCCCCGATCATCTCCAGCATGTGCCCGATGGTCATCCGGCTGGGGATGGCATGGGGATTGATCACCAGGTCAGGGGTCATCCCTGCTTCCGTGAAGGGCATATCTTCCTGGGCAGCGATGAGGCCGATGACCCCTTTCTGGCCGTGACGGGAGGCGAACTTGTCACCGACTTCCGGGATGCGGAGATCACGGGTTCTCACCTTGACCAGGCGGGAACTGTTCTCGCCCTCCGTGATGATGACCGTATCCACGATACCCCGTTCGTTGCTCCGCATGGTGACCGAAGTGTCCCGCCGCTTCTCCACGGTAATCAGGTCACTGGTCGGCTCCTCAAGGAACCGGGGGGGAGAGGTCTTCCCGATCAACACATCTTTTTCATTGACCACCGTTTCCGGGTTGATGACCCCGTCATCATCGAGGTTCTTGTAGCTCTCGGCCCCGTGGGCCCCGGTCACTTCCTCATCCGGTATCTCTATCCGGTCGACCTGCCCTCCGGGATATCGCCGCTCTTCTCCCTCGTAGGTCCTGAAAAAGTGGGACCTTCCAAGCCCGCGGTCGATGGACGCCCGGTTAAAGATGAGGGCATCTTCAATGTTATATCCTTCAAACGAGAGGATGGCCACGATAAAGTTCTGTCCTGCGGGACGGTCGTCCGATCCGATCAGGTCCGATGTCTGGGTGTGGACAAGGGGTCGCTGGACGTAGTGGAGAAGGTGCCCACGGGTATCGGGACGCAGTTTCATGTTCGATGTCCCGAACCCCAGAGCCTGCTTCACCATCCCTGCCCCCATCGTGACCCGGGGGCTGGCATTGTGCTCCGGGAACGGGACATGCGCAGCCCCGATCCCAAGGATCAGGGAGGGATCGATCTCGAGGTGGGTGTGGTCCGTCGTAATGTCTTCAGGATTCATGGCGATGAAGAGATCTTCCTCCTCTTCGGCATCGATCAACTCAATCATTCCCTTCCGGATGAAATGGTTAAAATCGATCTCTTTTCTCGCCAGTTTTTCGATCTCTTCAGGGGAGATTATGGTCTTTCCATTCTGGAGGACGATCAGGGGCCGTCTCGCCCGCCCCCGATCGGTGTGGATTACCACATCGTTATTGAATTCCTTGTAGGAGATATTGACCTCAATCGAGAGTGCCCCCTGGCGGCGCATGTTCCTGAGCTGGGTGACCAGCCCCCGGGGGTTATCGACAAGACCAATCAGGGCACCATCAACGAATACCCGTGCCTTCTTCATCGCATATCCCCCCGGATATGTTCAACACCAAGGTTGTAGAGCATCCTGGTGACCTCATCTTCATCGGGAACACCTTTGCTGATTTCGACCATCTGGGCAAAGTTTTTCACCAGGCCGCAGTTTGGCCCTTCCGGAGTCTCACTCGGGCAGATCCGTCCCCACTGGGTAGGATGGAGATCACGGGCTTCAAAGTGTGGCTGTGACCGGGAGAGCGGTGAAATGACCCTGCGCAGGTGGGAGAGAACGCTCATATGATCAATCCGGTCAAGGAGCTGGGAGACACCCGTCCTGCCACCCACCCAGTTGCCCGTCGCCAGGGGATGCAGGAGACGCTCGGTCAGCACATCCGCCCGGACCGCGGTCCCGATCGAGAGATCACGGTGGCGCATGCTCGCCCGCTCGAGCTGGTACTTGATGTCGCGGGTAAGCCGGTTCAAGGATATCCGGAAGAGATCTTCCATCAGATCGCCGGCCAGTTTCAGCCGCTTGTTCGAGTAGTGATCCTTGTCGTCGATCCTGCGTTTGTTGAGGACGAGATCGAAACAGGCCTCGGCCATCCGTCCCAGGAAATGGGCCTTGGCCAGCCGGACTTCGTCAACTGCTTCCCGGTATCCCTCGTCACCTTCTTTCAGGGTGACCGGCATCAGGTAATTGAGATGCGGGAGGAGGTAGTTGTCAAGCACGAATTCCGCCCTCTTCCGCTGGTAATCCCTGGTCTGGTTGGGAGCCAGTTTTTTCCCGACATACATGATACCTCCTTCCACGCTGTCACACTCGCTCTCCTCGAGGTTCTGCATCATGAAGGTGAGAATGTCCTCATCGGTCGAGACCGCATTGACCACCTCGTGATCGCTTACCAGGCCGAGCGCCCGGATCAGATCGACGAAGCGGAGGTGGCCTGCTACCGAGGGGAATGAGACTTCAAGGAGGTTCTTGCGGTTCCTCTCGACCACGACCAGGGCACGATATCCCCTGAACTGCGAGAATACTTTTGCCACGTAGATGCGCTCATTGTAGCGCTCGGTAAACTCGGTCATGATCTTGTTTGAGGCAAGGTCTTCAAGGGTCATCAGCACCCTCTCGGTACCGTTCACAATGAAGTAGCCCCCCGGATCGAAAGGATCCTCACCGTGGGAGACCCGCTCGTCATCGCTCATTCCGAAGAGGTTGCAGGAGATCGATCCGACCATGATCGGGAGCTGCCCGATCGTGGTCTCTACCGGTTCCTGGCGGTCCTCTCCCTGAACCAGCGTCAGCTCCAGCATGATGGGCGCCGCATAGGTGAGATTTCGCAGGCGTGCTTCGCTCGGGAACAGGTCCCCCTGGGAGCCGTCAGCTTCCCGGACCAGCGGTTTTTTTACGGTAATCTTGCCGAGCTCGACCCAGACCGGTTCATTGCTCTTCCCCCGGATCTCGATATCGGTCTCAATAACCCGTTGCTCATTGACCACTTTCTGGAGATTGGACTGAAGAAAATTGTTGAATGAGTCAAGTTGGTGGCGCGCAACATGCTCACGTGAAAAATATGCCCTCGATAATACGCTGCGGTTAATCAGAGTTATCAGCCTCCGCCCTTATTTTTTTGGTCGCTTAATGACAAGTCGGTACGATTCAGCTCTTCCGGCAGTGTGACTGATACGGATGATCCGCACGACATCCCCCGGTTTTGCCCCGATAGTCTTTGCCGCGGGATCATCATGGTACATTTTTGGTAATTGCTCACTGGTGATGTTGTAGAGAGAGAATAACCCGGCTATCTCCTCTTCACTCATAATCTGGTGATCAGGCACCATCGTATGATTCAGCACATTCAGTCTCGTGCTCATCTCATACCCCCCACGTTGACAAGAGAATTCATCCTTTTCAGAGACCTCACCGTTTTCAGATTCCTCACTGCGAAAAAATTTCCTGGCATCGCGGTAGCGGGCCCGGAGGGATTTGAACCCCCGACCACCTGGTTAAAAGCCAGGCGCTCTACCGAACTGAGCTACGAGCCCACCCGTGCGCGCCGTACAGCATTAGTACAATGCGAGAAAACTATATAAATATATTTTTATAACATATTCAGATCTTCATACGATCCGTACAGGGGTCCCCCACCAGGACTGCTTTTCGCCCCGGATTTCCGGGAGATTACTTATTTAACCAAAAGGAATAAATAATTGTAACATCCTTCATGACAGATATTACCTCGTGGCTCAAGAAAAACCTCTCTTCCTTCAAACCAGACCAGCGCATGGCGCTGAACGCCACGAGGCATCTTACAGCGGTTGAACGCGCCCGCCTCTTTTCACCCGAAATCGAGAAGATGAGGACCGCCGAGGGGCGCTGGTACGAAGCAATCATCTACGAGATGTTCCTCTCGATGGCGGCCGAATCGGACCAGATCCGGCACCTGGCCCTGAAAGGAGTGGATGTCCCTCACCAGAGCAGGCAGAAGATAAAACTCGGCCAGAACGGGCTCTTTTATTCCCGGTGCGGAGATATCACTGTCCGTGGCAACGGGCAGGATCTGGCCGAGTTCGATCTGCTCCTCACCGACAGGAATGACCTGGTGACCTTTGCCGAAGTGGTCACCTCTGCTTCAGATATGAAGGAGTTTGAACAGGAAGTAGCATACAAGCGGGCCCTTCTCGGGTACCTGTTCAACCAGCCCGAAGTCCCCTTCATCCTCATCTCTTCGTTCGATGTGACCAATTACATCGTAGGGAGAAGACTGATCAAGACACCCCGGACTATCAATATCCAGACCGATTCCTGCGAAGAGATAAAATCATTCATCCCTCCCGACAGGGCCCGGATCCATGGTACCCGGCCTTCGCGGCATCCCCGTCTGATCCTTGCACCTGAAATCCCGCTCCGCCAGAGCTTTGCATACGAGAAGTATCACGAGGAAGAGCGGGTCAGGGTCTTTGACAGGATATCATCGCCCGAGGGGGGGCTCCCGGTTATGGATCATGATACCAGCCGGCTGGTGAAAAAGATCCTCTATGGCGGGCTCTATCCCTCGGGGATCCGTTCGGTCTGCAAGGATCACCAGTTTCTGATCCGCGGGGAAGAGATTGGGTATAGTGAAATCATGAAGCATTTTTCAAAGGCGGTCCTCGCTACCGACCTCCCGGGATATGAACCCATCATCTACCTTCGTCCGCGACGAAAGAAAGAATACCTGAAGATGGTTCAGAACGGAGACGGGAATTTCAAGTTTGAACGGTACACTCCCTCACGGGTGGGATTTTTCCTCTGGCTTGAGTCCCTTCCCCCCTCACTGGGCGCCCGGATTACCCGGAATCTGCTCGATGCTTTTTCACCGAACGGTAAGAAAATGTGAAAAAGGGGAAAGCCCCCTCTGAAATTTCTTCAGTCGAGCAGAACCGTCAGGGCTTCATCAGCATAGGCATCCATCACGTAGGGGATCCCCGACACCCGGGATGCCTCTTCCGTAAGGGCCATGAGATCGTCCCGGGAGAGCGTCTTTACGGTAAAATTCCGGCTCCCTGCCATAATCTGCTGGAGACCGGTACGGAACTTCTGGGCATAGGTGTAGATGCCGATGGCACCCATCGGGATATCCTTGAACCTGGCCCCGTACTTTTCCCTGAGCTCTTCATAGGTGACAAAAATCTCCTCAGGGACCGTCCCAAACTTGGAGACCGTCTTGGGGAGGTCGCCGTCTTTGATCCATTTGGCAATGTTCTTCCCGACCATCCCGGGGATCATGAGACCGCGGCCCATGCAGACTGCCCTGACGTAGGGACTGCCCATGGCAATGGCCTTGAATACTCCCGGTTCATCTGAAAATCCGCCGGCCATGGCAAGGTCAGGTACCCTGATTCCCCGCTTTTTAAGGAGCTCACAGTATTCAATAGCGAGAGCCTGGATGTAGAAGGTCGGAATACCCCATTCGTTCATCATCGGCCAGGGACTCATGCCGGTTCCCCCGGGTGCCCCATCGATGGTGAGAAGATCGATATGAGCCTCAGCACCGTAGCGGATGGCCATGGCCAGCTCAACTGCTGAATACGCACCGGTCTTGAGGGTGACCCGCTTGAACCCGATATCGCGGAGCCGGTCAACCTCCTCGAGGAAGCCCTCCTTTGAAACGAACCCCAGACGCGAGTGGCGTTCGAACTCCTTTATGGCGCCCTGTTTGAATGCAGCCTGCATATCCGGCCGGGTAGGATCGGGAAGGACAATGTATCCGCGTTTCTTGAGCTCAACCGCCCGCTCAAGTGATTTGACCTTGATCTCTCCGCCAATGCACTTTGCTCCCTGGCCCCATTTGAGCTCAATGGTCTCCAGGTTGTGTTTTGAGGAGACATATTCCGCAGTTCCAAGCCTTGTGTCCTCGACATTGAGCTGGACCAGCATCTCACCGTAGCCCTCATGAAATTTCCTGTAGATATCTATCCTGCGGTCCATTTCCGGGGACTTTTTGACCTTCCCCTTACTGTCCAGTTCCAGCGCCGGGTCAACACCGCAGACATTCTCCCCGCAGACGATAGTGATGCCGGAAATGGCTGCACCGATGGCAAAGTGTTCCCAGTTGTTTCGTGCGATATCGGTAGAACCGAGGGCCCCGGTAAAGATGGGAAGGCGCATCCTGACTTTCCGGTCCCACCCGTACTCGGTCTCGGTATCGACCGAATAGAAGACCGCGGTATCCGGGCCGATTTCGGTGCCTTCCGGAAGACCTTTCGCCCCCATGGCATATCCCTGGATATTGATGTGCGAATAATCAAGGGGATAATTCTTGTCTGCCCCTGCTGTCATCTCACCGAATGGTCCGGGGTAGAGGACTTCCCGGCCACGGAACGAAGACAGCCAGATCTCACAGCTTCCCTTGCACCCGTCAAGACATCGTGTACAGATACCCGACATCGGTACGACGTCGCGTGAACGGTTTGCCGTGCCGGTCGCTTCATTGGCATTAGGTTGTCTGAGGTTCATACTTCTCTCCTGCATGCTCGTATTGTGGAAAATTTCATCGGTTCGTCCGGGCCTGTCCTCCCAAACGTAACATTAATCTACCCCCTGAACAGTTATAAGCCCTTGCCTTCCCCCATTTAATAACTCTTTTGGTTATTTTGGCTCTCCAATACGCTCATTCCCAGGAAATACACCAGACCGGGGGCAACAACCTGCAGGGGGATATAAAAAAGGGTATAGTAACAATTTGACCACTAAATCCACAATCAAATTACGACTGAAAATGTGTTATGTGTCCAGTTCTGAAATCGATATAAAAAAAAAGTCACTGAACATTCGTACGGATGCAAAAAAGAATCTGTTCCATAACACCAACCTATCGCATAATGGGGGACGCCACAGCGGCGGGGGTAAGCCGAAGGCGCA